>Ga0315292_10001518_pt1 | contig 12467 bp, 14 predicted proteins | sample YL17G13_0_MG_FD_204029 | JGI IMG/M metagenome (GOLD analysis project Ga0315292, IMG submission 204029) | Sediment microbial communities from Yellowstone Lake, YNP, Wyoming, USA - YL17G13_0 | ecosystem: Environmental > Aquatic > Freshwater > Lake > Sediment | place: USA: Wyoming | collected... | reverse complement strand
ACGGCGCGCAGGCGCGCCTCCTGCAGCACGTCGCCCTCGATGGCGATGGTGAGGTTGGCCACGGCACTACCTCCATTCGCTTCCACAGGACCAGTGTAGCACGGGTCCACAGGCCGCAGGACCGGCCGCATCGCTCGGCGAGGCGCCGTGGGACCCTTGCCTCCGCCGGTTGGACGGCTGGCGTGATCCTGTGCACTGCGCCGCCGATGTCGACGATGTACAGCTCCCCGGCGGCGTCCTCGCCGAACGACGAGATGCTTCCGACGGCCCGATCGGCGCCCGGCAGTGCTTCCGGCGTGCCCCTGGGCCCGTTCATCGCCCACACGCGGCCTGCAGCGAAGTCGCCGAAGACGTGCCAGCCGCGCAGCGCTGGGAGGGCGCTTCCCCGATAGACGTCGCCGCCGGTCACCGAGGTACCCAGGCTGTGGGAGTACTCGGTCGCCGGCCAGACGAGCTTGCCCCTGTCGAGGCGGGTGGCCGTAGTGCGGTCGTACACGTGAGTGCCTTCGTAGCCGTTCCAGCCGAGGTTGGCCCCAGCTGGCCGACCCGGCCTGAGGTAGTCGACTTCTTCCCACTCGTCCTGGCCGACGTCGCCGATCCAGAGCGCTCCGGTCTTGCGGTCGAACGAGAACCGCCACGGATTGCGCAGACCTTTGGCGTAGACCCCCACCGTGACCGGAGACGCGCCCACTGAGAGACGCAGCATCTTGCCGAGGCGGCTGCGCGGGTCCTGGGCGCGGCGCTGGGGATCGCCCGCACTCTCGCCGTCACCCAGGCCGACGTACAGGCGACCGGTCGGGGCCAAACTGCAGCTGCCCGCCGTTGTGGTTGCTGTACGGCTGGTGGATGCTCAGGAGCACGGAAAGCGAGGCGGTCGAGGCGAGGTCCGGATCTTGCGCCGAGGCCCGTGTAGCGCACCACCCTGGTGTCGCCAGCGGTGTTGGTGCAGGGGACGTAGAAGCGGCGCTCAAACGCATAGCGGGGGGTCGAACGCCATCGACAACAAGCCCTGCTCCCCGCCGCTGGCGACGCCAGAGCGGCTGAGGAATGGCTGCGCGTTCACGGCTCCGTCCTTGACGATGCGGATCCGCCCGGTCTTCTCGACGACGAACAGGCGCGACGTGTCGCCGGGTGGCGCGCCCACGTAGCGCGGCAGGTCGAAGGCCCTGGTGATCCTGACGAGCGTGACGGCGGGCGGCGCGGCGGTCGTGGCGGCGCACACGAGGCCAGCGCCGACGTCGGGTCGCGGTGCCAGGAAGCCCAGCGCGGCAGCGCCTGCGGCGACCGCGACGACGGCGATGAGAAGGATGCGTTTCATCGGGTGACGATTCCGCGTCGCGCGCTGCGCAGGCCTCCAGAGACCGACGGCCGCCGGAGAGCGCCTGCTGCGGCAGGCGGCGCTGCTTGCCTCTTCGGCTGCTGCCGCCACGCGGAGGCGCTAGCTGTCGGTGGCGGAGAGCGACGTCTCGCCTTGCTCGCCCCTAAGTGCGTCGCAGCCGTGCTTCCTCTGGTAGGCGCGCCACGTGACCGCCCACTCGCCGGGGTCCACGAACCTCTCCCACGTGCGGATGCGAGCGCACGGCTGGTTGTGAGGCGCCGACGCCAGCAGTTCAGGCCTGTTGTAGGCGTCGTCGACCGAGCGCTTCAGCGCCGCCGCCCAGTACTCGATGTCCTCCTTGGAGTAGGTCTCGCAGGGCTCCGGTGTGAACGGCTCCGGGACTATCCAGGGGTGATGACTCATGAACCGGGTCTGCACGCCGAAGTCACAGAACCTCGCCCTCATGTCCTCGGTGCCGAAGCCGGTGTCCTCTTGGAGGGACTCGAAGCTGTAGCGGATCTGGTCCAGGTGGCGATGGCCTTCGGCGTATGGATACGTGACGCCGCGAATCTCGCGCAGCTGGGATTCGAGGTAGTTGTTGATGATGGTGCTCACTTCCGCGACCTCCCTGAGGCCGCGGGCGCCCAGGCTCATCGTCCACGCGTAGGCACGCACGACCACGGCCGGATTGCCCAGGAACGCGCGCACCTTGCCGATGGCGTGGGGTCGCTCGGCGTCGAGGTGATAGCGTTCCCCACCCTGCACGGACTCGTCCTCGATGGCGATGATGTGTGGCGGGCAGGTACGGCGCGAGCTCGGCCGTCACTCCGAGAGCGCCGGCGCCTGGTCCTTCGCAGCCGTGAGGACTGCCGAACGTCTTGTGGAGATTGACCTGGCACGCATCGAACCCCGCCTCGCGAGCCCGGCTGATGCCAAGGATCCCGTTCAGGTTAGCCTGATCGGTGTAGCACAGTGCGGCGGCGTCGCGAGCGGCCTGCGTGTACTCGCGGATCCTGGGGTTGAAGATCCCCGTGTCGTCCGGATTGGTGATCATGATCGCCGCGGTGCGCTCGCTGAGGGCCGCCTTGAGCGCCTCGAGATCCGGGTAGCCGTTGTCGTCGGGCATCAAGGTCACGATCCTGTAGCCGGCGGTGGCGGGACAGGCACTGTCACAAGGGTGCGAGAAGACCGTGGTGATCACCTCGTCACGCTGATCCTCGCCCCTTTCGTGGAAGTACCGGCGCGTCATCGCGGCGAACCCGAACGCTGCCGCGGAGCCCCCACCGGGCTGGAGCGAGAACTCGTCCATGCCGGAGATCTCGCAGAGGATCTCGGCCATCCGGTGGCAGATCTCCAGGATGCCCTGTAGCGTCTCCTCCGGCTGCTCGGGATGGAGCTCTGAGACTTTGTGCGAGCGCACGAGCTGCTCGTTGATCTTGGGGCTGTACTTCATCGTGCACGTGCCTTCGCCGATGTCGACCGTGACGTCTACGCCCAGCGTCATCTGCGGCAGTCGCGTGTAGTGCCGCAACACCTGCGGCTGACTGACCTCCGGCAGCGCCGGAGGCGACGAACGTACGAGGGCTGGCGGGAGCAGGTCCTCCGACGGCGCGACGTCGGCGGCCACATCTGTCACCTGAGGTGGGACGACTCCGCGCTCACCGGAGCGCCCCATCTCCATGATCAGGGGCTCGCCCCAGCGCATCGCGTGGAAGTCGCGAAGCAGACCGCCCTCGCGACGAAGGAGCGCGTTCCTCTTGAGCTTCTGCTGAGCGCGGGTCACGTCAGTACCTCCCGCAGCGCAGTGATCAAACGATCGCTGTCGACGCGCGGGTGGACCTCGGTGTAGCAACAGAGCGCGCTCTGCCCGAGCCACGGATAGTCGCCGGACAGATCGCGACCGCCGAACAGGCCGCGCTTGAGAAGCGCGGCGTTCACGTCGGCGACCGTCATGCCGGCACCGTCGAGACAGACGGGGGACTCCTTGAAGAAGGCGCCTCCCATCGGTAGTGACACTCCCTGTAGGCGTGCCAGCTCGCCGGCAGCGTAGTGGGCCCGCCGGATGATCGTGTCTCCGACCTCTCGCATCCCCTGCGGCCCCATCGTCGCCAGGTAGACCCCGGCGCAGATGGCCCAGAGCCCTGTCTGGGTACCGACTCAGTCTGGGGCTTTGTCACGCTGACCGTACGATGTCCGTCCGCTCAGGAGCTCGCCAAAGGCGTGCTGACCCGGCACGTCCGTCTCGGCGATCGTGTAGATGGCGGACGGGCATTCGCTGATGAAGCGATCGTCGTCGCGAAACGCCGTGAAGCCGGAGAGTCCGGTTCCACAGCTCATGTGGATGCCGAGGGGCTGCAGGTCGCCGACGGCGATGTCGGCTCCATAGCCGCCCGGCGATGAGACGATGCCCAGCGATACGGGATCGACACCGACGATCGACACGGGCCGGCGACGCGCGCAAGCTCGCAGATCTCGGCGGCGGCGGGCTCAAGCTGCCCCAGATAGCCGGGGTTCTCGAAGTAGACGGCCGCAGTGGCGACAGACAGAGACCGCCTGAGGTCGTCGAGCAGCAGCTGCCCCGTCCGCGGATCACATGCCACGAGACGAACGGGCAGATGCCGTGCCATGTACTCGGGCTCGCACAGTTCCCTGATGATGGACAGGCGCTCCCGGCCGAGGTTCTCCGGCACGAGCACCTCCCGACGGCCGGTGATCCTCGCGGCCATTCGGGCAGCGAAGCCGGCCGCCGAGCCCCAGTCGTACGTGGGCTCGACGACGACCTCGTAGTCGAGTAGCTCGGCCATCAGGCTGTTGTACTCGAAGCGGGCCTGGTGCTTGCCCAGGTCAGAGTAGCTGCTCCCGCTGTAGGCGGTCAGGAGATGGACGAATGGTCCCATCGCCTCGTTCACCACGTCACCATCCATTCACCTCAGTGAGGACAGCCCTTCTGGCGCACTCCCCCGGCGCCGGCTCCAGAAACGATCGCCGGGACCGTCCCGCAGCTTCCGCGAGACGGTCCCGTCGCAGGAGGAGATCCGTGTGTCCGGTGGGGGGCGGAGAGGGGGGTTCTCCGTGAGGTCAGGTGGACGCAGACTCCTCCTGTACCGCCATGCCTAGATAGGCGGCCTTGGTCAATGGGTTCTCGAGCACCTCTTGGCCCGTTCCCTCGAGCACGATCTGTCCGGTCTCGACAACGTAGGCGTAGTCGGAGATGAGCAGGCAGTGGTGCACGTTCTGCTCGACCAGCAGGATGGTCATGCCGAGCTCCCGTAGCTTGGTCACGACCTTGAAGATCTCCTGGATGACGATCGGGGCGAGGCCGAGGGACGGCTCGTCCATCATGAGGATGCGCGGGCTCGACATCAGCGCTCGGGCTACAGCGACCATCTGCTGCTCGCCCCCCGAAAGCGTGCGGGCGATCTGGCTCTTTCGTTCGTCGAGGCGCGGGAAGAGCGAGAAGGCCTTGTCGAAGTTGTCACTGCGTTCCGCGCGGGCGCGCTTGTGCGACGATCCCACCAACAGGTTCTCGTAGACCGTCATCTCCGGGAACAGGCGGCGCCCCTCGGGCACCTGCACCACGCCGGCGCGCACGATGGCGTGGGCGCTCATCTTGGTGAGGTCCATGTCCTCGAACGTGAGGCTGCCGGACGTGGGCTTGGAGAGGCCGGAGATGGCGTTCATGAAAGTCGACTTGCCGGCACCGTTGGCGCCGACTATGCCGACGATCTGCCCCTGCCCTACTTCGACGCTCACGTCGTTGAGGGCACTGAACATCCCGTACTTGACCACAAGATTATGGACGCTAAGCAATGGAGGCCTCCTCCCCAAGATAGGCCGCGTGGACGGCCGGGTTGTTGAGGACCTCCTCGGGCGTGCCTTCGGCGATCAGAGACCCGAAGTCGATCACGATGCAGCGGTGCGAGAGATTCATGACGAAGCGCATGACATGCTCGACGATGATGAATGTGATGCCCTCCGCGTGGAGCTGGTTGACGAGGTCGAGCACCACATCGACCTCTGTCGGGGTGAGACCGGCCGCGACCTCATCGAGAAGCAGGAGCTTGGGGTTGGTGGCCAGCGCCTTGGCGATCTCCAGGCGTTTGAGGTGCAGGAGAGTGAGTTCCTTGGCCAAGGTATCTGCCTTGGCAGTCATGCCAACCTGCTCGAGCCTCGCTCGCGCCACCCTTTCGGCCTCCGTGCCCGATTTCGTGTTCGCGAACGCCCCGATCATGACGTTCTCGCAGGCGGTGATGTCGGGGAACGGCTGCACCACCTGGAAGCTGCGCGCGAGCCCCTTGTGGCACACGCGGTTGGCCTTGAGGCCGTCGATGCGCTCGCCGTTGAAGGTGATCGTGCCCGCCGACGGCCGCAAGGCCCCCGACAGCATGCTGAATGTCGTTGTCTTGCCGGATCCGTTGGGTCCGATCAGCCCGACGATCTCGCCCTCGTTCACCTCGAAGCTCAGATCGTTGACGGCCACCAGGCCGCCAAAGCGACGCGTGAGCCCGCGGACTTCGAGCATGGCGGTCACGAGGCCTCACCACCTTGGCTGTCGACCACGGGCGTGGCGCTGCGGTGCTGCCAGCGCTGCCGCAGACTCCCGACCGCGCCCAGGATGCCGGTGGGCATGAACAGCATGGTAAGGACCATCACGGCGCCGTAGAGCAGCAGGTGGGCTCCCTGGAAGGAGTTGCCGAGCTGGGCACGTGCGATCTCGGAGAGGGGCACGAGCAGCAAGGCACCGACTACCGGACCCCACGTGGTGCCCAGACCGCCGACGATGGCGTAGATGAGGATCTGCACGGAGACGATCTCGCCAAATACGCTGCGTGGCCCGACGTACAGGAAGTACTGGACGTAGAACACGCCGCCGACGGCGCAAAGCATGCCGCTCATCACGTTGGCCTTGATCTTGGCCTTCACCACGTCGACGCCGAGCGCCTCGGCGGCGTCCTCGTTCTCGCGTACGGCGATGAGTTGGTAGAAGAAGCGCTTGCGCCTGTACCACTGTGTGAGCAGCAGGATGAAGACGAGCAGGATCACGCCCCCGTAGAAGTAGCCGCTCTTGCCGGAGAACTGCATGAAGGCGAGGCTGTTGCCGCGGTACTCGATCTGCATGCCGCCGGCGCCACCGAGCTGGGGGATGTTGCTGACAACGTAGACAGCGGCCTCGGTGATGGCGATTGTCACGAGCGCGAAGTAGGCGCCCTTCAGGTTGTAGCGGAACACGATCCAGCCAATGAAGGCCGCCGCCGCCGCCGAGCACACGAGGGCCACGATCAGTCCTACCCACGGCGTCAGGCCGAACCGACTGACGAGGTAGGCCACGGCATAGGCGCCGATGCCCATGTAGAGGCCGTTGCCGAGCGAGTGCTGCCCGGCGTACCCGCCGATGATGTTCCACGCACACGCGAGGAACGCCCAGATCAGCACCAGGATGGCGATGTGCATGTAGTAGGAGCTGAGGAAGAGTGGCAGCAGGCATACGAGTGCGCCGATGACGAGGATGCGGATGTACGGCATCTTGGTGCTCACGTCTGCCTCCTCGAAAGGACCCCTTGCGGGCGGAACAGCAAGAAGATGATGAAGATCGTGAACGTGAACACGCGCGCCAGCGACCCGGGCAACACCGCGGCGCCGACAGTCTCGGCGAGGCCGATGATCATTCCGCCGACGAAGCAGCCCAGGAGGTTGCCCATGCCACCAAGCACGACCACGATGAACATGATCAGGCCCAAGAAGAGGCCGACAGTAGGCGACGTGTAGTAGAAGGGGATCATCAGCGAGCCGGCGAGGCCCAGTGTGGCGGAGCCGAGCCCGAAGGCCAGCAGATACGTGCGCGGCACGTCGATGCCCATGAGCGTCGCGGCCGTGGGGTTCTGGGCCGACGCGCGGATGCCGCGCCCGGAGTCGGTGGTCTTGAGGTAGTACCAGATGGCGACGGTGCAGATCACCGAGCCGATCAGGGCGATCAGCTGCGGGACGCTGATCACGACCGACCCGATGTCGAAGTTCCAGGTCGAGTAGCGCGTGCGCACCGACTGCACGTTGGCGCTGAAGAGTACCAGCGCGAGGTTCTGCAGGATCAGGGAGAGCCCCAGCGTCAGCATGATCTGGTTCATGATGGGGTCTTTGAGGATCGGGCTGATGGTGACGCGGAAGATCGCGATACCGAAGAAGAACAGGAAGGGCACGGTGATGAGGATGGTGATGTAGGGGTCGATGTGACCCCAGGCGACCAGGAAGTAGGCAAGGTAGAGGCCCACCATCAGGAACTCGCCTTGCGCGAAGTTGATGATCTTCATGACGCCCCAGATGAGCGTCAGTCCGATCGAGATCAGGGCGAACAGACCGCCGAGCATGATGCCGCTGGCAACAGCCTGCGCGAGCACTTCGCCTGAGAAGTTCAAGTCCATCTAGCAGCTCCCATTTCCAGCGAGACGACCGTTACGAACGCTGAATCGGCGTGGACCGCGACCCCGGCTGCGAGAGACGGTCGCCGGGGTCGCGGTCTCGGTAGGGGTGGAGGAGCGTCAGCTCCGCCGACCCTGATTGGTGATCGTCAGGGCACGATCAGCTTGCCAGGCGCGGGCAGTGGGAAGAGGGTCTGGAACACGCCCTTCTGGATCTGGACGACGTACAGCGGAGCGCTGGCGATCTGGCCGTCGGCGGTGAAGGTGATCTCCTCCGTCGGGATGACCACCCTGTCGGTGCCGGCGATCATCTTCACGTTTGCTATGGCGTCGCGAAGCTTTGCCCTGTCGGCCGAGCCCGCGTCTTCGAGGGCCTTGGCCAAGACGTAGACGCCCTGGTACCCGTCCATGCCGTTGCCGGTCATGTCGACGCCGTACTCAGCCTTGTAGGCGGCGTTGAGCTCCTCGGACGTCGGGGAGGAGTCGGGCGCGAACTCGATCTCAGTGAGCCAGTTCTCCGCGGCGTCGCCGAGCGTCTTGATGAACTGCGGGTCCACGGTACCGCCGGCGGCGTCGAAGAAGAGCTGCGTCATGCCGAGCGTCTCGCGGGCCTGAGCGATGAGGATGGAGTCGTTCAGGTACGTGGTGGTGAGGACGATGTCCGGGTTGGCGGCCTTGACCTTGCTGACCTGCGTGGTGAGGTCGGCGGACGAAGCCGGGTAGGCGATGTTCGCGACGATCTCGAGGCCTGCCTCTTCGGCGTACTGGATCTGGCCCTTGGAGGTGGACTGACCGAAGTCGGTGTCCTCGTGAAGCAGGGCGACCGTCTTGATGGTCGGGCCGCCCATTTCAGGCATCGCCTGACAGAAGGTGATCTGGTCCTTTGCATACCACGACGCCTTCGGGCAGATGCGGAAGATGTACTTGTAGCCCTTGTCGGTGACGTCGTCGGCGACCGCCGTGGTGATCAACATCGGCGTCTGCTGACGCTCTGCCGCCTGGGTCGCCGGCAGGGCCACGCTCGACTGATAGGTGCCGAGGATGGCCGTGACGTTGTCCTGCTGGCAGAGACGCTCGACCTCGCTGATGGCGACGTCGGGCTTGCCCTGGCTGTCGGCGTTGTCAAGGACGAGTTTGGCGCCGCCCATGGACTTGATGCCGCCGGCGGCGTTGATCTCTTTGACGGCGAGCTTGACGCCGCTCAGGCACTGCTCGCCGAGCTTGGCGAGGTCGCCGCTGACCGGGTACAGCGTGCCGATCTTGATCTCGGAGGCCCCGCCTCCGCTTCCGCCGCCGTCGCTGCTGCCGCAAGCGGCCACCCCGGCGGCCACGGACATGGCGAGCATGGCGATGAGCGCCACTGCCCAGAACGTCGTGCGATGCTTCATGTGACTCCCCCTGTTGGTCGTTGCGGTGCCCCATGCGCCGCTGTTGTGGCCACGACCCCGTGACGGGCACGGGGACTACGTGCTCAAGTCAGAAGCCGGGGACCAGGCACATGGAGGGCGTGCCTGAGGTCGTGTGGACCGCGGCATCTGCGGAACTGACACCCAGGAGCTTGTGCGGTCTGCTACGGCCTCTCGTGAAGTGCGACCGTCTCGGCTCCCGGCCGGTTCCTACAGAAAGGACAATAGGCGAGTCGTCCCCCGTCCACATCGGAGTGAGGAGCGAGTCCGCATGGGGGTGGGCCGCGCATCTGACGCGCCTGTCCTAAGGAAGAGCCCGGAGTATTGACAGGGTCAGACTGTAGGCGGGGTACATGGATACGCGGTGCGGCAGGAAAATGGGGGGGTGCCCGGCCTCGTCAGTCCAGACGGATGATGCCGCGCCGTAGCGCGTATTTGACGAGTTCGGTGACGTCGTGCAGGTCGAGCTTGCGCATCATGTTGGCGCGGTGGGTCTCCACGGTCTTCTTGCTCAGATACAGCCCGGCGGCGATCTCGTGGTTGCTGTGACCCTCCGCCACGAGCACCAGGATCTCCTGCTCTCGCGGCGTCAGCAGCTCGTTGGGGTCGCTGGGCAGGTCGCCGCGCACGCGGTGCACGTAGTCCTCGACCAGCTTCGCAGCGATCGCCGGGTCGACGAACGAAGCTCCGCCGTGGACCGCCTTGATCGCGCGGACGAGGTCGCCACCGGTCACGCCTTTGAGCACGTAGCCGGACGCCCCGGCCTTGATCACCTGCTTCACGTACTCGTCGTTGTTGTGCATGCTCATGATGAGGATCGCGACCTCGGGATGCCGCGCCTTGATGCGCGCGGTCGCCTCGAGCCCGCCGAGTCGGGGCATCACCATGTCCATGAGCACGACGTCGGGCTTGACGCAGTCCACCTGAAGGACGGCGCTCTCCCCGTCCTCGGCCTCGCCGACCACCGTGACCCCCGGCTTTCCGGCAAGCAACGCGCGCACGCCCTCGCGCAGGATGCGGTGGTCGTCGACGAGCAGGACGCGGATGGGCCGCGCGGTGGCGTCAGCGTCAGGCACCCGTGGCCTCCGTGGGGAGAGGGATGAGCACTTGGATCTGCGTGCCCCGATCGAGCACTGAGTATACCGTCAAGCTGCCGTCAAGCGCCTCGGCTCGTTCGCGGATCGACAGCAGGCCCATGCCGGAGTGGGCGTCGCTGGCGCGCGCCTCCTCCTTGGGGCCGAAGCCCACGCCGTTGTCCGAGACCGTGAGCGACACCTGCTCGCTGGTAGCGGTGATATGGAGCACGACCCGGGTCGCGGCGGCGTGCTTGACGACGTTCGCCAACGACTCCTGGCAGATCCGGTACAGCGCCGTCTCCATCGTTGCGGGCAGCCGCACGTCGATACTGTCGATATCGGTGATCACGCGCAGGCCCGACGCCTGCAAGTGGGTCTCAACGTACCAGTGCACCGCTGGCGCCAGGCCGAAGTCATCGAGCATCGACGGGCGCAGGTCGTAGATGAGGAGCCGCAACTGACCGAGGCAGTGGTAGATGATGTCGCGGGCGTTGGCGAGACTGTCCGGGCCCACCACGCTCCCCTCGCTTCGCACCACGTCGAGATTGAGCAGCGCGGCAGCCAGCGACTGGCTGGTCTCGTCGTGTAGCTCGCGCCCGATGCGTCGGCGATCGTCCTCGATCGACTCGAAGACCTTGGCCTTGTACGCGCGTGACTCGACAGCGAGGCGGTCGAGCATGTCGCGCACCGCCTGACTCACCGTTTGAAGGTCGGTGTCCTGTGACGACTCCGCCGGCAGTGGCTGGCGGACCTCGGCGCGGGTGATCGACGCCATCGCCCGGCTCAGCTCGAGCAGGGGGCGGAACGCCCTGCGCAACACGATGTAGTTGGCGATCGCCATCAGCGCCACGCCGCACGCGAAGTAGCCGACGATCAGGAGACCCACGCTGGCGTCGGGGAACGCGCGCGTGACGAGTGTCCCTGCGACCGCCCCGATCAGGATCACGCCGGCGTTGGCACTGAGGACTCGGGTGAGCGTCGATCTCTGTCTTCGCGAGCGAAGAGGCATGGCGTGGAGTACGGCCTCCGGTCGGGCGATTCCGCGGCCGCGGCGTGCTAGAAGAGCCGGTCCACCTCTTCGTAGACGTGCATGTCCGGCACTCTGTCGGCATTCCAGTGCGCGATCCCGGCGCGGATCGAGGGATCGTTCATGAAGTGTTCGGCGCCTCTGCGATCGGCGAAGTAGTGCACGACGGTGACCGAATTGGGGTCATCCAGGCCTTTGTACACCACGTACCCTTCGGCGCCCCAGGCAACCCGCGCCTTTGAGTACTCGTCGAAGATCTCTTTCCAAGTGGCGTAGTCGGTGGTGTGGAACGGAATGATGACGTAGACGGACATGTGCCCTCCCATGACAGAACTGGATGTGCTCCGGCAGGATACAGGTGGCGGGTGCCGTCTGTCACCACCGGCCCGTGATCGGCAGGTGAGACCGGCGACGCGGCCCCATCAGCGCGCCGGTGACCGCTTGCCGGTGAGCGCCTCGAGCCTGACACGCACGACGGCTGTGCTCTTCACTGACGAGCCGGAGAACTCCCAGTCGCCGCGCTCCGAGTACTTGCGCATGATCGCGCGCAGGCCTTGCAGCTTGGTGGCTTCGTCCTCCACGATCTCGGCCGTGCCGAAGCCGATCACCGACTCGTAGTGGGAGGTCCAGTCGTCGCAGGCGCTGGGGCCGGTCTGGAGCTTGATCAAGCAGTCGGCCTCCACGCACACGGTCGAAGCCGCCCGCAGGCAATCGAGCTTACGGCCGGCGGTGGCGGAGTGGAACCAGAGGTCGTCACCCTCGCGAGCGAAGTTGAGCGGCACCACGTAGGGACGCTCCCCGTCGAGCATCCCGAGGCGCACGACCAGGGCCTCGTCGAGGATGCGGTGCAACTCCTCGCGGTCGACGATCCCCTTGTCACTGCGGCGCATTCCCCGCTCTGCCATGACTGCCTCCTCGAGGTCCGTGAGTATCGGGCGCAGCGTGGACGATAGTCCGCGAGGCGCCTGCTGAAAAGGACTGCGTCTACCTTCGTGGGCCTCAGACGAGGCGTGCTTCCCTCGGGTCGCCGCGATCTAGCGGTACTCGGCGCCGAAGGCGACTGCGCTGGCCGCTTCTGCTGCGCCGACGAGCGCGCGCAGACGCCCAAGCAGGGCCTCGTCCACGCGCAGGTCGCGACCGTCGACGCTGCCCACCGGGACGATGCCGCGCACGCTGCTGGTGAGCAGCATGGCGTCGTCGGGGCGCAGGTCGGAGACTCGCGCGAAC
>Ga0315292_10001517_pt1 | contig 12477 bp, 10 predicted proteins | sample YL17G13_0_MG_FD_204029 | JGI IMG/M metagenome (GOLD analysis project Ga0315292, IMG submission 204029) | Sediment microbial communities from Yellowstone Lake, YNP, Wyoming, USA - YL17G13_0 | ecosystem: Environmental > Aquatic > Freshwater > Lake > Sediment | place: USA: Wyoming | collected... | reverse complement strand
CTGCATCAGCTCAGCCGCCATTACGATAAAATCACCGGCTACTTCAAGGTCAAGCTCTTGCAAAAGCTGAATATACTCCAGAAATTCCTTCATAATCCTTGCGATGGGAATGTCGTAGATATCCAGTTCATCTCTTTTAATAAAAAAGAGAAGGAGGTCGAGCGGACCTTCGAATGTTTGCAGCTTTACACGATATGGCAAATAAAATCGATAATAAATTAAAAAAAATTCCAGCCGATCAAGGAATTTACAATAAGTTTCCTTCGTTCGGCTGGAATATAATACTAATTTTTCTTTAAATTCTATAATTTAGACTAAAGGATCGATCACCTTTAACAGTTTATTTGATTAAAATTAGTCTTTTCGTTTCGATTGATGACCCTGTTTGCAATCGATAGAAATACGTTCCGCTTGGAAAACCATCAGCATTCCACAGATGAGTATATCGCCCTGCCGATTTGTACTCCGAGATCAATGTTGCAACTTCTTGCCCCAAAATATTTAGCACTTTCAAACTTACAAAACCTGAGTGCGGAAGCGAGAATTCAATTGTGGTCGATGGATTGAACGGATTCGGAAAATTTTGTCCGAGAGCAAATTTAAACGGTCTCGTTGATTCATCAGCCACATCAGTTGATCCTTTACCTGTACCGGTAACTTTAATTGTATCGGGTGAACCTAAAACATTGCTAGAGATAATAATGTATCCAGAATCCAAACCCTCTATATTAGGAGTAAAACGAATTCGAATCGAATCTCTACCCCGCTGACCCATGATTAATGTGTCATGGTGTGTTGAAACAATGGAAAATGCCGGATTAGTTGAAAAAATTCCAGTAATGATGAGTTTATCTTTGAGTGTATCTTTTCCGGTATTCGTGATAGTAAATGTATTATCCTTAAACTCACCGATATTAACGGAATCAAATGCTATACTCTTCGGAGAAACGGTGATTTTTTTCAATCCTGTACCGTTTATCCAAATTATATCTGGTGAACTTAAAGCATTACTATATATGATTATGTACCCATAATTCAATTCTCCATTGGTAGGTGTAAAGCGAATCGTATCATGAACTCGAGCACCTGCTGCTATAGTATCCTTCCTCGATATAAATGAAAATGCGGGATTCGTTGAAACTATATTGGTGATAATAACAGGATCGGCACCTGTATTAGTGATAGAAAATGTAGTGTCTGTATACTCACCCAAATATACGGGCCGAAAACTAACCACTGGAGGCACACTGATCGTTCTTAAACGATAAATTCCATGCAATGATACGAGTTCTGGGAACGCAGTTGGAGTAGTAATCAAACTCATCGTAGTTCTGTACGTACCAAGACTTCTTGCCGCAAATGTTATCTTTACCCATGCACTTGCGCTACCGTTAATAGTCAAAGATTCAGGAAAGACACTGAAATTGGTATCATTTATTGTAATAGAAGAAATGGAGACCGGATTTTGACTTGAATTTTTAACTTCAACTGAATCAACTACTGAAAAATTTGGAGGATATGTCGATAATAGGTTTAAGCTGCAAATATCAACTGAGAGTATTTGATTTGTACTATTCACGCTTCGATATATGCCAGCATCTGTGCCTGCAAACATATACCCACTGCTGTTAAAAATAATTGCTCTAATATAATCAATGTCTAAACCCATTTGATACCAACATTCTCCATTACTCTCAGATCTAAAAATTCCTTCATGATCAGTCCCAGCAAAAAAGATCCCATCAGAATTGAACGCAAGAGAACGGCAAGTGCTGAAGGTTTGTCCATAATTGTACCACGATTCACCTTTATCCGTGGAATTATAGATACCTTCAAGATAAGATCCTGATAGCATGATGGTATCTGCTTTTATCGCGATTGCTGTCACTGAAACACCACCAAGTCCCATATTTATCCAGCTTGAACCATTGTCTGTCGATTTGAAGACACCATCACCACCTGTGCCGGCGAAAATATAGCCATCTGAATTGATAGCAAGTGCATTGACGGCGGAAGATGTCAATCCTGAACTTGCTGGCTCCCAACTTGCGCCATTGTTCGTTGAACGGAAAACTCCGCCACTATCAACACCAGGGAAACCGACACCCGCAAAAATCTCACCGCTTGATTTAACAGCAAGTGAGAGCACTATTTTACCCGGTAATCCGACATTAGACCAATTAGCACCGTTATCAGCCGATCTGAAAACTCCTCCACTATCGGTTCCAACAAAAACATATCCTGATGGATGCACGCAAATGGAATGTACTTTACGATTCGTTAAACCAGAAATAAGCTGTATCCAAGTAGTACCATCATCCGTTGAACGATATACTCCGTTACCAAAACTTCCGGCAAATATTCGCCCACTCCCGTCAATGGCAAGAGCATGAACGTACATCGATGGAAAAGCACTCAGTTTCTGCCAGTATTGTTGAGCATGCACCGAGCCGCCTGCAAGAAATAGTATTCCAAAGGTACAAACTAAAAAAATCTTAAAAATTTTCATTTGATTTCTCCATTTATCATGGTTGTGAAAGATTGATTAATTTATTATAAAATATTTTATCCTAACTTCATAACTTCACGAACTTCGCTCATCGTGTTCTGGGCAATTTGCCGAGCGCGAGCTTCACCGTCATCAAGAATTTCTTTTACTTCCTGAGGATGAGATTCGTGATACGTGCGCTTTTCCCTTATGGGAGCTAAATATTCACTAAGATGTTTTGCAGCATTCATCTTACAATCGACGCAGCCCAACTTCCCACTCCTGCAATCTCGTGCTATCTCTAGGATTTCACTTGTGTTGAATTTCTGATGATATGTATACACCAGACAAACTTCAGGTCTTCCGGGATCGCCGCGGCGTATCTTTTGAGGATCGGTTACCGCCGTTTTCATTTTCTTCCCGCTTGCTTCCGGTGAATCAGATAGCAAAATCGTGTTACCAATAGACTTACTCATCCGCTTACCATCAAGTCCGGGTAAACGAGCAAACTTTGTTATTTTTCCCTCCGGCTCAGGGAAAACGTTACCGTACTGTGAATTGAATCGTCTTGCAATCTCTCTTGTAATCTCGATGTGCGGCATCTGATCTTCACCGACCGGAACAACTTCCCCTTTATAAAGTAAAATATCAGCGGATTGAAGTACAGGATAACCAAGATGACCGTAGATAACGTTGTCAATATTCAAATCCCGAACTTGTTCCTTGAGTGTTGGATTGCGCTCAAGTCGTGATGTTGTAATAAGCATTGAAAATATCAGGTGCAGTTCTGTGTGTTCTTTAACTTGTGATTGCCGGAATACAGGACTTTTTTTAGGATCGATACCTGCTGCAAGCCAATCGATCAACATATCAATTGAGTTCTGATAAAGCTGAGATGTATCAAGATTAGTCGTCAGTGCATGATAATCAGCAATGAGATGGAAGTTCCGATACTCACCTTGAAGTGCAACCCAATTTTCTAATGCACCCACCAGATGACCAAGATGCAACTTCCCCGTGGGGCGCATTCCACTTAAAATTCTTTTTTCTGTCGACAATAATTAATGATCCTTAAGATTCGATATTAATTCATAAATAGATACGGCTTCCATCGTTCATCAATATTACCAACAAAATGCCGAATGAATGTAACATGGTTGGGCCTCATTGGTTTCCGGTGCAATCTCATGTGCGCTTCTTCAGGCGTCCTGTCATCTTTTCGATTGTTGCAATCAACACACGCAGCCACTAAATTCTCCCATGTTTCCTCGCCCGACTTCGCTCTGGGTATAATATGGTCAACTGTGAGAGGAACATCATGACGACCACAATATTGACACCGATGACCATCACGGCGAAGTATATTTTTTCTGGAGAGAATGATTTTTTTGTACGGCACGTGTATGTAAATACCAAGGCGTACGATGCTAGGGAACGGCATCGACATAGAAACAGAACGAATTTTCTTTCCATCGTATGCTTCAATAAGTTCTGCTTTACCCAAGTAAAGGAGAATTATAGCTTTCTTGGCATTGCAAACGCTCATCGGTTCGTAATTCTGATTGAGAATGAGCACCTTACTATTTAACTTTCCATTCGTTTTTGCTACATAATTCGCACTGAAGACTCGAACACCTCCTTATGTGTTTTGAGTTTTTCTATTATTTAGTTAGTTATATGTAAAAATATAAAAGAATTTTTAACCTTTGTCAAGATTTCAACTTTGCAGGGGGGCTGTCCAAATCTGTATCATGGACCGAGCCCCTTCGCAATATCAATAAAAAATTATGGCAACGGTTTCCCTTCTGTATCACAAACTACTATATCGCCCAAATTCAGAGAGGAAATTGGCTCTTTTATTTTTGCAAGATCACCAACAACAACGATAGCCATGTTAGAAGTATCGAGATATTTTTTCGATACCCTATCGATATCCTGCAATGTCACTTGTTCGATATTTTGCAGATATGTGTTGTAGTAGTTCTCTGGAAGTCCGTATAGAATTATGTTCTGTAAAACACCAGCAATTTGTGCGGAAGTTTCAAATGTCAGGGCAAAACTTCCAACCATTCCCTTCTTAACAAACTCAAGCTCATCTGCTGTCATTCCTTTTTCGTGCATCAAATTGATTTCGTAAAGAAATTCATGCACAGAGCTATCTGATTTATCGGTGTGAACGCCTGCAGATGCAGTAAACGGTCCGGCACCTTTCTGGAAACTAAATCCGGAGCGTGCACCGTAAGTGAACCCACGCTTTTCACGAATGTTCAGGTTGATTCGGCTTGTAAATTGACCACCGAGCATCCGGTTCATCAGTGTCACAGGGAAATAATCAGGTGTACTACGTGCGAGAGCGGGATAACCGATTCTGATTTCCGATTGCGCCGCACCCGGTTTATCGACAAGATACACTTTCATCTTTTCGATTGACGGTGCCATTTGCACTTTGAATTCCAGAACATCTGCAGGTTTCCATTCAGTGAGACTTTTCTCCAAAATTGAAATGATATCATTCATCTTAACATCACCGACAACAATCAAAGTTGCATTGTTCGGACGATAATATGTCTGATAAAATTTTACCAGATCGCCTGTCGTCATCGATTTTATTGATGCCTCAGTCCCTGATGGATTATTTCCATAAGGATGATTTGCTCCATAGAGAATAAACGAGAATGCATTATTTGCAATCGTCGTTGCCTGATCCTTTTGCTGCATGAGAGACGTCAATCGTGTTTTTTGCAGCCGGTCAAATTCCTTTTGAGGGAAAGTGGGATTCGTTAAAACATCTGAAAATATATCTATACCCTTCTCGAGATACTTAGTCAGTATATTTAAGGTCATGAATGTTCCATCCAGGTTCGCTCCAACGTTTAAGTTTGCTCCGATCGATTCAAGAACATCTGAGATTTGGAGCGCATCGCGGGTTTTAGTTCCTTCATCAATCACATCGGCTGTCATCGATGCGACACCAGGTTGATTTACCGGATCGTGATCCGAGCCAGTTTGGATGACAAGATTGAATGCGACCGTTGGCAATTGATGACGTTCAACAAGCCAAACTTTTAAACCGTTTTTTAAAGTTGCTTTTTGAATTTCCGGCAGCTCAACCTTAGGAGCCGGTTTGCCAACTGGACGTTTTGTTCGATCGATCTCTTGTGAGTTCATCGTAAAAGATATCATTGTTGTTAATATTATTCCGAGGAATAGAGACTTCATCATGGTTTTCATGTTATTATTCCCCTTTCTTGGCTGCTAATTCAAGTTTGCCGAGAGGTACCACACTTAGCACCATATTCGGTTGTGTAAGATATTTTTTTGTAACTGTAAGCACTTCTTCAGGAGTGATTCCCTTGAAAAAATCCATCTGCTTATTGATATTATTTGTCTCACCGGTGTACGAGTAATATGCGGCAAGCGCGTTTGCTTTCCCAAGAACCGTCGTAGCTCGATTTACAATCTGAACTTCCGTAGCGGTTAGTGCATTTTCTATTTCTTTCTCCGTAACGCCATTCTTTAACACATCAGAAAGTATTTGATTAACTGCATCTTCCATCTCGATCAAGTTATGTCCGGGTTTTGCAGTTACCTGTATTTGAAATGTTCCGGCAATCTCCGATCCACTTTGTGATGCATTTACTGATTGCGCAATCTGTTTATCATATACTAACGACTTATATAGCCGGGAATTTTTCCCGCTGCTGAGTATTCTATCGAGAACTCTGAGCACAGCATCCTCGCGCGTGTTATTTTCAGGACTGTGCCATGTTAGGAAGAGACGGGGTAATTGAACTTTATCCTCAAAAGCCATACGCTGTTGTTTATCCAGGGAGACTGGTACAGCTTTCGGGCGCTCGAAATCTTTTCCTCGTGGAATTGAAGCAAAATATTTTTTAATTTGTGGTTTCAATTCAACTGGCTTGAAATCTCCGGCAACCACGAGACATGCGTTATTGGGCGCATAATACGTTCTGAAGAAATCCTGTATATCTCCCAATGCCGCCGCGGAAAGATCTTCCATATAACCTATAACAGGCCAGCTATAAGGATGAGTGGGAGGATAAATCGCCTTTGCAATTTTTTCATCGGCAGTTCCATAAGGACGGTTGTCATAATTTTGCCGCCGCTCATTCTTCACAACATCGCGTTGATTGTCTAATTTCACCTGCATCATGGCCGGAATTAAGAAACCCATTCTGTCGGATTCAAGATATAAACCCAACTCGACAAAATTACTTGGGAGAACTTCGAAATATGTTGTGCCATCCGATGTTGTAAAACCGTTGATATTGGCACCAACTTCTTGAAGCAAACTAAAATGTTCATGATTACCAACATGTTCCGATCCCTGGAACATCATATGTTCAAATAGATGAGCGAATCCCGTCCGCTTCGGTTTTTCATCCTTCGAGCCAACATGATACATCACCGAGACCGCTGTAACGGGTGCAGCATGATCTTCGTGCAGGATAATAGTTAAACCGTTATCCAGTTTGTATTGCTCGAACTTTACATTGATCTGGGCATTACTTATAATACTCATACAGATCACCAAAAAGAAAATTGTGAGTACGACCTTCATAGAGAAATACTCCATTCATATTATTAATTTATTGAGGATTATGGACTTAAAATCTACGGATTATTAAAATGAGATGCAAAAGGGGGCTTGCATAAAGGTAATTGAGTATCTGAATATCATGAAGGAAGGATGAAAAAACAGCAGATTACGAATGGCTAAGGATGAAAAAGAAAAGCCCCACCATTTCTGGTGGGGCTTCCTTTTGCAAAAAATCCTTTTTATTCTTTCGGTATTTGGACGGCGTAAAATCCGATTCCATTACTCTTTTTTACACGGAATATAATCGCATCACCTGGTTTTCGTTTGTCGATTATCTTCTTTAAATCTTTTGGCGAGTTTAGTTCTTGTTTGTCAGCGTCCATGAGAATATCGCCCGTTCCGATTTGATTGTTGAACGCTTCACTGTATGGTTTTGATTCACTCACTATGATACCTCGTTCAACAGTAGCTTTTTTCTTTTCCTCGGATGTCATCTGTCTCACTGTTAATCCTAGATTATCGAATGTCATCGACTTTGATGATACTTCCTCCTCGTCACTCCTTTCAGTACCATCACCCTGTTTCTCATCCTTTACTGCAACTGCGTCACTTCGTTGGCGGAGAGTAATTTTCTTCTCTAATGTTTTTCCATCCCTGAAGATTTTAAATTCCGCTTCATCACCCGGATGTTTGCGTGCTATAAATGTCTGCACCTCGCTGGGTGTTTTCATTTCTCTGCCATCTATCGAGAGGATAACATCTTGCTCTTTCAGACCGGCAGCATCAGCCGGACTATTATCTTCAACTTTTTGTATCAACGCACCCTGAGGTTTTTCTAAACCAAGTGCCTTTGCCATCGCCTGAGATACCGGATTCATTTGAATGCCTACATAAGCGCGTCTTACTTTCCCAATCTTGATGATATCTTCCGCCACCGCCTTCGCAAGATTAATTGGAATTGCAAAACCATAACCCTGATAACGAGCATTCGTTGTTGCAATAGCAGAATTAATACCAACAACTTCTCCCTTTAAATTTACAAGTGGACCACCGCTATTACCAGGATTGATGGCGGCATCTGTTTGGATAAAGTTTTCAATTCCCAGACCTCCTTGTCCTTGTAGAATATCGATGCTTCTTCCAATTGCGCTTACGATACCGGCAGTTACCGTTCCCTGCAACCCAAGTGGATTCCCAATCGCAACAACCATCTCACCGATTTCAAGATCATCCGAATTTCCAAGCGCGGTGGTTGGTAAATCTTTTCCATCAACTTTGATAATTGCTAAATCGGTTGTTGGATCTGTACCGATGATTTTTGCCTTTTCTTTTCTGCCATCATTGAAAGTTACTTCAATCTTCTTCTCATCAGCGTCAGCAACAACATGATTGTTCGTCATTATATATCCTTCAGAGCTGATGATAAAGCCCGACCCACCTTCGATCTGTGGTACATCGGGCATCTGTTGATCGGGTCCAAAAAAATGGAAGAAATCTCTAAGATTCCCTGACCCTTTCTTTTCTTTCGTCGTTACCGTGATCGATACCACCGTTGGTGAGACAGCTTTACTGACCTCGATGAATGCCTTGCTTAATGATTTATAATCAGGATTATTAATTTGACTCGGTGTTCCAAGCTTTACCTGCGGTTCACCGGCAAATCCCGGCTGAACACCGAAGTGAAAGTTTGATACGAGTATCATCCCAAAAACAATCCCGATAAAAATTAAAAAGATTGCTGCAAGAATTGATTTTTTTGACATAATTGATTTTTCCTTTTCTGACTAAACTATCCGATTATACTATAATAAATTTATTTTGTTACGATTGTTCCGATTAAAAATATTTAAGCTATATCCATTATTTTCGAAAATACCTTTTGAGATTTCAACGATCGTAATCCTGTTACATGATATTGAAGATATGTCCACAGAAAATTTTCTAAAGTGCTTTTCGTTTTGATATTCATTTCTTTTTCGAACACTGATTCCATACTATTAGATTCAAACATTTGCCGAAGGATTTTAAGAACATCTGTTTGGATCATGTTCAAGTTGCCTGGAAGAATTTTACATCGATCGCATAATAATCCCCCTTTATCAATATGAAATCTATATTTTCGATCTTCAGCCGTATCACTAATAATCATTTTTTTACATGAAACACACCGATTGAAAGAGGGTTCAAATCCTAAAACCTTTGCCAAATGAAGCTCAAAGTAATATAACAAATTCTGATAATTTTTCGTTGCACTGTTTAAAACGTTTAAAGAATTTACAAGCAGCTTAAACATCGGAATATTTTGTTCTTGCTCATGGGCTACATTATTTACCAGCTCTATTAGTGCCATCCCGATTGCCATCTTATCCAAGTCTTGATACAGATAGTGGAAAGGTTTCATCAAATCACAGTGCGAAACCGTCTGGATTTCTCTTCCCTCCTTTTTATAAAACACAACAGAAACATACGACATTGGCTCGAGCGAAGATCCAAACATGCTCTTTGCTCTTCGGGCACCTTTAATAATTCCCGCAACCTTACCAAACTGCCGTGTGTAGAATGTTGCGATCTTACTTGTCTCCCGATACTTCATCGCTTTTAATACAACAGCTTCTGTCTTTACTATTGTGCTCATACGTTTGGAGTAACGCTTCTATGGGCGACAAAATTAAACGGTGGATAAAATATACCTCGATCTGTGATGATTGCAGTGACAAGAGAAGCTGGCGTAATATCAAAAGCGGGAGAATAAACATTTACTTCCAGTGGGGCTGTACGTTTACCGAAACCTTCAGTGATTTCATTTGAATTTCGCTCTTCCAGTGGAATTTTATCACCACAGGATATTGCAGGATCAATTGTGGATGTCGGTGCAGCAACGTAAAATGGGATACCATGATGCTTCGCCGCAATTGCAACAGAGTAGGTTCCAATTTTATTTGCAACATCACCATTAACAGCGATTCGATCAGCTCCAACAACTACTAAATCAATTTTCTTTTGCTGCATTAGAAATGCCGCCATGCTATCGGTAATCAGGATGACATCAATACCCACTTTCATTAATTCCCAAGTAGTCAGCCGCGCACCTTGAAGCAGCGGCCGCGTTTCATCTACATAAACTTTATGAACCTTCCCGTGCTCGTGGGCTGTTGTGATAATACTCTGGGCAGTGCCCGCGCCACCAGTTGCTAATGCACCTGTGTTGCAATGAGTCAGTATATTTGCGTTCGCTGGAATAAGTGCATTGCCGTTTTTACCTATCCTCCGGCACATCTGCTCATCCTCACGATGAATATTAATCGCCTCTTCGATAAGTATTTTGCGAATCTGATCAACCGATCCTGATTCATTAATAATTTTTTTCATTCGATCCAATGCCCAAAATAAATTCATAGCAGTTGGGCGTGTTGATGCAAGCTCTTCGATTGCTCGATTAATCTCTTGAGAAAATGAGGAATAAGTTCTCCCACTGAATCGGCATGAAGCTAACGCTACACCATATGCTGCGGCAACACCTATCAATGGTGCACCACGAATTTTTAACTCTCTGATCGCCTCTGCAATAATCAGGTAGTCATCGGTTTGGATGTAAGTTTCATTTAAAGGAAGTTGTGTTTGGTCGATGAACCTTACGGAATCACCACACCATTCAATTGCTTTAACCATCTTCATTTATTCCGTTATGGCTTCATCGAATTTGGAAAGCTCTCGGAACTCCCGAAACCGATCAATGATTTCGAAGTAAGTCAGGTCCTTGAACCGATCTAAGCTGAACCTCTCAACACAGAAAGAAGCGAGTGTGCTTCCGTGAATAACCGCACGCTTAAAATTTTCGTCAGATATATCATCCGTCTTTGCAATCCAGCCGATGAAGCCACCGGCAAATGCGTCACCCGCACCTGTTGGATCGTAGATATTTTCCAGCGGATAAGCAGGGGCAGAAAAAATTGTGTTTGCTGTAATAAGCAGCGCACCGTGTTCACCTTTTTTAATGACTACCACTCGAGGACCCAATTTCATTATAGATTTACCTGCACGGATGAGATTCGGCTCGTTCGTTATTTCGCGTGCTTCCGATTCGTTTAGTATGATTACATTCAAAAGCTTAAGCGTTTTCATAAGCTCGGCATTTTTACCCTTGATCCAGAAGTTCATTGTATCACCAACCACAAGTCGCGGTTTCTCGATCTGTTCAAGAACATTTCGCTGAAGCACCGGATCGATGTTACCCAGACAAACGTATGTTGTCTTCTTGAAGGAATCGGGAATAACGGGATTGAAATGCTGGAACACATTGAGATCGGTATATAATGTATCTCGTACATTGAGATCGTAATGATAACGACCGCCCCACCTGAATGTTTTTCCTTCCTTGATTATCTGTAATCCCTCTAAATCAATTTCACGATCTTCGAGAAATTGGATGTGTTCTTTTGAAAAATCACCGCCAACTACACCCACAAGCCGGATGGGAGTTACATAGTAGCTTGCTGCAATCGAGATGTATGTAGCCGAGCCGCCCAAAGCATTTTCAACTTTTCCGAAAGGTGTTTCAATACTATCAAAAGCGAGCGAACCAACAACTAAAAGACTCATGGAATTCCTTTATGAGAGGTTTAAAGAACTGGATAATTTACGAAAATGATGAAGAAAGTGCAACCTACTTGAAAACTCGGACAATTATTGACTTTGTTTCTACAATACATTAAATTAGTCCAAGCAATTTGGGTTATAAAAGATGGGAAATAATTTAAAGCGGTCATACGATAAAGCTTATCAGAGCGATGCGTTAATAAAGAGAAAAGAAATAAAAATTGTGGAGAATGGATAAGAAAACATTTTTATTAGTAGACAGGATAAAGCAAATAGAATCTTCTTTCATTAAAGACGGCTGGGCAACTATTTATGAAAGCTACAATCCAGACAATAACGACCAAGCCCTTATTTACTGTTGCATTGTAGATTCCAGACGGATAAAAACTTACAAACTTGACAGGGATTGGGTAATTCAAAACGGTAGCGAGGGGAAGCCAACGATTTGGGGAAATGGGAAATATCAGACCAATGCCAAAAAAGGAATTGAGCCATTTCTTTTTTCCAAGCACTTTAATTTTAGTGGCGGGCATGAATCGTATGTGGACATTTCAGAAGAATTTGTTCTCTATTTCAAACTTTATGAAAGTAGTGGAAACAAACAGAACCGAAAATTTTATTTCATTGACGAAGTCGGTGACTTGGAGGAAGTAATTATTATTGAACCTAAAAGAATCAGAATAAAGGTTAAGTATCTGAAAGAATATTTGTCAGTGAGGAAAGTATATTTTTCTATTTGCTTTGATTTCATGCGACTGGATAAAAACAATCTTGCAGAAATGAGCATTGAGCCAATGGATAAAGATTTTCAAGCAGATAATTATTTCTACAA
>Ga0315292_10001516_pt1 | contig 12479 bp, 11 predicted proteins | sample YL17G13_0_MG_FD_204029 | JGI IMG/M metagenome (GOLD analysis project Ga0315292, IMG submission 204029) | Sediment microbial communities from Yellowstone Lake, YNP, Wyoming, USA - YL17G13_0 | ecosystem: Environmental > Aquatic > Freshwater > Lake > Sediment | place: USA: Wyoming | collected... | reverse complement strand
GCCCTTGTCGACCGCGCGCAGTTCCTTGAGTCGCTCGCGCAGTTCCTCGCGGATATTCTCGATGGCGCTGTCGACCCGTTCGCGCGGCGTCACGTAATGCGATGACGGGTACACCGTGAGGCGCGGCACCTTGCGCAGGACTTCGCCCGTGAGCGGATCGAAGTAACTGAGCGTCTCGATGTCGTCGTCGAACAGTTCGATCCGCACGGCCTCGCGCTCGGATTCGGCCGGGAAGACGTCGATGACGTCGCCGCGCACACGGTACGTGCCCTGCGTGAGGTCGAGCTCGTTGCGCGTGTACTGCATGTCCGTGAGCCGGCGCAGGAGCTTGCGCTGGTCGATGCGTTCGCCGCGGACCAGGTGCAGCACCATGCTCAGGTAGGCCTTCGGGTCGCCGAGGCCGTAGATGGCGGAGACCGTCGCGACGATGATCGCGTCGGGCCGCTCGAGCAGCGCCTTGGTGGCCGAGAGGCGCATCTGCTCGATGTGCTCGTTGATCGAGGCGTCTTTTTCGATGAACGTGTCCGACGACGGGACGTAGGCCTCCGGCTGGTAATAGTCGTAGTAGCTGACGAAGTACTCGACCGAGTTGTGCGGAAAAAACTCCTTGAACTCGCCGTAGAGCTGTGCGGCCAGGGTCTTGTTGTGCACCATCACCAGCGTCGGGCGCTGGACCTGCTGGATCACGTTGGCGATCGTGAAGGTCTTGCCGGAACCGGTCACGCCGAGCAGCGTCTGGTGGGCGAGCCCGTTCTGGAGCCCCTCAATCAGCCGCGCGATCGCCTCGGGCTGGTCACCCGCCGGCTGGTAGCCAGACTGCAACTGAAACGCGCGGGGAGCGTCGGTCATCGGTAATTGCCGCCGATCGGGAACTTCTGCCTTGGGAGGACCGCCAGATTAGCCTAAAATGCGCCGTCTTTTTTACCCCCCGGAATCCGCCAGTGCCCGTCCAACTCGCCGAGCGCGTCAAGCGCGTCAAGCCATCCCCGACCGTCGCCCTCACCGGCCGCGTGGCCAAGCTGAAAGCCGAGGGGCACGACATCATCGGCCTGGGTGTCGGCGAGCCGGATTTCGACACCCCGACGCACATTGCGGACGCGGGCGTGGACGCCATTCGCAACGGCTTCACCCGCTACACGGCCGTCGAAGGCATCCCGGAGCTGAAGGACGCGATCATCGCGAAGTTCAAGCGCGACAACGGCATCGCCTACACGCGCCCGCAGATCCTGGTCTCGACCGGCGCGAAACAGACGATCTACAACCTGTTCATGGCGTTGATCGATCCGGGTGACGAAGTCGTCATTCCGGCGCCGTACTGGGTCTCGTACCCGGACATGGCGCTGCTCGCCGACGGCGTGCCGGTCATGCCGTATGCGGGCCCGGAACAGGGCTACAAGGTCACCGCCGCGCAACTCGAAGCCGCGATCACGCCGAAGAGCCGCGTGTTCATGCTCAACAGCCCGAGCAATCCGACGGGTGCGGCGTATACACGCGCTGAACTCGAGGCGATCGGCGTGGTGCTGCGCAAGCACCCGCGCATCGTCATCGCGACCGACGACATGTACGAGCACATTTACTGGGCGCCGGAACCGTTCTGCAGCTTCCTGACCGCCTGCCCCGACCTCTATGACCGCACGGTGACGATCAACGGCGTGTCGAAGAGCTACGCAATGACCGGCTGGCGCATCGGCTATTGCGGCGGCCCGGCCGAGATCGTGACCGCGATGTCGACGATCCAGAGCCAGAGCACGTCGAATCCAAGCTCGATCGCGCAGAAAGCGGCCGCGGCGGCGCTGAACGGCGACCAGGGCTGCGTCGGCGAGATGAACAAGCACTTCAAGGCGCGGCACGATTACTTCAATGCCGGCCTCAATGCCCTGCCCGGCTTCAAGGTCCTGCCCGCCGCGGGCACGTTCTACGCCTGGTGCGACGTGAGCGAAGCCATCCGCATGCGCGGCCTGGCCGACGACAATGCGTTCGCCGAATTCCTGCTGGAAAAGGCCGGCGTGGCAGGCGTGCCTGGCTCCGGCTTCGGTGCGCCGGGTCACATCCGCTTCTCGTTTGCGGTGAGCATGCAGACGCTGGAACAGGCCCTGGCCCGCATGGGCAAGGCACTGTCGGGGACCTGAGAACGGCTTTTCTTGACTAAAAGGATCGTCAATCGCAAAATTGGCGGCTCTTTCGAGACTGTTCCGACATAGCTCAGCGGTAGAGCAGCTGACTGTTAATCAGCGGGTCCCTGGTTCGAATCCAGGTGTCGGAGCCACGAATTCAAGGGGTTTGCGCGAGCAAGCCCCTTTTCTTTTTTTGGGCCTCGTGAACGTTCGGGCGTCAGAAATTGACGGCCGCTCCGCCATCCACCGCGATGCCCGCGCCCGAGACGAATTTCGCCTCGTCCGTCGCCAGGAACAACGCGGCCGCCGCCACGTCCTCCGGGTCGCCAATGCGGCCCATCGGCGCCTTGGCTTCCCAGTACTTGACGAAATTCGGATCGTCGAAGAACGGTTGCGACAGGGCAGTCCAGATCGAGCCCGGTTGCAGGTAATTCACGGTGATCTTGTACTTGCCGAGGTCGACCGCCATGCCCTTCGACAGGCCGGCGACCGCGTGCTTGGTGGTCCCGTAAGCCGCGAGGCTCGGGCCCGCCGTGTTCGACATGATCGATCCGAGGTTGATGATCCGGCCGCCGCCGCGTGCCCGCAGGTGCGGAACCGCGGCCTTCGAGATGCGGAAAATCGACGTCACGTTGATGCCGAGGATGCGGTCCCACTGCTCGTCCGTGGTCTCCTCGAACTGCGCGCCGATCGCAATGCCGGCATTGTTCACGAGGATGTCGAGTCCGCCGAATGCCTGCACGCACGCATTGACGACATTGTCCGGCGCGTCCTTTGCCGTGACGTCCTGGTCGAGACACACGACCGCGGCGTTGCCAACGAAGTGCGACTGCCAGTCGCGGCCCGGCAGGTCGACCGCGAGCACGCGAGCGCCATTGGTGACGTAGACGTCGACGATCGCGCGGCCGATGCCGCTGCCGCCGCCGGTGACGATCGCGACCTTGCCCGACAGCTTGCCGCCTGCGCTCATGAGTTCACCGCCTTCTTGTCCGTAGTTACCGTGAGTTCGCGCAGCGCGTCGAGCACCAGACCCAGGCCCTCCTGCACGATCGCATCCGACGCAGTAAGCGGCGCGAGGAAACGGATCACGTTGCCGTACAGCCCGCACGACAGCAGCACGAGTCCCTTCTCGCCGGCGCGCTTGACCAGCGCCTTGGTGAGATCGGGGTCGGGCTGGTGCGCGTCACCGTTCCTGACGAGTTCCATCGCCACCATGGCGCCGAGTGCACGCACTTCGCCGATGGCTGGCAGCGACTTCTGCGCCGCACGCAGCGTGCTGGTCATGAGCGAACCGATGGCTTCGGCCCGCTGGCACAGTTGTTCTTCCTCAATCACCTCGAGCACGGCGAGTGCCGCTGCACAGGCGATGGGCGAACCGGCGTAAGTACCGCCGAGGCCGCCCGGGGCCGGCGAATCCATGATAGTGGCCTTGCCGACGACAGCCGCCAGCGGGAAGCCACCCGCCAGGCTCTTGGCCATCGTCATGAGGTCGGGCTCGACGCCGGCGTGCTCGATCGCGAACATCTTGCCGGTGCGCGCGAACCCGGTCTGGATTTCGTCGACGACGAGCACGATGCCGTGCTGGTCGCACAGCTTGCGCAGCGCCTGCAGGAATTCCGGCGGCGCAATGTAGAAGCCACCCTCGCCCATCACGGGTTCGATGATGATCGCGGCAACGCGCGCGGGCTCGATGTCGTACTTGAAGATGTGCTCGAGCGCGTCGAGGCTGTCCTGCACGCTGACGCCGTGGTACGCGATCGGGAACGGAGCGTGGTAGACCTCGGCCGGGAAGGGACCGAAGCCCGCCTTGTACGGAACGACCTTGCCGGTGAGCGCCATCGCCATGAACGTGCGGCCGTGGAAGCCGCCGCCGAAGGCGATCACGCCGGCGCGGCCCGTGTGGGCGCGCGCGATCTTGATGCAGTTCTCGACCGCCTCGGCACCCGTCGTCACGAAGATCGCCTTTTTCGGCGTCGGTCCCGGCGCGAGCCGATTGAGCTTTTCCGCGAGTTCGACGGCCACGCCGTACGGCGTAACCATCAGGCACGTGTGGCTGAATGCGTCGAGCTGCTTCGCCACCGCCGCCTGCACCTTGGGATGCAGGTGTCCCGTATTGAGGACGGCGATGCCGCTGCCGAAATCGATGTAGCGCCGGCCTTCCACGTCCCACAGCTCCGCATTGCGGGCGCGCTCGACGTAGACAGGCAGCTGGTTGCCGAGACCGCGCGCAAAGGCAGCGTCACGACGGGTCTGGAGGTCCTGGTTCTTCGACATCGTTGTTCTCCGTTGTGCTGCGTTCAGCCGCGCAGCCGGTCGGCGACCAGGCGCGCAAGGTAGTTCGCGAACTGGTCGCCCAGGTTTTCGTGCTTGAGCCCGAATTCCACGGTGGCTTCGAGGTAACCGAGCTTCGAGCCGCAATCGTAACGCTTGCCTTCGAACGCATAGGCGTAGACCGGCTCGTCGGCCATCAACGCCGCGATGCCGTCGGTGAGCTGGATTTCACCACCCGCCCCGCGCCCGATGGTCGCGAGCTTGGCGTACACCGCAGGCGTAAGCAGGTAGCGACCGACGACGGCCAGGTTCGACGGTGCGTCCTCGGGCTTCGGCTTTTCGACGATGCGCGTGACCCGTGACAGCCGCTCGCTCACGGGCTCCACCGCGACGATGCCGTACTTGTCGGTCTGGTCCGGCTCGACCGTCTGCACGCCGAGCACGCTCGAATTGCACTCGCCGAACGCGCGCGCCATCTGCTTGAGGCACGGCTCCTCGGCATCGATGAGGTCGTCCGCGAGGTGGACGAAGAACGGCTCGTTGCCGACGACCGCACGCGAGCACAGCACCGCGTGACCGAGGCCAAGCGGCGCCGGCTGGCGGATGTAGATGCAGCTGGCGTAGGACGGCACGATGCCGCGGACGGCGTCGAGCAGGTCCTGCTTGCCCTGCGCTTCCAGTTCGCGTTCGAGTTCGTGGTCGGTATCGAAGTGGTCTTCGATCGCACGCTTGGCCGAGCCGGTGATGAAGACGAGTTTATCGGCGCCGGCGGCGAGCGCCTCTTCCGCCGCGTACTGGATCAGCGGCTTGTCGACGATCGGCAACATCTCTTTCGGACTGGCCTTGGTTGCCGGCAGGAACCGCGTGCCGCGGCCCGCCACCGGGAAGACTGCCGTCTTGATCTTCATGCTGCGACAACCATGTTTTCGCCGACGACCGGCTGACACGGCATGATACTGGATCGCGCTGTTGACCCTCCATGCGCCCTTCCCACGACGAGGCACCGGACGCTTCCGTCCGGGCCCCGCGGGTCTTGACGTCAGTGGCCGGCGGGCGACGCGGCCGGCTTGGACGCCGGCTTGGCTGCAGCCTTGCCGGCCGGGGCTGGCGCGGCAGCCGCCCCGTTCAGGCGGATGTTGGCCCGGTTCTGCTCGAGCACGCGCTCGCCGATCCCGTCGACCTTGAGCAGGTCTTCCGGGCTCCTGAACGGACCGTTCTTCTGCCGGAACTCGATGATGGCCTGGGCCTTCGCCGGTCCGATGCCGTCGAGTTCCTTGGCGAGCGTCGCGGCGTCCGCACTGTTGAGGTTGACCGGGCCCGCGAGTGCTGCCCCCGCCGGCAGCAGGCTGAGGATGAGTCCCTGGACCAGCGTCCGGATTGCCTTGTCTTTCATGATTACGCCTCCTTGGTTGCTTGCACACCGCGGCAGGACGCCACGGTCGCAAGCCAAGTTAGCGTTGAGTTGCGGCGCTCGCGCGCGCAGAAACTCGCGGGTTTGCCGCGATAATCAGGCCGCCGATCGCGGCAGCGCAGCCTTCGGCAGGAATTCGAGCGCCGCCACGCCGCGCAGCGTGTCCCATGCGTGGCAGCCGGGGCAATGCCAGAGGAAGGTCGAACTGTCGAGACCGCACTGGCTGCAGCGATAACGCGCGTGACGCAGCACGACGTTGCGCAGCGCGCCCGCGATCGAATGCAGTTGCTCGCGCGTGGGCTCGGCAGCGGCCGGCAGGAAGGCTGCAGTCATGTCGCGCAGGTCGCTGTCGATCGTCAGCATGTCGCGCACGCAGTCGAGGATCACGGGATCGTCGTAATAGCCGCTCACGATCGCGGCATACGCGATCTCGGCGGGATTACCGGCGCCCTTGCGCACCAGTTCCTGCAACGTCTCATCGAACTGCTGCGGATCGCCGGCCTGTTTCGCAGCCTCGGCCAGGCGCGGCAGCACCAGCGCGAGGAGATGGAAGTCGCGCCGCACGACGCTGCGATACAACTGCACCGCAAGCCTGGGGTCGCCCTGCCGTCGCGCCAGGTCGCCGCGCAGGATCGCGCCGCGACCGAAATCGCTCTGTTCACGCGCGGCGCTGTCGAGGTGTTCGATCGCACGCTTGTAGTCCTGTTCCGCAATCGCCGTCTCGGCCATCTCGCAGTAGAAATGCGCGATCGCGGCTGGCTGCTCCGGCACGCCGACGGTGCGCAGGCGCTTGTGTGCATCGGCCGCCTGTTGCCATTCGCGCTGGATCTCGTAAATCCGCACGAGGTACGACAACGCGAGCGCGGGTTCGCGCCCGCTGTCCGCCAGCGACAGGAACAATTCCTCGGCGCGGTCGAACAACCCGGCGCGGAAATAATCCCGTGCGAGCTCGGTCAGTGCCGCGTCGCGCGTGCCGGCGCTCAGGCTCGTGCGGTCGACGATGTGCTGGTGCACGCGGATGGCACGGTCCACTTCACCGCGTCGCCGGTACAGGCTTCCCAGTGCGAAGTGCGTATCGACGGTCTCGTCGTCGATTTCCGACAGGCTCAGGAACACCTCGAGCGCGCGGTCGGGTTTGTCGTCGAGCAGGAAGCGCACGCCTTCGAGGTAGCGCGCGCGGCGCACGTGGCGGCGCTTGCGCCGCACCAGGGTGCGCCAGGTCGTGACGCCCCAGCCGATCGCGAGCGTGCCGGCAAGCGTCCACCAGAACGTCTGTTGAACGTCAGTGGGCATCGGAAGTGGGGGAAGGGGGGGAAGGCGAGGAAGGCCCGGAAGGAGCGGAAGTGGCGCCCAGGCGGCGTTCAGCGAGGCGCAGCGCCTGCCGCAGCCGGCCACGCTCGGCCAGCAGCTCGGCGACCCAGCGCGAGCGCGCGAACGCGCCGGCCAGCAGGCCCGCCGCAAATGCGATCAGCAGCGCAAGGCCGGAAGAGACCTCGAATTTGGCGAAGGCGATGTCCACGTCGAACCGTTGCTGGTTCAGGGCAGTGAACAACATGGCGAGCAGGAGCAGGAACGCGAGAACGATGCCGAAGGCAACTCGTCGCAGCATGGCTTGGGTCAATCGGCCGTGCTGGGGCTCGTCGAGGCGAACGCGCGCGGGGACGCCGACGGCGACAGGTCGTCGTCCGGATCGTTGACGCGTTCGCGGAGGTCCTTGCCGGGCTTGAAGTGCGGCACGTACTTGCCCGCGAGCGCGACGGTTTCGCCGGTCTTCGGGTTGCGGCCCTGGCGCGGCGGGCGGAAATGCAGGCTGAAGCTGCCAAACCCGCGAATCTCGATACGCTGGCCCTGGGCCAGCGCGTCACTCATGATTTCGAGGATCTGCTTGACCGCCAGTTCGACGTCCTTCGCCGGCAGATGGCTCTGCTTCGCGGCGATGAGCTCGATGAGCTCGGACTTCGTCATGCTGCGCTCGCCGTCCACTCGAAAGCTCCCCGGGTCTTCTAAGATTCTAATCTGCGTCGGGACGCCGCGGCGGCCGTGAAGCCGCCGCGGGTCCGTGCGGTTCTACTCGTCCTGACCGGAGATCTGCTCCTTGAGCAGGTCGCCGAGGCTGGTGCCGGTCGTGGAATCGGAGCGATAGCTCTGCATCGCCTCGTGTTCCTCGGCCATGTCCTTCGCCTTGATCGAGAGCGCCACGGTGCGCACTTTGCGGTCCACCGCCGTGAACTTCGCCTCGACCTCGTCGCCCACCTTCAGCAGCGTGCGCGCGTCTTCGACGCGGTCACGGGTGAGTTCCGACGCACGCAGGTAGCCGTCGATGCCGCCGCCCAGGTCGACGATCGCGCCCTTGGCCTCGACCTCGCGGACGATGCCACGGACGATCGAGCCCTTCGGGTTCTGCGCGATCCAGTTCGAGAACGGGTCCTGCGCCAGCTGCTTGACGCTGAGCGAGATGCGCTCGCGCTCCGGGTCGATCGCGACGACGACCGCCTCGACCGTCTGGCCCTTCTGGTAGCCACGCACGGCTTCCTCGCCGGTGACGTCCCAGGAGAGGTCGGACAGGTGCACGAGGCCGTCGATGCCGCCGGCCAGGCCGATGAACAGGCCGAAGTCGGTGATGGAACGGATCTGGCCGCTGACCTTGTCGCCGCGGTTGTAATTGTCCGCGAACTCACGCCACGGGTTCGGCTGGCACTGCTTGATGCCGAGCGAGATGCGGCGACGCTCTTCGTCGATGTCCAGCACCATGACTTCGGTCTCCTGACCGATGTGCACGACCTTGGACGGGTTGACGTTCTTGTTCGTCCAGTCCATCTCGGACACGTGGACGAGGCCTTCGACGCCCTCTTCGATTTCCACGAAGCAGCCGTAATCCGCGATGTTGGTGACCTTGCCAAACAGACGCGTGCCCGCCGGGTAGCGGCGCGCGATGTTCTGCCATGGGTCCGCGCCCAGCTGCTTCAGGCCGAGGCTGACGCGCTGACGCTCACGGTCGAACTTGAGGATGCGCACTTCGATCTCGTCGCCGACGTTGACGACTTCCGACGGGTGCTTGACGCGCTTCCACGCCATGTCGGTGATGTGCAGCAGGCCGTCGATGCCGCCGAGGTCGACGAACGCACCGTAATCGGTGAGGTTCTTGACGACGCCCTTGATGACGGCGCCTTCCTGCAGCTTGTCGAGCAGCTCCGTGCGCTCGGCGCTGTATTCCTGCTCCACGACCGCGCGACGCGAAACGACGACGTTGTTGCGCTTCTGGTCGAGCTTGATGATCTTGAACTCGTGGACCTTGCCCTCGAGGTAGCTCGGATCGCGCACGGGGCGCACATCGACGAGCGAACCCGGAAGGAACGCACGGACGAATTCGATCTCGACGGTGAAGCCGCCCTTGACGCGACCGTTGATGAGGCCCTTGACGACCTCCTGCTTCTCGAACGCGGTTTCGAGGCGCTCCCAGGTGCGGGCGCGCTTGGCCTTCTCGCGGGAGAGGCGCGTTTCGCCGGAGCCGTCCTCGACGCTGTCCAGTGCGACTTCGACATCGTCGCCGACGGCGACTTCGATTTCGCCGCGTTCGTTCTTGAACTGCGCGACAGGGATGACGGCTTCGGACTTGAGTCCTGCGCTCACCACGACGACGTCGGGACCGACTTCGATCACGCGTCCGGTGAGGATCTGGCCCGGGCGAATCCGCTGACTCGCCAGGCTCTCTTCAAACATCTGGGCAAAACTTTCGACCATGCTCATGCTATTCACTTCTACCTGGGGGCCTGAGGCCCTTTGCCTTGCGCGCATCCTGCACGCACAGGGTTGATGAAAAGACGCTCAGCTTCCTGCCGGGCGCCAACATAAATGCACCGGTCCCGCACTCGCGGGCGCCGGCGCGCTCAAGAAATCGCGGGGAGGCGGCTCCGTGCGAGCGCGAGGACCTGATCCACGACCTGTTCGATGGTGAGACCCGACGAGTCGAGGATGATCGCGTCCTCCGCCGGGCGCAGTGGCGCCACTGGACGGCTGGAATCGCGCAAATCCCGCTTACGGATCTCCTGCGAAAGGCCGGCGATGTTAACCGTAAGTCCCTTTTCTTTCAACTGCTTATGGCGCCTTCGGGCACGTTCTTCCGGGCTTGCCGTCAGGTAGATCTTGAGCGGCGCGGCAGGGAAAACCACGGTACCCATGTCCCGACCGTCGGCAACCAGGCCCGGCGGTTGCGCAAAAGCGTGCTGCCGGGCGAGCAAAACGGACCGGACAGGCGGCATTGCGGCGACCCGGGAGGCCTCGGCCCCGGCCGTTTCGGTACGAATGACGCGGGTAACGTCGGTGCCGCCGAGCAGGATCCGCTCCTCCCCCGCCTCGTCCATCCCGAACTGCACGTCGAGCGCGCGGGCCACCGCGGCATGGCCTTCCTGGTCGTCTGCGGCGACCCCTTGCTGGCTGCCCGCCAGGGCTACCAGCCGATACAGAGCACCGCTGTCGAGCAGGTGAAAGCCTAGAACGGTGGCAACCCGGCGGGCGATGGTGCCCTTGCCGGAGCCGCTGGGGCCGTCGATGGCGATGACGGGGACTCGCATTGCTCGTCCAGGGGTTAGGGGATAGGGGTTAGGGGATAGTCGGAGGTGCAGTTACAACATTGAGAACCGCGCCATTATTCAGTATTCGAAAGAGGAAGATTCGACGAGAACCGCGGTGTCAGGCCGGGCGGAACCTCCGCTCCGACTAACCCCTATCCCCTAACCCCTATCCCCTTTCCTCGATGTTGAGTCCCACCGAGTTGGCGAGCGCCGCGAAGCCGGGAAACGAGGTGGAGACGTTCACAACATCGAGGATAGTGATCGGCGCGGTTGCGCGCAGGCTCGCGACAGCAAACGCCATCGCGATCCGGTGGTCGCCGCGACTGTCGATGGTGCCGCCGCCGAAAGGCCGGCCGCCGACGATGCGCATGCCGTCCGGCAGCACTTCATGCTGCACGCCCAGCACGTCGAAGCCGCGCGCCATCGCCGCGATGCGGTCGCTTTCCTTGACGCGCAGTTCTGCGGCCCCCGTGACGAGGGTTTCCCCTTCCGCACACGCGGCAGCGACGAACAGGGCCGGGAACTCGTCGATCGCGAGCGGCACCAGCCGCTCAGGGATTCGCGCACCCTTGAGCTGCGACGGCCGCACTTCGATGTCGGCCACCGGCTCCATGCCGAAGCTGCGGTGATTGACCAGGCGCAGGTCGGCGCCCATCAGGGCCAGCATCTCGAGGATACCGGTGCGAGTCGGATTCACGCCGACGTCGCGGATCGTAAACGGCTCGCGTGCGCCGAGGCACGCCGCGACCAGGAAAAACGCCGCCGACGAGATGTCGCCCGGCACAAGGATGTTCGCCGCCTGCAGCGACTTGGGAGCCGCAAGCGACACGACCCCGTCGCGTGCACGGACTTCGCAACCGAAGCTCTGGAGCATGCGCTCGGTGTGATCGCGCGTGACTGCGGGCTCGACCACGGTGGTCTCGCCTGTCGCGTACAACCCCGCGAGCAGCACCGCCGATTTCACCTGCGCGCTGGCCACGGGCATTTCGTAGCGGATGCCCTGCAGCTGCTGTCCGCCGGAAATACGCACGGGAGGTTTGCCATCCTGCGTTTCGATGCGGGCACCCATGGCCCGCAGCGGCTTGGCGGCGCGCTCCATCGGTCGTCGCATCAGCGATTCGTCACCGATGAGCTCGGAATCGAACGGCTGCGCACTGAGCAGGCCCATGAAGAGTCGCATGGCCGTGCCGGCATTACCCATGTCGAGCGTGGCCGTGGGCTCGCGCAAACCGCGCAAGCCGACGCCGTCGACGACGACTTCACCGGGACGCGGCCGTTCGACATGGACGCCGAGGTGCGCGACGGCCTTCATGGTGGAGAAGCAGTCTTCGCCTTCCAGGAAGCCCGTGACGTGAGTGCGGCCATCCGCGAGGGCGCCGAACATCACGGCACGATGCGAGACCGACTTATCGCCCGGGACAGTGATTTCCCCGGCGACGCGCGCGGCCGGGTCGACCACGTAGGACGTCATCTCAGAGGATCGCCTTGGGGTAGGCGCCGACGACGCGGTACAGGGACGCGCGACGCTTGAGCTCGGCGAGCGCGGTTGCGAGCGGCTCGCGCTCGGCATGGCCCTCTACGTCGATGAAGAACACGTAGTCCCATTTCTTCTTGCGGGATGGACGCGACTCGATGCGTGTCAGGCTGATGCCCTTCTCTGCCAGGGGCTCGAGCAGGCGATACAGGGCGCCGGGCGCATCGGTTTTCGCGGCCGATACCAGCAGCGTCGTCTTGTCGGCCTCGCCCGGACTCGCGGCCTTGCGACCGATCACCAGGAAGCGCGTCGTGTTGTCGGGACGGTCTTCGACCTCCGGCACGAGCAGGTTCAGGCCATACACTTCGGCGGCCGCGGCACCGGCAATCGCCGCCGTGCCTTCTTCGTCGCGTGCACGGCGGGCACCTTCGGCATTGCTGCTGACGGTCACGCGCTCCACGCCAGGCATGTGTTCCTGCAGCCAGCCGCGGCACTGCGCCAGCGACTGCGGGTGACCGCACACACGGCGAATGTCGCCGAGCATCGTCATGCGCCCCATCAGGTTCTGGTGGATGCGCAGTTCCACCTCGCCGATGATCTTGAGCGGCGAGGTCAGGAACATGTCGAGCGTGTTGTTG
>Ga0315292_10001513_pt1 | contig 12484 bp, 10 predicted proteins | sample YL17G13_0_MG_FD_204029 | JGI IMG/M metagenome (GOLD analysis project Ga0315292, IMG submission 204029) | Sediment microbial communities from Yellowstone Lake, YNP, Wyoming, USA - YL17G13_0 | ecosystem: Environmental > Aquatic > Freshwater > Lake > Sediment | place: USA: Wyoming | collected... | reverse complement strand
CGTTTTCGTTGGCCGGAAGCGTCTCCAGACCGCATCTTTCACCAACAACTCGTTGGCCAGCGGGATGTGACCTATTGCAGATTTGCCGTTGAAATGAAGGAAGACAGGGCCATTTCTGACCCCGCATTACTCCATCGGAAGAGAGGATAAGTCCTGGAAGCACACTCAGATGAAACACCAGGTCCCTTCAAGGGAGGTAAGAAGCCAAACAAAAATGGTTTTATTCCATTTCTTATCTTCAGAAACAAGCTAAATATCCGATAATAGATATAAAATCTGTAGGTCATGGGACGTCAATGCCTTTGTGTTCATTGGATCAGAATACATGGATGCATGGTTCTCGCGGAATCAGGATAAAACTCTTCGACTTTTCCGACGGCAAAATGGGTCAATTTGTATGATGAGATGATGATTGGACATTTCAAGCTAAAGGCTACAGGGAACCAGTGGATAGGAAGACTAAGAAAGAAGAGCTTGCAGGTTTTATATCCAGGCTTCTGAGGCGCAAAGCCAAAGCAAGGTCATTTAGCTCTCAGGAATGGTTTCAAGAGGGCTTTTCAATAATGCATTCCTCGAGCGATTATGAGAATGCAATAAGAGCTTTTTCATCATGCATTCAAATGGATTCCTCAAATGCCCGTGCCTTTCTAAATAGAGGGATTTTATACGAGCGCATCAACGACGAAAAAGCGGCCTTTGCAGATTACAGCAAAACAATCGAGCTGCTTCCCGAGGATGGAAAGGCTTACTATATAAGGGGTATGCTATTGTGGCGTTTGTGTGACGCGATGGCAATAAATGATTTGGAAAAATCTGCAGAACTTGGTTACAAACCAGCCAATAATTTTCTCAGTAGTAAAACTTCCCAGAGTAATAAATCACCACAAAAAAATATTGATCAATCATTGAAAGAAGAAGCCATACAGGTCTTTACAGAATCTATTCGATTGAATCCCTTAAATGCTAGCACTTATCTGAACCGGGGAATGGCTTATGAGCGAATCAATAATATGCAGCAGGCAATTGCTGACTATAGCAAGGCAATCGAATTAGCTCCCGATTATGCAAAGGCTTACTATGTAAGGGGCACATTGCTCTGGTACTTGGATGATGATACATCGATAGGAGATATGATGAAAGCCGCAGAGTTGGGTTATAGACTCGCCAAGGACTTTCTCGATCAGAAAACTCATCACGAATAATACTAACGCAGGATATTGAAATCTTCTGTCCAGAGTCAGATGGTAGATTTTTGCATTCCAGGAAGTAAGATACCCACCGTTCTGATACCGGCACAGTAAATCCTGTTCGACGCACTACACCTACTCTTCGAAATGATTATGATGCCCGTCATGCAGATTACAAATATTAATGCTTGTTGTGGAAGAATTACACCACCGTCGTCTCTACTCATGCTTAACAAAGTAATTTGCGGTCGCCGCATCGATAGTGACAGGTGACATTTCAGGCTTCACTTTTAGGAATCTGGCTCGATCAATAATCTGTTCAATTATATCTCGCGGGTGGCATCCGACCATGGAACGCGAGGCTTGACGGTAGTAAGTTTCGACAAGATGCATCGCCGCCGTATGATCATAGGCCACTCCGGCATGCTTGCAAACGCGCTGAAGCGTCTCTAAATACTCTGGCTCGGTCTGGTATTCCAGCCGTATTTTGTGGCGAATCCGCCGCAGCAATGCGTCATCCACCAACTCGCTAGGCTTAAGGTTTGTGCAGAAAAAAGTGATCTGATCAAACGGAATCGAAAACTTCCTTCCCGTATGCAGTGACAGAAAGTCTATGCTCCTTTCCATCGGCACGATCCAGCGATTAAGCAACTGCCGAGGCTGAACCGTCTGGCGTCCAAAATCGTCCAGAACGAAGACACCGTTTGTCGCTTTCATGTGGACAGGGGCTTCATAGAATTTAGTAACCGGATCGAAATCCAGATCGAGAGCCGAAAGGGTAAGTTCACCACCGACGACCACGACTGGGCGGCGGCAGAATATCCAGCGTGGATCATGGCTTGCCTTTAATGTAATGTCATTTAGTTGAGTCTCCTCTTGGACAATTTCGACCGGCACATGCACAGACGGATCGAAAAGACGGATGACCTGCCCATCCACCTCGACAGCATAGGGGATGTAAATGTGGGACTCAATGGCTCTGGCAAGAGCATCCGCTATGCTAGACTTCCCTAAACCCGGCGGCCCATAAAGGAAAATGGAACTTCCCGAATTGAAGGCTGGACCAAGTTGGCTTAAAAATTGATCGTTCAAGACCAAATGACTCAGGGCTCGACGAATCCACTCCCAGTCGAATTCAAGCTGCCGCACCGTTTGGTGGGCGCTCATGACGTTATAGGACTTCAGGGGAACGGGTGCAGGTCCTATATATCGAGACTGCTTGAGAGCCTCTTCGGCCCGTTGACGACCAATATTCGTCAGTTCGAATATTTGGAGAGAACGATTGAATCCTGCAGCAGAGCGGATGGATACAAGACCCTCATTTTTTGCAATCTGCGTTAACTCGTCCACCACACTGATTGTGAGGTGTAGACTCTGGCTCATGGGGCCCAGAGAATATGTCCCTCCCTCAGAATGGGCTTGCTTGAGGATTAGTTCGATCAGGATACTATTGCTTAGGCCGGTTTGCTCAGCCTTCAGAGGAACGACAGGGACAACATTGAAGAACTGCTTTAATTCGAAGGCTGTAATATATCCAAGCGTGACGAGGGCGTCACCGAGCCGGCCACCATTGGCCTTCTGATATTTTAGAGCCTCTTGGAGTTGCGGCATCGTGATGATGCCTTCCCTAATTAGTATCTCTCCGATTGCTGCCATATGTCGCTTCGATATAAAGATAGATAAACAGATTAAACAGATTTCGATTGCACAATGCCGATTAGTTCCCGAGCGCTGTTGAGCTCTGCGAACAAGAGGGTCAAGGCTTCCTCGAAATCCTTATGCGTGAATCGAAATCTGCTCATGGCCTCAGCGAGACCGTGATATGAAAGACCATTTGTACCACAGCCTATGCCCATCATGAGGCAGCCTTGATCGGCAAGATGAATTAACCAAGGCATAGGGCTTGCGTTCGCCGGATGGAGATCCGGCCGGTGATGAAAAGCGATGGCTTGCTGGATATCCTGGGGGAAATTCCATGCTGCGGCGATCGCTCCACCGATCCCCGCATGGTTCACGCCGAGAACTTCCTCTTCCGCTTCGAGGAAGGAACAGGATCTCACAGACATGAGGTTCTTGATTTCATGAAATTTCTCACGCACAAACTCCCCGAGGATGATCTTCCCGATATCATGCAGGAGCGCCGCCGTGAAAAGTTGCGAGTCTTCATGTTTGAGAATCTTCTTGGCCAAGATCTGGGACATCAACGCAGAACCCACAGCGTGCTCCCACAGATCCTTCGCTTCCGCTTCGTAGCCGGGAGTATCCTTGAAGAAGCGAGAGGTGCCGGCGGCCAGAACGGCCCGCACAACATTCTGCTTGCCTAGGTCCATGATGGCGTCGTGGACGTTGTCCACCTTATGCCTGAGCCCGAAGTAGGCCGAATTGCACATTCGCAGAATGTTGGCCGTTATGGCCTGATCGAGTCGAATAACCTCCACGAGCTCCAAAAGGGATGAATCTGGGTTGTTGATGAGGGACGTTACCCTGTGCACGGTAGCCGGAAACGCCGGAAGTCTGTTCAGTGATCTCCCAATTTTATTGTCAAGAGTCAAGAAAGTGTTGCCTCACCGCATTTGTCATCAGCTTCGATTTACCCGATCTCTAATATTATCGCATGCAGACACGTTCGACCTGCTCGAAATTGGTCACTCCTTCAAAGACCTTTGCAAAGCCATCCTGAATCAGAGTGATCATGCCTTCCCGGATGGCGGCTTCCCTTATTAATTCAGCCGATTCTTTACGGATAATCAGCTTCTTGATACTATCTGTCGCTACAAGAAGCTCGTAAATGCCTTTTCGTCCGTAATATCCCGTGCCGCTGCATTTTTCGCACCCCGTTGCACGATAGAATTGAGCTTGCTTATCACAAAGGATGTTTGACACATAAGATTTCCCACATGCCTTGTCCATTTTGTCTAATTCATCCTGAGACGGTTGATAAGGCATTTTGCAGTTATTGCAAAGCACTCTGACCAATCTCTGCGCCAACACACCGAGCAAAGAATCGCCAAAATTGTAGGGATCGATGCCGATATCGAGAAGACGGACGATCGTATCAGGGGCATTGTTGGTATGCAGAGTACTGAATACTAAATGGCCTGTTAGAGAAGCCTCTATGCCAATTTTTGCAGTTTCATGATCCCTCATTTCGCCGATCATCATGATATCAGGATCGGAACGGAGAAACGCACGCAGTGCCATCGGGAAGTCAAGACCGATCTTGCGGTGAACTTGCAACTGACGGATTCCTGGCTGAGTTATTTCTACAGGGTCCTCGATGGTCAGTATCTTGACTCCAGGTTTGTTGATCTTATGCAAGGCAGCATGCAGGGTCGTGGTTTTCCCGGATCCGGTCGGACCGACGCATAAAATGAGCCCATATGGTTTGCTGATAATGCGAAGAAATGTCTCTTGAATATAGGGCGGCATGCCTAATGTCGTGAGATCTACAAGTTCATTCGTTGCCAGGAGTCGTAGCGTGACGTCTTCCATGCCACCAACCGTCGGTAAAACGGCCACGCGTAATTCAATTGCGCTGCCATCGGTAAGTTTAAATTTAATTTTGCCGTCCTGGGGGAGTCGTCTTTCCGTGATATCAAGATCAGACATAATTTTTATACGAGACACGATAGCAGACTTCAGCTTGAACGGTGCTGACTGGTATACATTGCATTCCCCGTCGATCCTGAATCGAATCCCAACACAATGGTTATGAAGGTCCGGTTCGATGTGGATGTCCGTCGCCCGCATGTTGTGTGCGTCACTGATCATGGTGCTGACAAGTCGACGTACTCTACTATCAGATTCGGAAACGGCCTCATCTTCATCGGAAGGAATCATCTCGGGATTATTATCCTCTGCTTCTTCCACGATTGTGTTGAAATTGTTCCCACTCGCTGCAGAGTAGAAGTGCTTTATGAATCGCAGTATATCGCTCTTGTCCGATTTGAGAAATTCGACACTTTTGGTATTTAACAGGCGCATGATCTCATCACGCTTGATAAGGTTCTCGGGATTATCGACAAGCACGCGAATCCAACCATCTGTAACCTTATAGGGGCACCAGAGTTCACGTAACAGATAGTCTTTATTGATTGTGTCTACAAGTTCTCTTGGAATCGTAACTTTAGGATCGAAGGTTACGCTACCTTTAAATATTCTTACGCGATCAGGTAAATCTCGAATACCGATTTTGCGGTCGTCGCTTTTTTCGACTAAATACTCGATAATTTCCTTCAGCTCAGCAACGTTTTGAGGGTAATCATATTCAAGGAGTTGGAGGATAGCCTGTTCATCGATCACCGCGTTCTGGCCCCACCCTTTGAGCTCCTCGAAGAACAGATTGATGAGCAGTGAAATGTCCTCCCTTCTTTCGCGAAGAGGAGGAATGTTTATCCATGACCGACTGAGGTAATTAAATAAGTCCTTTCGGAGGAGCTCCTTATCTTGAATACTTTTCTGATCATATTTCGTAGAAAACAGGAATCGAATATCCGTTCTGCCATGCTTTTGGGACTGCCTTTCTTGCAGTAGCTTCAAGAGCTGTATTTGGCTTCCATCTGAAAGGTCTGTGACTTCGTCTAACAGGACGGATCCCTTTTGGGGTTTTGCATGCGATGCATGAGAGGCTCCGCCGACTTGCACTTCACCTGTCGATCCTGAAACTAAAATAGTTAATTCGCCTTCGAAGGAAGCCGCATCAACGACGATAAAAGGAAATGCTGCGCGCTGGCTAGCTCTATGAATCGATTCCGCGAGAAGCTTTTTCCCTGTCCCTTTTTCTCCGGAGATGAGGACGGCGATATTGCTTTGAGCATATATTTCGGCCTCTTTCATCAAACGAACAATTCTTTCAGAGCGTGTCCTGAACTTCTCAAATGCTACTTTATCGTTTATGTTGGGAAGTACCTTTGTTTTGTTTAAGTTCAGTATTTCGAGAAACCTACGCCGCTCCATCGCGCGGCTCATAATATTGAGGATATCGTCTCCATGAACGGGCTTCACAAGATAGGCATAGGCGCCATTCTTTATGCATTCCGTCGCAGTGCGAGCATCGCTCAACCCCGTTAGCATGATGCATTCCGTATTCGGACTCTTATCCTTGATCATTTCCAATAATTGATTGCCTTTAATGTGAGGCATCGTGATATCAAGAATGGCAATATCAAACACCCCTCCCTTTTCTAGCGAAGCAACTGTCTTCCTTGGATCCTGATCGCATCTTACATTTTTATATCCAGCGATCTTAAGTACTCTGCTGAGACTATCGAGAAAGTCTATTTCGTCATCGACAATCAGGATGGAGGTGTTCATTGTACTTTCCTTCCGATTTGGAAAATAAAGTTATGTCAGAACATATTGCAATCTCAGTGCCAGCTGAACCACGCAAAGAGTAATGGTGAGTCAGGTCATGGCACGGAAGTTGCTTTTTGACAGTCTGTAATTTTATGTGACGCCCATTGGCATGTAATAAGGATTCAATGCAAAGCATACGCACAGATACTACCGGTCTGAAAGATGGGCGAACTCAATAAATGGAAAGCTTATTGGCGGGCAGGTCAGCATAATAGTGTAAGCGATATTTGGTGCTCTATAGAATCATTCCCACACTACTCATATTTTAGAGAGAGCATATAAAATGAAAACAGTTATTCTCTTACTTTTTGTGTTGACATGCTGTGTTGTCTTTTTCGTATTCTTCTTCAAGAACAGGAGCACTCAAACCCCGCTGAGCAAAAATAATAATGCGCGTTTTCAAGGAGGCTCTGCTCCCGCCTTGAGAAAAGAAGCAGATCCTCAGGTACTCAATGTTCCTGATAATCGTCTCGATAGAATTGATTCTTTAAGATCTCACGTCTTGGATGGGATAAATAATATATTGTCGATTCATAGCCTCGAAGATCCTAAACCACCACTGCCTCTGCAGCGCACAGAGATCAAGCCGGATATTGTCGCCAAAGTCAAGAGCCACGTGGGCGACATGAAGGAGTTCTCATCGGTTTATGAGCTCTCGAAGCTATTGGATGATCCCAATGTCGATATGGGGAAAATCGCAAAGAAGATCTCAACAGATCCGGTTCTGTCCAACAAGGTACTTAAAGTCGCAAACTCTGCCTATTTTGGCTCCAGCATGTCAGTTGATTCGATCAATCACGCTCTTGCGCTGCTTGGGCTGATCAACATCAAAGCCATCATGTTCCATAATGCATTTTCAAATAAACTATCAGGAAGCAAAATACAAAATCACCCCATTTATCAGTCCTTGTGGGGTCATGCGATTTCAACTGCGATTTGCGCATTTTACCTATCTGAAGCCTTTGGTGGATTAAACAAGGGGAAGCTATATACGCTCGGCTTGGTGCATGATATCGGCAAATTCATTATTCCGGAAATGAACGAAAGTAAACAGGTTGATGACTATTTCATGATTCCCTACGGTGACAAGTCATGCATCATACGTGAGGATTCGAGTTTTGGTATCAATCACGCTGTAATCGGAAGGATCGCCTTCGAGGATAGTGGCCTGTCTGAACAGCTTCTGAGATTAATCGAATATCATCACCTTCCTTCTTTTGGCTCGAAATCATCCTTTGTATCAAAAGAGGAAGACAAGAAATATCTCTCAGCACTCTACCTTGCTAACCAGATCGCTAAGCTTTTCGCCGTAGAAGCGGAGAAATGCTTCTTTTCGATTCAGCCATTACCATTTTCCTTCGGCGACTTCGTAGACCGATCGAAACTAGCAAGTATATTCAGCGACGAAAGAGTGTTATCGGAAATAACAAAGACCAAATCCCTGACTGAGAGCTATATCCGATCTTAAGGGTAATGTATATTTGACGGAGGTATTCAATAATCTGAAGCAGAATATTGTAGAGATCAGGTAATATGATGTTGTATGAGGAATGATTTGCCCACAGGAGAATGTAAGATTGCCACTCGTTCAGCCTGATTGTGGAGCCTGATCTTAACTTCAGTAGCTTGATGAAACAGTTCCGGGAGGAGCATGATTATGAAATAACCATAGCAGAAGAGGGGGCTCAGGCACTAATCTTTCTGGCAAAAAAACATTTCGATCACGTCATTTCTGAAATTAGTAATTATTGATTGTAATCTCCTATAAACTGCTTGACGTCAATTTCAACGACTTCAGGAAGCAACATGCCGTTCGGGTGAAGCAACAGGCGTAAATGCTTGGAGAATAAGAGCTTATTTTCCCCCAAAGCTCCCCTCTTTCAAGTGGTAATCCTTGTTTCATCTCCCGTGCAGAATGTCCATCCACCGGATCGCTTCTGACTCGCTCACCCGGCCCAGATAGCTCTGCGTCGTCTTCAGGTCCTGGTGCCGCAGGATCACCTTCGAGATGATCTCCAGCGGAACGCCGCTTCTGCTGGCATAGGTCGCCGAATAGCGGCGGAGATCGTGCGGCGTGATCTTCATCTTGAGCCTAGCGCCGTGATTCCGGATCATTGCCCGGGCAGTGGAATAGCAGATCGGAAAGAGTCGCTCCTCTGCTGAAAGGTTTGCATCCCGGATGTATTCCGAGATTCTCTTTGCGACGGCTTCCGGCATGTACGCCACTTCAGCCTCTTTGCCCGACTTGGGCTCCCTCAGCAGGATTCTCCTTTCGCATATGTCCGAGACCTTGAGCTTCAGGGATTCGCCGATCCGGAGCCCGCATCTAGCCTGCAGCTCCAGCATGAGCCGGTCCCGCAGAGAATGCGTGTTGTAGATCAGCTCGTCGATCAGTTCCTTTTCTGGGATCTTCCGCGGCAGGGGCTTGGCCACCTTGAAGGCCTTGGAAACAAGGGAGATACTGATACTGCAGGGATTCCTCATCTCGAAATCGCAGCGGTTGATGATGAAATTGTAGAACGCCTTCAATTGGGCATACCTCAGCCGGCGCGTCGATCTCGCTCGTCCCGCAGTAGTCTCCTCAAGGAAATGAAAGATCTCCTCGGGCCCGATGGCCTTCAGGAGCCGTTCTCCGTATTGCGATCCGAATCGCAGGAGCAGAGGCAGATAGCTCTGCAGGGTTCTCTTCTTATGCGTTGATTTCTGATAGGACTGGAACAGGTCGATGGCCTCTTTCGTTTTCATGGTACACCTCCGGTGCTTCTCGAGGGAGCTTTGGGGGGGTACCTTGATTATGACGACTTCAATCGGAAATCGGTATAGCGGATGGGAGGATCTGAGGATTAGGCCGGTCCTTGGGTGAAGGAAGGAGACTCAAGATTTCATGCTGTTCTAAGTCTCTGTAATCATTCATGAACATTCGCGTCGTTTATTGCACCTACAACTGCTTAGTAGTGGGCAGTTATAGAATTGACTGATTACTGATGGAAAGAGAGTAACATTAGGCAACTGTTGACACCGGGAGCTTCCTTTTCTATACTCCTGCCATCTAAGAGGGAGTACTTATCCGACATGATTAAGCGCATAACCCTAATTGTCACAGTCTGCCTCCTTCTTGTCTACTTCTCCCCTCCATGGACCATCCCCCCGGCAATGGCACAAACCATTCCTGTCGGATACCAACTGATCACTGACCCTCAGGGCACGGCGGCCATGATCGTCGCGCAGCGGCCCGCCCGTTCGGCCACGGCGGCCCTCGCTCAGGGCATTGCCGAGGTCGCTGGCGCCTTCGACGCAAAGCCCACCCTACTGGGCGCCTTCCGCGACGTGCGCGACCAGACGGCCGAGGCCGGGTTCCGCACGACTCTGCGGCGCGTGCCCGTATCGGGCATCGCCTTCGCCGACATGTCGGGCGGGACCGCGAGAGTCGGGTTTGCCTTCGACAACATGCAGTCCCCCGCGGCCGGCATCCTCCGGCTGCTCCAGCAGGCCGGGCACATCCCCGCCGACAGTGGCGGCGCCCCGGGCAACTGGCGCACGATGCAGTACCCCGACGGCAGCGGAACGGTCCGGCTGCCGGAGGGGTGGCAGATCGTCAGCGCCGTTAAAGGGGCGATGGACGCTGCAGGCCCCCAGGGCCGTATCTTCAAGGCGATCAATATTCAATGTACGACCCGCGCCGGCGCGGCGCAAACCGAGCAGGTTCTCCGGATGGCCGGGATGCCCCCTCACCTCATCGCGCAGAACTTCGCGAGAATCATCATCGCAGACCCCGGGGACCCCGCTTCGACGATGGTCGCCGTGGGCCTGCAAAACTCCGCCAAGTTAGGCGACGGATCCTACCGCCATCTCCGTCTCGTCCAGGTCGTTCCCTTGCAGCCCCCGCCCGGCCTGGCCCAGGCAGCCATCATCGATCACGAGTACATGCTCAAGGGCGTCCGGGAAAGGAGCCTTGTGTACATCGCCATCTCGGGCGATTTCGGCAACGGCACCTGGGGCTACTACACCTCCGGGCTGGCAACCCGGTCGGAGACCTTCACCCGGAACTTCTCCCTTCTCTACGAGATCCTCCTGTCGGCGCAGACCGCCCAGCACACGATCCAGGAGAGGTGGGACAACGCGCTGAACAACCTGCGTGAGATCGGCGAGATCCGCCGTCAGGTTCACGACAATCGCAGCCTCTCCAACGAGCGCATCCACGCGGACCGTATCGAGTCGCTGCAGGGCCGCCGGGTCGTTCAGGATCGCTCCACGGGCCAGACGGGCTATGCAAACCTGGGCTACTCGCGCGAGGTCGTCCAGAGCCTCAACACCCGGGAGGGCTGGGCGCGCTTCCAGGAGATCCCCCTGCGGGATCTCGTGCGCTGAAAGCCACGACATGTAATCTCTAGTGTATTGCAAATTGATATGTTTGCTGAATGTCGTTTGTAATCGGCTGTTTCTTGTCACTGTCCAATTCTAACGAGTACAGGAAGACATGTTCGGCGCCGGTCCAATTGATCCCGCCAGACGCTACTTGAAGAGCCCTTTTTCAGCCTTCAAATTGACACATTCCCATCCGTAATCGGCAACCCTCCAATACAGTTCTACTGCCGGATCCGTTTTCCCGGACGTAGCGCACCTGAGACTTTCAATCGGTAATGCAGAGGAGGTTTTGCGAGGAGTTCAAGGCATGGAGATAGAAAAAAGGAAATTGGCAGCATGCAATTGATTTTCACATAAAATCAAGATGTTATCTCTCTTCAACCATTACACCTACTGTTCAGGCCAGAGAAGTAGAAAGCATTGGATATTACCGATTGAAATCGGTGCCTCTTGGAAACACAAGCAAATCCGCTGTGCAAGAGCGCGCGGTCTGTCCTTCTGCACCTGCAGGAGCGTCACTGCCAGCCGTGAGCAGATGATCGTTTCTGAGCCGGAGCCGGTTCTTTTCGACCTGGTCGACCCCCACGGCGCTGATTGCCAACTGTCCTGTGTCAAGACGTTCCACCCAGCCCTTGGCTTTCAGATACCATACATGGAACTCCACCAGCTCGAACGGCTTGCCGAGGAGGCGGGCCATATCGTAATCACTCAATCCCGGGTGCCTCGTGTCACGCCGACGCTGAACATACAAAAGCGAAAGCAGGCTCTCGCGGGTTTCCCGGTCGTCGCCGAAAGCGGTTCCGTTGCTGGCCTCAGACGCGAGCTTCCACTTGCGGTTCCAGTAATCCTGGTACGTGACGTCGTAACCGGCGCGGATCTCAGTATTGGAGAGTGTCCGGTGAGCCTCGGCAATCAGGCGGAACCGGTCAGTATCTCCTGATTCCTTGTTATCGGGATGCAACTTCTTGGCGAGATGCCGAAAAACACGCTCAATCGTGTCGGTGTCGGCGCTCGAACTCAGTTGCAGCAGCTCGTAGTAATCGACAAAGCCATTTTCGCTCACGGCAAACCCCTTTCCAGATTGTGAATCCCGTTCGTCCGAGCATGACAGAAAAGTAACTCAATCCGCTTAGCTCCGATGAGTCCGGTCGAGAACATATTATCGTCATTATGATAGCCTACCTTTAATGCTGCTGAGCGTGTTAACCGTAGCGGGGGAATTTCTCTTAAGCTAGGAGGCCGAAATTCCGATTAGTAAATAAGAACAACTGAGAATAACAGAGCGCAAGCAATAACGCAGTAAATCAACAGAAAGAATCCGGGCGAAAGCGAAAAATGGAAGAAAATCGACTGTTAAGCATGGACGAGGTGGCTGGCTATCTGCAGATACCGAAGTCCACCCTCTATAAGATGTGCTCGGAGCGGGAGATCCCTTGCGCAAAGATCGGCAAACACTGGAGATTCGACAAGAAATCAATCGATGAGTGGTTTATCGGTAAAATGCAGAATCCGGATATGAATGGTGGTCTGAGATGAGCAACACGCAGGACGGCTTCCTGGGACAAGTTTCAAAAGGT
>Ga0315292_10001512_pt1 | contig 12485 bp, 11 predicted proteins | sample YL17G13_0_MG_FD_204029 | JGI IMG/M metagenome (GOLD analysis project Ga0315292, IMG submission 204029) | Sediment microbial communities from Yellowstone Lake, YNP, Wyoming, USA - YL17G13_0 | ecosystem: Environmental > Aquatic > Freshwater > Lake > Sediment | place: USA: Wyoming | collected... | reverse complement strand
AACTGACGCATCTCTCCGAGGTGACAGGGCTGCCGATTCAGCACATCGCTGGCGTTACTCAAACTGATGGCTTGCCGCCTTTCGACGTTGCAGCGCTGCGCACTGCAGCTTTTACTGACGATGTAGTGTCCAAAGGATTCAACAGTCGCGTTACCGAAGTCGATAATCGTGCGTACGTTTTAAGGGTCAAGGAGCATCGCGCTCCAGTGCAGCGTTCGCTTGCAGAGGTTTCGGCAGAGATTCGCACCCGATTGATCGACGAAGTCGCAACAGACCGCGCGCGCGAGACCGCGGCTGAAGCGATGACGCGTGTTGCAAGTGGTGAGGGGGTTGCGACCATCGCGGCTGCGTATGCGTTGGAGTGGCAGCGGGCACCTGCTGCGTCACGGGGCACGCCCGGTGTCGATCGCGAGATCATCAAATCTGCATTCGAGCTTGCGCGGCCAACCGACGAATTGCGATCGGTGACCTCGACGGAGTTGGGTGGTGGCCGAACGGCGGTCGTCACGATCTCTGCGGTGAACGATGGCGACTATGGTGCGTTGTCGGAAACGGATCGGAGCGGTGTGCAAACGCAGCTGGCGCGTCGTATTGGCGACGAGGAGTTCACTGCGCTTTTCACGACGCTGCGCGATTCGGCGTCGATCGATCGGATCCATCGCGAGTTGCCTGTACCGGAATGACGAATCGATCCAGGGATGACGCCACCGCGGATGGATCCATTTCGTTCATCCTACGAAGTGGGTAGTTGACACCTGAGAAGTGTCGACCACGCGCGCGGTCGAGTCGCTACATCGATCATCATGTGTGAGTCGCCTAATCGGCGGAGGGATCGGGACTTTCAACATCTGTCCGATCTGGAGCGGACGGTTGGGATTCAGCGCGTTGACCTGGATCAACGCGGTGGTCGTTGTGCCGAAGCGTTTGCCGATACGAGCGAGTGAGTCGCCTGCCTTGACCTTGTAGCGGCGCCACTGTCGGTTTGTATGAAGCAGAGGATTCATCGGCAGTTCGGAACTCTGGATCACCGAACTGGAGACGAGTAACGATTGATTCGGCCGGATGACATTGCTGGTTAACTGATTGTTTGAGCGTAACGACGCGACAGATGTCCGGTAGCGCTTCGCGATCAGGGTGAGATTTTCGCCATCTCTGACACGATGGCGCGTCCACACGATCGGCTCCGTCGGGTATTGATCGAACGCTTGCGTGAACGCGATGCGCGAGGATGCCGGAACCAACATCCGGTAAGGTCCTGCGGGCGGAGTTACGATCCGATTCCAGCCCGGATTGAACCGATAAATCTCGTCGAGAGACAGTGATCCGACGCGTGCGAGGACAGCGAGGTCGAACTGTCTCTCGAGCGTCGTCGCAACGAACGGTGGCGTTGGATCGATCGGTGACAGCACGCGTCCATCGTCCGCCGCGATCAGATGTGCGAGTGCGAGGAGTTTGGGGACGTACTGGCGAGTCTCCCGAGGCAGTTTGAGATCAAAAAAATCCGCTCCCGGCGCGGCGGCAATCGCACGCCGGACACGACCTTCGCCGCTGTTGTAGGCGGCAATTGCCAGCAGCCAATCACCGAACTCATCGTGCAGATCGGTCAGATAATTCAAGGCCGCGTTGGTCGAATCGACAAGATCACGCCGTCCGTCATACCACCAATCGATCGTGACTCCATAGTGTTTGGCGGTGTTTGGAATCAGTTGCCAGAGACCCGACGCGCCGCTGTGTGAATAGGCGTATGGGTCGAGGGCGCTTTCGATGATCGGTAGCAGCGCCAACTCCATGGGCAGGCCGCGCTGGCGCACTTCGTCGACGATGTATGCAAGATAGCTGCGTGCCGGTCTTTCGATGCCGGTCATCATCGGCACTCTGCGCAGGAGCAGCGCTGCTTGCGCAACGGCGGGTTCATTGTGCGCATGGTCCAGCGAAAAGCCTTCGCGCAACACCGTCCAGACGTCGGGAGCCACCGATTCGGAGGGAATGACGAGGGTCGATGGGACGTCGGAAACGAAGGCAGGAGAAGGTGTGATCTGAGTATCACTCTCGACCGGCGGCTGCCCCAGGCTTCCACAGCCGCCGATGGTCATCAAACACAGAATCAGCCACCGGCGCAGCACGGCCATTGTTGCGCAACCTTCCTTGTCTCTGCACAATGCCGCCCGACATTGGGTGAAGCCGATTGAGCACACAACCGCGGCCGGATGAGCGTGACGACTGACGAGATGCACGGTCTCGCGACCTGGTTCCAGACGCCTCTGGGAGCAACTCTGTTGCAGAAGGAAGCCCGCCTGCTCATCCAGGGCGTGCGTCGCTTCCACGGTGATTCGATGCTTTGGCTTGGACCGATTCCGGTGCCGGGTGTCGAGCTTGATCGCTGCATGGTGCGACACCGCCTCTATGGAGCAATGCCGGGATCGGAAGTGTGGCCAGCAGACGCCCGATCCACCGCAGGAACCTACGTCGGCAACATCGAAGCACTGCCCTTCGCGCCGGGATCGCTCGATGCAGTGGTGTTACATCACGCCTTGGACTGCTGTGTCGATCCGCGTAGCGCAATGCGTGAAGTCTGCAAGGCACTGCGTCCCGGCGGGCGCCTGCTCGTGTGTGGCTTCAACCCGCTGAGCCTGTGGGGTGCAAGGCGCGTTATGGCGCGTTGTTACCGCGATGCGTTCAGCGACGTTAGATTTGTGAATCCGAGGCGGTTGCTCGATTGGCTGGCATTGCTGGGCATCGAAGCCGACGAAGGGGTGCGCTACCTGATGTTCCGTCCGCCGATCGGTGTCGGTACGTTTGAATCCGGATTGTGGGTACGCATGCGTGCGGCGTTGGAGAGGGTGAGGGCACCCGTGGGTGGCGTCTACTATCTGCTCGGGCGTAAAAGTGCGCTGGGTATGACGCGTATACGTGGCGTAGCCGTGCCGCGTCAGCCGCAGCTGGCGTCAGTCGTGGTTCCGCATCCGACGGCACGCAACCCGCAATGAATGACGCGCTGATCGAGATCTTTACGGATGGTGCCTGCCGCGGAAACCCGGGCCCGGGAGGCTGGGCCGCACTGGTGCGCAGCGTTGGGCACGAGAAGATGTTTAGCGGCGCCGATCCAGCGACGACGAACAACCGCATGGAGCTGATGGCCGCGATCGAGGCGTTGCGCGCGCTGAAACGACCGAGCCGCATTCGACTGACGACCGACTCGCAATATGTTCGACAGGGCGTGACCAGTTGGGTCAAGCGCTGGAAAGCGAACGGTTGGCGCACTGCTTCGAAGCAACCCGTCAAGAATCAGGACCTCTGGGGTTCCCTCGATCAGCTGACGAAGACCCATGAGATCGAGTGGTGCTGGGTCAGGGGCCATAGTGGGCACATCGAGAACGAGCTCGTCGATGCCGCTGCCAATCGGGCAATCGATCGCCTGCTCGCGAGTCAATCCGCGTGATTCGACAGGTGGTGCTGGACACCGAGACCACGGGCCTCGAAGCGGATCTGGGGCATCGCATCATCGAAATCGGCGCGGTGGAAATGATTGATCGAAAGCTGACCGGGCGCCGCTTTCATAGATACCTCAATCCAGAGCGGGATATTGATGACGGCGCTCTGGCGGTGCATGGAATCACACGCGAGTTTCTGGCGGACAAGCCCGTGTTTCTCGATGTCGTCGATGAGCTGCTGGAGTTCATCGAAGGGGCAGAGTTGGTCATTCACAACGCGCCGTTCGACATCGCGTTCCTTGATCAGGAGTTGCGCAGCCTCGCGCCACGAAAACTGCGCATCGAAGAGCGGTGTTCGGTCGTAGACACTCTGGTGATGGCGCGTCACAAACATCCCGGGCAGAAAAACAGCCTTGATGCGCTCTGCCGTCGTTATGACGTCGACAACTCCCAACGGGAGTTACATGGGGCGTTGCTGGACGCCGAGATTCTGGCCGATGTTTATCTGATGATGACTGGTGGCCAGACGGCGTTGTTCGCGGCCGACGAGCGCGAGGCAGCTTCGAGCCGCGCCGAAGGGTTCGTCATTACCCGATTGTCGGCCGATCGTCCCCGGTTGAAGATCGTAGTTGCCACCGAAGACGAAATCTCGCGACACCATGACATGCTCGACGGCATGGACAGGCACGCGCGCCAAGGCAGCGTCTGGCGTCGCGCCACAACCTCACTTCCGGATTGATGATCTCCGCGCTTTGCGCGGCCGAAGCAGTCGCACGCGCTGAGGCGCTGCCTTGGAGTCCGCGGCTGCTGTGGTAAGGTTGAAGACCCGAATGATTCACTGGTACTGATCATGTGGCCGCACGATCCTGATGAATTCGAGTCGTCGACTCACCCCGCTGCCGATCACTCTCACGACGATGCGTGGCACTTCGTGTTTGTCGGTCAGGAAATTCTGTGTATATCGGAAAACGGTTCACCGCGACCGATATTGGCCGACGAAATGCGTTGGCTGGATATCGAACGGCACGCCGAGATCTACCTCGGGCGTTTTCAGGGGCGGTCGTGTTTTGCAGTCGCTGCGTCGGGTCGTGCGCCGCAAGGTTATGCATTGCTCAACCTGCGCGCGTGGCTCGGACGTGTTGCGCCCGCAGTATTCTATCTGGCGGGTCGAGCGCAACAGCTGATCGAATGGGAACGTGACCACCGCTTCTGCGGCCGCTGTGGGACCGCGATGGAGAGCCATCGGGTTGATCGGGCCAAACAGTGTCCACAATGCGCGTTGGTCAGCTACCCGCGCTTGTCGCCGAGCATCATCGTGTTGATACGCAATGGCGAGGAGATGCTGCTGGCGCGCAATACCAACTGGCCGCAGGGAATGTACTCGACGCTGGCAGGATTCGTTGAGCCGGGTGAGTCAATCGAGCAGACGGTGCATCGTGAAGTATTCGAAGAAGTCGGCCTTCGGATCAAAAATGTACGATACGTCGGCAGCCAATCCTGGCCGTTTCCAAACTCGCTGATGCTCGGGTTTCACGCGGACTACCTGAGCGGTGAAATCGTCTGTCAGGACGGCGAGATTGCCGATGCGCGCTGGTTTCGGTATTCGGACCTACCGGGCGTGCCACCGGGTACCGCAATATCACGCTGGCTGATCGACGATTTCGTCAATGAAATGACTAGTCGTTCGGCGTAGGCGGCAGGCTGCGGCTGCCGAAGAGTTCCATCAACTTGAACGCCATCATCAGATAACCGTCGGCGCGAAAGCGACCGTTCATGAACGCATCGATTGCATCCGACTGTCCACGAATGATGCTTACGGCCGTGGCTAAATCGGCAAATCGAAAACTGACGTCGGGTGTCTGCGCGCCGTGTGTGACCGTCAGTGTACAGTCGGCGATCTGCAACAGCAGATGCTCGCGGTCCGATACTTCCAGACGTATCAGCATATCGACGCCGACGGCCGCTTCTGGCCGAAAGCGTTCGCGCAATTCATTGGCGAGTTCGTGTGTAGTCATCGAGGCGCATAAGACACGTCGCAACGCGGAGCGTCAAGTCGACCGGGCTGCCTTTACGCTCGCTGCGCCGACCAAGTAGAGTACGCGCCTTTGCCGGCATCGGTCGACGCGATGGAACATGTCTACGACTATCTCGAATTCCTCGCGAAAGCGGTGACCATCGTTGCTGCGGTAATCGCCGTGATTGGCATGGCCGCGTCGTTCGGCCTGCGAAGACATGCGGCTGAAGGTGGCTATATCGATGTGCACCAACTCAACGATCGCTTCGAAGATATGCAGCGCGCCTTGCAACACGCGTTTCTGTCGCCGGCAGAGTTCAAAAAACTAATTAAGCACGAAGACCGCGCGCACAAACGGGCGCAAAAAGCGAAGGGCCACGCCGCATCGCGTCGGCGGGTGTATGTGCTGGATTTTGATGGCGACCTGCAGGCGTCGAAAGTAGATCACCTGCGCAACGAGATCACCGCAATCCTCACCAGCGCGCGCGAGAACGACGAAGTGGTGGTGCGCATCGAGAGCCCCGGTGGCATGGTGCATGGTTACGGCCTGGCGGCGTCTCAGCTCGAACGCGTGCGCGAGCGCAAGGTACGACTGGTAACGGCAGTCGACAAAGTCGCTGCGAGCGGCGGCTATCTGATGGCGTGTGTGTCCGATCACATCATCGCCGCGCCGTTTGCCCTGCTTGGCTCGATCGGTGTAGTCGCGCAGATCCCCAATGTGCATCGCTTGTTGAAGAAGCATGACGTTGACGTCGAAGTGCTGACGGCCGGCAAGTACAAGCGCACGCTGACGGTCTTTGGCGAGAATACCGAGCAGGGCCGCGCAAAATTCGTTGAGGAACTCGAAGATGTGCACACGCTGTTTCAAGAGTTTGTGCAGGCGAACAGGCCGCAGGTCTCGATCGAGGAAATCGCGACGGGAGAAGCGTGGTATGGCCGGCGTGCACTGCAGCATCACCTGATCGATGAGCTCAGCACGAGTGACGCCTACCTGACGAAGGCGTGCGAAAGCGCGGACGTATTCGAAATTCGCTGGGTTGAGCACAAAAAGCCACTCGAACGATTGATGGCACAATTTTTCGCCGGTGCCCGCGGTCTTCTGGCACGCGTCGGTCTGATCTGATCTTAGTGGAGGAAACCTGATGTCGACATTTCGTGCATTGGTGGTCGAAAAATCGGTCGAGGGACGTTTCAGTCGGCGAGTGACGGAGCGTCGCACCGACACACTTCCTGCAGGCGAGGTTCTGATCGAAGTGCGCTACTCGTCCCTCAACTACAAGGATGGGCTTTCGGCGATCGGAAATCCCGGCGTCACCCGTAACTTCCCGCATACGCCGGGAATCGACGCCGCCGGAATTGTGCTCGAGAGTACGACCGCTGCATTCAATCCGGGCGATGAAGTGATCGTCATTGGTTTTGATCTTGGGATGAACACATCCGGCGGATTCGGGCAGCAGATCCGTGTGCCGGTGGGTTGGGTAGTTTCGCGTCCTGAGGGGTTGAGCCTCCAACAGAGCATGATTCTGGGAACCGCGGGTTTTACGGCCGCATTGGCGGTCGACAAACTGGAAGCGTCGGGCATGCGTCCCAGCAGTGGACCGGTGCTTGTGACGGGCGCTACCGGAGGTGTCGGTTCGGTGGCGGTGATGTTGCTCGCACGGCTCGGGTATGAAGTCTCTGCCGTGACGGGCAAGGCAACACAGCATGAGTTCTTAAGGTCGCTCGGCGCCAAGGAAATCCTCGGCCGCGATGCTCTCGCTGACCCAGCCAATCGCCCGTTATTAAAAGAGCGTTGGGGTGGAGCAGTCGACACCGTTGGTGGCGACATGTTGTTCAACGCTGTCAAATCACTGCGCTACGGTTGCAGCCTCGCGGCTTGTGGGCTCGTTGCATCGCCACAAATTCCGGCGACGGTGCTGCCTTTCATTCTGCGGCACGTCAACTTGCTAGGAATCGATTCTGTCCAGTTGCCATTGGCCGAAAAGGTGCGCATCTGGAACAAGCTCGCGGATCCATGGCGGCTGGAGCGACTTGCATCACTGAAGGTCGATTTCACGTTGATGACGATTTCGTCGGGCATCGACCGTATTCTCGCGGGCGAGATGGTCGGACGCGGCGTGCTTGATCTGCGGGCCTGAAACGATCGTTGTAGGTCGCGCCTTCAACTGCGGCGCAGGCGTTCCGATACCGCAATCGGACTTGGGTAGCGAAAGATCACGATGTACGTCGAAAGCACGAAGGTGAGTACTGTCGCTCCCTGAACCACATGGGACGCCGCGTCGCTCATCAGCGCGATGCTCGTCCCCAGATACGCAACCAGCAACGAAAATTCGCTCGTCTGACCCAGGCGCACACCGGCCTCCCAGGCCACTTTGGGACCATCGCCCTGCAGGACGATCAGCCATCGAAACACCAGCGGCTTGAGTACGATCAGCAGTGTCGCAAGCGCGAGTGCGGGAGCGGCCACCTCGAGCAGTAGATCGAAGTGAACCGCGGCGCCGACCGAAAAGAAAAACATCACGAGAAAAAAGTCGCGCAATGGTCGCAGATTCTCGGCGATGTACTGCGCGATCGGGCTGGTGGCCATCGATACACCGGCAACGAAGGCGCCGATTTCCCAAGACAGCCCGATCAACTTCGCGGCACTGGCGACTGCCAGGCACCAGCCGATTGCCGCTAAAAAGATGAACTCATGAAACGCATCGAACCTCCGAATGAGCGGCAGTACCAGAAAGCGGACGACCACGAAGGCGACGAGCGCAAGCGAAGGGAGCGCTACGAACACCTCGATAATACTGCCGAGTGCGTCGGTGACCGAATCCCCCCTGCCGGAAATAATAATCAATGCGAGGATGGCGATCAGATCCTGAATCAGCAGCAGACTCACCACCAGTTCGCCGATATGGCGGTGATGCAGTACCGTCGTCGGCAATAGCTTGAGCCCGACGATCGTGCTCGAAAACATGCAGGCCGTGCCGGTAATGACCGCATCGACCCAGGAGAAGCCGAACGCCCGCATGACGGCTGTCGACGCCGCGAAGAAAATCGCTGAGCTGACCAACGCCGTGACGACCGCCGAGCCGATCATGTTCCTCAGTTTTGCGGGCTGCAGATCGAGGCCGACGAGAAACAGCAGGAAAATGATGCCGATTTCGGAGATCTCGCTCACCGTCGCCGAATCGCCGATCCAACCGAATCCGTGCGGGCCAGCGATGGCACCCACGGCGATATACGCAACGAGTAACGGCTGACGGGTGAACAGTGCCGCAGCGGCGAGTACGGCCGCACCGGCAAAAATCAGGAAAAACGATTCGACGATGCCGGCTTGCATGGGAGCGATACGCGCGATCGGGGAACCGAGTATGCCAGCCCCTGGCGGGCACTACACGGCTCGAATGGGCCTCGAGCCTCTGGCGATGCGCCGAAAAGCGGGCCGTGGATCGATCACCGATCCCTGGTAGAAATCAGTCAATGAATGCAACGCCGCCAGGGCGACCGCGGGGTCGCGGCCATCGGGTAACTGAAAGGAATCGAAACCGCACCGTCGCATGTAGTGCAGCAGATCTTCGTGCACTTCACCGATCGCGCGCAGCTGTCCGTTAAATCCATAGCGATTACGCAGGAGTACCGCAAGCGACAAGCCGCGACCGTCGTTGAATGCTGGAAAACGAATCGCGATCAATTTAATCCGATTGAGCAGCCCAATGATCTCGTCAGGCTCGGTGTCGCCCGAAAGCCAAACGCCGATCTCGCGACCTTCGCCGAAGAGGGTGGGGGCATGCGCCGCAGCGAAGGCCGCCGGCACGATGATTCGATTAGCCGCTGAAACGTCGGCGGCCTCCTCGAAGAGAGTCCAATCGTCGGTAACGACACGTTCGCCCTCAATGAGGATCGCCATAGACGCGCTCCTTGAACGGATCAATACCAATCCTGCGATAACAATCGATGAATCGTTCGCTGTCCTGACGCAGATCGACGTAGACACCGAGGATCTGATCGATGATGTCCGGGACATCCGCGCGTGAGAACGACGGTCCGATGATCTCCGCCAGAGATGAGTCCCGACCGGCATTGCCGCCCAGCGAAATCTGATACCACTCTTCGCCTTTTTTATCGACCCCGAGAATACCGATGTGTCCGACATGATGATGGCCACACGCGTTCATACATCCGGAGATGTTCAGACTGATGTCGCCGAGATCGTGAAGGGAGTCGATGTCGTCGAATCGGCGTTGAATCGCTTCGGCAATTGGAATCGATTTGGCGTTGGCCAGCGAACAGAAGTCACCGCCAGGGCAGCAGATGATATCGGTGAGCTTACCGAGATTTGCGGTTGCAAGTCCTTGGCTGCGGGCTGCGTTCCAAAGGGTGTGCAGATCGCCTTCGAGAACGTCCGGCAGCACAAAATTCTGTTCATGGCTTATGCGGATCTCGCCGAATCCGAAACGATCTGACCAATCTGCGACCGCATCCATCTGCTCGTCGCTGACATCACCTGGCGGGATTCCAGTGACCTTGGTCGACAGTGTGACAATCGAATATCCGGGGCGTTTATGCGGCGCGACGTTGGTGCGCACCCAACGACTGAACTCGGGCTCGGAAAGGCGGTTGCCGGCGAGCTTCGGGTGGCCACGTTCTAGGGGTCGATAATCTGGCGGCGTGAACGCCGCGACTGCGCGGTCGATTTCTTCGCGCGTCAATGTCGATGGACCATCTTTTAGATGCGCCCACTCGGCGTCGACCTGGTCGCGAAACACGTCCGGCGAGAGCGCGCGAACGAGAATCTTGATGCGCGCTTTGTATTTGTTGTCACGTCGACCATAGCGGTTATAGACGCGCAAGATCGCTTCGAGGTAGGTGAGCAGGTGAATTTCCGGCAGCGCTTCACGGATCAGGCTACCTATCACGGGCGTCCGTCCGAGGCCGCCGCCAACCTTGATGTCGAAAACCGTTCCGTCAGTGCCGCGACGCGCTTCGATGCCAACGTCGTGGACGTCGATTGCGGCGCGGTCGCTCGCGGAGCCATTTACTGCGATTTTGAACTTTCGCGGCAACCAGTCGAACTCAGGATGTGCGGTGGACCATTGTCGGATGAGTTCGCAGTAGGGACGTCCGTCGACCGATTCGTCGGCCGCAACGCCCGCGAACTGGTCGGTAGTGACATTACGAATGCAGTTTCCGCTGGTCTGAATCGCGTGCATTTGTACCGTTGCCAGGTCGGCGAGTATGTCCGGCACTTCCGCGAGATCAGGCCAGTTGAACTGCATGTTCTGGCGGGTGCTCAGATGCCCGTAACCTTTGTCGTAGTAACGCGCGATGTGCGCGAGCATGCGTAACTGGCGCGCCGTCAGAGTACCGTACGGAACCGCCACTCGAAGCATCGGCGCGAGTCTTTGGATGTACAGACCGTTGCGTAGCCGAAGGTGCAGGAACTCGCCGTGCGTCAGACTGCCATCCAGATAGCGTCGCGTCTGATCGCGAAACTGTGCAACTCGCTCCTCGACAAAATGCTGGTCGAACTCGTCGTATCGATACATTGAATTTAGTGGGTCGGAATGTCAGTGGGAACGAACGTTACCAATATGCCGGAACTGACAGAACTAACCAATGCCTCTAACAATAGAACCGATTGAGTCGCTGGGGTGGCTCGTCTAGACTCATGTGCTTCAATCAAGTTGCAACTCGAGGCAGCCGTGTCCGATACCAACCAAACAAAGCACTGGAGCGATGAGAAGGCCGATGTTGTTGCGGTGCTGACGATTATTTCTGCGCTGCTGCTCGCGGCGGTGCATTTTATGTCGAATCAGGTCTGAGGCGGTCCCGCGTTCGTCAATACCCGAGGTTTGGTCTCAGCCAGCGTTCCACCTGTTCGATCGGCAGACCTTTGCGGCGCGCGTAAACCTCGACCTGATCGCGACCAATTTTGCCGACTCCGAAGTAGCGCGCTTGGGGGTGGGAGAAGTACCACCCGGCAACCGCAGCTGCGGGCAACATCGCAAAGTGTTCAGTCAACGACATACAGGCACGCTGTGGCTGCAGAAGCTCAAACAGTGTCGCTTTCTCGGTATGGTCCGGACACGCGGGATAACCCGGTGCCGGTCTGATCCCACGATATTTCTCTGCGATCAGCTCTTCGGTGGACATCGATTCTTCGCCGCCATAGCCCCACAGCTCTTTTCGTACGCGCTCATGTAGGCGCTCTGCGAACGCTTCGGCAAGCCGGTCGGCAAGTGCTTTGAGCATGATCGCGCTGTAATCGTCGTGGGCTGCCTCGAACTCTGCAACGACCTTTTCGATCCCGGTTCCGGCGTTGACCGCAAATGCGCCGATATAGTCGGTATGCGGTGCGGGGGCGACAAAATCGGCCAGGGAAAAGTGGGGACCTGGTGCGCCTTTTTTGGACTGTTGGCGCAAATGATGTAGCACGGTGACAGGTGAATCCGAGTCGCCGGCGTCGAACAGCGTGATGTCGTCGCTGCCGGAGCGCTGGGCACGCCAGAACCCTACCACGCCGTGCGCGCTGATCCAGCGCTCGTCAATGATTCGTTTGAGCATATGCTGCGCGTCGTCGTATAGCGCGCGTGCCGCTTCACCAACGATAGGGTCCTGCAAAATCGTCGGAAATTTGCCCGCCAATTCCCAGGTCATGAAGAATGGCGACCAATCGATGTAGTGTGCCAGCTCGTCGAGCGAGTAGTCGGCGAACACCCGCGTGCCGAGAAAACTGGGGACGGTGGCGCGGAAATCTGTCCAGTCGAGCTCGGGCGCGCTGGTAACCGCCTCGCCATAAGGCAGCAGGACGGTCTTGTCGGCACGGACATTCGAGCGCGCGCGGATGGCTTCGTATTCACTTCTGACATCGCCGACAAACCTATTGTGCTGTTCCTCGGATAGCAGCGCAGAGGCGACACCAACCCCGCGGGATGCATCGGTGACATACACCGTCGGCCCGCGCTGATAGGCCGGTTCGATGCGGACCGCGGTATGCGCTTTTGACGTAGTAGCGCCGCCGATCAGCAGCGGTATCTCAAAACCCAGCC
>Ga0315292_10001511_pt1 | contig 12491 bp, 15 predicted proteins | sample YL17G13_0_MG_FD_204029 | JGI IMG/M metagenome (GOLD analysis project Ga0315292, IMG submission 204029) | Sediment microbial communities from Yellowstone Lake, YNP, Wyoming, USA - YL17G13_0 | ecosystem: Environmental > Aquatic > Freshwater > Lake > Sediment | place: USA: Wyoming | collected... | reverse complement strand
TCCTCGGCAGGTTTACTGATCGTGGTTGGTGTAGTGAGAGACGCCTTCTTCAATATCCAGGCTGAGTTGAAGCTGCATGGCTATGAAGATGCGATGTTGATCCGCTAAAGGAAACCGCCAGTCATGCCCATTTATTTCGTTTTGCTCGGACCGCCGGGTGCAGGTAAAGGGACACAGGCGCAGGCCATCTCCAAAACATTGGGATTGCCGCACATCTCTTCGGGTGATCTATTCCGTGAGAACCTGAAGAATCAAACTGAATTAGGAATGCTGGCGAAAGGCTTTATCGATCGCGGCGAGTTGGTTCCGGATGATGTGACGATTGCTATGATCCGAGAGCGTCTCTCGCGGACAGATTGCCAGCCCGGAGCTTTACTCGATGGTTTTCCGCGTACGCCGGCCCAAGCAGACGCGCTGGCAGAAATGCTGACTGGTTTTGCCGGAGGTGTAAACGGTGTACCGTATATCCGGGTGCCAGAACAGGTGTTGATTGAAAGGCTGACCGGCCGCTGGACCTGCCGCGAGCAAGGGCATGTTTTCCACGTAAAATTCAATCCACCGCAAAAGGCCGGAATTTGCGATATAGATAGTTCTGAACTTTACCAGCGTGAAGATGACAAAGCCGAGACCGTAATCAAGCGCATTCAGGTTTATTTCCAGCAGACTATGCCTCTGATCGAGTACTACCAGAAAGCCGGTCTGCTGCTAGAGGTTGATGGCACGCAATCGATCCAGCAGGTGACCGCTGAATTGTTGGCAGCGCTGTCAACGGTATCGTAGGCGAAAGATGAGCTGGGATCGGAATATTGTCATCAAGAGTGATAAAGAACTGGTCTTGATGCGCGAAGCCGGGCGGGTCAACGCACTGGCTTTGAAGACTGTCCGCCAGATGATCCATCCAGGGGTGGCTACAATCGACCTGGATGCAGCCGCTGAGGAAGTGATCCGTAAGCACGGAGGCATCCCGGTCTTCAAAGGCTACCCAGGCGCTTATCCCTTCCCGGCAACCTTGTGTGTCAGTGTTAATGAAGAGCTGGTGCACGGGTTTCCTAGCAAGCGCAAGCTGCGCGAAGGTGATATCGTGTCGGTAGACTGCGGCACACTGCTGGAGGGTTTTGTAGGAGATTCCGCCTTCAGTGTTGGTATTGGTGAGATATCTGCTAAAGCGCAGCGCCTACTGCAGGTCACCGAACAGACGTTATACGAAGGGATCGCACAGATGCGCCCCGGTAACCACACCGGAGATGTCTCATCGGCGATCCAGAGTTATGCCGAAGGCCACGGCTTTTATGTCACTCGTGAATATACTGGTCATGGCGTGGGTCGGGCAATGCACGAAGGTCCCCAGGTGCCCAATTATGGCACGCCAGGGCGGGGAGTATTGCTGCGCCCTGGGATGACGATCGCACTGGAGCCGATGCTGCTGGTCGGTACTCCGTACACACGCGTGCTACAAGACCAGTGGACAGTTGTTTCGGCAGATGATTCTCTGACCGCCCATTTTGAACACTCGGTGGCAGTCACAGCTGGAGAGCCGTTGATCCTGACATTAGAATAAGTTTTCCGATGACTCGGAATAAGCTGCTCCCGGATCGAAAAAGAAGTCTGGACAGTTCATTTGGAAACTAGTATAATCAAAACTTCGGCTGTACAGAAACAGGCACTACCAAGCAAGTCATAGGGTTTGATTTTGTACGGTTGGACAAGGAGCATGGAATAATGAAAGTAACCGCATCGGTAAAAAAGCGTTGCGCAAAGTGTAAGATCGTCAAGCGCAAAGGCGTAATGTTCGTGATTTGTGATAACCCAAAGCATAAGCAGCGACAGGGATAGGCAGATATGGCACGTATCGAAGGTGTAGATCTACCGCGCAATAAGCGGGTTGAAGTTGGACTGACATATATTTATGGTATCGGTTTACCGCGTTCCCACGAAATCCTGGCTGCGACGCGCGTGAGTCCGGACACCCGGATCAAGGATTTAACCGATGCAGAAGTTGCACTCCTGCGTGATTTCATCTCCCAGAAATTCAAGGTTGAAGGTGACCTGCGCCGGGAAGTACAGCTCAATATCAAACGACTGATTGAAATCGGTTGTTACCGTGGGTTACGCCACCGCAGGAATCTTCCGGTACACGGTCAGCGGACGCGCACGAATTCGCGCACTCGCAAAGGCCCCAAGAAGACTGTGGCCGGACGTGGTCGGCGCCGGGGCGCTACGAAGAAATAATCGTCTCAGCCTGTGTTGGTCTCACTCCTGCTTGGATAGGGATCCTTCCACCCTGCGGCAATCCAGCTTCTGGAGTGGGGTAGCCCGGCTTAGATGAGAATTGACAGTTTGTGGCCAAATAGAACAAATTGTGAGGTGTTATGGCTCAAAGTGTACGTGCAACACGCCGTAAAGGCAGTACGAAGAAAATCAAGCGGACTCTGTCCTCTGGACAGGTCCATATCTTTGCGACCTTCAATAATACGATTGTCACAGTGACGGATACCCAGGGCAACACAGTTGCCTGGGGAAGCGCTGGTTCAGCGGGTTTCAAGGGTTCGCGCAAGAGTACACCCTTCGCGGCCCGGCTTGCAGCCGAACAGGCGATAAAAGCTGCGGTGGCAATGGGGTTGCAGGAAGTGGCGTTGTATGTTAAAGGGCCAGGACCGGGCCGAGAATCGGCTATCCGGGCTGTCCAATCGCTGGGTCTGAAAGTAACCACCATTTCCGACGTAACACCGGTGCCCCATAATGGATGCCGGCCTCCGAAGAAACGCCGCGTCTAGTTTTTAGGAAGGATAAGGTTTTAGTCTTATGGCAAAATATCGTGGGCCAGTTTGCAAATTGTGTCGGCGAGAAGGCGAAAAGCTCTTCTTGAAGGGCGCCCGCTGTTTCAGCCCGAAGTGCTCTTTCGAACGCCGTGGTTACCCACCTGGCCAGCATGGGAAGGGTTCTCAATTCCGCCGTCGCCGCGACTCGGACTTCAATCGCCAGTTGCGCGCCAAGCAGAAAGCACGCCGGACATATGGCATCATGGAACGCCAATTCCGTCGTTATTATGAAGTTTCGTTAAGCCGCCGTGGATTAACCGGTCTCAATCTTCTGCAAATCCTCGAATGCCGGCTAGATAATGTAGTTTTCCGCCTTGGTTATGCGGAAAGCCGAGCCCAGGCGCGCGAGCTGGTAACCCATGGCCATTTCACGGTCGATGGGCGCCGGACTGACGTGCCCTCGATGATGGTTGCTCAGGGTAATGTAGTGGCTGTGCGCGAAGGTTCGCGCGACCGCACCTACTTCAAAGACCTGGCTGCAATCGCTGAGGACAAGAATGTGCCAGCCTGGATCAGTCGTGATCTCAAAACGCTCTCGGGTACTGTCATTCGCATGCCCGAAAGGTCAGAGATTGATAGCAACTTGCAAGAGCAGTTGATTGTCGAGTACTACTCGAGATAACCTTCTAAGTAAGAGCGAACACGTTGGTGCGCGTTGTCAGCGTGCTAATGCGTTAGCATGTAGAAAAATGGGGATGAGGTGAACCGTGATCGGTTTGAGTAATATGGTAACGCCGAAAATTGAGCGCGAAGCTGAAGCGCGCAATTACGGCAAGTTCATCATCAGCCCGCTGGAGCGTGGCTATGGTGTCACGCTGGGTAATGCCCTTCGACGGGTATTACTCTCCTCCCTGGAGGGAACAGCGGTCACCTCGATTCGTATCGTGGATGTCCAGCATGAATTCAGTGATATCCCGGGCGTCCGCGAAGATGTGATCCGTTTGATGCTTCAAATCAAGCAGCTCCGGATGAAACTTTACGATGTAGATACTGCCCGCTTGCACCTGGAAGTGCGTGGAAGTGGCGCAGTCACGGCTGGAGATATCATCACACCGCCGGAAGTGGAAATCGTGAACCCAGATCTATACCTGTTCACGGTTGACGATAGCGAAACGCACCTTGAAATGGAACTGACTGTCGAGCGCGGCCGGGGATACTCCCCGGCAGATGACCGGATTGGTCGGCTGCCGATTGGCGAACTGCCCGTCGACGCCATTTACAGTCCGGTACGGCGCGTAAATTGGGATGTGGGATATGCCCGCGTGGGGCAGAGCACAAACTACGATAAGCTGATCCTGGAAATCTGGACAGATGGCACAATCGGCCCCGAAGAGAGTCTCAGTACCAGCGCCAAGCTCATCATCGATCACTTGCGGCATATTGCCGGGATTTCTGAAGAGTCTCTGGCTGCCATTGCTCTTGAAGAACCCGAAGGCGGACGCCTGACCAGTGAGATGATCGAGACACCGATCGAAAACTTAGACCTGTCGGTGAGAGTGTTCAACTCACTCAAGCGCACTGGGATCACTACTGTCGGCGAGGTGTTGGAACTGCTTGAAAAGGGTGACGAGGCTGTGATGTCTATCCGTAATTTTGGCGAAAAGAGTCTGGATGAGCTACGCCAGAAGATGCGTGAAAAGGGTTACGTTACGGATGGAAACGAAAAGGAAGCGGAGTAATTTACAATGCGGCATAGAGTAGCAGGTTATAAATTGGGCCGCAGCAAAGATGATCGAAGAGCGCTGCGGAAAAACTTGATCAAACAGTTGTTTGAGCACGAACGCATCAAAACCACCCGGATCAAAGCGCAAGCTATCCGTGGGCAGGCTGAGCGTCTGATCACGTTGGCGAAGCTGGGTAACAAAGCTGGCGACGCCAAAATGGTGCATGCCCGGCGTTTGGCTGCCTCGCGTTTGAGCGATGCAACTGCGGTGAAGAAACTGTTTGATGATATCGCACCACGCTTTGAAACACGTGCAGGCGGATATACGCGGATCATCAAAACTGGACCGCGGCGTGGGGACGCGGCTGATATGGTCATCCTGGAGTTGGTAGAGGACTAGTAGCTGGTTAGCTGGTTCCCCAGTTGACTGGAAATGGCACGTTACCAGGTAATCCTTGCCTACGATGGAACCGCATTCTTCGGTTTCCAACGTCAGGTGCAGGGTAAGAAGAGCCGAACAGTACAGGCAGTCATCGAGACGGCCTTGCGGCAGATTGGCTGGCAAGGCGAAACGATCCTGGCTGCAGGCAGAACTGATGCCGGGGTTCATGCGGCTGGTCAGGTGGTCGCTTTTGACCTGGACTGGCTTCACGGCGAGCAGGCCTTGCTGGCTGCCCTGAATGCCAACCTGCCCACCGATGTAGCGGTGCAGGCGGTCCTAGAGCGGCGAGCGGATTTCCATCCGCGTTATGATGCGCTGAGGCGCAGTTACCGTTACCGCATCCTTTGTAGTCCGCTGCGTGATCCGCTGCGTCAACGGTATGCCTGGCGAGTCTGGCCTGCTCCCGAACTGCAGCGCTTGCAAGCTTCGGCAAAAGAACTGCTTGGTTCGCACGACTTTGCTGCTTTTGGGTCTCCATCCCATCCGGGAGGCGCGACTGTGCGGCAGGTTTTTGAGGCTGGCTGGCGAACACAGGCCGATGAGCTCACCTTCGAGATCACAGCCAATGCATTCCTGTTCCGGATGGTGCGTCATCTGGTCGGTTTGCAGGTGAGCATCGGTCAAGGAATGCTGGAGGTGGCGGTGATAAACCAATGCTTCCAAAGTGGCTCCCGGGAGTTGGCAAAAGTCCTGGCGCCTGCGCAAGGGTTGAGCCTGGTGCAGGTGGTCTACCCTGAGTAAGTAAGAGGAAAACCTGCTAACTGAGTAGGACAACGCGAGATTAGAAATACGACGCCAGCTCAGGCTGCGTCGAAAAGTGGAGATGAAGAGCGTGGATAAGACATACGTACCAAAAGCTAGCGAGATCGAGCAGGATTGGGTGCTGGTGGATGCCAATGATCAAACCCTTGGACGGCTGGCGACCCAGATTGCGACCGTCTTGCTTGGAAAAAATAAGCCGAGCTTCACTCCTGGGGTGGACACCGGTGATTTTGTTGTGGTAGTGAACTGCGAGCGGATTCATGTAACTGGCAATAAGCTGGAAGAAAAATTCTATTACCGCCATTCGATGTACCCCAGCGGTCTGACCACTACCAGTCTGCGTGAACAACTCAGAGCTCACCCCGACCGTGTGATTCGTAGCGCAGTCTGGGGAATGCTGCCGCATAACAAATACGGTCGTCAGATCATTAAGAAGCTCAAAATCTATGCCGGGCCGGACCACCCACACGAAGCTCAGCAACCGAAGCCCCTGGTGTTAGGTAAGGAGTAGAGACATGGCAGTACAGTATTATGAAGGTATTGGTCGTCGCAAGGAGAGCTCTGCACGCGTCCGGCTGATGAGTGGTTCGGGAATATTTGTTGTCAATGATAGACCCGCGGAAGATTACTTCCCTCGCCTGGGCGATCTACAAGCTATCCTGGCGCCGTTGCAGACCGCAAATGAGAACCGCGAACAGTTGGATATCTCCGTTGTTGTAAAAGGCGGCGGAGTCACTGGTCAGACCAGCGCAGTGCAACTGGGAGTTGCGCGCGCCCTGTTGAAAATGAATCCCGATCTACGCGCCGCGATGCGCAAGAGTGGTTTCCTGACTCGCGATGCTCGCATCAAAGAGCGCAAAAAACCCGGTCTGAAGCGGGCCCGCAAGGCTCCGACCTACACAAAGCGTTAAATTTTTCCTTACCATCAGCGTAATGCGTATTCCGTAATGCGTGAAAGAACCATCCATACGCATCACGTTATACGCATTATGATTTTAAGGAGTGCGCTATGGATTTCTCTGGTATTACTGTTTTAGGTCTGGGACCTGGGGATCCTGGGCTGCTCACACGTCAGGCTTGGCAGGTCTTGGAATCTAGCCCGGAGGTCTATATGCGGACTCGCATGCATCCAGTGGTTGATCACCTGCCGGAGAGCCTCCGACCCGAAGGTCGCAGGATATACTCTTTCGATGATTTGTACGAAGCCAGTCAGACTTTCGACGAAGTCTACCAGACGATCGTAGAGCGTGTACTCGAGCTGGGCAGGCGACCACAAGGCGTAGTTTACGCTGTACCGGGGCATCCCTATGTCGCCGAAGCGACCTGCTCTGAGATCATCCGGCGGGCGCAGGCTGAGAATTTGCCTGTGCGTGTCGTTGAGGGGATGAGCTTCCTGGAGCCCGTCATGACTGCTCTGGGAATTGACCCGTACCCACGCTTGGCTCTTGTGGACGCACTGGAACTGGTCGTCAGCCACGTGCCTTCATTTCCAACCAGTTACCCAGCGCTGATTGCACAGATCCACTCAGCCGCCGTGGCTGCGGACCTCAAGCTGACGCTCACCAGCCTTTATCCGGATGAGCATCCGGTCAAACTTGTGCATGCCGCTGGGACCGCGCAACAACGGGTTGAGAACCTGGCGCTCTATGAAATCGATCGGAGCCCTCATATTGGTTTGCTGACCGCCCTGTATTTGCCGCCCCTGGAGGCGAATAGCTCGTTTGAGGCCTTTCTGGAGGTGGTGGCTCATCTACGCGCACCGGATGGCTGTCCGTGGGATCGCGAGCAAACCCACCTGACTTTGCGCGCCGACCTGCTCGAGGAGACCTACGAAGCGCTGGCCGCGCTGGACGCCGGCGATCCCCAGGGACTGCGCGAAGAACTGGGCGATCTGCTGCTGCTAATTTTGCTGCATACTCAGATCGCCTCAGATAACGGCGAATTCACTATAACGGATGTGCTGCGCGGCGTACATACTAAGATTGTGCACCGCCACCCGCATGTCTTTGGAGATGTAATGGCCGCAGATGCGGGTACTGTCTTAAAGAACTGGGAGATTCTGAAAGCCGAGGAGCGCGCTTCGCAAGGAAAGAGTGAAGCGAGCTTGTTAGCCGGCGTTTCGCTGGCTTTACCGGCGCTGCTGCAGGCAGAGCAATACCAGAAACGTGCCCATCATGTAGGCTTCGATTGGTCGGACGTGCAGGGAGTCAGGGCAAAGCTGGAGGAAGAGCTGCATGAGGTCGACGCAGCTGTCGGGCAGGCGGAGCAGTCGGCAGAGATCGGCGACCTGCTTTTTGCGGTGGTAAATTTGGCACGCTGGTTCCATTTAGATGCTGAAAGCGCCCTGCGCGAGGCCAATGCACGTTTCTATAAACGCTTTTCATCCATCGAGGCCGCTGCCAGGTTGCAAGGTCGTGCTGTTTCAGACCTGTCACTGGATGAAATGGAAGCTCTGTGGCAACAGGCGAAGAAAGTCTGAGTTGAGCTAGTCTGCAGCCCAGCGTGCAAAAATAGCTGTCGAGAGTAGCCGGTTAGCGCTCTTTTCGACCAGCGCCGTTTCGCCGGTTTCCAGAATGCCGCCCAACCCGCTGACCATCTCTTGGATGGCATAATAAACGCTCAAAGCCGAAGCCCGGATGGCATAGGCGGTTAATACCACGCAGCAGGGTTGCGGACTGAGTAAGCTCCGGCAGTTTTGCAACAGCTCAGGCAGCGATTCAAACAACTCCCAAACCTGTCCCTGCGGGCCACGTCCGAATTTGGGTGGGTCGAGGATAATCCCCTCATACTGTGAACCCCGTCGCACCTCACGCCGGACGAATTTGAATGCGTCATCCACCAACCAGCGTACCGGACACTCGCCCAGGCTGGATAACGCCTGGTTCTCGCGGGCCACCAAGATCGATTTCTTCGAAGCATCCACATGCGTGACCTGTGCGCCGGCTTGGGCTGCTGCCAGGGTCGCCAGCCCGGTATAGCCGAACAGGTTCAGCACCCGAATTGGACTGGCCGAATTCACCCGTCGCTTGGCGATTTGTGCGCTGGTCCAATCCCAATGCACCGCCTGCTCGGGGAAAACGCCCATATGCCGTGAATTGGTAGTGAAGGCCAGGAACCGCAAACCTTTGTAGTCCATTTTCCAGGGGGTCTTAACGGGTTTGTTGAGCTGCCAGCGACCTCCGCTTTCTTCGCCAGTTGGTTCGAAGACCGCATGGGCTACTTGCCAGTGCTCTGGTGGTAGGGCAGGTTGCCAGATTGCCTGGTGCTCGGGTCGGACAAAGGTGTATGGTCCGTAACGTTCGAGCTTGGCGCCGTGGCCGCTATCGATCAGCTCATAATCCTGCCATTCCGGTGTTAAAAGCAGCTTGAGCTGCGGAAAATTTGGATTGCTGGTTTCGTTGACTGTCATTTCGCTCCAGGTTGCCGCTAATGAATGTTTATAAAACAGAATTAAGCGCCTACATCGGCTCGAACCGGGCGGTAAAATGACGTAACAATTCCGGCGCGTAGGTGAAACGGTAGCCACGCACTTGATCTCGGTGGCTGGCTATCTTAATCAGTGTCTCGACCACGAAATCCAGGTGGGTCTGGGTGTAGACCCGGCGGGGGAGCGCCAGACGTACCAGTTCCAGATCCGGGTAGACCATCGCCTCTGTCACCGGGTCAGGATGGGCAAACATCACCGAGCCGATCTCGACTGCCCGGATGCCACCTTCTAAGAAAAGTTCTACCACCAGTGCCTGGCCTGGAAAATCGGCCTGGGCAATATGCGGGAACAGGCGCCCTGCGTCCAGATAAACCGCGTGCCCGCCGGGCGGTTCAACAATAGGGATGCCATTCTCCAGCAGCCGTTCCGCCAGGTAGGCGGTTTGTCCTAACCGGTAAGCCAGATAATCCTCCTCCAGGCCCTCCCATAATCCGGTGGCAAGAGCCTCCAGGTCGCGTCCTGCCAGACCACCATAGGTGGGGAAACCTTCGCGCAGAATCAGCTCGTTACAGGCGTTCTGATAGAGCAACTCATCGTTCATCGCCAGGAAACCGCCGATGTTGACGAGCGCATCTTTCTTGGCGCTCATGGTCGCACCGTCCGCCAGAGCGAAGATTTCATGCGCAATTTCCAGGGTGGTCTTATTGGCGTAGCCAGGTTCACGCAATTTAATAAAATACGCGTTTTCTGCAAAACGGCAGGCATCGATGAAGAATGGAATGCCAAATTCGTGATACGTATTAGCAGTCGCGCGCAGGTTTTCCAGAGAAACAGGCTGCCCACCACCGGCATTGTTTGTGATCGTAATCATTCCGATCGGGATATTCTCTATGCCGACTTTCTGGATGAAGAGGCGCAGTTTCTGGATGTCCAGGTTGCCTTTAAAGGGATGGCGGTTGGTCGGGTCTTTGGCTTCATCGATCACCAGGTTGGTCGGTCGACCGCCGCGGGCGCGGATATTCGCTTCAGTGGTGTCGAAGTGCATATTGGAAGGGATATACTGCCCGGGCTGCACAAATAAAGCACTGAGTATATTTTCCGCAGCCCGGCCCTGGTGGGTTGGCACAAAATAACGGAAGCCAAAGATGTCTCGCATCGTAACAGCTAACCGCTCGAAGGAGCGTGCTCCAGCGTACGATTCATCCCCTTGCATCATCGCCGCCCACTGCGCCTGGCTCATCGCGCCGGTGCCGGAGTCGGTCAGCAGGTCAATAAAAACATCTGCTGCTCGCAAACTGAAGGTATTGTAACCAGCCTGGTTCATAGCAGCCTGCCGAGCTGCCCGGTCGATTTTACGGATTGGCTCGACCATCTTGATGCGGAACGGTTCGGATGGGTGTTTTGCCATGAGGGTTCCTTTGACATTTTGGATTGGGAAGTGATCGCGTTTCCTATTTAGATCGATGAGTTGTGAGATGCAGTTTAGCACGATTTGGAGGAAAATCCAAGAGCACCGCGCGGATCGCCCTTCATGTATAATAACCCTATGCCTTTTCAAAATATACGCAGAGTATTCGGCCTTTTACTCCTGGTCCTTTCTCTGGTCGCCCTGATTTGGGGTTTGAGTTCCCCAGAATACCAACTGCAAGCCACGGGGTTGGCGCCGGTTGATATGACCTTACCAGGATCGGAACAGCCAATCGGCAGCACCTCTGCGATTGACTCTGCCGCGCGGTGGTCGCCAGAGCCCCGCTTGCTGAAGCTGTCCTGGCCAAAAAGATTGCGCCTTGGAGACGACGGGACACTAAACCTGATAGTGGATTTCCCGTCGCCTCTGCTGGCTGGTTCCACGGGACGCCAGGCAACGCAAGCCGGTGTTGGTGGTGTTCAGCCAGCCGTTTATGACGCCTATAACCTTGTCTTGCAGTCCCACCTGGATCTGCCAGGTATTGTCCGCACACCCACCGGGGAGATTAGCCAGGCAATGCTGCCGGACCAGCCGGTGGAGTTTCTCTGGTATCTGCGTCCTCTCACTCCCGGGCTATACAGCGGCAAGGTCTGGTTGCACCTGCGTTTTATACCGCGTTCAACCGGTCAGGAAGAGCGCATCCTCCTGGCAGCCCAGCAAGTCGATATTCAAGTTGTCTCGCTGCTTGGGATGAACAGTAGCCAGGCGCGCCTGTTGGGTAGCGTGGGACTGGTAGTGGGTGTCTTTTTGGGGTTGGATGGCGTTTTGAGTTGGGGTCTTGAACAGCTCGCGAAACGTAGAGCGTTGCGTTAAGACCTCCGGTGTTGTTACGAACCATGTTTGCCGAATTGTGCGAGCCTGGACCATTGCACCTGCCACACATAACGGCGAAATAACAAAAAAGGATAGAAAACATGTTGGAGATCGTTACGCTGGTTTTGGGCCCGGTTGAGACCAATACATATCTCGTCGCTGATCCTGCCAGCCGGGAGGCAGTAGTCATCGACCCGGCCTGGGAAGGTGAGAAGATCGCCCGTCAGGCCAGCCAGCGTGGTTGGGCAATCCGCCAGCTCTGGCTGACGCACGCCCACTTCGATCATCTGGCTGGCGCGGCGGGCATCGTTAAGCGAGTCACTCCTGAACCGCCGGTAGCTTTACACCCGCAAGATTTCGCGTTGTGGAGTTTGAACGGCGGTGCAGCTTTTTTTGGCATGCACGTGGATCCCGGTCCACGCCCATCCATCCAGTTGGAGGCGGGTCAGGAGCTGCAAATCGGCGGTCTGCGTTTCGAAGTCCGGCATGTGCCGGGTCATACACCCGGACATGTACTATTCTACTCTGCACCCGAAAAAGTGGTCTTTTGCGGGGACGCGGTTTTTGCCGGCAGTATCGGGCGCACGGATTTGCCCGGCGGGGATTATCGCCAGCTACTGGAGAGCATCCGGAACCAGATCCTGAGCCTGCCAGAAGAAACCCGTCTCCTATCCGGTCATGGACCCGAATCAACTGTGGGTCAGGAGAAACGCACAAATCCTTTCTTGACAGACTTGCTTGTTCGATAATATACTGTTAATGAAAGCGTTCGAGGTGGAGCGCGCTCAACTTTGAAAAACAGACCTGGTTGTGTACGATTGATATTCTTCTTGCTGCTGGGGGGAGGACTGCTTTATGTTTTCCGGTATGAGCTGATCTTCTTTCGTGACCTGGTATTAACCCTGCTGCGCGGTCAACCTGTGGAGGGTTTTCCGCCGTTGGCCGATGCATTGCGTATCTCCTTATTCGTCGGTATGAATGTATTGGCAATGCTTTGTTTTTCAGTGCTGGTCCTTTATTGGATTGCAGGGACAGTCCATCCGGTCCAGAGCAATTCAGAGCGCTATCTACTGCTAGGTCGACTTGTAAGGTTCATT
>Ga0315292_10001508_pt1 | contig 12496 bp, 8 predicted proteins | sample YL17G13_0_MG_FD_204029 | JGI IMG/M metagenome (GOLD analysis project Ga0315292, IMG submission 204029) | Sediment microbial communities from Yellowstone Lake, YNP, Wyoming, USA - YL17G13_0 | ecosystem: Environmental > Aquatic > Freshwater > Lake > Sediment | place: USA: Wyoming | collected... | reverse complement strand
TTCCGCTTCGGAGCCCAGGGGCCGGACACGGTCGCCGGGCGCGTGCGCGTGGACCTCGGCGCGTACGACCCATTGCTCGGGCGCTCCTACACCGAGATCGCCGGCGAGAGCCGCAGCATGCACAAGGGCCAGGGCTTTGGCTCGGCCGAGCGGCGCGGCTCGTTCACCAACTCGCTCGAGCCCCGCCTCGGCGAGCCCGCCCAGGGGGATCTCTTCGACGGCATCGACCTGACCTGGGCACGCGTGCCGGGCGGTGCGGCGGCGGCCCCGCTGTTCGCGCAGGCGGCGCGCGAGTTCCAGCCCGATCGCCCGCACGCCATCGTGCCCTTGCTGCTGCGCGCCCGCGCCGCCCTGGCGGGCCTGCCCGACGATCCGCTGGTGGCCGGCAAGCGCGCCGAACTGGACGAGGTGATCCGCTCCTGCCTGGGTCTGTGGCTCGAGGCGGTGGCGTCGGCGCCCAGCGTGGCGCCGGGCGGACGCGTGCGCGTGGTGACCGCGGCGCTGTCGCGCAGCGAGGTGCCGGTCACGCTGCGCCGCGTCGAGATCCTCGAGCCGGCGGCGGCGCGCGAGACGGCGCGGCCCCTGGCCTTCAACAGCGCGGCGCTCGACACCTTCGCGGTGGCCATCCCCGCCGCTGCCGAGCCCACCCGGCTCTACTGGCTCGATCGGCCGATGCTGCGCGGCTCCTTCGAGGTGGCCGACTCCACGGCCATCGGCGCGCCCGAGAACCCGCCGGTCCTGAGCGCGCGGTTCACGCTGGAGGTGGGCGGCGAGACGGGGGTGCCGGCCGCGGCTCCCCTCGCCTTCGACGTCCCCGTCGTCTACCGCTGGACCGACCCGGTGCAGGGCGAGCGCTACCGCGAGTTCACGCTGGCGCCCGCGGCCTCCGTGCGCTTCGAGCAGGGCGCCTATCTCTTCCCCGACGGCGCGCCCCGCGAGTTGCGCGTCGTCGTTCAGGCCGCCGACCGGCCGGTGCAGGGCGCGCTGCGGCTGCGCTTGCCGGAGGGCTGGAGCGCCCAGCCGCCCGCGGCGGCGGTCGCACTCGGGCGCGCCGACGCCGAGACCACGGTCGCCTTCCGCGTCACGCCGGCGGCCGGCCCGGCGGCTTCGACCGTGACCGCCGAGATGGCGGCCGACGGCCGCGCCTGGACTTGGCGCTCGGTGACCATCGACTACCCGCACATCCCCCTGCAGAAGATCCTGCGCCCGGCCGAGGCGCGCCTGGTGCGCGCCGACGTGCGCGTCGCCGGGGGGCGCGTCGGCTATCTGATGGGCTCGGGCGACGCCATCCCCGAAGCCCTCCGCCAGATGGGTTTCGCGGTGACGCTCTTGAGCGACGAGGACGTGCAGAACGGCGACCTGGCGGCCTACGACGCCATCGTCACCGGCGTGCGCGCCTACAACACGCGCCCCCGCCTGCGGGCGCTGCAGGGCCGGCTGCTCGACTACGTGGCGCGCGGCGGCCGGCTGGTCGTGCAGTACAGCACCGCGGAGGATGGATTGCAGGACCGGCTGGGGCCTTTCCCGTTCCGGATCTCGCGCGACCGCGTGACCGTGGAGGAAGCACGCGTGAGCTTCCCGCGGGCCGACCACCCGCTGCTGCAGCGGCCGAACCGCATCACGTCCGCCGACTTCGAGGGCTGGGTTCAGGAGCGCGGGCTCTACTTCGCCAACCCGTGGGACGCCAAGTACGACACCGTGCTGGCGTCGAACGACCCGGGCGAGCCGCCGCGCGGCGGCGGGCTGCTCTACGCCCGACACGGGAAGGGAGTGTTCATCTACGCCGCGTACGCCTGGTTCCGGCAGCTGCCGGCAGGCGTCCCCGGCGCCTACCGGCTGTTCGCCAACCTGGTGAGCGCGACGCCGCGGTGAGCGCCCCGCCCGACGAGCCGCCGCCGGTCGGCGGGCGCTGGGGCGTGCTCTACGCCCTGGTGATCGCCGAGCTGGTGGCGGTGATCCTGCTCTGCGGCTGGCTCACGGTGCGCCGGCCGTGAGCGGCCTCGACTGGGCGGTGCTCGGAGCGGCGCTCGCTTTCTTCGTCGGCTACGGCGTGTGGAAGAGCCGCGGCGAGCGCGACCTCACCGACTACCTGCTGGCCGGCCGCCGCATGCGCTGGCCGATGGTCGCGCTCTCGGTGATGGCCACGCAGGCGAGCGCCATCACTTTCCTCTCGACGCCGGGCCAGGGCTTCGCCGACGGGCTGCGCTTCGTGCAGTTCTACTTCGGGCTGCCGCTGGCCATGATCGTGCTGTGCGTCACCGTCGTGCCCATCTTCCACCGGCTGCGCGTCTTCACCGCCTACCAGTACCTGGAGGAGCGCTTCGACGCCAAGACGCGCACCCTGGCGGCCGGGCTCTTCCTGGTGCAGCGCGGGCTCGCCGCGGGGCTGACCATCTACGCGCCGTCGCTGGTGCTCTCGGTCATCCTCGGCTGGGACGTGCGGATCACCTGCGTCCTGCTCGGCGGGCTGGCGGTGATCTACACCGCCGCGGGCGGCAGCCAGGCGGTGAGCCACACGCAGGCCCTGCAGTTCACCATCATCCTCGCCACCATGGGCGTGGCGGCCGCGGTCATCGCGCTGTCGCTGCCGCGCGGCGTGTCGGTGGCCGATGCCTCCTACGCCGCGGGCGCGCTGGGGCGGCTCAACGCCCTCGAGCTGCGCTTCGACCCCAACGACCGCTATAACCTCTGGTCGGGACTCATCGGCGGCTTCTTCCTGCAGCTCGCCTACTTCGGCACCGACCAGTCGCAGGTCGGCCGCTATCTCACCGGCCGCTCGGTGGCCCAGAGCCGCCTCGGGCTCCTGGTCAACGGCCTGGTCAAGGTGCCGATGCAGCTCGCCATCCTGTCGCTGGGCGTGCTGGTGTTCGTCTTCTACCTGTTCGTGACCCCACCGCTGTTCTTCAACCCGGCCGAGCGCTCGCGCATGTTGTCCGGACCGCAAAGCGTGGCATGGAGCGAGCTCGAGGCGCGGCACGAGTCGGCAGCGCGGGCGCGCCAGGGCGATCTCGAAGCGATGCTGGCCGCGCGCCGCTCCGGCGACGCGACCGCGGCGGCCGTCGCCCGGACCACGCTCGCCGCCGACCAGGAGCGGCTCACAGCGCTGCGCGCCGAGGCCGCCGGGCTCATCCGCGAGCGCGATCCGGCCGCCGCCACCAACGACACCAACTACATCTTCCTGAGCTTCGTGCTCGCCCACTTGCCGATGGGGCTGATCGGCCTGGTCTTCGCGGCCGTCTTCGCCGCCTCGATGAACTCCACCTCGGCGGAGCTGAACGCGCTCACCTCCACCACCGTGGTGGACTTCTACAAGCGCCTCTCCCGGAGGCCCGGCGACGGGCGGCACGACCTGTGGGTATCAAGGCTGGTGACGCTGGGCTGGGCGGCGTTCGCTGTGGGCTTCGCGGAATACGCCAGCCGGCTGGGCTCGCTCATCGAGGCGGTGAACATCCTGGGATCGCTCTTCTACGGCACGATCCTGGGGATCTTCCTCACCGCCTTCTACTGCAAGGGCGTGCGCGGCACGGCGGTGTTCACGGCCGCGCTGGTCGCCGAGGCCGTGGTGGTGGCCTGCTTCGCGCTGACCAAGATCTCTTTCCTCTGGTACAATCTCATCGGCTGCGGGCTGGTCGTGGCGCTGGCGCTGACCTTGAGCGCCGGGCGGCGAGCCGCCGCGGCGCCCCCCGCCCTCGAGACGCCCTGAAGCGCGCGGGGCGCCCGCCCTCTCGAGCGGACGCCCCTCGGTATGGCCTGCCGGATCGCGACTACTTCTTCCCGCTCCACTCCGCCACCAGTTTCTCCAGCGCGGCCGTGTCGGCCGGCGGCTTGGCGGCCTTGCCCGTCTCGATCGCCTTCTGGGCGGTGGCGATGGCGTCCTTGGTCTTGCCGTCCTTGGCCAGCCAGCGCGCCTTGAGGTTGAGATTGCCGTAGGCCGGCTGCACGGCGAGCGACTTCTCCAGCCACTGCGCGCCTTCCTCGAGGTTGATGCCGCTGTCGAAGCAGAAGCTCGCCGCGCGATAGGGCGTGCGCCAGTCGTCGGTCTTCGCCGCGGCCACCTCGGCACGCGCCTTGGGCAGCACGATGCCGTTGACGTCCACGGCGATGGGGACCGCCACCTGCAGCTTCTCCCAGCGCAGCACCAGATCGGCCGAGCCGGGCGTGAGGTTCTCGAAGGTGAAGCGCATCCACTCGACGGGCTCGGCGGCGGCAGGCTTGGCGGTCACGCGCAGCGCGTCCTGCGCGGGGTCGTACTCGTAGGCGCCCCACAGGTCCTTCTGCTTGCTGAAGATGACCGTCCAGTCGCCGGCGGTCGGCAGGGTGAAGAAGCTGTAGCTGCCGGCGGCCAGCTTCTGGCCCGCGACGGTGATGTCGTCGGTGGCGGTGAAGGTGGTCGCCTCGTTGGCCCCGGTGCGCCACGGCTTGTCGTAGGGCACCAGCTCGCCCCAGATGACACGGCCCTTCACGCCCGGGCGGCAGTAGGTGACCGTGAGGTCGGTGACCCCGATGGTCTGGGTCAGCGAAGCCTTGGGGCTGACGCGTGGCAGCACGAGCTCGGCGCGCGCGGCCGGCGCGGCGCCGGCGGCGAGGACGGCTGCGGCGAGCAGGTAGAGAGAGAAACGGCGGAGCTTCATCTTGGGGGTCCCTCCTTGATGGGGCGGCGCGGCCCCCGGCCCGGTCGAATCCGGAGCGGAGAGTCCGCGGACAAGGTCTCGGCCCGCGAGACTAACAAAACGGGGCGGCGACTGCCCGTGCCCGCCCCCCGCCGCCCGTAGATTCCCGGCAAAGGCCGCAGGGGGCAGGTCGGGCCGCCCGAATGAGTCCGATCTGAGTTATGCTCTGATCGCTTCGCGCCTCGATCCGCCCCCCGGCCGCTTCCCCCGCCCCCGTGGGTTCGTCTCTTGCTCGCCAAAGTCCTGTCCGCCGCCCTGGTCGGCGTCGATGCCGTCCCCGTAGCCGTCGAGGTCTCGCTCGAGCGCGGCCTGCCCTGCTTCCTCGTCGTGGGTCTCCCCGACGCCGCCGTGCGCGAGAGCCGCGACCGCGTGGCCGCCGCCTTCCGCCACGCCCGCCTCGAGTTCCCGGCCGCCCGCGTCACCGTCAACCTCGCCCCCGCCGACCTGCGCAAGGAGGGCACCTGGTACGACCTCGCCATCGCCGTCGGACTGCTGGCTGCCACGCGCCAGATCCCCGAGCGCCGTTTGGCCGGCCGCGTGGTCCTCGGCGAGCTGTCGCTCGACGGCGGCGTGCGACCGGTGCGCGGCGTCCTGGCCGTGGCGCTGGAGGCCGCACGGCTGGGCTGGCAGGGGCTCGTGGTGCCGCGCGACAACGCCGCCGAGGCGGGTGCGGCCGGAGCGCTCGACGTGGTGGCGGTGGCCAGCCTCGCGGAGACCATCGCCTGGGCGCGCGGACAGGCGCTCCCGGAGGCCGCCACACCGCCCCCCGCCGCCGCGCCCTTCGCCCCATCGCCCGACCCGCTCGCCGGCATCCGTGGGCAGGCCACCGCCAAGCGCGCCCTCGAGATCGCCGCCGCCGGCGGGCACGGGATCCTCTTCGTCGGCCCGCCGGGCACCGGCAAGACGCTGCTCGCCCGGGCGCTGCCCGACCTGCTGCCGCCGCTAGGCCGCAGCGAGGCGCTCGAAGTCTCGCGCATCCACTCGGTGGCCGGAGCGCTGGCGCCAGGCCAGGCGCTGCTGGAGCGGCCGCCGTTTCGCGCCCCGCATATGTCGGCCTCGGCTGCCGGCATCCTCGGCGGCGGTTTTCCCTTCCGCCCCGGTGAGCTGAGCCTGGCACACCACGGCGTGCTCTTCCTCGACGAGCTGCCTGAATTCTCGCGCAGCGTGCTCGAAGCGCTCCGCCAGCCGCTGGAGAGCGGCGAGGTGGTGCTGGTGCGGGCCCGCGGCTCGGTGCGCCTGCCGGCCCGCGTGCAGCTCGTGGCGGCGATGAATCCGTGCCCGTGTGGCTTCCTCGGGCATCCGCGGCGCGCCTGTCGCTGCGCGCCGTCGGTGATCGCGCGCTACCGCGGGCGTATCTCGGGACCGCTGCTGGAGCGCATCGATCTGGTCGTGGAGGTTCCCGTCGAGACCAAGGAGGCCGCGCGGCTGTGGCGCGAGCCGGCGACAGACGAACGCAGCGACGGCGCCCGCGCCCGCGTCCTTGCCGCCCGCGCCTTCGCGCGCTCGGCAACCCGACCGGCCACGCCCAACGCCCGCCTGAGCGCCGCCGACCTCCCCCGCGCCGCGGCCCTCGCCCCCGACGCCGACCGCCTGCTCGCCGACGCCGCCGCGCGCTGGTCGCTCTCCGCGCGCGCCGTGCACCGCACCTTGCGCGTGGCGCGGACCATCGCCGACCTGGGCGGACGGACATCCCTGATGGCCCAGGACATCGCGGAATCGCTCTCCCTACGCCACGAAACGGCGGACGCCGCCGGGCGCTCCAGAGCTGTTTAGCTGTGCTAAAGCCCCCGGGCGTCCCGGCCGATAACTGGCGCGTGACTCTCGGGCTACGAGAGTCCGAAAAACCAAGCGCAAGCAGGCGCACATGGACGCTCGGCCGGACGCCGCGCCGTGCGCTGCTCCCCGCCCGACCCCCGCGGACCCCACCGCCGCGAAGGCGGCGTCGGCCTGGGTCCAGCAGTTCGCGCGGACACTCAAGACCTGTCGGTTGTACGACGGGGACAACCCCACGGTCATCCGCCTCCGGGAAGACCTGGCAGCCGCCCTACCCCGGCTGTTGGCGGAGGCGGGAGATCTCGCCCTCGCTTTCACGCCCACGGACGTCCTCTGCGAGGACGAGTCCCTCTACCCGGCGCGCTCCCGCGAAGACAACCTGGCGCTGCCGTTCTATCGCGACGGGGTACGCGCCCTCACGCTGCGACAAGGCATCGAGCCGAGCGAGATCGACACCCTCCTGGACCTCCTGCTCCGCGTGACCGGCCCGCACGCCAGCGACGAGGACCTCGTGACCCTCCTCTGGGACTCGGGGCTCCCGCACGTGGAGATCAGCTACGTGTCCGCCGACGCGGACGTGGAGGGTGGCGGCGACGCCGAGGGCCCCGGCGGCGAGAGTGCGGCGATCGCTTCCTGGCCGGAGCCCGGGGCCGGCGCCGCCGCTCCCGACGCCGCGCCGTCCGACGGCGGCCCTGACCGTGAATCCGAAGAGCCGGCGGTGCGCTCCGATGACCGGCTCACCGGCACCCGGAGTGGCGAGGTTGAGTCGGTGTTCGAGGCGCTCGACGCCCGCGCACCCGAGGAGCTGGCACGCTTCCGGCGCGCCTACCTGGCCGACTGCGAGGCGACCCGAGTGCGCACGGGCCTCGACCTCATGCGAGACTGCCTCGCCGCCGGCAGCGGACCCGACGCCCATGGGGACCTCGCACAGTTCCTCCTGGGCATCCTCCGCGAGGCCATCGGCGCCGGCCTGTGGGCGGAGGCGCGCGAGGGGCTCGGGCTGGTCCGCCGCTGCGGCGGCGCGCCAGGACTGCTGGGGACCCTGCTCGACGAGCTCTGCGAAGCCGATCTGCACACGACGCGCAACGCCGTGGCAGCGGCCGACAGCCAGGACGCCGCCGGAGTCGAGGCGTTCCTCGCCCTCGCCCGGGAACTCGGTCCCGGCGCCGCCGAGTGGCTGATGCACGTGCTCGCCGCCAGCCAGAAGCAGCGCGTCCGGCGGCCGCTGACCAGGGTCGTGGCCGAGCTCTGCCGCGAGCAGCCCGAGCGCCTCGTCCCATGGCTGTCCGATCCGCGCTGGTACGTGGTGCGCAACGCGGTCCACATCCTCGGCTGGATCGGCGGCCCGCGCATCGCCGACCTGCTGCGCGCCGCCGGCGGCCACGAGGAATACCGCGTGCGTCGCGAGGTGGTGGCGGCGCTCTCCCAGGCGGGAACGGAGGCCGCGCGCCCGGTGCTCACCGCCATGCTCGACGGCGCGGACTCGCGCATCTTCTGCGCCGCGCTCCACCAGTTGTCGGCCGAGCGCGATCCGGAACTGGCCCGCCGCCTCGCCGCTCAGCTCCTGGAGCCGCGCTTCGGCGAGCGTCCCGTGGAGGAGCAGCGGGCGATCTACTTCGCGCTCGCCGCCGTCGGGGACGACGACACGGTCCCCGCCCTCGAAGCCGAGCTCACCAAGGGGAGCCGGTTCGCGCGCGGCCTGGACGCCCACCGCCAGGCCGTGGCGCGCTGCCTGGCGCGTCTGGGCACGCCGGCCGCCCAGCAGGCTCTTGCCGCCGGTCTGCGATCCAAGAACCCTGCCGTCCGCAAGGCGTGCGAGGACGCCACGGGAGGAGGCAGCGGGGCGTGAGCGAGAACATGAGTCCCTCGCGCGCCGGGCACGGCGCCGGCGACGAAGCCCCGGAGCGCGAGCTGGGGCTGGCTCTGCTCACGCGCTTCCAGGGCCTGCTGCGCGCCGCGCGCCTCTACGACGAGTCGAACCGCGCCTACCGGCTTCAGATCGACGAGTTCCAGGCCACAGTGGCGGGAGCACGCGAGGCCGAGACCGTCCTCGTGGGGATGGGCGACGCGTTCTACGTCAACGGCGTGCGGCTGCGGGCGGGCGCAGCCCAGGTGGCGCTATTCCGGGCCCTGCAGGAGGAGTTCACGAGCCGCGGCCTGGGGGCGCTGCGCCTGCGGCGCGGGCTGGCGGGCGCCGAGATCGCCGCCTTCATGCGCCTGTTCGTGGCGGCCCGCGACACCGAGCAGGGCGAGCGGCTCCCCGAGGCGGTGGCGGCGGCGGGGATCCGGTGCATCCTGCCGGTACGGGCCTCCGAGTTGCGCTCCTCGGCCCCGGGGCCCGAGGACCCCGAGACCCAGGAGGCCCAGAACGAGCGGGCCCGCGCCCGCGAGATCTTCGAGCGCGCCGTGGCGGGGACCAGGAGCCTGCTGGCGCGCACGGCCCGCACCGGCAAGCCGGCTCTGCGCCTGGCACGCCGGCTCGTCCAGCCGGTCGTGGACAGCGTGCAGAAGAACGAATTCTCGATCGTCGGCATGACCGCGATCAAGAACCACGACGAGTACACCTTCGCCCACTGCGTCAACGTCAGCGTGCTCTCGGTCGCCATGGGCCACAAGCTGGGGCTGTCGCGCCCGGCGCTGGCCAATCTCGGCGTGGCCGGCCTCCTGCATGACCTCGGCAAGCTCGCCGTCCCCACCGATGTCCTGCGCAAACCCGACGCTTTGTCGCCCGAGGAGTGGCAGCTGATCCAGCGGCACCCACTCGAGGGGGTGAAGCTCGTCGGCCGCATGCCGGGGCTCAGCACGCTCGCGCTCGACACCATGCGGGTGGCCTTCGAGCACCACCTGTGCACCGACGGCAGCGGCTACCCGGAGCTACCCGCACGGCGCCACCCGGGGGCATTCACGCGCATCGTGACCGTGGCCGACGTGTTCGACGCGCTCACCGCGCATCGCGCCTACCGGTGGCGCCCCTTCACCGGCTATGAAGCGCTCGAGAATCTCATGAGCCCGGACCGCGCGCGCTACGACCCGGCGGTGCTGTGGGCGCTGGTGAACAGCGTCGGACTCTACCCGGCGGGCACCTTGCTGCTGACCGTCTCGGCACACGTCGTCCTGAGCCTCAGCCCGAACCCCGCCGACGTGCGCCGCCCCTTCTGCCGCGTGCTCGAGCGGCCCGACGGCACGCGCCTCGAGGGCGACGCCGTCGAGACCTGGGATCCCATGCCGGCGCACGAAGAAGTAGCCCGGGTCCTGGCTCCCGAGGAGTGGCCGGGCGAGACCGAGCAACTGCTCGCCGCCTGAGTTACGAACACCGGCTATTGGTCGCCTCCAGCGCCCGCTTGTGGCCGTCGCCGGGGGGCGCCCATGATTCGCCGCACGCAGCGCCCCCACTCCCGGGAGAACCCTCGATCACGGTGATCCGGAGCCTTCTCGACCCCTGCCCCGGCGCGAGGTAAGAAGCGCGCCCGCGGGCGGACCCACGGGCGCGCTGGTGGACCGGCCACCAGGGCTCTCGTCGTTGCCGGCTAGTGGCTCTTCCAGGTGTAGCCGTGCGGCCACTCGGAGCTGTCGCCCGGCACCACCGTGTGGCAGACGCGGCAGGCCGTGGGCCTGCCGTTGGTCCCGCCGTGCTTCTCGTTGAACTCGCCGCCGGCGCCCGCGCCGCGCGAATCGCCGTGGCAGACGCCACAGCTGCCGATCGTCTTGGCCTTCGACTGGTACTGGACCGGCTGGTAGTTGTCGGTGGCCTCGCGGCTCGGATACATGGCGTGCGGGCTGTCGTGGCAGGCGGCGCAGTAGACGGCGCCGTGTCCCGTGGCGTTGCGGTACAGCAGATCCTGTGTGTCCACGCCCTGCACGCCGCCGTGGCAGGCGACGCACTTGGGCTCCTCGACCCACGGCACGCGCCCGGCCTCGATGCTCGACGCCACCTCCGCTAGGGTGCCGTGGCAGGTGGCGCAGTGTCCGTCCGGCGCCGTGTGCGCCAGGCTGCGGTTGCACTGGGTGACCGCGCCGGGGTGGCAGTCCGCGCAGGCGGCGTCACGGTCGGCGTGGGCGCCGTGGATGGCTGCGGACAGATAGCCGTGCTCGCCGGGAGCCGACTGCCCCAGGGCCGGGCTGCCATGACAGGTGCCGTCGGCGCAGAGCACCGGCGCCTGCGAGGCCAGCGCCGTCGAGTGCCGCTGGTCGTGCTTCTGCAGGATGTCCACGAACGCATCCACGGCGGCCGAGCCGTGGCACTTGGCGCAGTTGATCTCGTCGGAGGTCGGCACCGTGGCGCGCGTCTGGGCGACGACGTTGCCGCCGCTCTTCACCGTCACCTCGATCACCTGGTAGGGATTCCACGCGTTGGCGTCGTCGACCGGCGTCACGGGGATGCCGTTCACCTGGAAGTGGTCGCCCTTGAGGACCATCGTGCCCGCCAGACCGTTGTGGATCGCGGGATCCTCGAGGTTGAGCCCCTTGTCGTGGTCCAGCGCTACGCCGAACAGCGCCGGCGCGTTGTCCCAGAACTGGGAGAAGTTCTCGTGGCGCGCCGTCAGGCCCTTGCCGTAGGAGAACGTGTTGCCCACCATCCGGTACTCGACGGCGAGCCCCTGCGTGACGATCTCGGGCGGGTTGCCGCGCTTGATCACCTGCGCCCAGACGGTGTTGTAGGGCGGCAGGATGACTGCGGTGTCGTAGCTCGGGTTCAGGCAGTGCATGCCGAGGTCGTTCCACGCCAGGACCACGTATTGCATCTGGTTGGCGGGGATGCCGACCTCGTCGAGGTCGCCTCCGGGCTCGGAGCCGCAGCCGCAGAGGACGAGCGCGGCCAGGGCGGTCGCGCCGAGGCAGACGGAGAGTCGTTTCATGGCGGCCTCCTTGCGGGCGCGCCCGTCGAGGGCGCCGCGCGAGTGATTCCCCAGGCTAAGCTCGGCCACCCGCCGGGCCAAGCGAAATCGAGCGGCGCCCCGGACCGCATGATGGAGAGCGACTCGGCGATGGCGCGCGAGTTCCGCTGGCGGATCGAGGCCGACACTGCCTTCGCGAAGAGCTCCTCCCAGCGCATGGACTTCTTCTACCGCCGATCGCCGTCAGGCCGACCCGGAGGAAGCGACGCTCCCCGTCGCCCGGGCGCCACGCCGCCCGCGGAGGAGGCGCCGGAGCGGTAGGCGGCCGACGGTCTACTTGCGGCTGGCAGCGGCGATGAATCCTTGGGCGTGCGGCATCCTCGGCCACCCGCGGCGGGCCAGTGACCGCACCGACCGGCCCTTGAGGGGCAGCCGCGGCTGGTCTAGCATGAGTGGCCGCGTCGTTCTCGAGTGCCCCGGCCACCGTGGAGCCCCGATGCCTCAGATCGTCCAGAGTACCCTCGTCCCCTACCCCGGCTGCCGCTCGGCGGAAGTGGCCCTCCTCCTGGCCCAGATGCACGACCTGCACACGCGCCTGCTCGATGCCACCCGGGATCTGCCGGTCGAGGCGCTCGGCTGGCAGCCGGCACCGGGCGTCAACACCATCGGCATGCTGCTGGCGCACATCGCCGTGGCCGAGACCCACATCACGCAGGTCGGCGTGCTCGGCGAGAAGGAAGGCCACGAACAGGATGTGATCGGCATCGGCGGGGACGACGACGGGATGCCGCTGGCGGCCGACGGCACGCCGCCGGCCGTCCTGCATGGCCGCGACATCGCCTTCTTCCATGCCGTGCTCGACCGCTCGCTGGCCTACGCCACGCGCGCCGCCACCGGCCTGGCTGACAGCGACCTCGACCGCCGCGTCGAGCGCCCCCGCCCCGACGGCGCGCTGCGCGTCCTCAACGTGCGCTGGGTCCTGCACCACATCGTCGAGCACCTCGCCGCGCACTACGGGCAGGTCCTGCTGCTGCAGCACCTGCACGCGAGGGCGCGGCCCTAGCCCGCCGGATGCGCCGTCACCCGCGCCCTCCGATCCGGCCGTGATCGGGCGGCGAATCTCCCACTACCTGCTCGAGGAGCTGCTGGGCGTCGGCGGCATGGGCGAGGTCTATCGCGCGCGCGACCTGGCCCTGGGCCGCACCGCGGCGGTGAAGG
>Ga0315292_10001504_pt1 | contig 12512 bp, 10 predicted proteins | sample YL17G13_0_MG_FD_204029 | JGI IMG/M metagenome (GOLD analysis project Ga0315292, IMG submission 204029) | Sediment microbial communities from Yellowstone Lake, YNP, Wyoming, USA - YL17G13_0 | ecosystem: Environmental > Aquatic > Freshwater > Lake > Sediment | place: USA: Wyoming | collected... | reverse complement strand
GGGGGCGGGGGGGTGTGACGGGGCGCGCGGGCCGCCGCGGGCGGTGGCGGCGCGGGGGGGCGGCGGCGCCCGCCCCCGCTCCCCTGAGCGGGAGCACACTTCCAGCCCAGCGATCCGGGGCGGCGCACGGCGGCGTGCGGCGTCGCGCCGGGCGGGCAGGCGGCGCCAAGCGATGGGTCGACCACCCGCCCCGCCCGCCGCCCGTCGTCCGTGGCGGCGCGTGCGCCGCCGGCGCAGCGCGGACGGTGTCGACGTCGCGCGTTGGCCGGGGCGGCAGGCGGCGCCACGCCCTGGCACGGCGGCCCCAGCCCCGACCTCGGCACCCGTCGCCCGGCGGCCCCCGCCCGCCGCGGGCGCCGGCCTCACCACGGGCAGCACGAAGGGCCATCATGACGGGCGGGGGAAAGTGGGGAAGCGGAAGAGACGGGGCGGGGGAGTGGGGAGACGGCAGCGGCGCGCCGTCTGAGACCCCCCTAAAAGCGACCCTCCATCCCCTGTTTTGGTGCTACACTCGGTCGGCCGCGAGCGGTACGAGCTCCGCATCCCCCGCAGGCGCCAGCTTGCCGCCGCGCGCCGCGAGCGACGCCTCGAGCTCGGCCGACCAGTCCCTGTCTCTCTCTCCACCCCAAAACTGTGCGCAATTGAGAGCGAAACCCCGGTCAAACCGGTTGTCGTACGTGGAGGCGCCGTCGGTCGGGAGGAGGTAGGCGTAGCGGTGGCGGTTGTGGAATTCGTTGACGGTGAGGTTGACCGCCGCGAGCGCGAGCGCGCGGCCCGCCAGAAAGACTGATCCCGCCGCCAGGGGCGCCATCTTGAGGGTGAGCAACAGCAGGCCCGGCGAGTGGGCCGAGGCGTGCGCGAAAACGGCGCTGGCCTCCGCTCCGGCCGGCGCGGCCGCGCGGAACGACGCCGCGGCCAGCGCGCAGTACAGCGGCTGCCCCACGGCCGCCACGAGCAACAACGCCGTAAACGCCCTTTGATTCCCCTCCCCAACACAGGCCCCGACGACGGGGCAGTGGTGGTCGAACCGCGCGACGCACGCGCGGCACGCGGGGCAGTGCTTGGAGCGCAGCGATTTGAGCACGCGGCACGTGGAGCACACGCCGGCGTGGTGGAGAGGTGCGGTGGGAGGAGAGGATGTGATCGTCCCAGGGTCGGACCGCGATAGAAAAACGTGCAAAACGAGGTACGCCCCGAAAATGGCCACCTGCGCCGCCGCCCACGCCGGAGGCAGCAGGGGCGCTTGCCACGCGAGGAAGCAGGCGCCCGCGAGGGCGGCGAGGGAGAAGGCGGCGGAGGAGACGAGCCGCGTCTCGTGCAGGCGCCGCGCGTCGACGCCGGCGCCGCGCACGACGCAGAGGTATGCGCCCACGCCCGCCAGCGGCGGCAGCGCGATGGCCGCCACCGCAAACGGGGCGAGGCGCACGACGATTGCCGAGAGCGCGAGGAAGAGCGGGGGGTAGAGCGCGTCGACCGCGAAAGGAGGGGGCGCCGGCGGCCGGCGGCCGCCCGGGCCTGGCGGCGGGGGCAACACGGCCGCCGCCATCCAAGACACACACTCCGGCCGGCGGCCGGAGTGGCGGGGGTAGGCGCGGCGCCGTCTTGCCTCTCCACTCCCGCTCTCGCATGCAGGCTGCCGCCCGCCGCCTCGCCGGCCGCTTCGTCGGCCGCCTCCTGCGCCCAGGTGGGGAGCGCGCCGGCATCGGTCGGCGCGCCCGCGGCCGGCGCCAGCGCGCGCGCGCCCATCCGGCCCCCTCCCTCACCAGCCGCCCGCCCCGCCCCGCCCCCGTCGCCCGCGCGCGCGGCCAGCGCGCGCCCCGGCGCGTCCCCGCCCGCCAGCCCCGCCCCGCCGGCCGCGACGGCCGCGGCCGCCGCGCCAGGCGCCGCGATGGTCGCCAACGAGTCGCACAAGGCCATCCTGCGCGCCGACTATGCGCCGTTGCCGTACACGGTGTCCAAGGTAGGGAGGGAGTGGTAGCCGAGGGGGCTGGGCGAGGCGCGCGCGTCGTGGCGCCGACCCCCCCCCTTCTCTTTTTCTCTTCTTCTCTCTTAGGTCGACCTCGACTTCCGCCTCGGCGACGCGACGACCGTCACGTCCACGCTGACGCTGGCGCCCGCGTACGAGGGGGCGGCCCCGCCGCCGCTGACGCTCGAGGGTGAGAGAAAGGAGGTGAAGAGGGGAGGCGCGCGCGCGCGCTCTCGCCGCTGCCCTCTCACCCCACTCACCTCCTCTCTCCCAGGCCGTGACGACATCACCCTCGTCTCCGTCAAGGTCAACGGGACCCCCTTCCCCACGCACGAGGTGACCGCGGGCGGCGCCAAGCTGGTGCTGACGGCGCTCCCCGCCGGCCCGATCGACCTGGAGATCGTCACCTCCCTCGCGCCCGCGTCCAACACGTCCCTCGAGGGCCTGTACGTGTCGGGCGGCAACTTCTGCACGCAATGCGAGGCGGAAGGGTTTCGCGGGATCACGTTTTTCCCGGACCGGCCGGACGTCATGGCGCGCTACACGACCCGCCTCGAAGCCGACGCGGCCGCCTGCCCCGTCCTCCTGTCCAACGGCAACCTGGTCGACTCGGGCGACGCCGGCGGCGGCCGGCACTACGCGGTGTGGGACGACCCGTTCCCCAAGCCGTGCTACCTCTTTGCGCTGGTCGCGGGCGCGCTCGCGCGCACGGCCGACACGTTCACCACCGCGTCCGGCCGCGCCGTCGACCTCCACTTTTACACCGAGGCCAAGGACGCGTCCAAGACGGGGTACGCGATTGAATCCCTGAAAAAGGCGATGCGGTGGGACGAAGAAACGTACGGCCTCGAGTACGACCTCGACCTCTTCAATGTCGTCGCCGTCTCCGACTTTGTCATGGGCGCCATGGAGAACAAGTCGCTCAACATCTTCAATTCGAGGCTGGTGCTGGCGTCGCCCGCGACGGCGTCCGACGGCGACTACGCGCGGATCGAGGGCGTCGTCGGGCACGAGTATTTCCACAACTGGACCGGCAACCGGGTCACGTGCCGGGACTGGTTTCAGCTCACGCTCAAGGAAGGGCTCACCGTGTACCGGGACCAAGAGTTTTCGGCCGACTGCAACTCGCGCGCGGTCAAGCGGATCGAAGACGTCGCGCGGCTGCGCGCGGCGCAGTTTCCGGAAGACGCGGGCGCCATGGCCCACCCCATCCGTCCGGACTCCTACATCAAGATGGACAATTTCTACACGCTGACGGTGTACGAAAAGGGGGCGGAAGTCGTGCGCATGTATGCTGCGCTCCTCGGCAAGGACGGTTTCCGCAAGGGCATGGACCTCTACTTTCAGCGCCATGACGGCGCCGCCGTCACGTGTGACGACTTTAGGGCGGCCATGGCGGACGCCAACGGGGTCAATCTGGACGCGTTTGGCGCGTGGTACGCGCAGGCGGGCACGCCGGAGGTGGTCGTCGAAACGGCGCACGACGCGGCGGCGGGCACGTTTACGATCACCGCCACCCAATCCACTCCTCCCACGCCCGGCCAGCCGGCCAAGGGCCCGGTTCCGATCCCGATTGCTGTCGGCCTGCTCGGCGCCGACGGGCGCGACCTGCCGCTCGCGCTCGCGTCCGGCGGCGGCGCCGCCGGCGCCCTGCCCACGGGCGTGACGACGGCCGTGCTGCTGCTCGACGGCGAGACCGCGACCTGGACCTTCACCGGCGTGCCTGGCCGCCCTGTGCCGTCGCTCCTGCGCGGATTCTCCGCGCCGGTCAAGCTCGCCGTGCCCGGCGCGACCGAGTCCGACCTCCTCTTCCAACTCGCGCACGACGCCGACGAGTTCAACCGGTGGGAGGCGGGGCAGCGCCTGCTGCGCGGGTTGATGGCGCGGCTCTACTCGGCGGCGACCGCCGCGGGCGCCGACGCCGACGCCGGCTACGCCGCCGCCGGCGGCGTGCCCGCCGGCCTGACCGCCGCCTTCAAGTCCATCCTCACGGACGCCTCCCTGGACGGCGCGTTCGCCGCTGCCGCGCTCGCGCTCCCCGCCGCGTCGGAGCTCGTTGCCGAGATCGACGACGCCGACCCCGTCCTCCTGCACGCCCTGCGCAAGAAAGTGGTCAAGGAGCTGGCCACCCAGGCGCGCGCCGAGCTCGAGGCCGCGGTCGCGGCCAACGACGACGACCCCGCGGCGCCCTACTCGCCAGCGTTTGCCGCGGCCGCGCGCCGCGCGCTCAAGAACAAGGCCCTCGCCTACTTGTCCGCCCTGGACAATCCCGCCATCCGCCAAGGCCTACTCGCCCGGTGCCGCGCCGCGACCAACATGACGGACCGCGTCGCGGCGCTCGCGGCGCTCGTCGACGCGCCGTCGCCAGAGCGCGACGCCGCCCTGGCCGAGTTTCACGCCGACTACGCGGACGAGCCCCTGGCCCTGCTCAAGTGGCTGGCGTTGCAAGCCGGCTGTGACGCGCCCGGCAACGTCGCCGCCGCGCGTGCGCTCGCCGACCACCCCGCGTTTTCCCCCACCAACCCCAACTGCTGCTACTCGCTCTACCTCGCCTTCCAACGCTCCGCCGTCAACTTTCACGCGGCCGACGGGTCGGGGTACGCGTTTGCGGCGGACGCGGTGCTCGCCGTCGACCGCGTCAACAAGCAGGTCGCCGCGCGCATCGCGGGCGGCTTCACCTCGTGGCGCCGCTACGACCCGGCGCGCCGGGCGCTCATGCAGGCCCAGCTGCGGCGGATCCTGGAGGCGGGGCCGAGCGAGAACGTGTTTGAGATCGTGTCGAAATCGGTGGAGAAATGAGAAAGAGGGATGGTTGGGGGTGGCCGGCGGCTCTGCGCGCGCGCGGGCGGGCGCGCTCTTCCTTTCGGGGGGGGGGGCTCCTCCCCGTGTGCAACCCGCGGGCCGGTCGCGGGGCGCTCGGTTGCTCTACCCCGAAATCAGGCACAGCCGTCGCTCATCTCGTCTCTCCTCTCCCAGCCCCAGTGCTGTCTCGTCACCGGACAAAGCCGGCCGCCGCCGCCGTCGCCCGGCGCGCCCACTCGGCCGCGCGCCCCGGCGCGCGCTCGGCGCCTAGGCGGCACGCGACGGCGGCCGCCGACAGCGACGCGAGCGCCTCGGCGCCGGGCGACAGCCGGGGGCGCGCCACGCCCGGGGGGGAGGCCCACAGGTTGAGCGCGCCCTTGGCCGGCGCGGCGCGCTTGGCGGGCGGCGGCGGCGGCGTTGCGGGCACCGCCGGCGCCGCGCGCCGCGCCTGAAGCATTTTGGCGGCGCCGCGCGCGATCTTGGCAAACCACCACACGTTCAGGCAGTAGAGGCCGGCCGGGACGGTGACCATGAGGGCGCGCGGCAGGGCGTCGAGCGCGGCGAGCGCGCCGCGGCCCGCGGGCGACGCGAGCGAGAGAAGGAACGCGGCGCCCAGGCCCAGCCTCCCCACGGCCCACGAGATGACAAGGATGAGGCCGTTGACGGCGTACAGAGGGTGCGACCGCGCCCCCGCCCTGTCGAGCCACGCGCGCGCGTTGACAAACGGGGTCGTCACCTCGCACGCCAGCAGCGCCAGCGTGGGCGCGTGCCCCTGGCCGGTGGCCAGAGCGACGCCGAGAGACAGCAGGGCGGCGGCGTGGTGGGCGGCGACGTCGGCGCCGCCCAGGGCAGGGGCGAGGGCCGCGACGAGGAGCGCGTCGGCGAGGAAGTAGCCGAACGAGGCCGCGAGGGCGGCGCCGGCCGTAGGGGACGTGACCAGGGTAATCGGCAGTCTGCCGCCGTCCGTCGCGGCCGCCAGGCCGGGCAGGAGGATCGCAGCGGCCACCACAGCCCCGACCGCGTGCGCGGTGCTCGCACCGCGCGACGCCCAGTCAGCGCGCGCGGCCGGGGGGAGGCGGCGTAATGGGGGGTGGGCGCGGGCGGAGAGGGCGGCGGTCAGGGGGAAGCAAGCCAGAGTTGCGAGGAAGGCGGCTGCGAGAGGAGGGAGGGTCGCGTCGGCGGCGGGAGAGGCCGCAGCGGTCCCGCGGTTTCTGGAGGACGCCCGCTTCAGCCTCGGACGCGCCGCGCGCGCGCCGTTGTTCGGCAGGCGCGCCAGTGGCGGCCGCGGGCGGTCGCGGGCCGCGGGCCACGGCGCCGCGATGCCGCATCGCGGCGCGCCTCGTCGCCGCCTCTCACGCCCGCCCCGGCCGCCTCTCGCACCCAGGGCGGCCGCCCACGCGGCGTGCGGCTCCATGGCGCGCAACTGCGCGGCGTGCGAGGCCGAGGCGGCGGCGCTGCGGTGTGAGAGCGGCCCACACGCGGGCACACTGGGCGCTCCTTTTGAGAGTCGCTTTTGCACGCCCACCCCCACCTCTCCCTCACTCACAGCACGCCCTGCTTCTTCAGGTCCTCGTACGTGCGCCGGTCGTACACGTTGCCGTCGGCGTCCTCCACTTCCTCGACCTCGTCGCGCGGCGCGGCGCCGCCGCCCGCGCGCGCGCGCGCCTGCAGCGACGCCCACAGCGACCGCGCGTCGTCGATGGAGACGACTTCATAGAATTCTTTGGTGTTGGGGATGCCCAGGGACCGCATGCCCTGCGCGTGGCGCGCGTCGCGAAAGTGGCGCTCAAACTCGCGGCGGCCCCAATACGACGCCCCCCCGCAAATCTCGCACCGAAACTCTTGGTTGAGCCCGTGCAGCTTGTAGAGCCAGTAGGGGATGGGGCGCCCGTCAAAGCCGAGCGGGAGGGCGAGCGGGTTGTGCACGCGGTCGTCGTCGTCGTCGTCCGAGGGCAGGTCGGCGCCGTCGGCGTCTTCAGCGTCGGCCAGCGCTTCCTCGTGCGTGCGAGCGTGCTTGCGCTCGATGGCGGCGACGGTTTCGTCGAGGGCGGGGGCGAGAGAGGCGGCCAGGAGGCCCGCGCGCGCTTCCAGGCGCGCCGTCGCGCGGCTGGCCGCGCGCGCCTTGGCGGGGTCGGCCGCCCGCCTCGGCGGCGCGGCGCCCTTGGCAAAGTGCTTGCGGTCCAGGTCGGCGAGCGGGGTGTCCCGGGTGAGCCAGAGGCGGGCGGCGCGCTCGGCAGGGGCGCCGCCCGCTTTCAACCCGAGCGCGGCCAGCGCGCCCTTGAGCGCGTCGGCGCCCAAGGCTTCCAGTTCGGCGGGCGAAGAGAAAGCGGCGAGGTCGAGCGTGGGCGCGGGGAGGGCCAAAGGGGCGCCGGGGTCGGTGGGGGGCGGCGGCGCGGCGGCGCCCGCGGCCGCGCCACCCCCAGTTCCAGCCGCCGCCCCCCCTTCACCCCGGTCGGCCCAGCCCGCCACCTCGCCCGCGTCGAAGCGCGCGTCAAAATCGGCCAGCGGGGCGTAGACGGCGGCGAGGGAGGTGAGCGGCTGGGTGCGGTCGAAAAAGGACTCGAGGTACGAGACCAAGCTCCCGACATAGTCGCGCCACGCCGCCGACCGGCGGCCGGCCGGCGGGATGGATTCAAGCGCGGTGAGCCGTTGGACGAACGATTTGTAGTCCAGGCCGGCCTCCGGCAGCCCAAACCGCGCGCCCTGCTGGAGGAGCGCACGGTGGAGCTCGTGCAGGTCGAGGCAGCGCCCACCCGCCTCCTCTCCGGAGAACTCGGGAGAAAAAGGCGCCACGGACGGCGGCGCCTCGCCGGCGCCGTCGAGCGTGACGTCGGCGTCGGGGCGCGCGCCGTGGTGCGCGCGCACCTCGGCGAGGCGCCCGTAAAACGCGGCGAACGGGTTGCCCCCCTTCAAGGACGCGATCTCGGCCGCGCGCTCACCATCCGCATCCGCGTAGAGGCGCAGGAGGAGCGCCGCGCGCGCCTGGAGGCCGTCCATGAGCGCACGCACGCGGTGCGCTTGGGCCAGGCGTTCCGAGTGCCCGCGCGCGTCGGTGTGGTAGTCGGCGACCATGGCTTTTTCCAGGCGCTCGATCTCCTCGTGCGCGGCTGGTTGGGCAAGTGAGGAGGGGTCGGTCAGTCCGCGAGCCGTCGGCAGCCGTTGCGCGATCTCGCGCTCGCCACGCGTTCACGCAGGCACACACAGCCACGCCACAATGTCCCCTTGACGACTCACCGCGCGCCTGCTCGAGCAGGGTGGTCGACATCGCGGCGGCCCGCCGCGCGGCGCGCGGCGACGGCGCGGCGGCGTGGCCCCGGTGGCGCCCGGGCGACGCGCGGCACGGCTGACGGGGCGGCGCGGGGCCGGCAAGGGGGGCAGCGCCTGGTGTGGTGTGGGTAGCGCCGGCAGTCCGCGCGCCGGCAGGCTTCGCTCGCCGCCCTCCGGCCTGCCATGGCCCGCCAATTGCACGCCCTAGAACCGTACGCGCCCCCGCCTTCGCTCGTGGGCCGGCTGACGCGCCCCCCCCCCAAGGAACGCTTCGCGCTCGGGGTGCTGCCGACGCCCCTGCACGCCTGGCACCTGCCCGCCGCCTCCTCCCTGGGCATCAACCTGTGGATCAAGCGGGACGACCTGTCGGGGTGCCTGCTGAGCGGCAACAAGGTCCGCAAGCTCGAATTCCACCTCGCGGCCGCGCTCGCCGCGCGGTCCGACGCCGTGCTCACCATCGGCGGCGCCCAGTCCAACCACGCGCGCGCGACCGCGGTCGCCACCGCGGTCGCGGCGTCGGTGCCGGGGTCGAGCGTGAAAGGGTGCCACCTGATTTTGAGGACGGCCGAGAGCGAGGTCGGCCGCGACCCCGGCGTCGCGGGCAACCTGCTCCCGTCCCGCCTCGCGGGCGCCACGTTGCACATGGTGTCTAAACAGCGGTACGCGGCGGAAGGCGGCGACGCGCTGCTCGCGTCGCTCGCCGACTCTCTCGCCGCGGCGGGTGGCCGCCCGCACATCATTCCCCTGGGCGGCTCCGACGCGCTCGGCGCGTGGGGCTACGTGGAAGCTGCCTTTGAGCTCGTGGCTCAAACCGCGGGCGCGCCCTTTGACGACATCGTGCTGGCGACCGGGTCGGGCGGCACGCTCGCCGGGCTCGCCGCCGGTCTGCGCCTCGCCGGCTGGGCCGACACGCGCATCACCGCGCTTTGCGTGTGCGACACGCCCGACTATTTCTATGACAAGGTGGACGCCGACCTAGAGGCGTTGGGGGTGCCGGAAGGGTGGTGGCCGGGGGCGCGGGAGGCGCTCGAGGTCGTCCAAGCACGCGGCGCAGGTTACGGCATCGCCCGCCCCGCCGAGCTCGACACCCTGATGGCCGCCGCGGCCGCGACCGGCATCGTGCTCGACCCGTGCTACACGGGCAAGGCGCTGCACGGCTTCCTCGTGGCGGCCGCCGCGGCCCCTGCGCGCTGGGCGGGGCGCCGCGTCCTCTTCCTGCACACGGGGGGCTACCTGGGGGCGGCAGGGTCGCCCGAGCTGGCGGCCCGCGTGGTGGCGGCGGGAGGGGCGAGCGCGCTCGAGTGACGAGAAAAGAAAGAGGGGGGAGAGGCTGCTCGCCCTAGACTGATCACTTGCAACACACAGACACGGAAATTAGTTCCCCACCCCTACTTCTCTTCATCTCACATGCCCGCCGGTGGCGCGCACGCGCAGAGGCGGCGCACGGCGTCGGCCTTCGCCCCGCACGCGGCGGCGCGCCGCCCCGGCGGCGGCACGACGCACAGCGCCGGCCGCGCCTCCTTGCCCGCGGACGGCAGCACGTACGATGGCGTGATGTGGCCGCCGTCCTCGGCGCAGCCGGCCTCGCAGGGAAACGCGGCGCGCAGCGCGTTGCAGTCGGCCGCCGCGTCGCCGTCGCCGCAGTCGAGCCCGGCCGCGGCGCACGCGTCCGCGCAGGAGACGCCGGGGTCGGCGGGCAGGAACGAGGCGCCGTCGGGCAAGGACGGCGTGCCGGGGCGGGGCGGCGTGTGCGGGCGGCCGCCAGGCGCAAAGCAAAAGTGCGCGGCGGATATGTACTCGTTCTCGTGCGCCGTCGAAGCCCCGGTCGGCCGACACGCGCCCGCGCAGTAGGCGAAAGGTGTGGGCCAGTGGCCTGTTTCGGGGCTGAGGGATTGGAGGCGGGTGGTGGGTGGGCGGGCGTGGCGGCGGCGGCGCGACCGGCCCCTCGCCCCCACCCCACCTCTCTGTCTCGCTCTCTCTCTCTCTCTCTCTCTCTCTCTCTCTCTCTCTCTCTCTGTCTCTCACCGGCCCGCCCCCCCCCGAAACTCGGCGCGCGCCCGCTCCTCGGCGCCGGCCCCGGGCGCGAGGCAGCAGGAGACGCAGTCTTCGTACACGGCGCAACAGCTCGCGCGCGCGTCGCAACGCCCGCACGCGTGCGCCACCGCGCCCTCGCCCGCGCAACAGCCCGTCGCCCAATCAACCGACGCCCGGGGGCAGACGTAGCCGGCCGAGTCGGCGATGAAGCGGCTGAAAGAAGGAAATAGGTGAAACGAGGTGGTCTCGCGGAGGCGGCAGTTGTTGCGCCTCGCGCACCCCGCCTGCCTCCCTTCCTCGCCCGCGGTCTCACCGGCCGGCCTGAGTGTTGTTGCAGCGCGTGCTGTCGCCGGTCGGGATGGGCCTGGGGCGCGGGAGGAAGGAGGGTGGGTGCGGTTCGCAGCCGCTGCAGACCCTACCGCCACCCTTCCTTCTCGCACCTGGTCGCCATGCGACGACCGTGCGCACGGCCGACCGCGGGCGCGGCGGCGGCCGCCAGCAGGAGCACGACGAGCGCGGCGCGCATTGGAGACGCGAGCCGCGCGGCGGGCGGGCGCCGGCTTGACTATGGCAGCTGCCGGGCGGGACGGGCGGCGCGCCCCGGGGCGGCCGGTGGGCGGCGGAAGGAGCCGGACAAGAGTGGTGCGCCGCGGCGAGCGGCCCCGAGCGCGGGCGCCGCGCAGCAATCACTCCCGCCCGCCTCCCGCCGAGCCCGCCCCGCGCGCGCCCGGCCCGACACCGATCCCAACCGCCGCCACCGTGGCGTGCCTGCCCACCAACGTGACCCGGGCGATCCGCGTGTCCGCGATGGCGCATCCCTCGCGCGCGCGCGACTGGGAGAACCCGACCGTCACCCAGCGCAACCGGTGCGATGGTGGAAGTCAGAGAGTGGGGGTGGGGGGCGGGCCGGGCGCGGACGACACGCGCCCCGCCTCACACCCCGGCGGCCGACCCGCCTCCTCCCCCCTCCAGCTGCCGCCCGCACGTCCCGCTGCGCTCGTTCGACGACGCGACCCAAGCCCTGTCCTACTTCACGGCCGGCCCCGCTTCGGCCGCCGCGCGCACGCGGCACGTGTCGCTCAACGGCGCGTGGAGCTTCAAACTGTTTGGCAAGCCGGAGGACGTGCCTGCGGGCGTGGCGGCCTCCGACTTTGATGATGGAGACTTTGCCGAGGTAAGGAGAGGAAGAGAGAGGAATGGTGGCGAGGGGAGGTGGCGGGGTGGAGGCGTCGGCCCGGCGTCGCCCGCCCACCCTTCCCCTCCCTCCTGCCCTCCCAGATCCAAGTCCCCGGTAACTGGGAGACGCAGGGGCACGGCACCCCCATCTACACCAACTTCAACTACCCGTGGCCCGTCACGCCGCCGTTCGTCCCGGCCGCCAACCCGACGGGCGTCTACCGCCGCTGGCTCGACGTGCCGCCCTCGTTCGTCAGCGGGTCCCACCGCCTCTTCCTGCATTTTGCCGCGGTCAACAACGCGTGCTACGTGTCAGTCAACGGGACGGAAATCGGCTACTCGCAAGACTCGTGCCTGCCCGCGGAATTCGACGCGACACCCTACCTCGTCCCCGGCCGCAACCTGGTCACGGTGACCATCATGCGCTTCTCCGACGGGTCCTACCTGGAGGACCAGGACCACTGGTGGCTCTCGGGCCTCTACCGCGACGCGTTTTTGCTCGCCAAGCCGTCGACGCACGTCGCCGACTACTTTGTGCGCACGCCGTTGGAGCTGGCGGACGATGGGAGCGTGGTCAAGTGCTGGTGAGGGTGTGGTGGGGGAGGAGGAGAGAGGGTGGGAGCGGGGAGGGTGGCCGACCGTCGCGGGCGCCCCTCTTCTTCTCTCAGGATCGACGCCGACGTCCAGCTCGTGGCCCCCACCCAGGACGCGCTTAAAGGGTGCAAGCTGCGCGCCGAGGTGTTTAAGCTGGACAAGGACGACGCGACCAAGGCGACGCGCGCTCTGGACGCGGTCGACTTCGTCGTCGCTGACGCCGACTTTTGGCCCGCCGTCGACGCCGCCGACAAGCCCGACCGCGCCGCCGCCGGCTTCGGCGGCCTGGTGCAGGTGCGCGGCCTGGACATGATGGCGGCCAAGCAGGCGCCGGAACTGTGGAGCGCCGAGGCGCCCAACCTCTACGCGCTCGTGCTGACGCTCGTCGCCGCCGACGGCGCCGTCCTCGAGTGCGAATCCACCCACGTCGGCCTGCGCGTCGTGGACATCGTCGATCGCCAGCTGCGGGTCAACGGCAAGCCCATCCTGGTCAAGGGCGTCAACCGGCACGAGCACGACGCGGCGCGCGGCAAGGCGACGACCGACGCCGGCATGGTCGAAGACATCAAGCTCATGAAGCGCTTCAACTTCAACGCCGTCCGCTGCTCGCACTATCCGAACGCGGAGCGCTGGTGAGGGGAGAGGGGAGGAGGGGGAGGGTGATGGGAAGATG
>Ga0315292_10001501_pt1 | contig 12523 bp, 7 predicted proteins | sample YL17G13_0_MG_FD_204029 | JGI IMG/M metagenome (GOLD analysis project Ga0315292, IMG submission 204029) | Sediment microbial communities from Yellowstone Lake, YNP, Wyoming, USA - YL17G13_0 | ecosystem: Environmental > Aquatic > Freshwater > Lake > Sediment | place: USA: Wyoming | collected... | reverse complement strand
AACAAGGTCGAGGAGACGGCGAGGTGAGGACGAAAGCAGTAGCCAGTAGTCAGTAGTCAGTAGCCAGTAGGCGGACAGAAGACAGAAGACAGAAGACAGTAGCCAGTAGCCAGTAGCCAGTAGGCGGACAGAAGACAGAAGACAGAAGACAGAAGACAGAAGACAGAAGACAGTAGGCGGACAGAAGATAGAAGAAGAGAGCTGTCTCGCTGCAGATGGAGGCCGGGTCTTCAGACCCGGCGAATAACCGCCCCCGGGGAATGACTCATGGATCGGATCTATCGAATCGAATGGAACGGTGAGACGCGTCATGCCGTGGAACGCGACGGTGTCCTGTCGTTGGTCCGCGGCGACATCTTCGGCCGCTACGAACTGGCCGAGCAGGTGGCGGAGGGTAGCGGCACCTCGTTCGCGCCGGCCGTGCGCGTGCTCGCACCGGTCGTTCCCGGCAAGATCGTCGGGATCGGTCTCAACTACAAGGACCATGCCGCCGAACAGGGCAAGCCCCTTCCCGTCGAGCCCATGATCTTCCTGAAGCCGTCGACGGCCGTTATTGCGTCCGGGGATCCCATCCGGCTGCCGGCGGGCGTCGGCCGGATCGATCACGAGGCGGAAATGGCCATCGTCATCGGGCGGCGTGCGACGCGGGTACCCGTGGAGCGCGCGGCCGAGTACATGCTGGGCGTGACGTGCGCGAACGATGTGACGGCGCGCGACATGCAGAACCGCGGCGTACAGTACTCCCACGTCAAGGGGTTCGACACCTTCGCGCCGCTCGGCCCGTGCATTGCGGTCGGTCTCGACCCGTCCAACCTCGCCGTCGAGGGATGGGTCAATGGGGTTCGCCGACAGGGGTCGCGCACGAACCAGTTGGTGTTTTCCGCAGCCGAGCTGATCGCCTACGTTTCTGCCATCATGACGCTGGAGCCGGGAGACGTGATTTCGACAGGTACACCGTCCGGCATCGCGGGGCTCCAGGCTGGCGACACGGTCACGATCAAGATCGAAGGAGTCGGAGCGCTGACGAACCCCGTGCTCGACAGAGATAGTAGCCAGTAGGCAGTAGCCAGTAGAAAGACAGAAGACAGAAGACAGAAGACAGAAGACAGAAGACAGAAGACAGGGAGACTGACAGTAGCCACAGGTTAGCAGCTGAACGCGTTGGACATGCGTTCCAGTTTGCGGGCACATCTACTGAATACTGGCTACTGACTACTGTCTGCTGACGAATCCCGACTCGCGTGAGGTGCCCATGAAGCGATTCCTCGACACCGGCAACATCAAGGACATCGAGACCCACTGCGCCGTCGGCATCGAGCAGTTTCCGATAGACTGGGCCGCGGCCAAGGGAGCGAAGGCGTGAAACAGTCACTCGCGAAACTGGCGGAACTCGAGCGTCTGGCGGAACTCGGCGGCGGTGAGGACCGGCTGAGGCGGCACCACGACGCCGGGAAGCTGACCGCGCGCGAGCGGATGGACCTGCTCTTCGACCCCGGCACCTTCGAAGAGCTGGACAAGCTGGTGACGCACCGCTGCCTCGATTTCGGCATGCAGGACCAGCTGATCCCCGGTGACGGCGTCGTCTCAGGCCACGGCAAAGTCGAGGGCCGGCCGGTGTACGCCTTCGCCCAGGATTTCACCGTGTTCGGCGGCTCGCTCTCGGAGACCAACGCCGCGAAAATCTGCAAGGTCATGGACCTGGCCATGCGCATGGGCGCGCCCGTCGTCGGCCTGAACGACTCGGGCGGCGCGCGCATCCAGGAAGGCGTGATGTCGCTCGGCGGCTACGCCGACATCTTCCTGCGCAACACCCTGGCCTCCGGCGTCGTGCCGCAGATCTCCGCCATCATGGGGCCGTGCGCGGGCGGCGCCGTCTACTCGCCGGCCATCACCGACTTCAACATCATGGTGAAGGGCACGAGCTATATGTTTGTGACCGGGCCGGACGTCATCAAGACGGTGACGCACGAGGACGTCACCAAGGAGGAGCTCGGCGGCGCCATGACGCACAACGAGCGCAGCGGCGTCGCGCACTTCGCGGTCGAGAACGACCGCGAGTGCATCGCCCTCATCCGCGAGCTCCTCGGGTTCCTGCCGGGCAACAACCTCGACGACGCGCCACGCGTGGCGACGGAGGACCCGGTGGACCGCGAGGACGCGTCACTCGACACCCTCGCGCCGGCGTCGCCGTACCAGCCGTACGACATGCTGGACCTCATCCACACGATTGCCGACGACGGATACTTCCTCGAGGTGCACCGCCACTTCGCGCCGAACATCATCGTCGGCTTCGCCCGGATGGGAGGGCGCCCGGTCGGCATCGTGGCGAACCAGCCTGCGCATCTCGCGGGCACCCTCGACATCGACGCGTCGGTGAAGGGGGCGCGGTTCGTGCGCTTCTGCGATGCGTTCAATATTCCCCTGGTCACGCTCGAGGACGTGCCCGGGTTCCTGCCCGGCACCGTCCAGGAGTTCGGCGGCATCATCCGTCACGGCGCCAAACTGCTCTACGCGTTCGCGGAAGCCACCGTGCCCAAGGTGACGGTCATCACGCGCAAGGCGTACGGCGGCGCGTACTGCGTGATGTCCAGCAAGCACATCCGCACCGACTTCAACTACGCGTGGCCGACGGCGGAGATCGCGGTGATGGGACCGGAAGGCGCGGTCAACATCCTCTACCGCCGGGAGCTGGAAGGCGCGCCGGACGCGACGGCCCGCCGCGCGGAGAAGACGTCCGAGTTCCGCGACACCTTTGCGAACCCGTACGTCACCGCCTCGCGCGGGTTCATCGACGAGGTGATCCTGCCGCGGAAGACACGCCGGAAGATCATCTCGGCCCTGGAGGCGTGCGCGCACAAGCGCGACAGGAATCCGCCGAAGAAGCATGGCAACATCCCGCTGTAGCGACGCCCCGCGCCGGGTCTGAAGACCCGGCCTCCATGGCGACCGCGATCCGGCCTCCATGGCGAGGCCGGACGCCACGAATTGGGCCAGCGCTCGGGGAGTGGTTGTACAATGGCGTTCCAGTGGTTCACTCCCTGACGAAGGTGCTCGTCGCCAATCGCGGCGAAATCGCGGTTCGCATCATCCGGGCCTGCCGCGAAATGGGTCTCAGGACCGTCGCCGTCTACTCGGAGTGCGACCGCGCGGCCCTCCATGTCCGCTACGCAGACGAGGCGTACGCCATCGGCCCGAACCCCCCGCGAGAGAGCTACCTCCGCATCGACAAGCTGATCGACGTGGCGCGCCGGTCCGGGGCGGACGGCGTCCACCCGGGGTACGGCTTCCTGGCCGAGAACGCCGGGTTCGCCCGCGCGTGCCGCGACGGCGGGCTGACCTTCATCGGCCCGACGCCCGAGGCCATCGACCTGATGGGCAGCAAGACCGCCGCGCGCGCCGAGGCGCTCGCGGCAGGCGTGCCCGTGGTGCCCGGCACGAAAGATCCGCTCGGTCCCGGGATCCCGGACGCGGACGTCGCCCGGATTGCCGACCAGGTGGGCTACCCGATCCTGATCAAAGCGGTTTCCGGCGGCGGCGGCAAGGGGATGCGCACCGTCACCCACGCCGCCGATCTCCCCGGCGCCCTCCGCGCGGCGCGGTCCGAGGCCCTCTCCTCCTTCGGCGACCCCTCGATCTATGTCGAACGGCGGATCCTGCGGCCCCGGCACATCGAGATCCAGCTGCTGGGCGATCAGCACGGCACGGTGGTGCCCTTCGTCGAGCGCGAGTGCTCGATCCAGCGCCGGCACCAGAAGGTGGTCGAGGAGTCGCCGTCGGTGGTCGTGACCCCGGCGCTGCGACAGCGGATGGCCGACGCGGCGGCGGCGGTGGCTCGCCGCGTGGGCTACAGCAACGCGGGGACGATCGAGTTCCTGCTCGACGAGTCGGGCGAGTTCTTCTTCCTCGAGATGAACACCCGCCTGCAGGTCGAGCACCCCATCACGGAACTCGTCACGAATACCGACCTCGTGCACTGGCAGATCCGCATCGCGCGCGGGGAGCGGCTCGATCTCGACCCCCAGAAACTGCTGGCGCCCGTGGGTCACGCCATCGAGTGCCGGATCTACGCGGAGGACCCCGACCGCGATTTCCTCCCGTCGCCGGGCCTGGTCACGGCCCTGCGCGCGCCAGCCGGCCCGGGCATCCGCCGCGACGACGGCGGCGCGGTTGCAGGTGTCGTGGTGCCGGTCTTCTACGATCCGTTGATCGCCAAGCTCGCTGCCTGGGCCGAAACCCGGCCCATGGCCATCGCCCGCATGGCGCGCGCGCTCGACGAGTACGACGTGCGCGGGATCAAAACGACGATCCCGTTCTTCCGCTGGCTCCTCGCGGACCCGGAGTTCCAGGCCGGCCGCATCGACACGACGTTCATCGACACCGCGCTCGCCGGCCGGAATGGACGGCCGTTTCTCGAAGTGCCGGAGGAAGCGGAAGACATCGCAGTGGTCGCGGCGGCCCTCCAGGCGTTCACGCGGACGCCGGCCGGGCCGGCGTCCGGGCCGTCAGCGCCCGCGAGCCACTGGCAGCGCGCGGCGCGCACGAACAGTCTGCGCTAGCGCCCGTCCGGAGAGCCTGATGGACTTGCAGATCGAAGTGAACGGCCGCATCAGGGCGGTCAGCGTCGAACCGAAGAACGGGGTGTATCGCGTGACGATCGACGGCACCGAGCGCCTGGTCGACGCGGCCGCGGTCGACGCCTCGACGTTCTCGCTGATTTGCCTCACCGACGGCCAGGCCAGCCAGGAGGTGGGGTTGTCGCCCACGGGACTGCCGGGTGAGATGGCGGTCCATCTGGCCAGCGGCGTGGCATCGGTCCGGGTGCTGACGGGCGCGGCCAACCGCTTTGGTCGGGGTGGCGGCAGCGCGGCGCCGGCGGCGGGCACCCAGCAGGTGCTCGCGCCCATGCCCGGCAAGGTCGTGAAGGTGCTCGTGAAACCCGGCGACGAGGTCAAGGCCCGGCAGGGCCTGGTGGTCGTGGAGGCCATGAAGATGGAGAACGAGCTCCGGTCGCCGAAAGACGGCCGGGTGGCCGAAGTCCTTGTCGCGGAAGGGGCATCAGTGGAGGCCGGACGCGTGCTCGTGGTTGTCGAATAGCGTGGCAGTGGCATGACCTTCGCGAACACGGCCCGCCTCGTGTGGCGACATGCCCGGAGAGCTGGAGTGATCGCCCTGGGCGTCCTCGCGGCAGGGATCGTCATGTCCTTCAGCGTGGACCTCGTCGGGCTGCTACCCGCCATCACGCTGGGACGCGTCGACCTTCGCCGAAGCGCCGAGTCGTGGGCATCGAAGCAGATCGATCGGCGTGTCCAGATCGGCGGTCTCTCGATCCGGCTGTTCGACGGCCGGTTTGTCGTCAGCGATCTCGTCATCGACGGTCTCACCCCGAAGGACGACCCGTTCCTCAAGGCCCGCGAAATTGTCGTGGCGATGCCGCTGTGGTCGCTGCTGCGGCGCGAGCTGAACATTGTCAGCGTGGAGATGACCGACTGGAAGATGAAGGTGGAAGTCTTCCCCGGCGGCCGTCACAGTTTCCCCCGGTTCCAGAGCCCCACGACGCGCCCCGGCCTGAGCTGGATCAAGATCAAGACGTCGGTGGCCTACGTGCGCACGTGGCGAGGGCAATTCACGTACGAGGATCACGGCACCCCATGGGGAGCGGTGATCCGCAACCTCGATGTCACCGTGCTGAAGCTCATCGGCTATCGCGGCTACTCCACGTCGTCGGGCGGTACGATCTCGGTGCAGTCCTACACGCCCATGGGCGCCGACCTTCGCACGTGGTTCCGGATTGACGGGGGGGCCGTTCGCTTCGAACGGATTGAACTCGACACGGACGGCGCGAAGTCGAGGCTCACGGGCGTGGTGGACATCGCGCACTGGCCGGAGCAGACGTACGACATCGACTCGGTCATCCAGCTCCCGCCGCAGCGTGGGATCTGGTGGGCGCCCTACCAGTTCACGCTGTCGGGCGAGGCGACGTTCAAAGGCCGGTTCCACCTCTTCAAGGGCGGCCGCGTGCTGTCCGGAGACTTCCGCAGCGAGGACGCGGGGCTCGACTGGTACCGGTTCCCGAAGCTTGAAGGGTCCGTGATCTGGACGGCGAACCGGTTCGACGTGACGCGTGCCCGTTCGCAGTTTTACGGCGGCGAGACGCAATTCACCTACATGATGGCGCCGCTCGGCAAGCCCACCCCCGCGAACGCCAGGTTCGACGCGACGTACACGGACGTCGACCTGGCCGTGTTCTCCGACGCCCTGGAGATGGCGGGCCTTCGACTGGCGGGGCGGGCGAGCGGACACAACCTGCTCGAGTGGCGGCTGGGGCACTTCGACGAGCATCGCGGCTTCGGCGAGATCTCGGCGGTGCCTCCGGATGGTGTGACGCTGCAGGGGCGCACGCTCTCCGCGACGCCGCCGGCGCCGTCGTTCGCGCACGTCTACGGTGATCCATTTCCGCCGCTGCGGCGGGTGCCCCTCGGCGGCAGCCTGCACTACCAATTCGGGCCCGAGTGGGTCGATGTGTCGCCCAGCCGCATCAGCACGCCGACGACCTTCGTGGAGTTCCAGGGCCGCACGGCGTACGGCGACCGCTCCGTCATGCCCTTTCACGTGACGAGCGGCGAGTGGCAGGAAAGCGATCGGCTGCTGGCCGGGATCATCACCGCCTTCGGCTCCCCGACGCGGGCGGTCGAGATGGGCGGCGCCGGCACCTTCGACGGCGTGCTGCTCAACGCGTTCCGCGCGCCCCGCATCGAGGGCGTGTTCGAGGCCACCCGGATGCGGGCGTGGGACGTCGACTGGGGCAGCGGGCAGAGCCGGATCGTCGTCGAGAACTCCTACGTGGATGTCACCGACGGCGTGGCCCGCAAGGGCAAGGGCGCCATTCGGGCCAGCGGCCGGTTCGCCCTCGGCTACCCGCGCAAGGACCGCGGCGAAGAGATCAACGCGGTGATCCGGGTCGAGAACTGGGAATTGGCGGACCTGCGGCATGCCTTCGTCCTGGACGAGTACCCGCTCACCGGCGATCTGTCCGGGGAGTTCCACCTGTACGGGGACTACCTGGGGCCGCACGGATTCGGCGGCCTGAAGATCGCCTCCGGTGTCGCGTACGGCGAAACCCTCGCCAGCACGTCCGCATCGCTGCGGTTCGTGGGCCCCGGCGTGTGGCTCGACGCGATCGACATTCGCAAGGGCAGCACGGGCACGATTCGCGGCACCGCCCACGTGGAGTGGGCTGGCTCCTACTCGTACATTGTGGACGGCAGCCAGATCCCGATCGAGTCCGTCGACGCGATGGCGTTTCCCCAGGCGCCGCTCACGGGGCGGCTCGAGTTCTCGTCAACCGGCGGCGGGGCCTTCCTGTATCCCAGGAACGACGTCGACTACCGGATCCGTGATCTCTACGTGAAGGACGAAGGCATCGGCGACGTCAAGGGGCGTCTCGAGTTGCGCGGCGACGACATGAACTTCGCGTTCGAGGCGGCATCGTCCCGGCTGGGGGCGTCGGGGACGGGGAAGGTCACGCTGCTCGGCAACTATCCCGGGGACATCACCCTGAGAATGACCGACACGTCGCTCGACCCGTACGCGCGCGTGTTCGCGCCGGGGCTGTCGCCCTTCGCCACGGTCGTGGCCTCCGGCACGATGCGCATCAGCGGCTCGCTGGCGAGTCTCGACAACGTTGTCGCGCGCGTGCAGGTCGACAAGCTGGGCGTGCAGCTGTTCGACTACCAGCTGCGGAACGACGGCATCATCGACGCCGGCCTCGAACTGGGCGTGCTGCGCATCGGCCGGTTCAGACTGAGTGGGCAGGATACGAGCCTCGGTATCGCCGGGAATGTCGACGTCGTGCAGGGCGGCGTAGGCCTGCGCGCCTACGGGGCGGCGAACCTCGGCATCCTTCATCTGTTCTCCAAAGATATCCGCGGGTCGGGACGGGCCGAGGTGGAGGCGGACATTTCCGGCACCCTGGACAAGCCGCAGGTCGGGGGCAGCGCCGCGATTACGGGCGGCCGCCTGCGGCACCTGTGGCTCCCGCACGCGATCGACAACATCAAGGGCACGATCATCTTTGCCGGCAACAGCATCCGCTTCGACGATCCGTCCGTTCCGGCCGACAAGCGCCTGTCGGCGACGATAGGCAAGGGAGACGTGCACGTCGGCGGCCGCATCGGCCTCACGGGGCTGTCACCGTCGCAGTTCGACCTGACCGCCAGCGGCGAGGGGATGGAGCTGCGCTATCAAGACTTCCGATCGGTTGTTGATGCCGAATTGGGCCTGCGCGGCACGATTGACGATCCGGTGCTGAGCGGCTCGGTGCTCGTCCGGAGCGGGACGATGCGAGGCACCATGGACCTCGGCGCGGGGCTTGGCGAACCTGCCGGGGCGGCCGGGGGCGGGACGAGCATGGCTCCGGTCGCCTCAGCCGTTTCGTTCCCGCTGCGGTTCGACGTGCGGCTCACCACACCGTCCACCCTCGAGATCGACAACAAGCTGTCTGTGTTTGGCGGGACGGCGCTCGCCCGTCTGACCGCGAGCGCGGACCTGAGGCTGCGCGGGACATACGACAAACCGGTGCTGGAGGGCCGCGCCGAAGTCGCGCGCGGCGAGGTGTGGTACGAGGGCCGGCGCTACATCGTCTTGCGCGGAACCGTGGACTTTCCCAACCCGACGAAGATCGAACCCTATCTTGACGTCGAAGCGGAAACGCGAGTGCGCGCGCCGGGCCAGACCTACCAGGTGACGCTGGGGGCGACGGGCACGATGAAGACATTCGAGTACCGACTCTCCTCAGACCCGCCGCTCTCAGAGGTGGAAATCCTGTCGCTTCTTCTGGGAGACGTCCGATCGACGCAGGATGCCGAGTTGCGCGCGCTCAAGACGCCGGATACGGTCGAGCAGAATCTGCTCTTCTCCCGATCGGCGAGGCTCCTGGCCAGCCCGATTTCCACGAACGTGCAGAAGGCGGTCGAGCAGACCTTCGGCCTGGACTCGGTGCAGATCACGCCGTTCGTCGTCGATCCGAACCAGCAATCCGGACGCTTCTCCCCGGGAGCCCGGATGACCATCGGCAAGCGCATCTCTGACCGCATCTATCTGACCTACTCGCGCAGCCTGACCTCGGCGGCTCGCGACCAGGTGATCCTGCTCGAGTACGACCAGAACGACCGGCTGTCCTGGGTTGTGACGCAGAACGAAGATCAGACCTACGCCTTGGACGTGCGCGTCCGGTACGTGTTCCGATGAGGCGTCCCCCCCCACGCCGCGCGTGGCTGGCGGCCCTCGCCCTGGTGGCGTGGTCCGCCTCGGCTGCCACCGCGCAGTCGATCGATCGCCTGCTGGGGCGAGTCGTATCGGAGGTCCGGCTCGTGTCGGGCGGGCAGGAGGTGCGCGATGCCCAACTCGACGGCCTGATCGAGATCCGAAAGGGTCAACCCCTGGCGATGGCCGACGTGCGCGAGACCATCGTGCACACGATGGGGATGGGCCGGTTCCTCGACGTCCGGGTCTCGGCGTTCGAGGCCGGCGAGGCCGTCCGCGTGGAAATCGAGTTCGTGGTCCTCATCGGCGTACGCCGCGTGATCTTCGCGGGCGACCTCGGGCTTTCCGAAGGAACCGTTCGGGCGGCGGTGGTCAACCGGTTTGGGGCGACGCCTGCGTTTCGCCGCGCCACGGACATCGCGCAGGCTGTCGAAGCCCTCCTCAAAGACCACGGCTATCTGCGCGCGGTGGTCCGGCCGCGCGCCCGGGGCGCGAGCGACGCCGACGCGGGCGACATGGTGTTCGACGTCGCCGCGGGCGTGCAGGCGCGCGTCGGAGTCGTGACATTCAGTCCCGCGGATACTGCGGCGGTGCGCGCCCTGCGTGACCGCCTGAACATCCGCTCCGGCGCGAGCTATGACCCCGCGGCGTTGAGGACGCAGCTCGCGTCCTTCACGGACAGCCTGCGGGCACGCAGCTACCTCGAGGCCGAGGCCCGGGCCGATCCTGGCCCCCAGAAGTCCGAGAGCGGCGACAGCGTGGACCTGACGATTACCCTGACGCAGGGGCCCATGGTGCCGCCGGTGGAGTTCAAAGGAGACCCGCTCCCGCCCAAGCGGCGCGCGGATCTGGTTCCCGTCGCCCGCGAAGCCTCTGTGGACGAGGACCTGCTGGAAGACTCCGAACTGCGAATCGAAGAGTACCTCCGCGCGCAGGGATATCGGGATGCGGACGCGGAGTTTGAGAAGGTCCCGGAGGGTGACCGGCTGCGCATCGTGTTCACAGTGAAGAACGGGCCCCTGTACCGCGTGTCCGGCGCGCCGCGGTTCGAAGGCACCACGCTCGATCCCGACGCTGATCTGCGACCGCTCGTCGGCCTGGTGGACGGGCAGCCGTTCACGCAGGCCCGGCTGGACGCGGATGTCGCGGCGCTCCTCGCCGAATACCGGCGGCGCGGGTTCGGAGACGCGACGTGCGTGGCGGACCCCATGCCCGTGCCAGGTTCGCGAACCGCCGGCGAGGCCCGCGTGATGATCGCCTTCCGGATCATCGAAGGTCCGCGCACGCGGGTTTCCAAGGTCGACCTGGCCGGGAACACCGTGCTCCAGGATTCGGACGTCCTGGCCGGGCTGGCGACTCGCGACGGCGCCCCGCTGTTCGGGCCCGCGGTTGAAGCGGATCGCGATCGCATCCTCGTCAAGTACCTCAATCTCGGGTACCGCCTGGCCAGGATTGACGCGAAGACTGCCTTTTCCGGCGATCGCACCGGCGCGCACGTCAGGTTCACGATCCGGGAAGGGCCCCAGATCATCGTCGACCATGTCCTGGTGGTGGGCAACGACCGGATTGGGGACGCGATCATCCGCCGCGAAGTGACGCTGCAGCCGGGTCAGCCTCTCGGCCTCGAGGCGATCAGCGAGAGCCAGCGCCGGCTGGCCGCCCTGGGACTGTTCCGGCGGATCACGATTTCCGAACTGCAGCACGGTCCCGACCGCCTGCGCGACGTGCTCGTGTCGGTGGAGGAGTCGCCCGCCAGGAGCCTCAGCTACGGCGGGGGCGTGGAGTTCCAGAAGGTCGAGACCGTGGAGTTCGCGCCGCGCGGCTTCTTCGAAATCGGCCGTCGGAACCTCTGGGGGAAGGACCGATCGATCAATTTCTTCAGCCGCGTCAGCCTCAGGCGCCGCAGCGAATCCGTGACAGCGACGGCGACGCTGCCGGCCGCGACGACCGAACAGACGACGATTGAGTATCGCGTGATTGGGTCCTATCGAGAGCCGAAGGTCTTTGGGAGCTCGGCTGATCTCCAGGCGACCCTGGGCTTCGAGCAGGGCAGCCGCACGAGCTTCAGTTTCCGTTCCCGGTCCGCGCGCGTGAATCTCTCGCAGAGGTACGGTCCCAAGTGGAGCCTGCTGGGCCAGTATTCGATCGGGCGCGACACCATCTTTGATGACCGGATCAACCCCGTGGATCGGCCATTGATCGACCGCCTGTTTCCAGAGGTCCGCATCGGCTCGGTCTCGTCATCCGCCGTCCGTAACACGCGCGACGATGCGTTCGATCCCGGAAAGGGCGGCCTGATCGGTCTCAACATCGAGTTGGCCCTCCGGCCGCTGGGGTCCGAGGTGGGATTCGCCAAGACCTTCCTCCAGGGCTTCATCTACCGGCAGATCCCATCCAGCCGGCGCATGGTCCTCGCCGGCGGAGCCCGCCTGGGACTGGGCACCGGCTTCCCGCGCGACGCCCCCGTGCCCGGCCCGGACGGCGAGCCGATCCTCGGCGAGGACGGACAGCCGCTGACCCGCCGGGTGCGGGATTTGCCGGCCAGTGAGCGTTTCTTCGCCGGTGGCGACACGACCGTCCGAGGGTTCCAGCGGGATCGCCTCGGCAGACCGGATACCCTCGACCGCGATGGTACGCCCATCGGCGGTCACGCCGAGATCATCCTGAATGGCGAGGTGCGCGTCGCGCTCTGGAAGGACGTCGGCGCGGTGGGATTTCTCGACACCGGCAATGTCTTTGCCATCGTCAACGATGTCAGACTGGGGGACTTGCGGGCCGGCGCCGGGTTCGGCATTCGGTACAAGTCGCCCGTGGGTCCGATCCGTTTCGATTTCGGGTTCAAGCTGGGGACGCTCCAGACCTACCCCACCTACCGCGAAGACCGCTTCGCCCTGCACATCAGCATCGGGCAGGCGTTTTGAGGAAGAAGAAGTCGTAAGTAGCCAGTAGTCAGTAGCCAGTAGCCAGTAGTCAGAAGACAGAAGACAGAAGACAGAAGACAGAAGACAGAAGACAGAAGACAGAAGAGAGCACAACATCAGAGGACGTAAGGTGAAAGGCAGACGGGGATGGGTCGTGCCTGAACGACCGAGTCGAAACGGCGCAGCCACCTGGAAGGCCGTGGCCGCCGCGATTATCGTGCTGACCGCGGTCGGGGCAGTGCCTCTCTGTGGCGCCGAGTTGCTCGATCGGGTGATCGCGGTGGTGTCGGGGACCGTCATCACGCTGTCGGATGCCCGTGCCGCGATGGCGTTCGGCCTCG
>Ga0315292_10001500_pt1 | contig 12530 bp, 9 predicted proteins | sample YL17G13_0_MG_FD_204029 | JGI IMG/M metagenome (GOLD analysis project Ga0315292, IMG submission 204029) | Sediment microbial communities from Yellowstone Lake, YNP, Wyoming, USA - YL17G13_0 | ecosystem: Environmental > Aquatic > Freshwater > Lake > Sediment | place: USA: Wyoming | collected... | reverse complement strand
AAGACTAACAGGTTCAGGCTGAAACCAGCTCACCAGTGCCGCGACCTTGACGAAATGTGGGCGGGCCTAAAACTTATTGATTTAACACCGGGTCTTAAAATCCTGGTAACCGGGAGCGGACGCGTTGCGAAGGGAAGTCTGGAAACTTTAGATGCATGCAATATAGTGCAGGTTGATCCTGAAGATTTCCTGAACCGTGAATTTGACATCCCGGTGGCCTGCAAGATAGGACCTGAATATTATACCCGGCACAAAACGGGGAAGAAATTCGATTTCACCCATTTTGTTAATCACCCAAATGAATATGAATCAGCTTTCCTCCCTTATACTTCTGTCACAGATATCCTTATTACAGGACATTACTGGGATCCCAGGTCTCCAGTTTTTTTTACGGGTGACGATATGAAGCGACCGGAATTCCGGATCTCCGTTATCGCTGATATCAGCTGTGATGTCAATGGCCCTGTCCCTGCCACTCTCAGGGTTACTACTATTTCAGATCCTTTTTATGGATATAATCCTTTCCTGGAGACTGAAGAACCCCCCTTTGTCAGACAAACAAACATTACGGTAATGTCGATAGATAATCTGCCAGGGGAGCTTCCAAGGGATGCCTCACTCGATTTTGGTAAGCAATTAATTGAAAATGTGTTACATGACATCTTTACAAAAAGTACAAGCCATATGATAGAGCGGGCAACAATCTTAAAAAATGGAAAACTGACTTCAACATTTTGTTACCTTCAGGATTATCTTAATTTTGAACTCTGAATCCTTAATCCTCATAATTTAATTCTGGTATTATGCAAAAAATATTGAATATAACTTTATTTCACGAAGGAATATCATACCTGATAATAAACATAAACAACATTACCACCTTTTTCGGAAAAAATATAAGAGAGTAAACACTGAGTAAATTAAACCGATTTTATATTTTTACCGATTATTTTCAGCTAAATGCGAATTACTATTCTTGGACCTGCATATCCTTACAGAGGAGGTTTAGCCACATTTAATGAAAGACTTGCCAGTCAGTTTATATCTGAATGTAAGGAAGTTGATATACGTACTTTCACGGTGCAATACCCTGAAATCCTGTTTCCGGGGAAAACACAATACACTGACACTCCAGCTCCTGAAGGAATAAAGATAGTAAGACAGCTTAATTCAGTTAATCCAATCAACTGGATAAGAACAGGATGGAAAATAAGGAAAGAAAAACCTGATATTCTGTTAATAAGATACTGGATTCCTTTTTTAGCTCCCTGTCTTGGTACAGTGGCAAGAATAGCCAGATCAAATAAGTATACAGTTGTAATTTCTGTGGTCGATAATGTTATACCACACGAAAAACGACCTGGTGATGAGATGTTTACCAGATTTTTTATGCAAAGCATTGATGGCGCAGTTGCGTTGTCCGATTTTGTTCAGAAGGATCTTGAAGATTTCAGAAAAGATATACCGATCAGCGTCACAACACACCCGCTTTTTGATACCTATGGAAAGAAGATATTGCGAAGTGAAGCTCTTTCAGCGTTGAAACTCGATCAGAACAATTTTTACCTTCTGTTCTTTGGATTTATAAGAGATTACAAAGGTCTTGATATACTCATTAAGGCTTTTTCAGATAACAGATTACGTGGGAAAAAACTGAAACTTATTGTTGCGGGTGAATTTTATGAAAATGAAGTTTCCCTCAAAGCACTGGTAAAAGAATCAGGACTTGAAAAGGATATAATTTTCTACGATCGCTATATCAATGACTCTGAAGTGAGGCTCTTCTTCTGCGGAGCTGATCTGGTGGTTCAACCCTACAAATCGGCAACACAGAGCGGTGTTACCCAGATTGCCTTCCAATTTGATAAGCCTATGCTTGTCACTGATGTCGGAGGACTGAAGGAGATAGTCAGGCACGGAAAATGCGGATATGTGGTTGAACCTGATCCGATATTAGTTGCTGACGCAATCATTGACTATTTTGATAACAGCCGCATCCTTACTTTTACAGAAAATGTCCGGAAACAAAAGGCAGAATTTTCCTGGAATAAGATGACCGATGCTGTTACGGAAGTTTTTTACAGATGTCTCCTGAAACAGCTTATTAAAGCCTTGTAAATTCTTAAATAAGATACTGCCTGATTCCCATCATGTTTGTCAGTCCAGGTTTACCTTATCTTTTATGAGGTAGCTATTCCTGTCAGATGAATTGCGATTAATTAGTTCACCAAGAAAGCCGGTAAGAAAGAGGACTGAACCAATAATCATTGCTGTGAGAGCGATATAGAAATATGGACTCTCTGTTACAAGAGGGGCTCTTAAATGATTGTGGATATAAATCAGTTTCCTGATTCCAAGATATCCTGCCATCACGAATCCAATGAGGAACATGATTGTCCCGAGTGATCCGAAAAGATGCATCGGACTTTTTCCGAAACGTGTAATAAAACCTATTGTAAGAAGGTCGAGGTACCCTTTCAGAAACCTGTCAAGACCATATTTGGAATATCCGTATTTGCGGGGGCTATGGTCAACTATTTTCTCTCCGATTTTACTGAATCCTGCCTTTTTTGCCAGCATAGGGATATACCGGTGCATTTCTCCATATACCTCTATACTTTTAGCCACCTCATTACGGTAAGCCTTCAGTCCGCAATTAAAATCATGCAATTTGATGCCGGATGATAATCGTGCAGTTCCGTTATAAATTCTGCTTGTGAAACGTTTGATAAAAGGATCATACCTTTTCTTTTTCCATCCTGACACGAGATCATAGCCATCTTCATTTATCATCCGCAAGAGGCCAGGTATCTCATCAGGGCTATCCTGCAGATCTGAGTCCATTGTCAGTATTACTTCCCCTTTCGCTTCCGTGAAACCAGACTGCAGAGCAGCTGCTTTGCCATAGTTTCGTCTGAATCTTAGTCCTTTGATCGAATTGTTACTTTCTGAAAGTCTTCTGATAACATCCCATGATGAATCCCTACTTCCATCATCAATGAAAATTATTTCAAATTTCAGGTTATTACTGTTGCAGATCTTCTCTATCCAGCCTGCCAGTTCATCGATTGATTCTTCTTCATTGTAAACAGGGATTACAACAGAAAGAGAAAGATCCATATCAGGGAATTTAGTTAATTTGAAGGTGTCTCAATAAGCGGATTTCCTTCCTTTTTTGTAAAAATGCTGACTATCAGCGATATAATAGTCCCAAAAAACATATTTATAAAAAATCCTACAAGTACCATAATCCCGGGTTTCAGGAACTTTTTCTGGAACGCCATTACCGTATCAATTGAACCTTCAGGCACTTTTCCACTCTTTATCGTTTGTTCTTCCGTATACGCCAGTAATTTATTTGTTAGGTCAGTATCGATAACAGTGTAAAGTATATATGTGAATATTGAACTGATAATTGCATAGTACAGGAATATAATTACACCAGCTCCGACAGATTGACCATACGTAATTTGCCCGTGAAGGTAATTGTCCCTGTACGATTTAATAAAGTAATAGAGGAGAAAAACTGATATGAGTAAAAAGATATAACCTATTGATTTATTAAAGGTAAGATCAAGGAAGTAGACTACCAGGCTAAATACTATTCCAATTAGCCCCATTATCAATCCGTTGGTCAGGTTTGCTTTCCAGACATTTACATTTTGTTCCATTGATAAGTATTTTAATTTGAAAATGAGATAACAAATATAATGTAAAAATGGCAATGAGTAGTTTCATAAATCAGGAATAAATAATTTTGCGGACGCAACAAAAATTTGTATTTTTGCGTCGGGTAAGTCTTATACGACCAGCTCCTGCTGAACTCCCCCAGGATCGGAAGGTAGCAAGGGTAGGCAGTTGTAGCGGTGCGATATAAGTAGCTTACCCTTTTTTTAGTGCCTTGAATGCCTAAAGTATGGAGTGCCCGGCATTATTCCTTGCATTTAACTCTAAGTACTCCGCATTTTAAATACTTATGATTGTTTTTATTAAAAGTTAATCATTAATGCTTCTTCGAATTTATCCTGACAATCCAAACCATAAGCATATCAGGAAAGTTGCTGACACCCTTGAGGAAGGAGGTATCATTATCTACCCGACTGATACTGTTTATGCTATGGGTTGCGATATCAAGGCTAAAAGATCGATTGATAAAATAGCACAGTTAAAAGGAATGAATCCTCTGAATCCTGATATGTCCCTTATTTTTCATGATATGAGCCAGCTGTCAGAATATACAATAATAAGGGATAATTCCGTTTTCAAGCTTTTAAAACGTAACCTGCCAGGACCTTTTACATTCATTGTTCAGGCGAATAGCCAGATCCCTAAACTATTCAAGAACCGGAAAAAAACTGTAGGGATCAGGATTCCCGCTAACTATATTGTACTTGAGCTGGTAAAAGAACTTGGAAGGCCTATAATAACTACTTCAATCCATGATCCTGATGAGGTAATTGAGTACATAACCGATCCTGAACTTATATATGAAAAGTACCGGGATTTTGCAGAAATAGTAATTGACGGTGGGTATGGCAGAAACGAAGCATCGACGATAGTTGACTGTACTACAGAGGAAATAAAAATTATCAGGCAGGGATTAGGGATCCTTGAATTATAATAAGAAAGCAAATTGAAGAACCTCTGTAAATTATTTTTTATAGAAGCTGCGGGAAAAGAGGATCAAAACAGTCATAAGTTCAAGCCGGCCAAGAAGCATTAACCCGCAAAGGAACCATTTCCCGGCAGAAGGCAAATCAGAATAGGTGGTAAAAGGAGAGAATGTACCCAGCCCCGGACCAATATTTGCCAGCATTGAAGCAGATGTACTGAAAGAAGATATTAAATCATAATCCATTAAAGATATTATAAGTGCTCCGGCACATACTGAAATAAAGTATAAAATGATAAATACCAGTAGGTTATATACAATATTGGGTGATACCCTTTTCTGGTCGACACGAACAGGAAGATATGCATAGGGATGCATCAGTCTTTTTGACTCGGTACGATTATTCTTTGCAATTATCAGAAGCCTTATAACCTTTATACCTCCGCTTGAAGAACCTGCCATACCTCCGGTAAACATTAGAATAAAGATAACTAAGATCATCAGGTTACCCCATTGACTAAAGTTTTCTGTGTAGAATCCTGTGGTAGTCATAATTGACACTGTATGGAAAAACCCATTTAAAAATGCAGAACTACTATTTTCTGTTTTAAAATAGAGCAAAAGGGAAATCAGAATAGAAAATCCGACAATAAGTATACTATAAAATACAAACTCATTATTTCGGATAATCTTCTTCAGGTTGCCTTTAAGTCCAAAATAGAATATTGCAGGATTTGTCCCGGCGAAGAACATAAAAAGGGTAATCACTGCCTTAATATAAGGGGACGAAAAGGCAGCAAGACCATCATTATGAGTTGAAAATCCTCCTGTTGAAAGAGTCGATAATGAATGGCATATGGCATCAAAGATTGGCATCCTTACTGAAATCAGGAGTAAAGTCTCTGCCAATGTAAGTATGGCATAGATGGAAACCAACCTTTTTGTTGTTTCAAATACTTTAGGATGAATCCTGTCAGTTCTTTGTCCTGAGAATTCAGTGGTAGAAAGTTGGATATTCAGGCTTTTTATGACAGGAAGAACATAAAATGATAATGTAATTATTGCTATTCCCCCCAGCCACTGGGTAAGGCTTCTCCAGAACAGTATTCCATGTGGTAGTGACTCAATATCGGTAAAGATGGTGGCTCCTGTCGTTGTAAATCCTGAGATAGATTCAAAGAAAGCATCTGTAAAACTGCCTGTTGATAAACTGAAAAGATATGGTAAAGAACCAAATGCACTGAATAATAGCCATATGCATGTGTTTATTATAAAACCCTCCCTAGTGCCATAAACCTTTTCTGTATTACGGAGAGGAGTGAAAATCAAAACGCCTGTAACTATGGTGATAAGAGCTGAATAAAGAAAAGAATATCCTGAGGGTTCTCCATAAATCCAGGATACTAATCCTGCGATCAGCATAAATATCCCTTCGGCAATCAGAATCTGGCTAAAAACCCTGGCAATAATCCTTAGGTTGATCATGATTGATCAGGTGAAGAATTTTGATATTTTTTCGTAGGCTGATGGCAGAGTGAAAACAACGACTTTATCATTCGCCTTGATTATTGTGTCCCCGGTCGCGATGAAAGGAATCCCATCCCTAGTACCCCCACCAACAATGGCATCTTTCGGGAAATCGGCACTTCTTAATGTTCCCTTTGTTATTTTGGAATTTTCAGGAACATTGAATTCTATGACTTCAGCTTCTGTCCCTGTCATGTATTTTACCTGGGTAACATTCGGATTGGTTGTATGGCGGAATATCCTGCTGGCAGCTGAGATCTTTTTATTAATTATTGTATCGATCCCTGTATTTTCAGCGAGATTAATATATTCCATATTTTCAACTTCTGCAATGGTTCTCTTAACACCAAGCTTCTTGGCAAGAAGACATGAAAGGATGTTGGTTTCTGAGTTGCCTGTTACTGCAACAAAGGCATCCATTTTTGCAATTCCCTCCTGTTCAAGAAGATCCACATTCCGGCAGTCACCATTAATAATCAGCGTATTTTCAAGGATTTCAGACAAAGCCTCACACCTTTCAGAGTCAGAATCTATTAGTTTTACCTCACAGGTCTTTTGCATATAGAGGGCGACATGTTTCCCTATCCTGCTTCCGCCAAGAATCATAATGCTTTTGGCTTCAAAGTTTTCTTTACCTGAACTTGCCATCATCTCATCGATTCCCTCATTTGTAGAGATTACAAAAACCAGGTCTCCCAGTTGAAAGCTTTCATTCCCTCTGGGAATTATTGTTTTCTCATTGCGTTTTATGGCAACTGCCCTGTATTTATCTGTGCTATTAGTGATTGATATTTCTTCAAGACTCTTATTAAGAATAGGCGCATTTTCATCAAGTTTCTGAACATACATTGCAAGCTTGCCCCCGCAAAATTCCATAAACTCTGTGGTCCCTGTCTCGTGAAGCAGGCTCAGCACTTCCCTTGCTGCAATCAGTTCAGGATAAATAAGTGAATCAATCCCAAGGGATTTAAAAAATTCAAGGGTTGAATGTTCCAGATAATCCAGGTTATCAATCCGTGCAATAGTTTTTATAGCTCCCAGTCTTTTGGCAAGAATGGAGGAAGTTATATTTGTGTCTTCCCCATGAGTTACTGCAATGAATAGATCAGTTTTTTTCTGGAGCACCTCCTGCAGGATATTAATAGATGTTGCAGATCCGACATAAGTAAGAACATCAAGAGATGAATCGATGGGTTTAAGCCGGTCCTCTTCCGTGTCTATAAGGATTATTTCATGATTTTCATTTGAAAGCATTTTTGCCAGATGCGTCCCTACTTCACCTGCTCCTGCAATAATTATTCTCATAGGATCCTTTTAAAAACAGCACAAAGTAATGCATAAAATGTTAAATAATAAAATCAAAATCACAGCCTTGTCCTGAACACACCTGAATTTTTTATGTAATGAACGGAGTCAAAATTGCCATAATTGGACCTCCAGCTAAAACGGGAGTCAAACGGAACCCTCTTGTTTGTTATAATCAGTGACTTAACCCTCTTTGTCACACCGATAATTTTTTCCATCTCAGGATTGTTGCCGGTAACCACTACATAATCTGGCTGAGTACCTAATAGTAAATCATTGTTCAGGAAGTTGCTGATTAGAATTCTGCTATTACCTGTATCCAGAATAAGTACAGGTTTTACAGGAGTGTCTCTTTTTAGTTTCAATCCTCTTGCTAAACAATGCCTTCTTACTTCCTGAGGTATTTTTGATGTGTCTCCATAAAGATTCAAAATCTTCCCTGTTCTGACTCCAACAATGTCAGGAACAGCAGTGTTGTAAACGATGAGTTCGGCTGAGGACTTATCGGAAATACTCCTGATGGTTCCAAAGCAAATGAAAACAAACACCAGAAACAATGGGTAACCGATGGGAATGACTTCCCTTCTCAATAGGAACTCCATTACCAGAAAAACCACAAAAAAGAATAAAAGAGATTCAGAAGGGATCATACCTATATTTTCAATTGTAGAAAAGGGAAGTGAAGAGGCTTTTTCTGTCAGTAATTCTGTAAATCCTGCCAGAAAGCTCAGAAGTGATGCCAGTGGCTGGGAGATAAACTTTAAAGGGTAAGTCAGGGGAACGAGACAACCAATAATTATCAAAAGTGAAGAAAGCGGAACAATTACAATATTTGTAAGAATAAACCATGTGGGGAATCTGTTGAAAAGTGAAACTGTAAGCGGAAGCGTTCCTGTCTGGGCAATTATTGTTACCGCTGCCGACTGCCATAATTTATCAGCTATCCACGTTTTTAGCCTGAGTTTCAGATACAGACTGCGATAAAAGCAGATTATAAAAATCACAGAAGAATAAGACAAAAGGAATCCTGCATCAAAGATTACTGAAGGGCGCATGACCAGTAGGATAACTGCTGAAGCCAGAACTGAGTTAAGACTGCTTACTTGCCTCTTCATAAGGTTCCCAGCCTGGAGGAAAGAAAACATCAATGTTGCCCTTAGTACTGAAGGTGTCAACCCGGTTACAAATGCGAATCCCCACAATAGTAAGACAGTAATTAAGATCCTTAATGAGTTGAATCTCTTTTTCATAAAGAAAAGCAGGTTGAATATAAAAACACTGAGAACTACCGCGTGTAACCCTGAAACTGCCATTATATGCATAACTCCTGCTTTAATGAAGATCTGTTTCTGATCAGGATCAAGCATGTTTTTCTGTCCCAGGATGATAGCTGCAACAAGAGCCAGCCGCTCACCTTTAATACCGCGATCTTCATACATTCCTATGATCCTGTTCCTTATTATTAATGCCTTATGAACCAGTTTCCTGTGAGTCGGACTGACATGCTTTGTTATGTCTCCTGCACTAATAAAACTTAAGTATTTAATACCACGATTTTCCATATAAAATCTGTAATCAAATTCATAAGGATTTCCACGGTTTACTAAGGGAACCGGCAGACATCTGATCATCAGGATATCTCCTGGTATCATCGCCATTATCAATGAATCCTTTTTTGCCCGAATAAGCATAGATCCATTTATTTGAGTCTTGTCATCTTCCAAAAGCATTGAATGTAGCCGGACAATAAAACTCATATTGTTATTCTTTTCTTCAGGGAACTCTGATAACGAACACAGGAAGATTGATGGAACCGGTTCAAGTTCTGAAAGGTTTTTCTTTTCAATTGTGTAAAGAAGGATACCGCACAGGAAAAGCGAACAGGATAAGGGATATCCGTAAATCTTGTTAATAAGGTTTTTATTGAAGAAAAGGGCTATACCGAATCCTGCGACAACAACGATTAATGAGATTATAAGGAAAATATTTCCAGGTTTATAATAATGGCCTGAAATAATTCCAAGACAGATAGGAACACCTATCCGGAGAAATGGTATTTCCCTGTTTAGCACGCCTGGCAGCTATGAGACCATATAAAGATAGGAAAAAGTTTGGAGTGAGTTAAAGTTTGGAGTACTTAAAGTTAAAAAAATAAGGTATTCCCCATTTCAGCAGATTCAAAGGCACTTTTAAATTTTTAGACCGGGAAGAATAGTTTTATAATCGACTTCAAACTTGCCCTTGCTGATGGCCCCAAGCTTGCCTTTCAACAATCTTTTCTTTAAAGGACTTACTTTATCGGTAAAAAGGATACCATCAAGATGATCATATTCATGCTGTATTATGCGGGCTTTGTAACCTTCATAAACCTCATCATGGAACTGCCACTTCTCATCGAAGTAGGTTATCCTGATATGAAATTCACGATTGATCTCTTCCCTGAGGTTCGGGATACTGAGGCAACCCTCTGTCATCAGCTTTAAATCGCCCCATTTTTCAGTTATATGGGCATTAATGAACACTTTCCTGAAGTCGACGAGTTCAGGTTCATCATCTGCTATGGGATTTGCGTCAATTACAAATATCCGTATTGATTTTCCTATCTGTGGTGCTGCCAGTCCCAACCCTTCAGCTTTGTACAATGTTTCAAACAGATCAGCAATTACCCTGTCCAGTTCGGGATAATCCTTACCAATATCCTCTGCGACCTTTCTTAAAACCGTATGTCCGTAAACGAAGATTGGATAAACCATGATTTAAAATACTTTTAACTTTTTTCTTTTACCTTTTTACTTTTGTCTTTTATCAAGAAATGATTGCAGTATAATTGCCGCACTTATCTTATCAACCATCGCTTTATCCTGTCGCTGTTTTTTCCTTACGCCTCCCTCGACCATTGTTTTCAGAGCCATTCCTGAAGTAAATCTTTCATCAACCAGATGAACCGGTTTTCCAGGGAACGACTTCTCAATCTTCTTTATGAAGGGATTTACATATTTAACAGATTCGCTTGCCTTATTGTTCAATGTTACCGGGTAACCTATAACAAATTCATCAATAGATTCGATCTTTGAAAATTCTTCAATGAAACTATCAAATTCATTGGTTCTTACAGTTTTCAGGGGCGAGGCAAAAATACACAGCGGATCGGTAATTGCCAGTCCGATCCTCTTTGTTCCGTAGTCAATGCCAATGATCCTGCCCATAATTAATTCCCTGGGGCAAAAATACAAAAAAAAGCCACCCTTCCGGATGGCTAAGAAAATAGTTATTTAACAGACTGTTTATTTGGCTACTGTTGATTCGAAAACCATCGCGGCAAGACGCTGATAGGTTTTGTACCTCCATTTTGCATTCTCTTCGGCAGCTTTAAAAAGTATTTCAGCTTCAGCCGGGAATGACTTTTCAAGGGAAGTATAACGTACTTCTGATTTCAGAAAATCCTGGAATTTAGACCAGTCAGGTTCTTTGGAATCAAGTGTGAATGGATTCTTGCCCTCTTTTTCAAGCAAGGGATTATACCTGTAAAGATGCCAGTATCCTGATTCCACGGCAATTTTCTCCTGAGCCTGAGTTTTTCCCATACCATCCCTCAGACCATGGCTGATACATGGAGAATATGCAATGATAACAGAAGGGCCGTTATAGGCTTCAGCTTCCTTGATAGCTTTGAGGAACTGGGAATTACTCGATCCCATGGCAACCTGTGCAACATAAACATAACCGTAGCTCATTGCCATCTGACCAAGATCTTTTTTACGGATCTTCTTCCCTGAGGCAGCAAATTTAGCCACTGCACCTGCCGGTGTCGATTTTGATGCCTGTCCTCCGGTATTTGAATAAACCTCAGTGTCAAGAACAAGTATATTAACATCCTCTGCCGATGCAATCACATGATCAAGTCCACCATAACCGATGTCATATGCCCAGCCGTCACCACCAAATATCCAGTGTGATTTTTTTATAAGATATTGTTTAAGATCAAGAATCTCCGTTGCAACCGCTGAACCATCTTTTTTACATGCATCAATCACTTTGGCCGATGCAATCCTTGATGGCTCGGCGAGATCCTTGTCTCTCAGCCATTCTTCAAATGCGGCTTTAGTATCAGGCTTCAGCCCATCGGAAAGTGATTCATTCATACGACGGGCAATTCGTTCCCTCAGCTTATTTGCACCAAGTGAGAGTCCGTATCCGAATTCCGCATTGTCCTCAAAAAGTGAATTTGCCCAGGCAGGACCATTGCCCATCCTGTTAACAGTATAAGGTGTTGAAGGGGCTGAACCTCCATAAATTGAAGAGCATCCAGTTGCATTTGAGATGATCATACGATCGCCAAACAGCTGAGTAATAGCCTTTATATAGGAAGTCTCTCCACAACCGGCACATGCTCCTGAAAACTCGAATAAAGGTTGGGAGAACTGACTGTTCTTGACATTAAGGAACTTGTCAACCAAATTATCCTTATAACCAATCTTCTCATGCATATATGTCCAGTGTGTTGCTTCCCCCAGCTGGGTTTCGAGAGGCTTCATAATAAGAGCCTTTTTCTTTGACGGACAAACATCTGCACAGTTGCTACATCCTGTGCAATCAAAAACACTCACCTGGATCCTGAATTTATATTGTTTGAGAATACCTGGAATTCCCTGAATGAACCGGGTTCCTTCAGGAGCATTTGCAGCCTCTTCCTCAGTAAGGAGGAAAGGACGTATTGCGGCATGAGGGCAAACATAGGAGCACTGATTACACTGTATGCACTCATCAGGTTGCCATTCAGGGACGTTGACTGCTATGCCGCGCTTTTCATAGGCGGTAGTTCCTGACGGGAATGTACCATCCTCCCTTCCCTTAAATGCGCTTACCGGCAAATCATCACCCTTCATGGCATTTATAGGTTCCACGACTTCCCTGATAAAATCAGGTATGTTGCGTGTATCTGCAGTTTTCTTCAACTCAATTTTTGCCCATTCTGAAGGTATTTCAACCTTGGTTACCTGGCTTCCTTTATCAACAGCTGAATAGTTCATGTTGACCACATCCTCTCCCTTTTTTCCGTAAGACTTGTAGATTGCCTTCTTCATTT
>Ga0315292_10001499_pt1 | contig 12534 bp, 13 predicted proteins | sample YL17G13_0_MG_FD_204029 | JGI IMG/M metagenome (GOLD analysis project Ga0315292, IMG submission 204029) | Sediment microbial communities from Yellowstone Lake, YNP, Wyoming, USA - YL17G13_0 | ecosystem: Environmental > Aquatic > Freshwater > Lake > Sediment | place: USA: Wyoming | collected... | reverse complement strand
TTGACATGACTGGCGGAAGAGTTATACTGCAATGAAAATTTTAAATTTAATTAACTATTGAAGAAAACAAAAGATAAGGCTCCCACCTATCCCCACGGAACGACGAAAGTAAAAAAGAAGCTTTCCTCTGAAAAAAGAACCGAAATACATGGGCAAATTACCTCTACAACCGCTTGAAAACATACGTGTTTTAGACTTTACTCGAATGCTGGCTGGGCCTTTTGCTACCATGATGCTCGGCGATTATGGGGCAGAAATCATCAAAATCGAGCAACCGGGGATAGGGGATAATACACGAAATATAGGACCCTTTGCAAGTCATGATACCGAACATAAGGCGGGGGGGTTTTTTCTCTCAATCAGCCGGAACAAGAAAAGTATGACCGTCGATTTGAAACATCCCAAAGGGGTCCATATACTTAAAGAGCTGACAAAAACCGCCCATGTTGTGATGGAGAATTTCCGTCCGGGCGTCATGGAGCGCCTTGGCCTGGGATACGAATCTCTCAATAAAGTCAATCCGAAGATCGTTTACACGAGTATTTCAGGATTTGGCCACACCGGTCCCTACCGGGAAAGGCCAGCTTTTGATTTGATTGCTCAGGCCATGGGCGGCGTTATGGCCATGACGGGACCAAAGGGCGGCCCCCCTTACAAAGTAGGGCCTGGAATTGGAGATATCTGGGCAGCAACTATTGCTGCATACGCCACCATGGTGGCACTTCATGCGGCGGGAAAGACCGGTCATGGTCAGCACGTGGATTGCGCCATGTACGATTCAATGCTTTATATGGTGGAGAGAGCGATTATGATGTATTCAATGGCCGGGATTGTCTCCGGTCGTGAGGGGAATGCCCACCCACTCTACGCGCCTTATGACTGCTTTGAGACCAAGGATAAGAAGTATGTCGTAATCGCAGGACATTGGGAAAAACAATGGGAAAATCTGTGCCACGCCTTAAAGAGAAACGATCTCCTCGAAGACCAGCGATTAGAAACCATGTCGGGCCGATCAGAGCATTATGAGTATCTTAGACCGATAATCGCTGAGTGGGCCAAAACCATGGAACGAGATGAAATAGTCGGAAAGCTTATTGAATGGGATGTGCCGGTAGCCCCTGTAAATGCGGTTGATGATATATTTAACTGCCCACAGGTGAATGCCAGAGAGATGCTGGTGGAGACGGAGCATCCGATCGCAGGTCTGATGAAAATTGCCGGCATACCCGCCAAACTCTCAAGAACGCCTGGACGAATTGAGACAGCAGCCCCACTTCTTGGCGAACATACGGATGAAATCATGAAGGAGCTGTTGGGTTATGATGAGGTTCAAGTCCAGGGGCTCAGAAAGGAAAAAGTAGTTTAATTGCATTGAATCACTTTTAAGGAATTACAAAACCATACTAAGGAACCAAATATGCGCCTTATGAGAGAAAAAATTCAGGAGCTCAGTGAACGGCGGGCGAATTTGGAATCAGGCGGAGGATTCGCCAAAATTGAAGCGCAACACAATAAGGGAAAACTCACGGCTCGCGAGAGGATAAACAGACTGGTGGATCCTGGAACTTTCGTGGAACTGGGCCTTTTTGCAAAGCATCGGTGCACCCGGTTGGGGATGGACAAAAAGGAACTTCCTGCGGACGGGGTCGTAACCGGTTATGGAGAGATACAGGGCCGAACTGTGTTTGTATATTCCCAGGATTTCACGGTGATGGGGGGATCCGTGGGTCCGGTGCACCAAAAAAAGATGGCTGATACTGCGGCTATGGCCTACGAAGCAAAGGCCCCTTTGATCGGACTGTATGATTCCGCAGGCGCAAGGCTTCAGGAGGGCTCTGAAAACATAACCTTTGCTCGACTTTTTTATCAAAACGCCCGGTGCTCTGGAGTGGTCCCCCAGATAGCCGCCATTATGGGTCCTTCTGCGGGTGGGTCCGTATATTCACCGGCCCTGATGGATTTCATTATCATGACAAAAAAAACCAGCTTTATGTTTATCACAGGTCCTGCCGCTATTAAGGCTGTAACCGGAGCAGAGACCGATAACTCGGCCCTTGGGGGCTCCCTGGTCCACACCCGAAAAAGCGGCGTTGCCGATCTCGAATCTGAAAATGATGATGACTGCATAGAAAAAATCAAGCAACTCATCTCCTACCTGCCTTCGAGCTGTTTCGAAAAGCCAAACAAAAGCGCGTTCGCGGATGACCCCCTCAGACTTTGTCCCAGACTGGAAGAGATCGTTCCCGCGGAAAGAAGAAAGGTTTACGACGTTCGCTTGGTTATAAACGAGATCGCGGACGGGGAGAGCTTTTTTGAGATAAAGCCTGACTACGCGCAAAACATCGTCGTAGGCTTTGCCAGAATAGACGGCCGGAGCGTTGGCATCATCGCCAATCAACCGAGATTCTTAGGCGGTACCATTGACATCGATGCCTCCGACAAAGGGTCGCGGTTTATTCAAATCCTGGATGCCTTCAACATTCCCATAGTAACTCTGATGGACACACCGGCCTTCCTGCCCGGCATCAACCAGGAGTATGGGGGGATCATCAGACATGGCGCAAAAATGCTTTATGCCTATTCGGCAGCCACCGTCCCCATGGTCACGATCATTATAAGGAAGGCCTACGGAGGGGGATGGTCAGCCATGGGTCCCAAAGAGTTGGGTATTGACCTGGTCTACGCCTGGCCAACAGCCGAATGCGCCTCCATGGGACCTGAGGGTGCTGCTGAAGTAATCTGGGCAAAGGAGATCAAAAGCGCACCGGACCCTGTGGCTGCAAAGGAGAAATTCATTGAGGAATATGATCGAAATTTTGCAAACCCTTATCTGGCAGGGGCCTTGCGGGTAATCGATGATGTCATCTATCCTGCTGAAACCAGGATCAAGATCGTGCAGGCCCTCAGAATGCTGGAAAAAAAAAATATGCCTCCCTTAGGAAAGAAGCATGGCGTTATGCCCGTTTGAATAAAGGCGATCCAGGCGAGAAATAGAAGGTGGTTTAGCGGGCGTGACAAACACTCCCTAGACGCTTTAGAGAATTATCTTCGTATGCCAAATTGAGGAGATAAGCAAATGGAAAATGGAAGAGATGTCGTAATCGTCAGTGCGGTCAGAACGCCATTTGGGCGTTTTGGAGGAGCCACGAGCAATATACCGAGCATCGATTACGGTGTCATGGTGGTCAAAGAGGTGATAGATCGTACCGGTTTGGACCCTTCAGAGATTGATGAACTTTATTATGGATCATGTATTCCCGCGGAATACGCACCTTATCTAAATGTACCTGCCCGGCAGATTACCCTTCTTGCAGGCCTCCCGGCGGAGAACGTTTCCCTGACTTTGGACAGGGCCTGCTGTTCTTCCATGACGGCCATGCACCTGGGGTATAGAGCTATTCGTTCAGGAGAGGCGGACATCGTAATGGCCTGCGGCGCTGAGAATATGGCCAACGCATGCCACCTGATTGAGGCCAGGTATTCAAGGTGGGGGCAGCGGCTGGGACATATCCAGCAGGTGGATATCCTTTTCGAGCTGGGCTACGGAAAGAAAGGATTCAATGCCGTAGCTCTGGATTCAGGGGAAGTGGCACTCGAATATGATGTGACAAGAGAAATTCAGGACAGATGGGGACTTCGAAGCCAGGAACGATGGGCACAGGCCTACAAGGATGGAAAATTCAAGGTCGGTGAAGAACTCATGAGCTTTGAGATCCCCCAGAAAAAGGGGAATCCAATCCTGTTTGAAAAAGATGAACCGCCCCGGGAAACAACCATGGAACAACTGGCCAAATTGAAACCGATCTATGGAAGCCCCACCGTGACCGCGGGGAACGCCCCCGGCATGAACTCCGGTGGCGCTGCCATCGTCATAATGAGTCGGGAAAAGGCCCTTGCCAAGGGGCTCAAACCTCTGGCAACCATTGAAGCGATGGAATGGGCCGGGGGTGAACCGAGATATATGGCCACACTGCCGGCAACCGCAATAGAAAAGCTCCTGACCAAGTGCGGCAAGACCATAGACCATATCGATCTCATTGAAATTAATGAGGCGTTTGCAGCTGTAACGCTGGTGTCTTTGAAGATCCTGGCAGGGATGGACCTGGAAAAGTGGAAAGACCTTCAGGAGAAGACAAACGTTAACGGAGGCGCGATTGCCATCGGGCATCCGGTGGGGGCGAGCGGCGCCCGAATAACCATGACCCTGATGTACGAATTACTCCGTAGGGGAGGAGGAACCGGAGTTGCCGCCATCTGCGGTGGCCTGGGACAGGGCGAGGCCATCTTGCTGAAAGTGTAATGGATATCTCGCTGAAACCTTTAAAAAAGTAGGGAGTACGAATTCATGGCCGACGTTTCAAAGGTGGGGTTAGGCCTACCCCCTTACGTCTTTGTGGTGGAAAGGGTAAAGATTAGAGAGTTTGCCGAGGCCATCGGCGACAAAAACCCCGTTTTTCTGAGTAAGGAAGGCGCTTTGGCTGAGGGTTATCTTGATATCCCCTGTCCTCCAACTTTCATAACCCTGGCCTTTCAGGAATTCACCGGGGCCTATCTCAAGGCCTTCGAAGCACTCGGGGTATCCTTGACGAATGTGCTCCACGGGGAAGAAGAATACGAATATCTCGGTGAAATCCATGCTGGAGACCAGCTGACATGCCATTTGAATTTTGAGTCCATTGTTGAAAAGAAAACGAAAACCGGGCCAATGGATCTGATCACCCTCCGCACCCTCTTTACCAACCAGGAGGGAAAAGAAGTGCTCAGATCCAGATCGTTGATCATCGAGAGAAAATGACCAGAGAAGCGGGGGGATGCAAAAATGCCACACTACGTTGATTTCAACGGATTGCAAGTAGGCGACTCGCTGCCGTCGCTTACAAAGGATCCCATTACCAAGGTGCAGCTTGTTCGTTACGCGGGGGCATCGGGCGATTTTAACCCCCTTCATACCGATGACAGTGTGGCCCAAAAGAGCGGCCTAAAAGTCGTGATCGCACAAGGAATCCTTATTATGGGGTTCATGGCACAGGCCATCTCGGGGTGGGTAAAGAAGAGTGATCTAAAACGGTTCAAGGTTCGGTTTATGGGCATGACCTATCCTGGGGATGTGATTACTGTGAAAGCTGTTATAAAGGAAAAGCAAGAAGGAGAAAAGGGACTTTTTGTCCTGTGCGACACACTGGCTGAAGATCAGAACGGGGAAACCAAGGTTTCCGGACAGTTTGAGATTATGCAACCTATTTAAAAAACAGATCGTTCCATGAAGCTTGGAGCAAATGAATCAGGATATACCTTAAACATTTGAGAAGATTAAATGGGATTTCAGTTTATAAAAGTATTAAAGGATGCACATGTCACCATTGTGACTATCGAGCGGTCTGAGGTGATGAACGCACTGCATCCTCCGGCATGTCAAGAGCTCAATGAGGCTTTTGACGCCTTCTCAGAGGACCCGGAGGCCTGGGTGGCCATACTCACCGGGTCCGGTCATCGCGCTTTCTGTGCTGGCAACGACTTCAAGTGGCAATCGCGGTATGGCAAGGAGGCTGTTGCAGAGGGATTACGTTCCCTAAAGGGGGGATTTGGAGGTATTGCAAGCCGTTTCGATTGCTTTAAACCGATTATTGCGGCGGTCAATGGTGCAACCATGGGGGGTGGACTGGCGATCGTTCTTGCCTGCGATATTGTATTGGCTGCTGAAACTGCCACCTTCGGGTTACCCGGTCCCCGCCTTGGAACCATGACGCAAGCAGGTGGCGTTCATCGGCTCCTCCGTCAAATACCTTTTCACCAGGCCATGGGATTGATCCTTACCGGTCGTCCTATTACGGCGCAAGAAGCCTTTCGAATAGGGATTGTTAACCGACTGGTCCCGATAGCGGATTTAATGGCTGAGGCGAACAAATGGGCAGAGGAAATCCTTGCCTGCGCACCCCTCGCGGTGAGAGCCAGCAAGGAAGCGGCCATCCTGGGTCACCATCTTCCCCTGGTGGAGGCTATAGGGAAAATTTTCCCTGAAACTTTAGCCATGAATGAATCAACGGACATAATGGAAGGACAAGTTGCTTTTGCCCAAAAGCGAAAGCCGCAATGGCAGGGAAAATAGCCCCCGGTCTATTGGGCGAAGGGCGATTTTAGATATCAAGTCTATCATATAGTTATGGAGCATTGGAACGTTGTTCGAAAAAGGAGGATACTACGCATGAGACTGAATAACAAGGTGGCTATTGTGACGGGCGCTGGAAGAGGCATCGGTGAGGCCATCGTCTACCGCTTCCTTGAAGAAGGGGCCAGGGTAACCCTGTGTGATCTTGACAAATATGCTCTCGAGGCGGTTAAATCAAAGGTGGATGAAATGAATGGCGCATGCCTGCTGGCCGTTGGCAATATTACAGACAGGGATTTTGTCGCGAAGATGGTTGATAATACAATAAAAGAATTCGGAACTCTGGACGTCATGGTCAACAATGCCGCTATCACCCGAGATGCCATTTTACACAAGATGACCCTGGCACAGTGGGAAGAGGTGATGGACGTAAACCTAAAAGGCACTTTCAACTGCCTTCAAGCTGCCGCCACATATATGCGATCCCAAGGAAAAGGAACCATAATCAACGTGTCCTCCACCTCAAGGTACGGCAACGTGGGGCAGCTGAACTATGCTGCTTCAAAAGGGGGTGTTGTTGCCATGACCCGTACAGCGGCCAAAGAGCTGTGCCGAAAAAACGTCACCTGCAATTGCATCTCCCCCGGGACCATCTGGACCGATATGCTGAAGGCCGTTCCGGAACAGGGTCAGGAACGGCTTAAAGCCGGTATTCCTTTAGGAAGGTTTGGTAAACCCGAAGAGGTGGCCCATCTTGCCGTATTCCTCGCTTCGGACGAAGCGTCATACATCACCGGGCAGACCATCAATTGTGACGGTGGTTCATTTATGGCCTGAGCCGTGGCGGCCGTCTATGGTCAGGGAACAGGAGAGCAGAAAAATGGCGATGGAAATTGATCTAAGCGGGAAGGTGGCGGTGGTGACCGGCGCCGGAAGAGGTATCGGAAGATCTATAGCCATCGGCCTGGCAAAGGCTGGAGCCGATGTGGTCCTTGCCGCCAGAACCCTTTCCCAGCTTGAGGAAGTCGCTCTTCAGATAACATCAGAGGGAAAACGAGCACTCCCCGTCCAAACGGATGTCACCCAAAAAGAGTCTGTTGAAAAGCTTATGTCATCGACTCATGATCAAATGGGCGGGCTGCATATCCTCGTGAACAATGCTGCCATTATGGCACCGGGGCCATTGATGGAACAGAGCGAAGAGGCCTGGGACAGGGTCATGGCTGTCAACCTGAAGGGCGTCTTTTTGTGTACCCAGGCTGCGGGTCACTATATGATAAACAAAAAGTACGGAAAAATCATCAACCTGGCCTCAACCGGGGGGGTCATCGCCGGACCCAATAATGCTTCCTATCACGCCAGCAAGGCAGCCGTCATCCATTTCACCAGATCCGTGGCCATTGAGTGGATCAGGCACAATATCAACGTCAATGCCGTTGGGCCCGGTACGGTTGACACGGAACTGGTTGATCAGTTCATCCAGAGTGGCAAGAGGGAGACCATACTAAAGGGGATACCGATCAGACGCTTTGCCGACCCTGAAGAGGTCGCGAACCTTGTTGTTTTTTTGGCATCGGATTTGTCAAATTATATGCTTGGTGAGCATGTCATTATCGATGGGGGCCTGACGATCCCCTAGCGTGCACTTCATCGACCGCTCTTTATAGAGATGAAAAGAGACGTGGACAAAGAGAAGACTTTTGGAGAAAAACATGGATTTTCTTTACGCCCCAGCAGAGCAGACATTCAAAGACAATTTTAAAATGTGGTTAAGCTTGCACAGCCCTGAAGGTTTCGGTACACCCGGATATTCTCCGCCGGGCACCTGGAAAGAAATGGCGGGAGAATACAGGCGTTTCCAGAAGGACCTCTTTGATGCCGGATATGCCGGAATCAATTTCCCAAAGCGCTATGGTGGTGCTGAAGGTAGTGTCATGGAAAATCTAATTGTATCGGAATTGACCGGGCCCGTCTACTTCCACACCATGGGCGGATGCCATGTCATCTCACTCGGTCTGGCAGCTCCGACCATCTTCGCCTGGGGAAGCCAGGCTCAAAAGGAAGTGTTCCTTCCAAAAACCCTCAGCGGTCAGATCATCTGGAGCCAGGGATTCTCAGAGCCCAACGCAGGCTCTGACCTTGCCAATCTAGGCGCCCGGGCCGTCAAGGAGGGGGATGACTATATCATCAACGGGCAAAAGATCTGGAGCAGTTTTGCCCAAATAGCCGATTGGTGCATATTGGTCTGCAGAACGGACTCAGCCGTTGCCAAGCACAAAGGCCTGAGCTATTTCCTGGTGGACATGAAACTGCCTGGAATAACAATTCGTCCCATAATGAACATCGCAGGGGACCCTGAATTTAACGAGGTTTTTTTCGAAGATGTGAAGGTCCCTGAGGCCATGCGGGTAGGGAATGAAGGTGATGGATGGAAAGTGGCCCTGACCACTTTAGGACATGAGCGGTATCTTGGTGAAGTGGCCATGGCCTCTACTTTCTTAAAGGAATATGATGATCTGGTGGCGACGGCGAAGAAACTGAAGTTAAACGGACGGGCCGCATCAAAAGATCCAATAATTCGACAGAAACTCGCACAGATCTATGTTGAACTGTCTGTCATGCGGTGCAACGGTTATAGAAACATGTCTAAGCTTGCCAAAGGTGAAACACCAGGACCCGAAGGCTCCGTTGGAAAGCTTTTCTGGAGCGAACTCCACCAGAGGATGACTGAAACGGCCATCGACATGTTAGGCCCTTATCACCAGTTGACCGCCGACAGCAAATACACCATTGATAACGGAAAATGGGGATTTCATTTCCTGCGGGCCAAAGGCAATACCATTGAGCAGGGAACTTCTGAAATTCAAAAGAACATTATCGGTGAGCGGGTTTTGGGCCTGCCCAAGGATTCGGCTAGGACAGCAAAAAAACATTAGGGGGAACATTCTGGATATGGACTTCGCTTTCAGTCAGGAACAAGACATCCTGCGGGATTCAGCAAGACGTTTCGTTGAGAAAGAATGCGGTGTTGACTACGTCAAGCAATTTGTAGATAACAAAATCACCTTCACCGGGGAGATGTGGGGAAAGATTAGCCAGTTAGGCTGGACAGGGGTCCTGATCCCCGAGCAATACGGCGGTTTGGGACTCAATTTTGTAGACCTTGCGGTCATTATTGAAGAGATGGGCAGAGGGCCCGTGCCGGGACCATTTATCTCATCGGTTGTGCTGGCCGGCGAGGCCATTCGGTTGGCAGGAAATCCCGATCAAAAAGATGCCTACCTCCCTAAAATGGCCGTGGGTGAATTCAAAGGAACATTGGCCTGGGCTGAACCGGGGGATGTGAATGGTCTCGCTAACATGACACTCACGGCCAAAAGCGCGGGGGAGTCCTTTGTTCTCAACGGCACAAAAATCCTGGTTCCGGACGCGGATCAGGCGGACATTATCCTCTGTGTTGCCAAGACCGGGAAAGGTACGAGTCTGTTCCTAATTGAGAAGGGAGAGCCGGGAGTTGAAATAAATTCATTATCCACTTTAGATAGGACCACGAACCTTTACGAGGTTGTCTTTAATGATGTCTCGGTCCATCGGGAAGCCTTATTGGGTGAGGCAGGCAAGGCCAACCCCATATTGACGCAAGTCCTTAACAGGGTGAATGTGGCCTATTCCATGGACATGGTTGGCGGTGGCAAAAGAGTTCTGGATATGGGAGTTGAATACGCCAAGACAAGGGTTCAATTTGGCCAGCCTATAGGTAGTTTTCAGGCCATAAAGCATAAATGCGCTGCGCTGTTAATGAAGATAGAATGTTCACGTTCCATTGCTTACTATGCTGCCTGGGCCCAGGAACAGGATGAAAGGGTGGCCGCCGTCAATGCCTCCATAGCCAAGATTTTTACGAGTGAAATGTATCGGAAGGCCACCAAGGAGGTTCTCCAGATATTGGGCGGCATCGGCTTTTCCTGGGAACACGAACTGCATATCTACCTGAAAAGGGCTAAATGCCTGGGCGCTCTTTTTGGCGATGCAGTTTTTCACAGGGAAAGAGTGGCTCAGGAACTAGGGTACTAAGTCCATGGAAAGATCTGATGCCGGGGGAGAACCCCCGTCAGGCAAGGTCCAAACAATTGCGGCTGTGACCACCGGGGAGACCGTGAAGTTCTGCCCCCAGTGTGGGAATGGTTTGGTGATTGCCGAAGTTGAGGGAAAATCCCGTCAAAAATGTTCATCTGAATCGTGCAACTACGTGTTTTGGAACAACCCGACACCCGTTGTAGGAGCAATAACAGAGCTGAATGGAGACATCGTTCTCGTTCGCAACAAAAAGTGGCCGGAGAAAATATTCGGACTTGTCACTGGGTTTCTTGAGAAAGGAGAGAGCCCTGAAGATGGCGTTCTCCGCGAAGTCAGGGAAGAACTCGGGCTCGAAGCCAAAATTGTCGATTTCGTCGGCTACTATGATTTTTTCCAGATGAACCAGTTGCTATTGGTTTTCCACGTAAGAGCCGAAGGAAAAATCGTCATGGGTGAGGAACTCGCTGAAATAAAACCCGTTCGGCCGGAAAAACTCCGCCCCTGGCGTTTCGGCACTGGATATGCGGTAGCGGACTGGTTGAAAAGGTGGAAAGCGAAAAGCCAACGTCCAGCCTAAAGAAAGACTGATTTCATGTCCTCCTTGACTTGCTCAAACCCATCGATCTCATCTTCTCCCAATATTGTGGTCCATTTCTCTATCTTTGCCATTTTTCGTTACCATTTGGGCCTGTTTTCCATATCAATGGGAGCATTCAAATAGTTGCTCCTCCACCAGTGACTTCTCTATGAGGACCTCTCCCCACTTGAGGTATCTTATTCAAATATCCTGGTAGCGGATTTCAGGTTCAGCGAATCCATTCCGCCATAAGGTCTTTTTTGCTGCCGCATCTGATTTCTATTTTCCCCACGGTCCTTCTTTGCTGGTACGAAAATAGGCCTGGTTGGACTCAAGATTTTGTGCAATGTACCAGCAAATAAGGACCTCCACCGCTTGAGGAGGAGTTTTATCCAAGATGCGGTAGCAAAAAAGACCTTAGGACTCCATTCTTGCCCGGACTTTTGAATAGGATACCACTTGAGGATAAGCGGCTTCTTTTACCGCATTATTTCGTAAATGGCGACAATGGCTCTAAAAGAAATTTTTCAAAACCGCAATCTCACTCTCCTCTGGTTAGGACAGCTGGTTTCCCAAAGTGGTGATTCCATATATCAGATCGGCCTGCTGTGGGTTGTTTTGGAGGTTACGGGCTCCTCATCAGCAACCGGGCTTGTGGCCATGGCCTCGTATTTACCGGCAGTACTTCTCTCACTATTTGCCGGAATTGCCGCGGATCGTGGCGACAAGAGGCAAATCATGCTTATATCGGACGGTGCGCGTTTTTTGGTCGTGCTGTCAATCCCTGTCACCTTTGTATTTGGTGCATTAGACCCCCTTTTTCTGGGAATAAACGCCTTTGGAGTAACGATTGGTGCCACTTTTTTCAATCCCGCACGGGATGCTTTTATCCCTCATATTGTTCCCAAAGAAGGCCTCCTTCGCGCCAATTCCCTCATACAGACAACGTGGCAGCTTGCCATGCTTTTGGGCCCGGCAATTGCGGGAGGGTTGCTGCATTATTTTGGAAATTTTCATCTTTTTGCGGCATGTTCCCTCACATACCTGTTGTCGTTTGTCTTCATTTTTTGCATCCGTTTGGAAAGAAAGGTCTTCTCCGATCCCAGAAACGCCACCAGGATGACGGAAATAAAGGATGGGCTGGTTTTCGCCTTAAGAAACCCGGTCATTTTTCCCCTTCTCCTTTTAACGGCAACGGACAATATGTTTATCATGGGACCGGCCATCGTCGGTTCTCCTGTGTTTGTAAAACAGACACTGGGGCTTGGAGCAGGCGCTTTTGCCCTGATTATGGCAAGCCATGCCATCGGGATGCTCCTTGGGAGCAGTGGCGTGTTTATCATAGGAAACCGTTTCAAAAAGGGGCAGATCTTGCTGGTTGGAATGGTACTGGACGGCATCACCTTTATCCCTCTATATTTTTTCGAATCCTTGGGAAGTGCTAGCATTATTCTGGTCATTCATGCTTTTTCGGTACCCATGATGACCGTCAGTCGGGCGTCCCTGATTCAGGATGTGGTCCCAGGTCATATGACCGGAAGGGTTTTTGCTATGGTTAATCTTTCCGTGGTGGGTGTGACTGCGTTATCTTCCGGGGTTACCGGTCTGGCGCTGGAATTTATCGACGCGCCCACACTCTTTATGATCATTGGAATCGGTGGTGGGCTATGTGGGGTCATGGGGTGGATATTTGCAAAAGAGTTGCGGGAAACCCCTTAATTTTTGATCATCTCCATCAAATCAATGAAAATGGCTTCGATGGTTTTGCTTCGAA
>Ga0315292_10001498_pt1 | contig 12539 bp, 12 predicted proteins | sample YL17G13_0_MG_FD_204029 | JGI IMG/M metagenome (GOLD analysis project Ga0315292, IMG submission 204029) | Sediment microbial communities from Yellowstone Lake, YNP, Wyoming, USA - YL17G13_0 | ecosystem: Environmental > Aquatic > Freshwater > Lake > Sediment | place: USA: Wyoming | collected... | reverse complement strand
ATAATCCTCGAATAAGGGTTTATAACTTTCTGCCAGTAAATGAAATGTGCTTGTCCGGAGAATGCCAATGCTCAATGAAATCCACAGTCATGACGCCATTGGCTATCGTGATAACTAAATCACCAGAACCGACCCCTGGGTTTGTGAACGGGCCTTTAAAAGTACCGTTGGTAACTGACCAGGTCCCGGACATATGTACACGATTTTTGTCCGGAACGTCGGCAATGACGAAAGTATTGTTTGATTCGATATATAAATAAAAGGTTGAGCCCGAAGAATCTGACATCGCCCATGATCCAACGAACTCGCTTCCAGCGTTGGTACTGCCGCTACTTCCGCTGCTGCTTCCGCCACTGCTGCAACCGGCCAGTCCTAAGGATACGATTAACAAGAACAACCCCAACCAAACTTTCACTCGCTGCATCTTACCTTCTCCTTTGCAAAAAATATTTAATAAAATAGGGACCGCAGTCCCCCCTTGGTAGGCCCAAAAAACCCTTTGTTAAAAATCAAAGAATCCTGTGTTTCCAGCGGTTCACTTGATCCGTTGTTTTTTTACGTAGAAATTAATAAAATTTTCCCCTTATAACATAAAAAATAATCAATGCAAGATTAAATGTTGAAAATCGAATAGTTTTTTCATATATTGATATCCTATGCTATCCCTATCAGGGAAAAAAGGCGGCGGACGTCCGCCAAAATTTCGTGAGCCCCGGCAGCCGGTTACCATGACGCTGCCGCAGCGCGTTCTCAGCCTATTGGCCGAGATCGATCAGGATCGGGCTTGTGCCGTGGTCAAAGTCACGGAGGCGGTGGCCGGACTGGACAGACAACACTTCAAGCCGGTGGAACTGGTCGAAATGGCTCCCGGCAAGTCTCTGATTGTCGTCGGACCCAGCAAGTCCTTGCGAATGATACCCTGGTTAAAACAGATCGAAATTGCACCGGCCCGATATCTCCTGACCATTCCCTCCGGTACGTCGATCGAAGTCGTGGAAGTGGCCCTCCGCGATCTGGTCCATAATGCGGAGTTACAGAAAGATGAGCGCGAGAATGAAGTCATGCAAGAAATACTGAATTTAATCAGCCACCAGCGGCGTGCCCGGCGCCTGTCCAAGGCGGAAATCCTGATTGTCGATACGAATGGATCGGCTAACCTTTCCACTGCTGAACGGGGGTATTTGGATGCATTGCCGGCCGTCGACCGCCGGGGGGTGACCCGGCGGCCACAGGGGAGGATCTCCCCTGTACGCTTGACTGCCAGCGAGGATAGGCGAAAATAAAATAGCGCAAGGAGGAAAGCGGCTGCCATTAATTTTTCGGCCGGGGCCACCTGTTTGACCGGTCTTTTTTTTCCGCCTCTCCCACGAAATGACTCCCATCAAGGGGATGTGGATTTTCCCCGGCTTTCCAGGACTGAGGAAGAAATGCAGCAGATTCTTTCAATAGTCTCCCGGTTTTTCTCCTGACTCGCCTCTTTTGAAAATACATAAAACGCTTTGCGAGCCGGAGTCCTGGCTTCCAGATACCCATCATATTTTCGATGCAACGCCTGCTCAATCTCCACCTCCCGAATAAGACCAGACGATTCAAACTGCCGGACCCACCACGAGGTTTCCGCCCAAATCAGATGCCCGTGAATGGGATAACCCCATTCATCCACGTGCAAGGTTTGAAAGGGACGGCCTTCCAAGCCGTCTCTTCCCCAGGCCTCCAGGTAGAGAGGAAATAGATTGCCGAATACCGGATCCTCCCCGTAGGCCGGGAGATTGCAATACAAATAGCCTCCGGAGGCCAGCTTCTTAAAAATCCTTTGTATATAGGCACCGAGCTTATTGGGATTGAAATGTTCGAAGATATCCAAGCCGAAAATCAGATCATAGTGATCGCTGGACAGCGCTAAGGCCAGAAAATCTCCCAGATGAATCCGGTTTCGTATCTCCGGAAAGGCGCGGGTTTTGGCCAGGGCGCTGATATCGACCCCCTCTACTTCGACGCCCGCCTGAAACAGGCATCTCAACACAGCCCCGTTGGCGCAACCGATTTCTAAGGCATTGCGGGGGGGAAAATAGGTCATGATTTCTGCCATGACCTCCTTATCCCGATCCAGGTCAAAGCTCCAGATACCGGGGCGTTCGTAGTAACCCGTGTCCCGGATCATTTGCTCCAGCCAGTCAAAGTCCGCGCTTTGCCCGGCCTCAAAAGTCAGGACCTGCCGGTTGGTTTTAGTATCGACAGCCATTCTATAGTTTTCTGGTTTCCGAATTTTGATATCCTCTGGGGGCAAGTTATCCAGGAGGATCCGGTTGATAAATTCCCCCGAACGGATAAGGAACAGGATGACCTCCCACCGGTCTCGCCCTTCATGCAAAAGCCTGGTATAAGTCACCAACCCATCCGGATCGATTTCCCGGCCCAATATTTCCCTGTAAATCAAGGCGAGAAAATCCCGGTCGGACAGCTTGATCAAGGGAAACCGGGTGCTGTCTCTTTTTGTAAGCCTTGAAAATAAAATGGCCTACTCCTTTGCATCTGAAGCCAAAAGAACCATGTCCCTCAACTTGGAGCCGGAAACGGATCTTTATTTTAACGTTAAAATAATATAATAATTTAATTTTAACATAAAAAATAGATAATACAAGACTAATTTTATCCCAATATTTTCATGTTTAGGCAAAACTGCTTGTGTTGTTGCCATTACTCTGGCTCAGGGCGATGAACCCTGGTTGGACGATGATTACCGACGGGCAAATAGGGGGTAATTTTAATGTTATAATTAATGGATAACTTGATCGGCCACCAGCGGCGTGCCCGGTGCCTGTCCAAGCCGGGAAACCGACCCCTCGGGATATGCTGGTCAACGTGCCGAGATTGATCACAGCCTACTTCAGCCGGAGGCCGGATGTCGCTCGGCCCGGCCAGGAGATCAGTTTCGGTACCTCCGGACACCGGGGCTCCTCCTTCAAAAGCAGCTTTAACGAAGCCCATATCCTGGCCAAGCTGACCCGGGCCCCGGCCAACCAGGCCGCCTTTGAAATCCTCGATGGTTACCGGGTCTTTTTACCGGCAGTGCTACGGTAAGGAAAACCCTTCCCATCTCCAGGATTTTGGACAGGCCTTCTTTTTCGGTTTTTCGCCCTTTTGGCTGGGCGGCTACATACCTAATATGGTAGAATGGGCTGAATTCGGGCAGTAGGGCCACCGGGTCCCGGCGAAAGGGTTTTCCAGCCCGCCCTTCCGGCACCGAGGATATCTATAAAATTTACACCGAGCCCTTCAAGGGATCGGATCATCTGACTCGAATCCAGGAGGAGGCCCAGGAAATCGTCCGGGAGGCCTTAAAAACGGGAGGGGTCTAAATGAATAATCCAAAGGTGGCCGGGCTTAGGAGCACCCCTGTCGTCCAAAGCTTGTTTATTCTGTTGGCGTTATTTTCTTTTAATTTATCGGCGCAGGGGGAATTGATCTTCCTGGACGACTTCGAAAAGGATGCCCTGAATGCCGACATTACCAACGTGTTTCGGACACCCACTGTCGGCCCTCCCCTTTCGGCAGCCTGGTATCAGGCGGTTGGACCGGCCAAGGCCCAGGTAGTTAACCGGCTCGACGGGAAGGCCGCTCAGGTGACTGTGCCCCAGGGATGTTCCCTGGATTACATCGAATACCTGGGAGGGGCTTACGGCAACAGAATCTTATCTATTTCCTGGGATATCGAGGTGGCCGCGATAAACGGCGGGTGGGGGATGTTCTTTGTCCGGTTTCCGACTTCAGATCCCCCCAACAGCATGCAGGTGCTGTTCGGTTTTCTCGATGACGGCCGGTTGGTCCGGTTTTCCGAAAAGCCCGCCGTGGATACACTCGTGCCCGTGGGATTTTTTAAGGCGGGAACGCGCTACTTTGTGTGGCTCCTATACGACCTGGTCTCGTTCCGCTATTCGGTATCCTTAAACGGCATCAGGGTAGTCGATCAGGAGCCCATCCCCAGTTACCTGGCTGTCGGCGGAATCGACAAATTCGGCTTCGACATTAATCAAAAGATATCCCTTCCCGATATTCCTCCGTCCCAAGGCAACACCTACTACGTCGACAACATTCGGTTCGCTACCCTGGAGTCGATCTATCTGCCGATAGTATTGAAGGAAAAATAACCCGCAGAAAGAATCGACCGAAGTCTGAAATAGTCTTGAAGTCTTCGACTGACTGGTCCGGTCAAGGCGGGACGGTCTGCTCCGGGTTAGACACAGCCTGCGGGCAACTGAATGATTTTATCCGCAACCAATTCAACCTGCTCGCCATTATTGATTACCAGCCCAAAAGGAAGGTCATGGAGTTGAACGAAGTTTTTTAAGGCCTGCAATTGGCGTTGTTTGACCAGGGTTCCCAACTGGCCAGCGTGGTTTTTCCGCATTGCCGAACGCCAACAATGATGACCACCGGAAAGTAGCCCAGTAAATCATGGATCTTTTTTGATATTTCGTCTTTGATCACCCATATTCGTATACTGCGCACGAATTTTAATTATGTCAAGCGCCATTTCCTCTTTTTAATCCTAAGGGAAAACCCTTCGGTCCCATCGCGAAAGTTGGGCTGACTTCCTTATCTGGGAGAAGGCCCGGGAAATCGTTCAACAGCCGTATCAGCTTGAAAAGGCTTAACTTGCCGGTTTTCTTCTTTTATTAAAGGCTGCGAGGAGGGTTCGATCAAAGGTCTTCAGCTCCTTGATCCGGTTAATCTGACAAACGGCCAAATGCAATAGGTCCCTGGAGGTTAAATCGGGGTGGCTGTCCGCCAGCGTGCGGGCTTGCAAAACTGATTCCAGATCTATGGGAAGCACCCGATCCACCCCCCGGGTGGCCAGTTCGAGGGCGGCATCGAGGGTCGCCAACCGCCCGGCCGGCAGATACACATGGAGCAACTCCTGAAGCACTTCGGCCGAAGTCACCAGCCGGTTGCCTCCCTGGCTCGATTGCAGAAAAAACCGCTGTGCTTCCTCACGCAACGGATGGGGACGACCGACGGCATAGATAAAGACATTACTGTCTACAAAGATCATAGCCGATCCCCGCTTTGGTAGGCCCTTAAAATATTTTGTTTATGTTCTTCCCATTCCGGCTCTCGACCTTTTTCCCTTTCTCGGCATCTTTTGAAAAAAAGTTTCAGGGACTCCGAATCAGCCAAAGGCGGCGCTTCTCTGATTTCCAGCATTTTTTTCCCGGCGTCCCGCAACCAGGCACTGAGTGACTTTGACTCCTTGAGGGCCTGTGATCGAAACTTCAGGGCGTCCCGTTCTTCCAGAATAACCTGAACCCGCAATGACATGGGCTTACACCTCCCGTGGTCTATAAATGTATCTATGTTACGTATACATATTATCATTACGTATTATGGAAAACAACCTCAAATTTCTGGAATCGATCTGTCTGCCCATGGTGCTGCGAGGCCACTGAATGATTTTATCCGCAACCAATCATCTTTCCTTGATCCCGAGGAAGGGAAAGCACCCGGCCTTTTCAACCGATTGCTTCATGGCTTCCACGTAATCGGGTCGACGTCCGTCACGCCAGCGGGGATAGCCGCCTTGCCAGATGTAGAAAATCAATTCCTGAAAATTTTCCTGATCGAAGCAATACTCCCCGATGGCGACCTCGTTTTCTTTCTTCAGGAACCGGACAGGGATTTCCTCGGTACGCCCATAGTCGGTCAGGATCGGTTCCAGGAGCGAACGGGTCTGGAAACCCATCGGGTTTTGTTTGAAGCCGGCGGGGTCCGGGGGGAAGGGAAACCGGCGGTACACCGCACCGATAAACCCACGAAGATCCACCCCGTGGATGGCCCCCATCAGATCACCGACCCGATCGTCTTCGATTCGAACGATGGACAAGGCGGTCTCCCAGTCACCGGCCTGGAGATAGGGAGCGGCTTCGACCAGATACCGGCATAAATCCGAGGCGAAAAAAAAATACCGGTTCAACAGGAGCAGGTCGGTTTCGATGTTAAAAAACCCGAAAGCGATTTTTCCGTGGCTGAGGCTGTCGAAGGCCAGGGGCATGACGGTTAATAATTAATAATTGATTATTGATTATTGATTATTTTTACCAACGTTTTCATCTTTCCGAGGGAACCAGGAAATTTAAATGCTGCCGGGCCATATTGAATCAGGATTTCAATTTCAAACATAGCTCCGCTACCCGCTTCCCTAACCGGCGGGCGTTTTCGGAGATCCTTTCATCGGGGGCCCCGGTGCAGGCCACCCCGTAATGCCCGGTGGCCGACAGGGGATCGCCCACGACAACCATGCCGTATATCAGCAGACACTGAATGATGGAAATCATAGTGGTTTCCTTCCCTCCGGAAGGATCCCCCGAAGTGGCAAAGGCCGCCCCCACCTTGTTTTCCATCTTTTTCCGGACCCCGACGTAATCGTCAAAAATCTTTTTGAGCTCCGCGGCCATCACCCCGAAATAGACCGGCGACCCGGCAATTACCCCCGCGGAATTCACGAAATCCTCCTTAGTGACCTCGGTGGTGTCCCGCAGCAGGGCCTTCACCCCCGCTGCTTCTCGAACTCCTTCAGCGATGGCCTCGGCCAGCTTCCGGGTATTCCCCCCTCGAGAGTAATAAAGAATCAATACCTGCATCTTTTCCTCCTTTTAAATGATATTCCATTCATAAAGAACTGCCATAGAATCCAAACCCTTGAATCCTCGGATCCTCGGATCCTTGCCCCCTTTATCCCAACTTCTTGGAATAAAACCATTTGTTATTTTACCTCAAAGCGTTGCCCTTCCTCAACCACCCCGTCCAGCCCCACCTCATTCCCCCATTCGTCATAGACCTTTTTCCCTTTTTCAATCTCCTTAACCAGATCCGCCTGAATCAACGCATGACGAACAGTCATTCCCTTTAAAAGGTCCACCGGTTGATTATTAACCCATAAGTTCATGATTACTCCCGGCTCCGGATCCGGCCATCCGTAGCGGCCGTCACCTTTTTCTGTCTTTTAATGTAAGCGATTACCAGCTCCTGAACCGTTCTCCCTCGATCGTACAGGACGACCTTCCCGGATCCGGGTTCGGGTTTCCAGTCCGGACTGGAAGCCTGATCCGGAAAGGCCTTTTTAAAAACGGAAAACCCGTCTCCTCCGGCGGCCAGGAAATCATTGGTGGCCAGCAGATACTCCCTGTCCGGCTCCAGGGGTTGACCGTTGATCCGGATTTCCTGGACCCGGTTGCCAGGGGGCGCCGACTGCCGATAGATCAGGCGCAGTCCGGATACCTGCAAGAATTTGCCTCCGTGTCCTCCCAGGTCGGAAACCCCCTGTTCCAGGACTTCCCTTATTTCCTTGCCGCTGAGACGCAGGACGACCGGAAAATTGTTAAAGGGTAAAGCATCTAATACCGTCTTAACCTGGATCGGCCCTTGGGGGATATCCGTCCGTATTCCGCCCCCATTTAGAACCGCCAGATCCGCCCCGGTTTCAATACGGAGAATATCCGTCAGCAGGTCGCCCAGGTTGGTTTCCTGCCGGCGGGCGCCTTGACCCTCCAGGTCCACCAGGGCCTCTCCGATCACTTCTTCCAGTTCGCCCTTAACCCGACGGCTGAATTCTTCCACCAGGGCGGAAATCTCCTTAACCGGTTCCCTCCCGGGTTTGATGTCGATCAGCCGTCCCTCGGAAAGCCTAATCCCGCCCTTAGAGATCATCAGGTCCAGGCAGCCCAGGACCTTGCCGTCCTCCCAGGCCTGGACAATCCAGGTCCCGTTTACCTTCAGGGGCTGTTCGATTCGGGTGTGGGTGTGGCCTCCCACGATCAGGTGGATCCCCTTCACCTGCTGGGCCAGTTTCCGGTCTGCGGGAAGGCCCAGGTGGGAAAGGACAATAACCAAATCCGCCTCCGGAGCGTGAGCGGTCAGGATCCTCTGGATGGTGGATTCGGGAGAAAGGAAGACCAGACCGGCCACGTTCCGGGGATGGGTCATCACCGGTGTGTCTTCGGTCACTGCTCCGATGATCAGCACCTTCCCACCCTCGATTTCTTTCAGGACATAAGGCTTGATTTCGGGCAGGCCTTCCACGTTGGCGCCCAGAACGGGAAAAGCGGCCTCGCCGATCCGCTGTTTCAGGACCTCCTGCCCGAAATCAAATTCGTGGTTGCCCACCACCAGGGCATCAAACCCCAGGGTATTCATCACCCGGAGGACCGATGCTCCCTGAAAAAAATTGGCCCATTGGTTTCCCTGGATCATATCCCCGGCGGCTAAAAGCAGCGTAGGCTGTCCAACGCGCAGCCGGTTAACTTCAGCCGCCAGGTGGGCTATTCCCCCTATGGCCTCCGAACTGCCTACCGGCCGGTGCGGTTCCGCATAGCCGTGAAAATCATTCAGGTAAAGGATCCGGAGTCGAGCCTCCTCCCCCGCCCAGCCGAAACCTGCCCCCGCAACCAGCAGGGATAAAACCAGAATCCAGCCTATGATCCACTTCTTTTGGATAGCTCTCTCTGTTCGCCTCACACTTCTCACCTTACGCCTTAGATTCTTTCTTTTTTCGAAATTCTTGCCAAAAATTATAAATATCTTTGGTTTGACTTCTCTCTTCTCCCCTCTCTCTTCTCTTTTCTGCCCTATGCCCCTTGCGCTCAGCGCTATGCCCTCTACGCCTTTGGTATAAACAAGGCATCTACGGCCCGAACCCCGCGACCCTCGGGCAGAACCAGCAGGGGGTTGATTTCAATGGATTCAAAATCACGGCCCATTTCCCCTATCAGGCCGGAAAAGTCCACGGTGGTTTGAATCAAGGCCTGAAAATCGGCCGGCGGTCTTCCCCGAACCCCCTTTAAGATGGAAAATCCTTTGAGCGAACGCCACAGCCTTTCCGCCTGATAGGGAGAAATCGGCGGATAGGCAAAGGCCGCGTCTTTCAACACTTCCACCAGGATGCCGCCCAGCCCGATGACCAGCAAGGGTCCGAATTGGGGATCTTGCGTCATTCCTAAAAGGACCTCCACCCCTTCAGCGATCATCTCCTCCACCAGCAAAGAGGGCCCGTTCTTTTGGAAAAGAGTGGGGAACCGTTTTAACATTTTTTGAACTGCGGACTTAACTTCCTCCTGGTTCTCCAAATGGAGGAATACTCCCCCGGCATCGGTCTTATGCTGGATTTCGGGGGACAGTATCTTGAGGGCCGCAGGAAAACCGATCTGCCCGGCGAGGGTCGCGGCCTCCGCTTCGTCCCGGGCGATCCCGTTCCGCGGAACGGTTATCCCATAGTGGGCTAAAATCTTTTTACCCTGAAATTCATCCGGCACCTCGGTGGCTCTTAACTCAGCCGAAAGAGATTCCCTTAAAGGGGATCTTTCCGGGATGGCCAACAGGCCTCGTTTCACTTCGTTCAGGTACGCGCCGTACTCCATCAAACCGCTCATGGACACCACCGCCCGCTCCGGATTTCCAAAGATGGGTTGCTGGAATCGACGAGTCATCTGTACCGCCGTTCCGGGGAGATAGGTGACCAGCAGGATGGGCTTCCCATACCGTCCCATGATTTTTCGGATTACTGCCATGAAAGGTCCATCCGCCCAGATCCTGAATTCGCTGAGTCGGAATCCCCCCTTTTTTCTTTTCCCGCCTTTGCCGCTTTGCTCGCCTGATTTCCCCCCAGGTCGGCCGGGGTCTTTAGCGAAAAGTTTCCGGGGAAGGTGAAAAAGGGAACGAAACCCGTGTTTTACGAAAAGCCACTTCCAGCGAAAAAGTTGCCCCAGATATTTCCGCATCCCGGTCAGCATACCCAGGACAATCAGGGCATCTACCTCGCCTCCGGCGGAAAGGATCCGCAGGACCTCCAGGTGGGACAGTCGGTCGGTGGTCCCGGCCAGGTCAAGGGGATTGGCGTGGCTCCAGAAAGGCGGGAGAATGGCATTCAGTTTTTCCATCGTCGGCGGCGAAAGAGAAGCCAGGGGTAAGGCTCTCAAGGCGGCCGCATCGGTGGTGGCCACCCCCCAGCCGCCGCCCAGGGTGACCACCCCCAGCCGCCGGCCTTCAGGGGGTTTAAGGAGGCTGAAAGTCTTGACCAAGTCAATCAACTCTTCGGTGGATTGGGCCTCCACGATCCCGGCCTGCTTGAAAAGGTCGGAAATCATCTGGGGGGATTGGGCTACGGCCCCGGAATGGGAACGGGCGGCCTGGGCCCCGGCGGCCGTTTTGCCGGCCTTGAGGGCCAGGATCGGTTTTACCCGGCTGACCCGGGCGGCCGCTTCCAGAAATTTTTCCCCTTGGCGAATACTTTCGATGTAAAGCACCACCACTTTCGACCGGGGATCATGGCCAAAGAAGGCCAGGTAATCAGCCAGATCCAGCACGGCTTCGTTGCCTGATCCGACAAAGCGGCAGATCCCCACCCCTTCCTTCATGCTCAATTCCATGATTTGGAGCCCGATATTCCCCGATTGAGAAATCACATCCACCGGGCCCGGCTTTACCCCCAGGGGCATAAATAAGATCTCCAAACCCGCGGGGGTGGACACCATCCCCATGGTGTTGGGTCCCACCAGACGAACGCCCCCTTCCAGGGCCTTTTCCACCAATCGCGCTTCCAGTTGAGCGCCGGCCTCCCCCACCTCTTTAAAATTGGAGGATACCAAGAGGACATTCCTGATCCCCAAACGACCGCATTCTTCCACCATGGCGATGGAGGCTTGCGCCGGAACGGCGATAACGGCCAGATCGACTTTTTCCGGGATATCCTTGGGGGAGGGATAGGCCCTTCGGCCCAGCACGATTTTTTCACGGGGGTTGACCAGGTAGACCCGTCCCTTAAAGTTGGAAACCAGCAGGGTAGCCGCCAGGTTAAAGCCCCACTTGCCAAAACGGTTCGAGGCCCCGATGACGGCCACCGTTTGGGGTGAAAAGAGAGCTTCCAAATTGGGTTGGAGTGGTTCCAAAATCCGTTAATCCTTACCGCCGGTTTCAGCCGCTGGGCGCTGAATAACCTGAAAATAAATTAACCCGTTGATCCTCAAAAATCAAGGACTAACCACGAAAGATTGGATTTGACTTAGCAAAGGATTTAGGTATAATTTCTAATCGTTATGAGCAACCAAACCGAAGACCACCCTCCCAGTTTGATCGACCAGGTCCGGTCGCTCTTCAAAAAGAAATCCGATTCCACCCCCGAATCGATCCTGGAGAAAGATTTTCAGGAACTCATCGACCAAGGGGAAGAGCAGGGTCTCTTGACCCCCGAACAGGGGGACATGATCCATAGCATCTTCGAGTTTAAAGACACCATCGTCCGGGAAATTATGGTTCCCCGCACTGAAATCGTCGGCGTGGACGCCGACGCCAGGATTCAAACGATTATCGACTTAATGGTCAAACATGGCCATTCACGCCTTCCCCTCTATAACGAAAATCTGGACAATGTGATCGGGATGCTTCACGTGAAGGATCTCTTACCCTACTGGGGACAGCCCACCGACCAATCCCTGCCCACGGAGGTGATCCGCCAGCCCTTCTTCGTTCCGGAGACCAAAAAGATCGTCCAACTGCTGAAGGAATTGAGAGGCCAAAAATTTCATATGGCTTTGGTCCTGGATGAATACGGGGGCATCTCCGGATTGGTCACCATGGAGGATATCATCGAGGAGATTATCGGGGAGATCGAGGACGAATACGACCTCCAGGAACCCCGGTTAATTCCCCTGGATGAAGGCCGGGCGGAGGTGGATGCCCGCCTGGAGATCGAAGACCTGGAAAATTATTTTAACCTGGAAATTGGAGAACGGGATTTCGAATCGGTGGGCGGGTTTATCATCCATCTCTTAGGCCGGGTGCCCAAGGCCGGCGAAAAGATCTTTCATCAGGATCTGGAAATCACCGTGTTGGAGGCCGACAGCCGCCGGGTCCGCCGCCTGCGCATCGAGAAAATCCCGGAACAACCGCCGGAACCCTTCCTGGGGTGAAACGGGTTGCTGGTTGTAGGTTACCAATTTTCCCCTCTTCCGTCCTTTAAACTTGCAACTTGCAACCAGCAACGGATTTCATCCAGTATCCGTCTTACTTTTTCCCCTCCCGCATCTGCTTCAGCAACTGTTCCAGGTCCTTCAGGGCCTGCCCATAAGCGGCCCAGTTCTCCTCCCGCAGGGACTGTTTGGCTTTCTGTAAATGCCCCCAGGCGATATCGGGCAAAGGTTTCCCGCCCTCGGGTTTAACGACCGAACCCTCGGGGGCCTTATCTTCTTTTGCCTTTTTGCCCTCCTGTCCGAAGATCCGGCCCAGGGCCTTATCCAGGGTCTCTTCCATGGCAATCTGATTTTCATAGGCCACGATAACCCGCTTCAACTCCGGGATCTGCCCCGACTCGGCCTTAATATATAGAGGCTGCACATAGATCAGAGCGCCCTCAATGGGAATGACCAGCAGCGTTCCCAGGGTAACCTTGGAGCCCCGTTGATCCCACAAGGAGAGCTGGCGGGAGATCTCCGGGTCCTGGTTGACGCGGGACTCGATCTGCTTGGGCCCATAGACCAGACGCTGCCTGGTAA
>Ga0315292_10001497_pt1 | contig 12541 bp, 11 predicted proteins | sample YL17G13_0_MG_FD_204029 | JGI IMG/M metagenome (GOLD analysis project Ga0315292, IMG submission 204029) | Sediment microbial communities from Yellowstone Lake, YNP, Wyoming, USA - YL17G13_0 | ecosystem: Environmental > Aquatic > Freshwater > Lake > Sediment | place: USA: Wyoming | collected... | reverse complement strand
AGGTCGATCAACTCTCCCCCGTCGCGCACCAGCACCGCCTGGTTGCCTTGGATCACCAGGTTGGCCGAGGCGACATCTTCGCCGAGGTTGTCCTGCAGGTAGCTGAACACCTCGCGGACCGACTCGAGCTTGATGCCGGCATCGAGCAGCGACTTGATGACCTTGAGCTCGAGCAGGTCACGATAGGAGTACTTGCGTCGGGTGCCGCTGCCGTTGGCATCCTCGAGCGAGGGCCGCACCAGGTCGGTGCGGGCCCAGTAGTCGAGCTGACGGTAGGTGATACCGACGATCTCGGCGGCTCGGGCCCCGCTGTAGCCCTCGAACTTGCTGCGATCGACCATCGTCCCTGCTCTCCGGAGCCCGTGGGGCTCACGCTGAACCTCACCCTGCACGTCAGGGTTGGTGACTGCCGTTGCGCTGAACGCTCGACCTCGAGCTGTAGATCACCGTCACGTAACTACAGGCTTGTGACGGGGAGGTTGAGGGTACTCACGAAAAGCGGTTCCCGTCAACGGTTTGCGACGCGGTCTGGCCGCCGACCAGATCACCGGGAGGAACCTGGAGCCCGACTTGCCCCGGTACTGTCGCCACGGACATGACTGGGGAGAGTGGGCATCCACCGATGACAGGCGTGCACCCGCCGGGGCCGACCGACCGAGCCGCGGGCGCTCGGGGCACCCGCCGTCGTATCGCGATGGTCGGCTCGCACGTCGGTCGACATCGGTTCGCCTGGGGCCTGGGCTCTATCGCCCTCGTCGGTCTGGCGATCCGGATCACCTACGTGGCGACCGTGGGTCGCCATCTCAGCTTCGGCCTCGATGCCATCTGGTACCAGTTCCAGGCGGGCACGATCGCCGGGGGCAAGGGCTACGTCGATCCGAGCGTCTCCTTCCAGACCGGGGCGAGGGTGCCGACGGCGATCTTCCCGCCGCTGTGGCCGGGCCTGCTCGCCCTGGGCCGAGTGATCGGTCTCGACAACGCCACCGGCCACCAGGTCGTCGGGGCCTTCGTCGGCACCGTCACGGTTGGGCTCACCGGACTGCTGGGTCGCCGGGTGGCGGGGGCGCGCATCGGTCTGCTCGCCGCGGCTCTCGTCGCCGTCTCACCGATGCTGATCGGCGCCGACGGATCACTCATGTCCGAATCGCTGTATGTCGCACTGGTGACGGCCGCCCTGCTCGCCTGCTACCGCGCCATCGACCGTCCCACCGCGATGCGTTTTGCGTTGATCGGCGTGTTCCTCGGCTTGGCGACCCTCACCCGAAGCGACGGCATCTTTCTCGTGCCGCTGCTTGCCGGCTTCACCGCCTGGCGGGTGCGACCGGCCACGACCGGCCATCGGCTCGCACTCGGCCTGTGCACGGTGGGCCTGGTGGTCGTCCTGCTCGCGCCCTGGACAGTCCGAAACGCCGCCCGGTTGCATGCCGTCATCCCCCTGTCGAACAACTCCGGCAGCGTGCTGGTCGCCGCCAACTGCGCATCGACCTACGGCGGGCCGCTGCTGGGCACGTGGGACGCATCGTGTGCGCCACCCAACCCCGAGGGCCTGTCCGAGGTCGACAGGGCGGCCGCCGACCGCGCCATCGGCATTGACTTCGCCCGCGCCCACGTCGGGCGCCTACCCCTCGTGGTCGCAGCCCGGTCGCTGCGGGCCTGGGGGCTTTGGAGCCCGTCGCAGCTGACCCGGCTCGAGGCCATCGAGAGCCGCAACCAGACCTGGCAGCTTTGGGGCTGGGGCTTTGGCCTGGTCACGCTGGTGCTGGCGGTGCCCGGCACGGTGCTGCTGGCCCGTCGACGGGCGGTGCTCGCCCCGCTGGCGGCAGTGGTGGTGGGCGTGACGGCCACGGCCATGACCGCCTATGGCAGCCAACGATTCGCCCTGGCCGCCGGGCCGATCGTGGCCATCGCCGCGGCCACTGCCTTGGCCCAGGTCACGATGGGCCGAAATCTTCGGGGTTGACGCTGTCGATGAACTCCCGGAACTGCTCGACGACCTCTTCGCGCTCCTCTTCGTCGTCGATGGTGTAGCCGGCCTCGTCGATGACCGCCTCGGCGACGAAGACCGGGGCCCCGGAGCGCAGGGCCAGGGCGATGCCATCGGACGGTCGGCACGTGATCTGGATGACCCGCCCCGGGAGTTGCAGGTGCATATCGGCGTAGAAGGTGCCCGACTCGAGCGCCGTGACATCGAGTCGGACGAGCTGGGCGTCGAGCAGGTCGAGCATGTTCTTGATGAGATCGTGCGTCATCGGTCGCGGGGTGGCGACCTCGTCGAGGGCCAGGGCGATAGCCGTCGCCTCAGGCCCGCCGATGAAGATCGGGAGCATGCGGTGGCTCCCCTCGGTCTCGCGCAGCAACACGATAGGGGTGTTGCTCGGGAGCTCGACCCGGACGCCGACGATCTCCATCTGGATCACCACTGCACGATAGCCTGACACCCGGCCACGGTGGGACGCCGACGGCTGCCGTATCGGGCGAGTGAATGGAGTCTCGAGGGCTCAGCCGCCACCGAGGTGGTCGCGCAGGGCCTGGCGCAGCATGGCGGCCCGCAGGCGCCCGCCGAGCGTCGCCAGCTCGTCGAGTCGCTCAGTGGCCTGGATGCGGGCGCCCGGGTTGCGTTGCTTGAGCAGGGGCATGACCAGCTGCTCGAACACCCCGGCCTCGCGCTCGGCCGACACCTTGTACATCCGCAGATGCCGGGCCTCGACGCCGTGGGCCATGAACCCCGCGGCCAGCTTGCCCACCGCGAGGGCCTCGTCGTCGTAGTAGCTGGTGTTGCCGAGCGTGCGATTCTCGATCAGGCCGAACCGTTCGAGCTCGCCCAGGTCCTTGGCGGTCAGCCCGGTCGCCCCGAGGATCTCCTCGACGGTGAGGCTGACCCCGGTCGGCCCGTGGTCGAGCAGCGAGGGCACCTCGTCGTTGAACGCCGGCACGACCGAAGGCGGAGCCGGGGCGCGGGACCCGCGCCCGGTGTCGGCCCGTGACCGCCCCCGCCCCGAGTTCGTGGCGGCTGGTCGGGCCGGTGGTGGCTGATCGATCTCGCCGACCCCGACGGCCGCACGGGTCGCGGGGCGGGCCGGAGCCGACACCGTCTGGACGGGGGCCGCCACCGGCGCGGTAGCCACCGCCACTGCGCCCGCGGGCTCGGCCGGCTCGTCGTCGAGCTCACCGGAGGCGAGCCGGTCCTTGATGACCTTCAGGGGCAGGAAGTTCTCCTTCTGCTGCCGCAGGATCCAGCGCAGGCGCTCGATGTCGCCTTCGTAGAACTTGCGGTAGCCCGAAGGCGTGCGCTCAGGGTCGAGCAGTCCCTGGCTCTCGAGAAAGCGGATCTTGGAGATGGTGATGTCGGGGAACTCGTCCTGCAGCAGGTTGAGGACCTCGCCGATCGAGAGGTGCGAGCGATCGGTCACCGTCGGAGCGCCCAAGTCTGACGGGCGGGGATCACTCATCGCCGCCACCGCCGATCAGGAACACCAGTTTGAACTTGCCGATCTGCAACTCGTCTCCGCTACCGATGGGCGCCTCGTCGATGCGCTCACGGTTGACGTAGGTCCCGTTGAGCGAGCCGACGTCGCGGACCCGGAAGCCGTCGGGGCCAGCAATGATCTCGACGTGGCGTCGCGAAACCGTGACGTCGTCGAGGAAGATGTCACTGTCAGGGTGGCGGCCCGCCGTCGTGACCGGCTTCGTCAAGGTGAACCGGGAGCCGGCGTTCTGGCCTCGCTTGATCACGAAGGTGCCGAGGCTGCCCGTCAGATCGGTGAGCTCGACCTCGATGTCGCTGGTCGGGTCGCTCGGCGACGTGGGGTGGAAGGTGATGGTCGTGTTGTCGGGCGAATCGGTTTCGATGATGGCACCGCACGACGAGCAGAAGTTGGAACCGATCGGGTTCTTGTGACCGCAGTTGTTGCAGAAGACGTCGGCCACCGCAGGCTCCTACTCGTCGACCAGGCTGATGTACGCCGCCGCGTCGAGCAGCGCGTCGGCCTCGGCCACGTCGTCGGGTCGGATCACGCAGATCCACCCGGTGCCGTAGGGGTCGGAGTTGAGCTGTTCGGGGTGGTCGACGAGATCGGTGTTGACGGCGATCACCGTGCCGGCAACCGGGGCGAAGATGTCGCTGACGGACTTCGTCGACTCGACCTCGCTCACCTTGGCGTCGGCAGCGACCGTCGTTCCCACCTCGGGTACCTCGACGTAGACCACATCGCCGAGCGCGTCCTGGGCGTAGTCGGTGATGCCGACGCGCACCGTGCCGTCCTCGATGCGGACCCACTCGTGGTCCGACGAGTAGCGCAGGTCATCGGGGACGTTCATGCGCCGCAGGCTATCCGATCCGTCAACCCTCAACCGACGGACGAGGGTTCCCGGGTCAGCGCACCATCTGACGGATGCGCCGGGCATACTCCTGCACGAGCTTGCGGGCGTCGGCATCAGTCGGGCCCTCGGCCCACACGTGGGTGACCGGCTCCTGGGGATCGGGCAGCGCCAGGGCCCAGCCGGAGTCGTGGCGAACCTTGACGCCGTCGACCAGTTCGACCTCACGGTCCTTGCTCTGCTCGACGAGTGAGCGCATGACCATGCCCTTCTGCTCCCACGGGGTGACCACGACCTCGTGGGCGAGATGCACCGGCGGAAGCCCGGCGACCACGGTGGACAGCAACTGATCGTGATAGGTGAGCAGGTCGAGCACCTTGACGAAGGTGGCCGCCGCGTCGAACGCAGGCATGAACCCCGGCAGGATGAATCCACCATCGGAGTTGGCGGCGAAACCCACCCCCGGCTCGGTGGCGGCGTCCATGAGCGCCGGGCTGCTGAGCTTGGTGACGATGACCTCGGTGCCGTGCGAGCGCACCAGGTCGACCGCCGCCTGTGGGGTCGACACGGGCAGCGCCACCTTGTCGCCGGCGATCTTGCCGGGCAGCAGGGTGAGGATGACGATCAGCGCCTCGGTGTCGCTGAGTACGTGGCCCTCGTCGTCGATCAGGATCAGCCGCTCACCGTCGGGGTCGAGCACGGCGCCGAGCTGCGACCCTGACGCCCGAACCAGGTCGGCGACGTTGTGGGCATGGCCGGCCAGGTCGTCGCGCATCACCCCGGCGGTCGAGGCGTAGGGGTTGACGGCGAGCACCTCAAGACCGAGCTTGGCCAGCACGTTCGGCATGGCGAACGACGTCGACCCGAAGGCGTAGTCGAGCACGATCTTGAACTCGCTGGCCTGGATGCGCTCTATGTCGACGGTGCTTTCGAGGGCGGTGGCGTAGTGCTCGAGCGCCCGCGGCGCGAAGCCGATGTCGCCGATCTCGCCCGGGAACACCCGGCGGAAGTCCTCACGGTTGAAGATGCGCTCGATCTTGCGCTGCGTGTCCTCGGTGATGTCGAGGCCCTGTTCATCGAAGAAACGGATGACCACCGACTGCGGGTCGTCGTGCACGAGCCGGATGGTGATGCCGCCGGTCGTCGCCGGCCGCCGGACGATGAAGCGGGTGACGGGCACCGACGCCACCTCGAGGTCCTCGACGTCGACGCCGGCGGCGTTGAGGCCGGCCATCATCGACCGCTTGAGCATGCGCGCCGACCGGCTCGAGTCGCGAGAGGTGATGATGCGGGTGCCCTTCTTGAGCATCGACCCGTAGGCCATCGCCACCTTCGTGGCGAACTCGGGCGTGATGTCGACGTTGGCCAGGCCCACGATTCCGTCGCGGCCGAACAGGGAGCGGGCGCCGCGCGACTCCCAGACGATCGAGGTGTTCACGGTCGCACCGGCCTCGACCGTCTTGAACGGGTAGATCTTCACCCCGGATGCGAGCAGGGCGTCTTCGCCGATGAAGCACTCGTCGCCGACGACCACGCCCTCCTCGGCCCGTACGCCCTTGCGCAGGTCGCAGGCCCGGCCGACGACGGCACCTCGCAGGCGCACCGCTTCGCCGAGGTAGGCGTTGTCGTTGACCACGGTGCGCTCGAGTTGGGCCTCGCCCCGCACACGCACGTTCGTGCCGAGCACGGTGTACTGACCGATCCGGGCTCCGGCCTCGACCCGGCAGTTGTCGCCGATCACGGCCGGGCCGTGGACGGTGGCCTCGGGGTGGATCTCGGCGCCTTCGCCGAGCCACACCCCGTCGGACAGCTCGAAGCCGGGGACGTTGACCTCGACGGCCCCGTCGAGGATGTCCTTGTGAGCCCGCACATAGGCCTCGAGGGTGCCGACGTCCTCCCAGTAGCCGTCGGCGATGGCACCGAACAGCGGTTGGTTCTCGGCGAGCAGCGCCGGGAAGACCTCACTGGAGAAGTCGACGGGACGGCCGGCATCGATGTAGTCGAAGATCTCGGGCTCGAGCACGAAGATGCCGGTGTTGATGGTGTCGCTGAACACCTGACCCCAGGTCGGCTTCTCGAGGAATCGCTCGATGGCGCCGTCCTCGCGGGTGATGACGATGCCGAACTCGAGTGGGTTCTCGACATGTACCAGACCGATCGTCGCCAGGGCCTTGTGCTCGTCGTGGAAGGCGACGATGGCGCCGAGGTCGATGTCGGTGAGCACGTCACCGGAGATCACCAGGAACCGCTCGTCGAGCAGATCCATGGCGTTGCGGACTGAGCCGGCGGTGCCGAGCGGTGACTCCTCGGTGGCGTAGGTGATCTTGGCGCCGAACTCGGACCCATCACCGAAGTAGGTGCTGATGGCGTTGGCCATGAACGCCACCGTGACCACGATCTCGTCGATGCCGTGGCGGATGAGGAGGTCGATGATGTGCTCCATCATCGGCCGGTTCACCAGCGGGAGCATCGGCTTGGGAGCATTCGAGGTGAGGGGCCGGAGTCGAGTGCCCTCGCCACCGGCCATGATCACGGCTTTCATGCCCCGAAACTAGTCTCCACGCGCCAGTCACGGCGACCGGCGGCCGGGCCGTCAGGGACTGGTCATCGCCGCCCGGCCGGCCCGGCCTTCACGCAGCGAGCGGAGCCCGATCGGCACATAGGCCACGGCGGCGAAGTAGGCGAGCAGCAGCCCGGGCACGCCGCACATCCACGCCAGCGCCTCGAGGATCGGTGCACTCGAGATGGTGCTCGACCCGGCCAGGAACAGGGGGAACGCGCACATCAGCCCGAAGGTGCCGGCCTTGCCGACCCAGGTGACATCGATGCGCGCCGCGCCCAGCATGGCCAGCACGAGAGCGGCGACCGACACGAAGACCTCGCGGGCGATGACCACCCAGCAGAACCAGAGCGGCGCGCCATCGACCACGATGATGGCACCCACGCCGACCAGGAAGAGCAGCCGATCGGCGACCGGGTCGAGCACCTTGCCCACGTTCGACACCTGGTGGAAGCGACGGGCAACGTAGCCATCGAGCCAGTCGGTCGCGCCCAGGGCGGCGAGCAGCAGCGCGGCGCCGACGCGATCGTCGAGGCCCAGCAGCACGTACAGGTAGAGCGGCAGGCAGGCCAGCCGCACCAGGGTGATCGCATTGGGCACCGTGAGGATGCGGCTCTCGTCGGTGTCGGGCACCGGGCCAGCCTACGATCCGGCTCGCATCCGGGCGCGATCGGCCGCCCGGCCGATCGCCGGTCCCTGTCGAGGAGCGACCCATGACCACCATCTTCACCCGCATCATCGAAGGCGAGCTGCCCGGCCGGTTCGTCTGGCGCGACGAACACTGCGTCGTGTTCCTGTCGATCAGCCCCCTCCGGCCGGGCCACGCCCTGGTGGTACCCATCACCGAGATCGACCAGTGGGTCGACCTTCCCCCGGAGCTGGCCAGTCACCTGATGCAGGTGGCGCACACGATCGGCCGAGCCCAGATCCGGGCGTTCGAGCCGAGTCGGGTCGGGCTGATCATCGCCGGGCTCGAGGTCCCCCACTGCCACATTCATCTTGTGCCGATGCAGGGCATGGCCGACCTCGACTTCGCCAACGCCAGCACCGACACGACCGACGAGGCCTTCGACGATGCCGCCCGCCGCCTACGGGCCGCCCTCACCGATCTGGGCGGCAACGAGTTCGTCAGCGACTGATCACGAGTCGTCCTGGCCGCGGGTGAGCACCACGATTCCCTCGGCGTCGGACGTCACCTTGAAGCCCTGGCTCGCCAACTCGACCTCGAGGGCCCGTTCCCGCACATCCGTCGGCCCCGCGAAGTCGCGGCGGTCGAGCACGATCACGTCGACGCCGGCCGCCACGGCCCGCGGATCGGTCGTCGGGTCGGCGCCCGAGCCCAGTTCGAGCGGGTAGAGCGACGAGCGCTCGGCGAGGAGCACGAGCATCGACGGTGCCGCCCGGACGCGGGCCTCGTCGGAGATGGCGTCGCCGGCATCGAGCCGGGCGCCGTCGACGACGTCCTGGCCTCCCCAGTCCCAGGGTCGGTCGTAGGGTGAGCTCGGGGCGTACAGCACGAAGAACGCCAACGAGGCGATGGCCAGCGTGATCAGGACGCGGCGATCGATGGTGACCCGTTCGACGTTGACGCGGCCGAGCCGGGCGAGTCCGTGTGGGGCCGAAAGGAAGATGAAGGCGGTGATGGCGACGGCCTGGGGCCCGTATCGCACACCGAGCGGGACCTGGCCGGCCAGGTAGACCATCTGGAGGGGAAGCACCGGCAGCAGGTACCTCGGCGACAGGAAGGGCAGGAAGAGCACCGGTGCGAACAGGTAGACCAGCAGCGCGAAGTTCTCGCGCGAGAACACCTGGCCCAGCACGTCGAACGGGTGGGTGACCATGCCCCACGCGATCGACGCCGATGTGTCGCCGTAGGCGGCGTAGGCCCCGAGCTGCGAGACCCCGTTGCCGATGTGCGGTTGCACGAGGAGGAGGAAGCCGAGGGCCCATACCAGACCCACGCCGAGGGCGATGCCGCCCCGACGTCGGTACCCCTGCACCATGAGCAGGGCGCCCAGACCGGCCACGGCCAGCCCCAGGTCGGCCCGACACAGCATGGCGATCAGACAGCACACGGCAAAGCGGCGCCAGTGCTGGGTGAGCCCGAAGTAGCCGGCCCCGATCAGGAAGGGCAGGGCGAGCGTCTCGGGATGGAAGCCGTCGAGGTTCAGGGTTTGGATGATGGGATGGAGCGAGTAGACGACGAGCACGATCAGAGACGCGCCGGTGCGCAGCGAGGCCAGCTTGCGGCAGACGCGCCACAGGGGCACGACGGCCAGCGCCAGCGCCAGCGACTGCACCGTGAGCAGCAGGGGCACGGTCGGCAGGAAGTGGGTGGCCTCGGCCAGCGGGTAGAAGATCAGCGCACCCTGCGGGGCGAAGACATTCGTGCCGGTCGTGACCGTGGTGATCGGCGCCGCGCCGCGGCGGATCGACCAGGCGGCCTGCACATGGGCGGCGAGGTCGGGTGCCGGTTCGAGCGACCGGGCCTGGGCGAGCGACAACAGCACGAGCACGGTGAAGAGCACGGCGGCGAAGATCCACGGGGCCAGCCGATCGGCGTCGGCCGAATCGAGCCGGCCCTCCCAGCGCAGGATGGTGTTATCGACCCGTCGACGGAAGGTGACGGTCAAGGACGGGTCTCGTCGTCAGCGCTCGGCGGGGCATCGGGATCGACCCGGTCGACCAGGTGCGCGCCCTTGTTCCGCACGTTGTTGACATCGGTGCTCACGGGGTACAGGTCGATCAGTGACGCGGGTGCCGGCACGAGCAGCGCGCCGAGCAGTTCGAGGTCGTCGACCTCGGGGGCCAGCCACGTCTCCCACGCCGACGGCGGAAGGATCACCGGCATGCGGTCGTGCACCTCGGCGACCTTGTCGTTGGGTGGCCCGGTGATGATGGTGCAGGAACGGAGCTCGTCCTGCGGGTTCGCCTTGCTGCGCCAGACCTCCCACAGCCCGGCGAAGGCCAGCGGTTCGCCGTCGGCCCGATGGATGAACATCGGCTGCTTGGCCTTCTGGCCCGGCACCTTCTTCCACTCGTAGAAGCCGTCGGCCGGGATGATGCAACGCCGTTTGCGAAAGGCGTTCTTGTACGAGGGCTTCTCAGCGAGGGTTTCGGCCCGGGCGTTGATCATGCGGTTGCCGGCCGACGGGTCCTTCGCCCAGAACGGCACGAGGCCCCAGTGCAGGGTGTCGAGCGTGCGGATGCCCCCGTCGACCAGCACCGCGTAGACGTCGGTGGTGGGAGCGACATTGTAGTTGGCGCCACCATGCGCCCCCGGGGCCTGGGCCAACGCCGGGTCGGGCACGGCGGCGAAGTACCGGGCGATCTCATCGGGAGAGGACGCAGACACGAAGCGGCCGCACATGGCCGCGAAGCTAGTGCGATGCACCGGCTCAGGTGTCCGCTACCCCGCTCAGGGGCTTCAGGTGCGGCACCGTCTTGGGCAGGAAGTAGCGGCCGATCACCGGCACCGACAGGAATCCCTCGACCCCGCCATAGAGCAGGCCGACCCGGGGCAGGGCCCGCACGTCGTCGTAGACGATGACGCGTGGTTGCCACTCGGGGTAGAAGCGTTGGTTGAACATCTTCAGCGACTTGATCTGGTAGAAGGGATTCACCAGCTCGAGCAGTTGCTTGAAGATCCGTTGCGGCAACGTGTACCGGATGTCTTCGTAGAACAGCCGACCCCATACGGCGAAGTTCATCGAGAGCCGCTCATAGCCGAGTTCGTCGAGTCGCATCAACGTGCGGGTGAGCAGGAACTCGGTCATGCCGTTGGGCGTGTCGGGATCGCGCCGCATCAGGTCGAGGGTGTACCCACGTTGCTCGCCGTAGACAGGCACGAGCCGCAGGAAACCCCCCGGCTTGCCGGCCTCGTCGAGGGCGACGCAGAGCTGGAACTCGGGATTGCTGCCGTCGAGATCCTGGCTGAGGCTCATGGTGAAGCCGCGCTCGGGAGCCTTGCCCCGCCATTTTGTGCTCAGCGCGTTGAGGTCGTGGATCAGCTCGGGCGACGCCTCGGACTCGGGCATGAACTCGAATCGGAACGTGCGCTCGACGCGCTGGGCCGACTGCCGCACGCTCTTCCACTTCTTGCCCTTCAGGCTGAAGTCCTTGCAGCCCACGACGGCCTCGTCGCCGAGGTAGAAGGTGTGCAGCCCCCGGTCGAGATAGGCGTCACGGCCCGACTCGAGCACGGCCAGGAACGCCACACCCCACGCCCGCTGGTTGCACATGGCGAGGAACTCGTCGAGCACCAGTCCGAGTGATTCGGGTCGGCCGATCGGGTCGCCAGAGGCCAGCGCGTAGCGCCCGATGTAGGTGTAGGCGATCATCGCCTCGCCATCCGACGCGAAGAAGAAGCTCTTGTCGTCGCGCAGGGCGAAGTAGGCGAGCGTGTCGGACCCGTAGGTGCGCACCAGGCGCCGGGCATGCCCCCAGGCCCCCTCCTCCTGCTGGGGTCGGGCCACGATGGGGCGGAAGAGCAGGGCCAGGGCGAGGATCACTCCGGTGATGCCGAGGCCGAGCAGCGACACGCGGAACACCCGCTCGATGAACTCGCTCTCGAACACGTAGGAGCCGGGCAGGCCGATCATCCCGCTGAAGATGGCATCGAGGCTGCGACCCAGTTCGAGGTCGGGCACGAGGCGGTTGCGCTGCACGAACAGGAAGATGAGCCCGTACCCCACGACCGCCGCCAGGTACAGCGGGACGAACCGCACGAACTGAAACAGCGTCGGTGGGTCGGGTGGCGCCTGGAACTCGCGCCGACTGGCCACGAGCAGCACGACCATGAACAGCGAGAACACTCCGGCGGCCGGCCGATCGAACCGCACGACGTTGGCCAGGAAGCTGACCGAGAACAGTACGAGGGCGACCTGCCAGGCGCGGTGTTTGCGCCGACCGAGCTGCCCGGCCAGGAACAGCAGCATGACGCCCACCAGCAGTGACACGACGTGGCTGGCGACGCGCAGGCTGAACGGGGCGACGACCTTCGAGACGTTCAGGATGCGGACTGGGAAGAACGGCAGCACGGACAGCACCAGGAGCATGCCGCCGATGGCGGTGAGCCAGCCGATGATCCGCGCCCGAAGCGCGGCGTTACGCACCCGGCGTCAGCTCGGGTCGGTCGGGACCGGCACGACGAACTCCTCCTCGTGCAGACCGGCCTCGGGCCGAAGCGTGGGGAAGAGGATGACCTCGCGGATCGAGTCGACCTCGGCCAGCAGCATCGTCAGCCGGTCGATGCCCATACCCATGCCCCCGGCCGGCGGCATGCCGTACTCGAGGGCCCGCACGTAGTCGAGGTCGACGTCACCGGCCTCGGTGTCGCCGGCGGCCTTGCGCGCCGCTTCGCCCCGAAAGCGCGCCAGCTGGTCGACCGGGTCGTTCAACTCGCTGTAGGCGTTGGCCAGCTCGCGACCGCCCACGACCAACTCGAAGCGCTCGACGAGGGTCGGATCGTCGCGGTGCGCCTTGGCCAGCGGTGAGATCTCTCGGGGATAGTCCATGACGAATGTGGGTGCCACCAGCTCGACTTCGACCCGCTCGTCGTAGATCTCGGCCACGAGTCGCCCGGGCCCCCACTTCGGGTCGAACCCGATCCCGAGACCGCCGAGCACCCCGCGGAGATCGGTGACCGACATCGACGGATGCACC
>Ga0315292_10001495_pt1 | contig 12550 bp, 12 predicted proteins | sample YL17G13_0_MG_FD_204029 | JGI IMG/M metagenome (GOLD analysis project Ga0315292, IMG submission 204029) | Sediment microbial communities from Yellowstone Lake, YNP, Wyoming, USA - YL17G13_0 | ecosystem: Environmental > Aquatic > Freshwater > Lake > Sediment | place: USA: Wyoming | collected... | reverse complement strand
GCGTCGAAGGCACGCCGAAGTTGTACATGGGTAAGCCGATCACGACGAGGTCGGCCCGCTCCAGTTCGTCGATGAGCCGATCCGACTCTGCGACGATCCGGTGCTGGTCGAGAGTCCGCTCGGCGGCAGGGGTCGTGAACGCCTGGAAGCGCTCGGCCGTGAGGTGCGGGACCGGCTCGCGCGAAAGATCTCGGACGATCACGTCGGTGCCCGGCACCGTCGGCGCGCCGCGCAGCGCGGCGACGAACTCGGCGGCCAGGCGGGACGACTGGGCGTCCTCGCCGTACAGGCTGCTGTTGATCTGCAGGATGGTGGTCATATCGGGTCCTTGGTCTTGCCGTGGGTGGATGGTGCGTCGCCCTGTGGGAGGGTATTTTCCATCTACCAGTTGAATTGAAAAGACGATAAATTAGCGGCTACCAATCTACCTGGTAGATATATGTTCCAGCCACGCATTACGCTCGACCAGTGGAACGCGCTCGTCGCGGTCGTCGAGGCGGGCGGCTATGCGCAGGCGTCGAACCGGCTGCACCGCACCCAGTCCACGGTCACCTACACCATCAAGAAGCTCGAGGACCTGCTCGGCGTGAAGGTCTTCGAGCTGCAGGGCCGCAAGGCCGTGCTGACCCCGATCGGCGAGGTGCTCTACCGCCGGGGCCGGGCGCTGGTGGAAGAGGCAGGCCGCCTCGAACACGCGACTGCCGAACTCGCGCGCGGCTGGGAGCCCGAGATCCGCCTCGCGGTGGACATCATCTTCCCGACCTGGCTGCTGCTCGAGTCCCTGGAGGCGTTCGGCCAGGAACACCCCGACACCCGCATCGAGCTCATCGAATCCGTGCTCGGCGGCACCGAGGACGCGCTCACCGAGGGTCGAGCCGACGTCGCGATCGGCGGCGTGGTGCCCGGTGGATTCATGGGCGATCCGCTCATGCAGGTGCGCTTCGTGTGCGCGGCCGCGCCTTCCCACCCGCTGCACCAGGGCGGTCGCACGCTCACCCTCGACGACCTGCGCCAGCACCGGCATCTCGTCGTCCGGGATTCGGGGGCGCAGCGCAGCCGCAGCGGCGGCTGGCTGAACGAGAAGCGCTGGACGGTCACGAACAAGGCAACGTCCATCCGTGCCGCCTGCATGGGCCTGGGCTTCGCGTGGTACCCGGAAGAGAGCATCCGCGAGGAACTCCATTCGGGCGCCCTCGCGCCGCTGCCGCTCGCGGAGGGACGCGAGCGCTACGTCACCCTGTACCTCGTGCACGCGGACCGCGACACCGCGGGACCGGGGGTGCGTCGGCTGTCAGAAATCCTGCGCAACAGGGTCGCCGAGGCCTGCGAGAAAGCCGCGTTGCAATTCCGCCCGGGCGGGCCTGATGATCAGCTCCCCACTCCTCCGCCACCGGAGCCCGCGCCATGACCACAGGCCGATGTCTCTGCGGCACCGTCCGCTACGAAGTCGACGGGTCGTACTCGAACGCAGTGCATTGCCACTGCTCGATGTGCCGCAAGCACCACGGAACGCCATACGCGACCTGGGCGGTCGCGCCGCTCGCGGGCTTCCGCTACACCGCGGGAGAGGCCTCGGTCGGGCGGTACGTCTCGTCGCCCGGCTTCCGCCGTTCCTTCTGCACGATCTGCGGGTCGGTCGTGCCGGACGGCCTCGAATCCGCGGGCATGGTGATCTGTCCGGCCGGAAATCTCGAAGGCGATCTCGGCGTCGAGCCGAGCCTGCACATGTTCGTCGGCTCGAAGGCCCCGTGGCATGAGATCACCGACGACCTGCCTCAGCACCAGGAGTATCCGCCTCAGTTCGGCATGCAGGCGACGCCGCGTCCGCCGGTCGCGACCCGTGGCGACGACGTGCAGGGCAGTTGCCTCTGCGGCGAGGTCGCCTACGCGATCTCGAGCCCGCCCCTCAGGATGTTCTACTGCCACTGCTCGCGGTGCCGGCTGGGACGCAGCGCGGCGCACGCCGCGAACGTCTTCTACAAGGCGGACGGCCTGCGCTGGGTGCGCGGCCCGGAACTGGTGCAGGACTACCAGCTGCCTGACGCGCAGTTCTTCGGCGCCGCCTTCTGCCGGCGATGCGGGAGCGCCATGCCACGGGTCTCGCTCGAGCGCAACGTCGCCGTGGTTCCTGCGGGTTCGCTCGACACCGACCCGGGAATGCGCGTGCAGGCGCACATCTTCGTGGACTCGAAAGCCGACTGGGACAGGATCACCGACCAGGTCCCGCAGTTCGCCGGGATGCCACCCCGCAGGTAGGGCCCCGATCACCATGCGGCTGCGCGATCCTGAGAGACTCCACCAGCTTGCGCTTTATGCCCTGCCCCCGGTCGTGGCGTGGCTCGCGTGGGGTCCCGGCGCGGCGCTCGCGGCGAGCGCAGTCATGGCGCTCGCGGGAATGGCCGTGCGGCTCAAGGCGATGCGCAATGCGGCCGTGCAGGCCGACGCGGCGAAGCTCCGCCTGCACTCGATCTCGTTCTCGCACTACGTGGAGAAGGTGCGCTGGTCCATGGACCGGCTGGGCCTCGCCTACGAGGAAGTCCCGAATGCAGGCATCCTCGGGGTGCTGCTCACGGGCCGCACCGTGCCCTCGCTCGAAGTGCCGCCGGGCCTCACGCGCATCGGCGACTCGCCGCGCATCCTTCGCTACCTGTGGGGCGAATACTGCGGACGCCTGCCGGAGGAGCGAACGCGATTCCTCGAGCCGACCGCGGCGGCGCTCGCGCTCGAGCAGAAATTCGACCGACGGCTCGGCAACGACGTGCGGGTCTGGGCGTACTCGCGGATCTTCCGCCGGCGCGACCTGACACTGCGATCGTGGGGCATTGAGGAGCCCGGGATTCCCGCGTGGCAGCGCGCGCTGCTGCGCGCTTTCACGCCGGTGCTGCGTATGGCAGTGAAGAACATGCTCGGCGTCACGCCATCGCGAGCCGAAAAGGCGCTCGAGCGCACGCGGCAGGCGTTCGACGAGGTGGACGGCCTGCTCGCGGACGGGCGGCGCTACCTGCTCGGGGAGGCGATCTGCTTCGCCGACATCACGTTCGCCAGCCTCGCCGCGCTCGCCGTGCTGCCGCCCGAGTACGCGGGCCGCGGCCTGCGGGGCCGCAGGCTCGATCTCGAGGACCTCGATGCCGGCTGGCGCGCCGAGGTCGAGGACTTCCGCCGCCGGCCCGCCGGCCAGTTCGTGCTCAGGCTCTACCGAGAGCAGCGGCTCGCGCCCCGGGACCGTTGACGGGCGCCACGGTCCCGACGCATTATCTGCCCAGGCAGTTACCGCCTGAGCCCCTTATGCCCGAGCAGCATTATCGCGCTTCCTCGTACCGCGCACGCGGCAGCGTCGGATACCTGCTGCGTCGCGTGTACACGATCATGCACGAGCGGATCGAGGCGGCCTTCGCCGGGCACGGCTTTACGTTGATGCAGTGGATCGTGCTGATCTATGTGCGCGACGGGCTGGCGCGCACCGCGTCCGACATCGTGCGCGAGTTCCGCCACGACAGCGGCGCGCTCACCCGCGTCATCGACCCGCTCGAGCGGCGCGGCCTGCTCACCCGCAAGCGCAGCACCCGCGACCGGCGCTCCGTCAACCTGGCGCTGACGCCGAAGGGCCGCCGTACGATCGAGGAACTGCTGCCCGTCATGGTGTCGGAGATGAACGCGGCGCTCGAGCCGTTCACCCGCGCCGAGTTTGAGCAGTTCCGCGAGCTGCTGGAACGGATGGTCGACCACCTGCAGCAGCTCGCGCCGCCCTCAGTGCCGCAGCCGAAGGCCACGCCCAGACGCAGGACCGCGACGAACGCTCGTACCACCGCCCGGAGCCGCAAGCCGTGAAGCGCTCGCCGCTCATTCCAGCCGTCGGGCTCACGATGCTGCTTGCGGCCTGCGTCGGCACGCCCCCCGGCGGTCCGCGCGTGGCGGAGATTCCAGCGGGTGAGCTCGGACTCGCAGGACCGGCCTACGACGCGGCCCGGGACGAGTGGTGGACAGCCCTGGGCGACCCACAGCTGGACCGGCTCGTCGGCCAGGCGCTCGAGGGCAACCCGAGCCTCGCCGCCTCCCTCGCACGCGTGCGCGGCGCCTGGGAGCAGGCCAGGGTGGTGGGCGCCGGAGACGCGGCGCGCGTGGACTTCGACTTGAGCGCATTCCGCTCCAAGGTGAGCGGCAACTACCTCTATCCGCCGCCGTACGCGGGCTCCACGTTCTGGGACGGCCGGATCGGGTTCAACCTGATGTGGAACCTCGATTTCTGGGGGCGGCAGTCGGCACTGATCGAGCAGGCCACATCGAGCGCGCTCGCGGCCGAACTGGACGCGGCGGCGGCGGGCCTCGCGGTTTCCGGGGCCGTATCGCAGACCTATGTCGACCTCGAGCGAATTGCGGCGCTCGAGAAACTCGCCGACCGCGCCATCCGGCAGCGCGAGGAACTGCTCGCGCTCACGACGCGGCGCGTGAAAGCCGGCCTCGACACTGACGTCGAACTGAGCGCCGCCGAAAGCAACCGCGCGCAGGCCAACGTCGAGCTCGAGCAGGCGCGCGTCGGGAGCCTGCTCGCGGTGCACGCGCTCGCCGCACTCACCGGCCAGGGCGCCGGGGATTACGCCTCGATCACCGCGCCGACGCTGGACCTCGAGAGGACGCTGTCGCTGCCGGCGGCGCTGCCGGCGGACCTGCTCGCGCATCGTCCCGACGTCGCGGCAGCAAAGTCTCGTGTCGCTGCCGCGCAGGCGGGGCGTACCGCAGCGCATGCGGCCTTCTATCCCAACGTGAACCTCATCGGATTCGCCGGTTTCACTGCGGTCGGCCTCGACAGCCTGCCGAAGGGCGACTCGCAGACCTGGACGCTCGGCCCCGCCATCCACCTGCCGGTGTTCGACGCGGGGCGACTGCGCGCCGAGTACGGCAAGACCACGGCGGACCTCGACGCCGCGGTCGCGAGCTACAACGAGACCGTGCTGCGCGCCGTGCGCGAGGCAGCCGACCAGGCCTCGCGGCTCGAGTCCCTGGACCGACAGCTCGGCGGGCAGCAGCGCGCGCTCGACGCCGCCGAGCAGGGCTGGCAACTGGCGTCGCAGCGCTATGAGGCGGGGCTCGGCAATTTCCTCACCGTCCTCAATGCAGAGACACAGGTGCTCGCCGCCAGGCGACAACGGGTCAACCTGCTCGCGGACCGCACGCTGGCGCGCATCGCGCTGCTCGTCGCGCTGGGCGGAAGCTTCCACGAGACGCCCGCGGCGGCCACGACCCACGCGACCGGCCAGAAGGAGACGATCGAGTGAGCACCCCTGATCCCAAGTCGGCCGACGAGGCCGCCGGCTCCTCACGCCGTCGTGGCCTCACCATCCTGGCCGTGTGCGTCCTGCTCGGATGCGCGGCCTGGGCGGTCTACTGGTACGGCTACGCGCGCTGGCGGGTGTCCACCAACGACGCCTACGTCGGAGGCAATGTCGTCCAGGTGACGGCCGACGTCGCCGGCACGATTCTGTCGGTGCACGCGCGCGAGACGGACACGGTCGCGGCCGGGCAGACGCTGCTCGAACTCGATCCGGCCGACGCCCGCGTCGCCATGGATGCGGCGCTCGCGGACCTGGGCAACACGGTGCGCCAGGTCCATGGCGCGTTCCTGCAGGTGGATCGCCTGCGCGCACAGGTCACGCTGCGCGAGGTGGAACTTGCGCGCGCGCGCGCGGACCTTGCCCGCCGCAACTTACTGACGGAAGGAGGCGCGATTTCCGCAGAGGATGTCGCACACGCCCGCGACGCCGTCGCCGGACTCGAAGCGGCGCTGCGTGCGACCCGCGAGGAACTGAACGTCGCCCTCGCGCAGACCGTCGGCACCACCCCGGCGGACCACCCGCAGGTGCTGCGCGCGGCGACACGCGTGCGCGAGGCGGCGCTTGCACTGCAGCGTACCGTGATCAGGGCGCCGCTCGGCGGCGTGATCGCGAAGAAGGGCGTCCAGGTTGGCCAGCGCGTCGCGCCAGGGGCGCCGCTGCTCGGTCTTGTGACGCTCGAGGACGTGTGGGTCGACGCGAACTTCAAGGAAGGCCAGCTCGGGCAGATGCGGATCGGCCAGCCGGTGTGGCTGCACACCGACCTGTACGGCGGCAGCGTCGAATTCTCCGGTCGCATCCGCGGCATTTCCCCCGGGACCGGCGCCGCGTTCGCGCTGCTGCCGCCGCAGAATGCGTCGGGCAACTGGATCAAGATCGTTCAGCGCGTCCCGGTGCGGATTATGCTCGACGCGGCCGAGGTCCGTGAGCATCCGCTGCGCGTGGGGCTGTCCGTGAGCGTGGTCGTGGACGTGCACGACCAGTCCGGCACCGTGCTGACGGTACCGAATGCGGATGTTGTGGTGTCCATCGAGCCTCGCGTGATCTCGGACCCGGCCACCGAGGCGCTGATCGCGCATACCATCGCCGTCAATTCCGGCCCGCCGGCCCCGCGGGGATGAGCGGGCGGCGCGAGGACCACGACCGGCCGCTGATCCCGCTGCCGCCCGGCACGCGGGGCCTGACCGCGTTCGCCCTCGCGCTCGGCACCTTCATGCAGGTGCTGGACATGACGATCGCGAACGTCTCGCTGCCCACCATCGCCGGCAACCTCGGGGTGAGCGCGAACCAGGGCACCTGGATCATCACGTCGTTCGCGGTCTCCAACGGAATCTCGGTGCCGCTGACCGGCTGGCTCATGCGCCGCTACGGCGTGGTGCGCACCTTCGTCGCATCGGTTTCTCTCTTCACGATCGCATCCCTCCTGTGCGGCATCGCGTGGAGCTTCGAGTCGCTGATCGCGTTCCGGGTGCTGCAGGGCGCGGTCTCCGGCCCGATGATGCCGGGGTCGCAGGCGCTGCTGATGTCCATCTATCCTGCGTCGCGACGCGGGACGGCGCTCGCGATCTGGTCCATGACCACGCTGATCGCGCCGGTCATGGGGCCGCTGCTCGGCGGCTACATCTCCGACAACTACTCCTGGCCGTGGATCTTCCTGATCAACCTGCCGGTCGGCGCGCTGAGCGCGATCCTGTGCTGGCGGGCCCTGCACGCGAAGGAGACGCCGACCGAAAAGATTCCGGTGGACTGGACCGGGCTGGTGCTGCTGGTGGTCTGGGTCGGCGCGCTGCAGATCATGCTGGACACGGGGCGCGACGCCGACTGGTTCGCCTCGCCCGGTATCGTGATGCTTGCGGTCGTGTCGGCCGTCGGTTTCATCGCGTTTCTGGTCTGGGAGCTCACCGAGCGGCACGCGATCGTCGACCTGAGCCTGTTCCTCGGGCGGAATTTCACGGTCGGCACGCTGATCACCTGCGTGGGGTACGCGGTCTTCTTCGGCAACGTGGTAATCCTCCCGCTCTGGCTGCAGACCCAGCTCGGATACACCGCGAGCTGGGCCGGCATCGTGCAGGCACCCGCGGGAGTCGTGGCGCTGCTGTTCGCGCCCCTGGCAGGGCGCCTCGTCACGCGCGCCGACGCCCGCATCGGCGCGTCCATATCGTTCCTGGTCATGGCGGCCGCCTACTACATGCGGGCACGCCTCAATTCACAGGCGGCGTTCGGGGACTTCATGCTGCCGATGGCGCTGCAGGGCGCTGGCGTCGCATTCTTCTTCGTGTCCGTCGTGACCATCACCCTCGACGGCATCACGCCGCAGCGCATGCCGGCCGCCACCAGCATCTCGAACTTCCTGCGCATTACTGCGGCGGCCTTCGCGACTTCGATCTCGACCACGATGTGGGACAACCGGGCGAGCCTGCACCAGAGCCGGCTCGCCGAGGCCTCCAGCGCCTTCGACCCGAAGCTGCAGCAGGCCCTCGCGGGCCTGCACGACCTCGGCCTGACCGACCAGCAGTCCATCGCCGTGCTCACGCGAGGCATGATCCAGCAGGCCTACACGCTCTCGTCGATCGACTACTTCTACGCGACGACCTGGATCGCCGTGCTGCTCGCCGGCGTCGTGTGGTTCACGCGCCGGCCGCGTGTCGCGAGCGGCATGCCCGTCGCCGCGGACTGAGACCGGCCCGCAGCAGCGCGGCCGACGCAGCCCGGTTCCCCGGGCAGCCCTACTCCTCCGGCTCGTTCTCCTCCGCGCTCCACTTACGACGGTGCGCGAATTCCGCTGCCGCGCGCACGGAAGCGTGCCGGTTCGACAGCAGCAGCGACGACGGATCGCAGACGCGGGCGCGGATCACCCCGAGGTCCACGGCAGCGTCGAAGAGGCTCGGATACCAGTGTTCCCAGCCCGGAAAGATCTCGTCGCAGCGCTCCTTGAGGGTCATGACCGCGGAGTCTGCCTCCGGGCTTGCGCGCCGGCAACCCTGTCGTGCCCCGTCAGCCGGCGACCGCGCCGAGCAGGTTCGCGTACGCGCCCGGATCGGTGACGAGCACGAACGCCAGTCCCGCGAGCGCACCTCCGAGATGCGCGTCGTGATTGATGCGCCCGCGGGCCTGACGGCCCGCGTACCAGGAGTACGCAACGTAGCCGATCGCGAACAGCGGTGCCGGGATCGGGATCGGAATCGGGAAGATGAACAACTTCTGCCAGGGGAAGTACACGATCGACGCGAACAGCACAGCAGAGATCGCTCCCGACGCGCCGAGCGAGGCGTAGTTCAGGTCGTTGCGGTGCTTGAAGTACGTGCCGATGTCGCTTGTCACCAGGCCGAACAGGTACAACGCGGCAAAACGCGCCGAGCCCACCTGGCGCTCGACCTGGAAGGCGAAGAAGTAGTACGTAAACGCGTTGAACAGCAGGTGTGACAGGTCCGCGTGCACGAATCCGCTGGTCACGATGGTTTCGTACTGCCGGCGGCGCAGGAACCAGTAGGGACGGAACAGGCTCTGCTCGATGATCCGGGGCGACAGGTACAGGCCGGCGAGGCTCGCCGCGACCATGACCACGAGGATGACCAGCGCAATGCCCATTTCAGCCCTCGTGGCTCACATACACGAGCGCAGAGACGTCGAAGCCCAGGTCCCGCGCACGGGCGACGAGCCGACCGACCTCTGCCTTCGCCGGGTCTGGCCTCCGTGACAGGATCCACAGGTAGGACCGGGTCGGTCCGGCGACCAGCACGATGGAATACGCCGCGTCCAGATCGACCACGTTGTAGCCCCCGTAGAACGGCCCGAAGAAGGACACCTCGAGCTCGGCCACGTCGCGCGGCCCGCGGAACCGGGCGCGGCCGCGCGCCTCGCGCCACTCTTTCTTTTCGGCGTCGTAGCCGCGATTCAGGACGTCGATTCCGCCGTCCCCGCGCGCCGCATAGGTCGCGGTCACGCGGCTCAGCCCGCGCTCGAAACCGTGATCGAGGCGCGCGATCTCGTACCACGTGCCGAGATAGCGCTCGGGCTCGAACCCCCGGACCGGTTCGACGCCGTTGGGAATCTGCGCGCAGCCTGCGAGCATCGCGCAGGCGAGCCATGCCAGGGGCCGTACCGTCATGCGAATTTCAACTGTGGAATCATGCGGCCATGTTCTCACGTCGAGCGCGAGGGATCGAGGAGCGGCTTTCTGCGCCTCCCGACCACGCAGTCGCTCAGCGCCGGAACCGGATGTCGCCGGCGAGCTCGGGCCTGCATCCGCGCTTCGAGGCATAGAACCGGCGCATGACGTCGAGGTCCCGCTCCTCGTCGCCGGTGAAGCGCACGTAGGTGTCCATCCCGACCGTGCGCGTCGCGTAGTCGATGTACGCGAACACGACCGGGACGTTCGCCGCGAGTGCCAGCTGGTAGAAACCCGACTTGATGTGCTCCGTGTGCGAGCGGGTCCCTTCGGGCGTGATTGCGACCCACATCCAGTCCCTGCGCCCGAATTCCTTCACCAGCGCGTCGATGAATCCGCTCGAGCGTCTGCGGTCGACCGGGATGCCGCCGAGCCGCTCGAGGAGTCCACGGAAGGGCCTGCGAAACATCTCGGTCTTGCCGATCCAGTTCGCCGGCAGGTCATGGCCGATGCGGAACGTGAGGCCGATCGGGAAATCCCAGTTCGAGGTGTGCGGATACACGACGATGATGCCCTTCGGCTCAGGCGGCCACACGAAGGAGTTTCTCCAGCCGCAGAGCCGCAGCAGGCCGAGCAGCGCGCGTCGCCAGAGGGCCGGCTGCCTCGGGGCCGGGTCAGGAGGTTTCATACTGTCGCCTCTCTATCGCTTCTGCCGGCGCTTCAGGGCCCCGACGAAGCCCTCGAGGGTCGGGGAGACGGCGCCCGGAGGAATCATCGCCTCGATGAGCTGGAACCGTCCGCGGGTCGCGAACGCGCGCTCGAGCGCCGCAGCGAGTTCCCTCCGCGTCGTGACGCGCACGCCGTCGCCACCCAGCGCCCCGGCCACCTCCGCGAAATGCCAGTCGTCGAGGGTGTTGAACTTCGACTCCGGCTGGAATACCCGCAGCATTTCCCAGCTCAGGTTGTTCATCACGATCACGATCGGGTCCCAGCCATAGCGTCGGCAGTTGCCCAGCTCCCAGCCGGTCATCTGGAACGCGCCGTCGCCCACCAGCACCAACGGCCGTTGCCCGGTCGCAGCCTGCAGGCCCAGTGCCGCAGGCACGCCGAACCCCATGGTCGCGTAGTACCCGGGCGCGACGATCTCGGTGTTCTCGATCTCGAAGGCCGTGAACAGGCAGTCCCCGCAGTCGCTCGCCACCGGCATGCGGACGCCACGCGCGAACAGGTCGTTCACCGCCCTCGCGATGTCGGCGGGCGCGATCGGCCGGTCGTCGGCCGCGAGACCGCGCGGGTACTCCGTGGCGCACCCCGCCGGACGGGACGGCCGGCCCGCGACGCGGCGCGCAAGCTCGTCCACCAGCGCGGCGAGCGGAATGTTGCCGTAGCGGTGGAATCCCATGGACACCGAGCGGTCCACCGCGATGATGCTATTGCGATAGTCCACACGCCCTTCGGACACGCCGAAGTTCGTGTCCGACATTGTGACGCCGAACAGCAGCAGGCAGTCGGACTCCTCCACGGGCCGCCCGACGTCCGGGTGCGCCGTGAGCCCGAGGTAGGTCCCGACGACCGGGATTTGGCTTCCCGCCAGCAGTCCGCGCCCCATGAACGAGGTCACGACGGGAACGTGCAGGCGTCGCGCCAGCTCTGCCACGCGCGACTCGATGCCGTAGCGACGGACCTCGACGCCGACCATCATCACCGGCCGCGCTGCGCTCTCGATGCGTTCCATGATCTCGTCGGCGCAGGCCGCGACCGCCTCGGCGTCGAACGCCGATTCGGGCAGCCGGCGCACGGGCTCGCACTCTTCGAACACCAGGTCGCGCGGAAACTCGAAGTACACGGGCCGGGACTGCTCGAGGCAGCTGCGCAGCACCCGCGCGATCCGCTCCGGCGCGCGCGCCGGATCGTCGAGCAGCGCCTGGTCGCAGGTGATCTCGCGATAGATCTCGAACTGCGAATCGAGCCGCTTCACCTGGTGGTGCAGCAGCAGCCCGGCTCGCCCCTCGTTGCGGCCCGGCGCGCCGGAGACGACCACCAGCGGCGACTTCTCCGCGTAGGCCGCCGCCACCGGGTTCACCATGTTGAGCGCGCCCGCGCCGTAGGTGACGGCCGCCACGCCCGGCGCGCAGCTGATGCGCGCCGCGGCGTCCGCCGCGAACCCCACCGACGGCTCGTGGCTCAGCGTGTGCAGCGGCAGTATTCCCGACTCCTCCACGACCTTGAAGAACTGCAGCACGAAGTCGCCAGGGATGCCGAAGACCTGGCGCGCACCGTGGTCCCGCAGGGCCGTGAGCAGCGATTCCGCGAGGTTCATGCGTCCCGCCAGTGGCGCTTGCCGGCCATCGCCTTCTCGTATTCGGGCCGGCTCAGGATGTTTTCCTGCAGCTGCATGTCGATGGCGCAGTACCGGCCGAGGAACTCCTCGACCGCGCCGGTCGTGGCGAGCACGTGATCGCGGACGTAGTTCACGTCGATGTTCATGCACACCGCGCCCACGATCCCGTAGGGCTCGCGGACGATGGGAATGGTCGTGCACTTGAAGTTGCGCGCGCCGATCGTCAGGCCGTAATTCAGCTTGTCCTGCGCGAGCACCCGCCGGCGCTTCAGGTCGATGACGAGGCTCGTCGTCCCCATGCCCTCGGAGCGCCCCGTCACCTCGCCGTCGGCGATGCTGGTGATCGAGCGCGACGGGTTGACGAGGTCGTGCAGCAGGATCTCGATGCCCATGCCGCGGAAAGTCCCGCCCAGCAGCCGCACGATCCGCCGATAGTTCTCCAGGTACTCGCTGCTGTCCTTCATGACCTCCCGGCCATCGTACTTCGCGTAGAGCTTCTCGTACCGGGCCAGTCCCTCGGGGTCGAGCTGGTAGCGCACGCCGTTCTGCTCGCCGAGCACGATGAGCTGCGCCGCCGCCGTGGCATCCTTCTTCTCCAGCAGGCTGTCCACGCCGCGGCGGAACAGCTCCAGGCTGAAATTCGGAAATCCGTCCGCATCGACCTCAAACGGGTAGAAGTCGTACTGCTCCAGGTTTCGCCCGCGCATCAGCGTGCGCTGCCGGTACTTGCCGATGAGAAAGCCGGCCCCGAACACCAGCGCCGACACGACCAGG
>Ga0315292_10001494_pt1 | contig 12550 bp, 7 predicted proteins | sample YL17G13_0_MG_FD_204029 | JGI IMG/M metagenome (GOLD analysis project Ga0315292, IMG submission 204029) | Sediment microbial communities from Yellowstone Lake, YNP, Wyoming, USA - YL17G13_0 | ecosystem: Environmental > Aquatic > Freshwater > Lake > Sediment | place: USA: Wyoming | collected... | reverse complement strand
GCCCGGCGTCACGGGCCAGGTGGACGTCTCGGGTGAACTCGGCCGGTTCGACCTCGGCCAGGGCCATGCGGGTCGGGCCCTGATTGGCCCCCTTCAGGAAGATCCGCTCGCCGTTCACCGACCAGATCCAGTCGCGTACCTCGACCGTGCGCAGCCCGAGGGGTCGTGTGAGCTCGTCGCTCAGGGCGCCGTCGTCGGTGTGGACGGCGATCCGCACGTCGTACATGGGTTGGTCGCCGAGGGCGTGGGGCCACCACTTGTGCGGGTCGGGGACGGTGACCGACCACTCGACCCGGTTCTCGCCGGCGGCCAGCGGCTGGGTGTGCCGAAACGTGATGGAGTCGCCCCGGTCACCCCGGGGGGTGACGGTGGCGATCAAGTCCACGGGGCGGGCCTCGACCGTGTCGAGCACGACGCGCAGGGCGACGACGGCGGCCTCGTCCCGCACCTCGGTGCAACGGACGCGTGAGTGGCGGATGCGCACCGGTCCCGACTGCTCGAGGCGCACGGGGCGCCAGATGCCTCCGGGGTTGGCGTCCTGGTCGAGCACATCGCTGTGCTGGAACGCTCCGGTGAGACTGCGCTTCGAGCTCAGATCGGTGGGGCGGGGGCACGCGACCTCGAGGGCGAGGGCGTGCTCGCCGGCCGCGTCGAGTGGTTCGGTCACCTCGAACAGGTGCGGGAAGAAGTAGCCCTCGGTGTCGCCGAGATAGGTGCCGTCGAGCCAGACGTCGCTCGTGTAGAAGATCCCGTCGAGCACGAGCCAGGTGCGCCGCTCACCCGACCTGGCGTCGGCCTCGCCCTCGGCACCCGGCCCGAACGGCTCGGGGGTGGCGAACACCGTGCGGTGCAGCACGGGGCCGTCGGCGCCGGCCAGGGCCGGGTTCGAGCGCCAGTGCCCGGGCACGTCGGCCAGCGCCCAGTCGTCGTCGTCGAAGCCCGGATCGGCGTAGGCCCGACGGGTCGCGTCGTCGGCGAGGGCGGCCCGCCAGGTGCCGGAGAGGTCGACATCGGAGGCCATCGCCGCTGCAACCTACCGGAGTGGTGCCTTCGCCGACCGAAAACCCTGCTCGGCGGTGGCGTCCACCGATCAGACGGCGAAAAGGCCGCGGGAACTCCTCGGCGCGGCCGATAAGGGAGAGAACGACTGTGGCCGTCATCTACCCGACGGGGGGTTCTTCCGTGCCCGAAGCAGCTTTCGGCCTCCATGTGGGACCCGGTACCGATCGTGGGACGCGGCCGCCGTCGACGGGGGTGGCCTCGCTGATCTCCCGGGCCCAGCTCGACGAGGCCCTCTCGCAGGTCGGCGACGTCGTGCTCGTCGTCGCCACCGACGGCACGATCGGCTATGTGAGCCCAGCGGTCCACTCGTTGCTCGGCTTCGACCAGGATGCCGTGCTCGGCCGCAGCCTGGTCGACTTCCTGCATCCCGACGACGGGCCGGACATCATGAGCAAGGTGGCCCTTCGTCACGGTCATCACGAGGCGGGCACGCGGCTGCTGGTGCGCCATGCCGACGATGCATGGCGGGAGGCGCTGCTGTTCGTGCATGCCGGCCCGGCGCTCGACGCCGCCGGGTACCGGGCGGTGGTGCTGCGCGACGCCAGGGACCGCGGGCACACGCTCGATGCGCTCCGCCAGCGGCTCGCCTTCGAGGACCTGCTCACCCGGGTGGCGTCGTCGTTCATCCATCGTCCGGCGCACGAGATCGACGCCTGCATCGCCGACGCGCTGGCCGACATCGGTGCGTTCGTCGGCGTCGACCGGGCGTACGTGTTCGTCTCTCGCGACGATCGACGCACGCTCGAGAACTCCCACGAGTGGACGGCGCCCGGCATCGCCCCGGAGATCCAAGGCCTCGGGCCCATTCCCGAGGCCGAGCTCCCCGAGTGGATGGGCACGCTCGAGCGACTCGAGGCCATCTACATCCCGAGGGTGGCCGACCTGGGCGAGGAGTGGCGTCACGAGGTCGATCTCCTCAAGCCCACGGGTGCCCAGTCGGTGCTGGCGGTCCCGCTCGCCGACGAAGGTCGGCTGATCGGGTTCATCGGGTTCGACCTCGTCGAGCGTGAGCGCATCTGGAGCGACGACCACATCTCGGTGCTCACCTCGGCGGCCGGCATCATCTCCCAGGCGCTGGCCCGCACCGACGCCGACCAACGGTTCGGGCTGGCCTTCACGAATGCGCCGCTGGGCATGGTGCTGAGCGGGCCCGACGGGCGGCACCTCCAGGTGAATCGGGCCTACTGTGAGCTGGTCGGCCGACCCGAGGCCGAGCTGATCGGGATGTCGTCGAGCGACTTCGTCCACCCCGACGACCTCGATCGACTGACTGCGGAGCATGCCCTGATCGCGCTCGGCGCCGCTGGGCAGGTGACCCTCGAACTGCGGGTGGTGCGACCCGACGGCGAGTTGATCTGGGCCCGGCTGCACATCTCATCGGTGCGCAGCAGCGACGGCATGCTGCGCTACACCGTGTCGCACATCGAGGACATCACCGATCGGCATCACCAGGAGATCGAGATCCGGGCCAGCGAGGAGCGCTACCGCACGCTGGTCGAGAACTCACCGGCATTCGTCACCCGCTTCGACTGCGAGTTGAACCTGGTGTACGCGAGCCCCCGGACCCGGGCCCTGTGGCCCCGGGTCGACGCCGCCCTCGGCACTCCCGACGGCACGGCAGAGCTCTTCGAGAGCGCGATCGACCCCCGCTGGGAGCGCTCCATCCGCCAGGTCGTCGAGACGGGCTCGCGGCTCGACACCGAATGGCAGGTCGAGATCGAAGGCGAACCGCGATGGTTCCAAGCGCGCTCCGTTCCCGAGTTCGACGAGGAGGGCGCTGTCGACCACGTGCTCGTCATGACCACCGACATCACGGCCCTGAAGCGTACCGAGGCCGAGCTCGCCCACCAGGCGATGCACGATCCCCTCACTGGCCTGGCCAACCGGGCCCTGCTGCTCAACCAGCTCAGCCGCACCCTGGCCGGGCGCGATCGTCCCATCGGTTCGGTGGCGGTGCTGTTCCTCGATCTCGACCGGTTCAAGGTCGTCAACGATTCGCTCGGTCACACCGCCGGCGACCAGCTGCTCGTGGCGACCGCCGCCCGGCTGCTCTCGGTCCTGCGCCCGACCGATCTCGTCGCCCGCCTGGGCGGTGACGAGTTCGTGGTGCTGCTCGATCGGCTCGACGACATCCACGAGCCGGTCGTGCTCGCCCAGCGGATCCACGATGTGCTCAAGGGGCCCGTCCTCGTCGAGGGCAGCGAGGTGTTCACGACCGTGAGCATCGGCATCGCCGTCACGACGTCGCACGACGCCGATGCCGACGGCATGCTGCGTGACGCCGACGCCGCCATGTACCTGGCCAAGGCCCGCGGTCGCGATCGCTACGAGATCTTCGACGAGGCGCTCCGCACGCAGGCCATCGAGCGCCTGCGCACCGAGTCCTACCTTCGGCGGGCGCTGGAGATGGGCGAGATCGAGGTGTACTACCAGCCCGAGCTCTCGCTCGACACCGGCATGATGGTCGGGGCCGAGGCGCTGGCCCGTTGGCACCATCCTGTGGCCGGACTGCTCGAGGCCGGAGCGTTCATCGAGTTGGCCGAGGACTCCGGCCTCATCCTCGACCTGGGGGCCTGGGTGCTGGCCGAGGCCTGTCGCCAGGCCGGCGAATGGCACCGCGACCGACCCGACTTCCGACTCACGATCCGCGTCAACCTCTCGGCCCGGCAGATCGCGCAGTCGAACCTGGTCGATCTTGTGGTCAGCGCCATGGCCGCCGGCGGCATCGAGCCGCCCTCGCTGTGCCTCGAGATCACCGAGACGGCGCTCATGGCTGACCCGGTGGCGGGCCTCAAGGTGCTGCAGGATCTGCGTTCGCTGGGCGTGCGGCTGGCCATCGACGACTTCGGCACCGGCTACTCCTCGCTCAGCTACCTGAAGCGGTTCCCGGTCGACGTGCTCAAGATCGACCGTTCCTTCGTCGACGGCCTCGGTCACGATCCCGACGACACGGCCATCGTCACGGCCATCATCAGCCTGGGTCGGGCCCTGGGGCTGCGGTTGGTCGCCGAGGGGGTCGAGACGCCCCGCCAGCTCGCCGAGCTCCGCCGCTTGGGCTGCGACCGGGCTCAGGGGTACCTGTTCGCCCGGCCCGGGCCGGCCGACCTCCTGTGGGACCTCCCGACGCCCTATCCCATGGACGGCGAACTTCGGTGACGTCGTCGAGCGACACGGAGCGGGAATTGCGCCAACGGCTGATCAACGAGGGTCGGCTCGTGCGGATCGCGTCGGCCTTCGTGAACCTCCCGGCCGACCGCACCGACGAGGGGGTACTCGCCGCCCTCGGGGAGATGGGCGGGATGAGCGGCGTCGATCGGGTCCAGATCGTGCAGTTCGATGTCGAGGCCGCCGAGCTGGTGAACACGCACGAGTGGGCGGCACCTGGTATCCGGGCCCTGAAGGACACGACGCCACGGGTGCCGTACCGCGAGGTCGGCCTCGTGCGGGCCCTGGTGCGCCACGAGGACGTGAGCATCCTGTCCATCGCCGATCTGGACGAGTCCTGGGCCGCCGAGAAGGCCTGGTTCCAGGCGCGCCGGGTCGTGTCGGTCCTGGCTGTGCCGCTCACCGAACAGGGCGTGGTGACCGGGTTCATCGGGTTCGAGGCGGTCGATCGCGAGTGGGGATTCGAGTCCGTGCACGTGGCCACCCTGCGATCGGCGGCCGGGATCCTGGCTCAGGTCTTCGCCCGTCACCGGGCCGAGCGGCGGCTGGCCTTCCAGGCCGGTCACGATCCGCTGACCGAGCTCCCCAACCGGTGGGCATTCCTCGAGGAGCTCGCCCGCTCGCTCGACCGGCGGCTCGGGCTGCCCGACGCCGATGCCGGCGTCGCCGTGCTGCTCTTCGATCTCGACCGCTTCAAGGTCATCAACGACTCGCTCGGCCACGGCGCCGGTGACGAGCTGCTGGTCATCCTGGCCCGGCGCCTCGAGGAGTCCTGTCCGCCGGGGGCGTGGCTGGCCCGCATGGGTGGCGACGAGATGGTCATGCTCGTCGAGGGCACCTCCAGCGAGGCCGACACCATCGCCATCGCCCGCGACATGCGCCGCGTGATCCGTCAGCCGATCACCCTGCTGGGCCAGGAGATCGCCGTCTCGGCGAGCGTGGGCATCGTGTTCGCGACCGACGCGGCCGAGACGCCCCACGACCTGCTGCGTCACGTCGACTCGGCGATGTACGCCGCCAAGGAGCTGGGTCGCGACCGGGTCGAGGTGTTCGACCAGTCGCTCCGCTCCAAGGTGCGCCGCCAGCTCCAGGACGAGATCGCGCTCCGCCAGGCCGTCGAGCACGGCGAGCTGGTGGTGCACTACCAGCCCGAGATCGAAGTTCCGTCCGGTCGGGTCGTGGGGGCCGAGGCGCTCTTGAGGTGGCAGCACCCCGCCCGCGGCCTGCTTCCGGCGGCCGAGTTCATCCACCTGGCCGAGGAGACCGGCCTCATCGTCGGCATCGGCCTGTGGGTGCTGCGTGAGGCGTGCAACCAGCAGGTCATCTGGCTCCGGTCGTTCCCGGATCAGCCGATGCTCGTGCGGGTCAACCTGTCGGCGCGCCAGCTCGGCCAGCGCGATCTGCTCTCGCAGGTCATGACGATCCTGCACGAGACGGCGGTCGACCCGTCGCACCTCTGTCTCGAGATCACCGAGACGGCGGTGATGGCCGACGCCGAGATCTCGTTGGAGGTGCTCGAGAAGCTCCGCAGCCTCGGCGTCGGGCTGGCGATCGACGACTTCGGCACGGGCTATTCGTCACTCAGCTACCTGAAGCGGTTCCCGGTCGACGTGGTCAAGATCGACCGTTCGTTCGTCGACGGTCTCGGGAACGATCCGGATGACACGGCGATCGTGCAGGCGATCATGGTGCTGGCCGGCGCCCTCGGCCTGAACGTGACGGCCGAAGGCGTCGAGACCGAGGTGCAGCTCGCCGAGCTGATCCGTCTCGGCTGCTCGAGGGTGCAGGGGTACCTGTTTGCCCGTCCGGGGCCACCCCACGAGCTCGGTCGGCGGCTCGCCTGACCGGGAACCGACGGCTGACGGTAGCCTCACGCCATGCCTGATCAGCCTTCGGTCGTCACCCTCGGTCAGCTCCGTCAGTCGGGCTGGGCCTCACTGCCGGTCAAGGAGGAAGTGCGCCGCAACGCCGTCGCCCGAATCCGCGCCGGCGAGGCCCTGTTCCCCCGGGTGCTCGGCTACGAGGACACGGTGCTGCCCCAACTCGAGAACGCGCTGCTCGCCGGCCATGACGTGATCTTCCTGGGCGAGCGGGGCCAGGCCAAGACCCGCATGATCCGGTCGCTCACCGGGCTGCTCGACGAGTGGATGCCGATCGTCGCCGGATCCGAGATCAACGACGATCCGTACAACCCGGTGTCACGCCACGCCCGCGACCTGGTCGCCGAACAGGGTGACGACACCCCCATCAGCTGGGTGCACCGGGACGAGCGCTTCGGCGAGAAGCTGGCCACGCCCGACACCTCGATCGCCGACCTCATCGGCGAGGTCGACCCGATCAAGGTCGCCGAGGGCCGGTACCTGTCCGATGAGCTCACCCTGCACTACGGCCTGGTGCCCCGCACCAACCGGGGCATCTTCGCCATCAACGAGCTTCCCGATCTGGCCGAGCGCATCCAGGTCGGCCTGTTGAACGTGCTCGAGGAACGCGACGTGCAGGTGCGCGGCTACAAGATCCGGCTGCCCCTCGACCTCATGCTGTTCGCCTCGGCGAACCCCGAGGACTACACGAATCGTGGCCGCATCATCACGCCGCTCAAGGATCGCTTCGGCGCCCAGATCCGCACCCACTACCCGCTCGAGGTCGACATCGAGGTCGACATCGCCATGCAGGAGGCAACCCCGCTGGTGGCCGACGGCATCACCGTCGAGGTGCCCACCTACATGGCCGAGATCGTGGCCACCCTCAGCCATCTGGCCCGTCAGAGCCCGCACATCAACCAGCGCTCCGGCGTGTCGGTGCGACTCACCGTCTCGAACCTCGAGACCCTCGTGGCCAACGCCGCCCGTCGGGCGCTGCTCCACGGTGAGACCGAGGTCGTGCCCCGGGTCAGCGATCTCGAGGCCCTCGCCTCGTCGACCGCCGGCAAGGTCGAGATCGAGTCGCTCGAGGAGGGCCGCGACGAGCAGATCATCGAGCACCTGCTGCGGACGGCGGTGCTCACGGTGTTCAAGGACCACTTCGCCATCGAGAACCTGCGTGGCGTGCTCGACGCCTTTGACGACCAGGCGGTGGTCAGCGCCGGCGACGACGTGGTGTCGGCCGACTACGTGCGCCTGCTCGTCGCCATGCCCCCGCTCGAGCAGCCGGTCAGCCAGTTGATCGGCGACAACGGGTCGTCGGCCGCCGTCGCCAGCGCCGTCGAGTTCATCCTCGAGGGACTGCACCTGTCGAAGCGGCTCAACAAGGAAGCCGTCGGCGCCCGCGCCCAGTACCGCTCCCGGTAGCCGGCTTCTCAGCGCACCAACTCGTGCACGCCGTCGCCGCCCGCGACGACGACCCGTTCGACCATGGCCCCCGGGAAGATGCCGTGCTCGACGATGCCGGGCACCGCGGCCAGGTCGGCGGCCAACGAGAGCGGGTCGTCGATGGGCCCGAAGTGGGCGTTCATGAGCAGGTTGCCGTTGTCGCTGAGCCGGTCCCGGGTGATCACGTCGTGGGCACCGAGTGCCCGCACCCGGTCGATGACGACGGCGGGGGCGAAGTCGAGTACCTCGAGCGGGGTGCCGAACGGCCCGAGCCGCTCGACCAGCTTCGACTCGTCGACGACCACGACGAACCGGGGCGCCATCTGGGCGATGAGCTTCTCGCGGGTGTGGGCGCCGCCGCCCCCCTTGGTCAGGTTGAACTGCGGGTCGACTTCGTCGGCGCCGTCGATGGCGATGTCGAGGGCGCCGATCTCGTCGGGGCTCACGACCACGAGCCCGAGCGAGGTGGCCAGGTCGTGGGTCTGGTCGGATGTGGCCGTGCACCGGATGTCGAGCGCCTGCTCGCCGAGGGCGACGATCGTGAAGTGCACGGTCGACCCGGTGCCCAGGCCGACCCGCATGCCGTTGGACACATACGTCGCCGCCTGTCGGCCGGCGGCTTCCTTCGCTGCTGATGCCGAGTCGCTCATCGGGTCAGCCTGGCACGTTCCTCGACCGGGTCGCCCAGGCCCGCGCCATCTCGGCGCTCTCGCGGGGTGCCCGGTCGCGGTCGAACAGGCCGCAGGGCGCGTCGAAGCCGTGCTCCCATTCGTAGCTGTCGATGCCGGTGCGGTGGAACGCGCCACGTAGGTCGATGCCGTCGTCGACGGCGGCCTCGATCTGGGTGAGCGAGTTGCGGAGCACGTCGGTGCGCCAGGCGTCATCGTCGGTGGCCACGCCGAGCCCGGCGACCACCAGAGGCCTCCCCGGCAATTCCTCGGCGAGGCGCCGCACGGTGAGGCCGAGGCCCTCGGGCCACGGGGCGTCGCCGGTCAGGTCGGCCGGGGCGTCGGCGGGATAGGGCCCGGTGTGGCCGTCGGCGTAGACGGTGTGGGCGCCCGAGTAGGTGAAGCCCACCAGGTCGAACGATCCGGCCATGTCGGGGATCTCGCGCGTCGCCAGACCCGGGATCTCGAGCACTCCGTCGCGCAGGGTCCGGGTCCATGCCCAGACGAGGTCATCGGCGGCGCTCGCCTCGCGTTCGGCGGCGGCCAGCTCGTCGGGATGTCGCGACGTCACCCCGGGCCGGATCGGCGTCAGGTGATGGATCGCCATCACGGGTTGCTCGCCGCTTTGCAGTAGGCGCCAGGCTTCGTGGTCGGCCAGGTGGGTGGCCCGCAGGGCCAGGGCGAACTGCTCGGGGTCGGCAACGCCGGGCGGGCTCGTCGCCGTGCGCCAACCCCGCGTGGCGAACTCGCCGGGCTCGTGGATCGGCACCCATCCGAACACGAGATCGCCGAAGGTCTCGGCCATCCAGTCCACGTGGCGCGGCCACAGGTACGTCCGGCCGCGGTCGTCGACGAAGCCGCCTTCGTTCTCGCTGAACCAGCCGGGCAGCGTGGTGTGGTGCAGGCCGGCCCAGATGTTGATGCCGGCATCGCGGGCGGTCTTCAGCACGTCGAGGTAGTGCTCGATCACCGCTGGGTCGTGGCGGTCGGGCTCGGGCTCGAGACGGGCCCAGTCGAGTGTCAGTCGGTGATGGGTGAGGCCGAAGTCGGCCAGCAGGCCGAAGTCGTCGGCGTAGCGGCGCCAGAACTCGTTGCCGTCACCGGAGCGGGGGGCACGACCGGCCTGCTCCCAGCGGAACCAGTCGCTGGCCGGGGCCGCCCCTTCGGTTTGGGTCGCCGATGCCCCCGTGCCCCACCAGAAGTCGTCGGGAAGGGTCACGGGTGGAGTATGGCGCGCCGAGTCTTCCGTCAGGCGCTGACGGGCTCGTCGGCCAGGAAGCCGCCGAGCCGTGCCAGGTGCGGGCCGGCGGCGCCGAGCTGGAACTCGATCTGCTTGGCCCACAGGAAGTAGCGGTGGGCCGGGTAGTCGAGATCGATCGAGATGCCGCCGTGCAGGTGCAGCACGGCGTGACCGATCCGGCTGCCGCTGTATGACGTCCAGTACTTGGCCACGGCGACCTCGCTGTCGGCCAGGGCACCCTGGTCGAGCAGGCTGGCGGCCTGAAGCATGCTGAGGCGGATCGCCTCGTTGTCGACGAAGCAGTCGGCCATGCGGTGGCCGACGGCCTGGAACGTGCCGATCGCCCGGTCGAACTGCTTGCGCTCGATCACGTAGGCGGCGGTGAGGCGCATGCCGGCATCGGCGACGCCGGCCGCAATGGCACACAGGCCGACGGTGGCCCGATCGACGACCCAGTCGATGGGCGCCTGGCCGTTGGCGGCGGTGCCCCTCAGCTCGGCGTCGGGCCCGACGACCACACCGGAGAACTCGAGGTGGAACTGCGGCTCGTGGTTGAACGTGTCCTGACGCCCGATGGTCAGGCCCGGCGAGTCGGTGGGCACGACGAGGAGCCGGACGATGCCCTCGGGATCGAGGACGGGAACCACCACGGCGCTCGCCAGGTGGACGGCAGGGACGGCGGTCTTGGCGCCGGTGAGCACCCAGCCTCCGGCTTCGGGGACGGCGCCGAGCTGGGGGTCGCGCGGACTGGCTCCGATCTCGTTGAGGGCCACGGTGAGGATGCGCTCACCGTCGACGACGCTGGGCAGCCAGGCCGCCTGCTGATCAGCCGAGCCGAACTCGGCGACGGTCAGGGCGGCGACGAGCGTGCTGACGAGCGGCACCGGGGCCACCGAGCGACCCTGGCGCTCGAGCAGCAGGCAGGCCTCGAGGAAGCCGAAGCCGCCGCCGCCCACCGATTCGGGAAGCGCGATGCCGAGCAGGTCGGCCTTGGCCAGTTCGGACCAGAGGTCGCGGTGGAACCAGTCGGCGCCGGCCTCGACCTCGCGCAGCCGCTCGGGGGCGCTCATGTCGGTCAGGATCTGGGTCGCCAGGTCGACGATGGCCTGCTGCTCTTCGGAAAGTGCGAAATCCATGGTGTCTCGGTTCCTCGGTCTCGGGGCTCGGGGTCTGGTCGGGTCAGCGGGGTGAGCCGGGAAGGCCCAGGCCGAAGATGGCGACCAGGTCACGCTGCAGCTCGTTGGTGCCGCCGCCGAAGGTCAACACGTGCAGGCCGCGCAGCAGGGTCGAGAGGCGACCGTGCAGCGCGGCATCGGGCGAGCCCTCGCGCACGTTGGCCACCGGGCCGAGCACCTCGAGCAGCTTCTGCAGCCCCTCCATGTAGAACTCGGTGCCGAAGACCTTGACGGCCGATGCGGCGGCCGGGTCGAGCGAGTCGCCGTTCTCGGCGTGCCAGGCCACCTGCCAGTTGAGCGTGCGCAGCACATCGACCCGGGCATGCACCCAGGCCAGGTCGTGCTGCACCCACGGCTCGTCGATGAGGCGTCGACCGTTGGCCTGCATCATGTCCTGGGCGTAGCGGCGCACGTCGTCGAGGGCCCGCTCCATGATCCCCGAGGAGCAGATCGTGACCCGTTCGTGGTTGAGCTGCTCCATGATGAGCGGCCAGCCCTGGCCCTCGCCCTTCACGACGTTGTCGTAGGGGACGTGGAGGTCCTCGTAGAAGGTGTAGTTCGTGTTGAAGTTGCCGAAGTTGGCGATCGGCACAGCCTTGAACCCAGGGGTGTCGGTCGGCACGATGATCATCGAGATGCCCTTGTGGCGTGACGCCTCCTGGTTGGTGCGCACCGCGAGCCACACGTAGTCGGCGTCGGTCGCCAGGCTGGTGAAGATCTTCTGCCCGTTGATCACCCACTCGTCGCCGTCGCGGTCGGCCCGACTCTTGAGCGAGGCGAGGTCGGTGCCGGCGTCGGGCTCGGTGTAGCCGATGCAGAAGTGGATCTCGCCGGCGAGGATCTTCGGCAGGAAGAAGTCCTTCTGGGCGTCGGACCCGTACTTCATGATGGTCGGTGCGACCGAGTTGATGGTCAGCATCGGCACCGGCGCACCGGCCCGCATCGACTCGTCGAAGAAGATGAACTGGTCGATGTAGCCGCGGCCCTGGCCGCCGTACTCCTTGGGCCAGCCGATGCCGAGCCAGCCGTCGTCCGCCATCTGGCGCACCACTGCCCGCGACACCGGCCCGACGCCCTCGCTGTGGGCGAGCTCGCGGACCAGATCGGGGTCGAGGAGCTGGTCGTAGTAGGCCCGGAGCTCCTGTCGGAGCGCCTTCTGCTCGGGCGTGTAGCCGATGTACATTCCGTCCCCCTGCGTCGAGCGATGGGCCCGCAGGCCCGACAAGAAATCAGAACCAGTTCTAGTTCCTGACCAGTCAATCGCATGAGCGTGGCCCGTGTCGACCCGGGCCCGGCGACGCCCCGACCGGGAACCGCAGGTACCCTCGGCCCATGACGAAGGCGCGACGGGTCACATACTCGCGGTGGGACGGCTCGCAGGTCGGCTTCGAGCTGACCGCCGACGACATCTTCGGTGAGATCACCGACGATCTCCTCTACCACGGCGACCCCAACGCCGCCCTCCGCCGCATGATGCAGTCGGGCTTCCAGGACCATGACGGCGAGCGGGTGCAGGGCATTCGGGAGATGCTCGAGAAGCTGCGCCGCAAGCGTCGCGACGAGCTCGAGAAGCACGACCTCGGTGGCGTCTACGACGACATCGCCCAGGAGCTGCGCGACGTCGTCGACATGGAGCACGACTCGCTCGACGAGATGGGCCGCGAGGCGCGAGAGGCGGGCGAGGCCGGCGATACGCGTCGTCAGGAGATCACCGAGCAGGTGGTCAGCGAGCGCCATCTCCAGCTCGACATGCTCTCGCCCGACCTGGCCGGCCAGGTGCGCGACCTGCAGAACTACGAGTTCACCTCGAGCGAGGCCCGCGAGAAGTTCGACGAGCTGCTCGATCAGCTTCGTCAACAGCTCACGCAGAGCTACTTCAAGCAGATGGCCGGCGCCATGAGCGAGGTCACCCCCGAGGACATGGCCCGCATG
>Ga0315292_10001492_pt1 | contig 12552 bp, 11 predicted proteins | sample YL17G13_0_MG_FD_204029 | JGI IMG/M metagenome (GOLD analysis project Ga0315292, IMG submission 204029) | Sediment microbial communities from Yellowstone Lake, YNP, Wyoming, USA - YL17G13_0 | ecosystem: Environmental > Aquatic > Freshwater > Lake > Sediment | place: USA: Wyoming | collected... | reverse complement strand
AGGGCTGCCACGCGACCATGAGGCGGTGGGCCTTGCTGGTGTGCACCAGAGTCAGGGCCAAGACGTAGACCAGCATCACGACGCAGATGATTGCCCATGTCCACGCCGCCATGAGCAGCGCGGCCGAGACATCGGTATAGACGCCAGGGTCGCGTGACATCAAGAAGAACGCGATGCCGCCCACGACCACGACAGCGACCAGACCGACTGCCACGGCCCAGTCAAGAAGATTTCGCCTCAGTTCCCGTCTGATGTGCTCCTCGTTCAGCGGCCCTCGCTCGAGCGCACCGCAGTTGGAGCAGATTGCTCTCTGCGGCGGCTCGCCTCGCAGCCGCCTGCGCCAAAGCGCCAGTTGGTCGTGCGCGGTCAGCGTCGGTGGGTCGGCCAACGTGAGCGGTGCGCCGCACGTCGGACATACGTAGTACGCCATGGCGTCCTCCAGTGGGATGTGCGTACTCTCTGGTCCTTCCCGAGAGCAGCCACGCCGACGCCGTTGTCACCCGCGCCGCCCATCGTCACCCTTGCAGGCGCACCGGACCGTCGCCTACCGTCGTGCGCGACCGGAAGTTCCGCGCGTGTGGGCGAAGTCCCCGAAACGGTGGCCGGTCGCGTGACGGGGCGCCGGAAGGGCAGCCCTCGATGCGTAGTTAGTCAACCGGCAGCGGCTCGCGGCGCACTATGCGTGGCTCGCCGAGAACGGTCGCGTGCCACGGCGCAAGGTCAAGGAAGAGAAGAAGGCAGAGGTCAAGCTCGACGCGAACGGCAAACCCAAGCGGCCGCGGAAGAAGCGGTCTGACGCGAAGCCGAAGCCGGAGCCCGCCGTCAACACGGCGCTGAGTCCGACCACTGTGCGAAGGGTACATGCGACGCTTCACCGTGCCCTGCATGACGCCGTCCGCGACAACCTCATCCCGCGCAACCCGGCCGACGACGTTGAGTTTCCCGAGGCCGCGAAGCACGACCGCGTGCTGTCGGCATGGGACTCGGAACAGCTCAAGACGTTCTTGATGTCGACCGACGGCGACCGCCTGCGTCCAGTGTGGCTGCTCTATGCGACCACCGGGGCGCGGCGCGGCGAGCTGCTCGCCTTGACGTGGGATGACTGCAACCTGGTCGCCGGCACCATCACGATCCGCCGCGGCCTCGTGGCCGTGGGCTACACCGTGACCACCAGCGAGCCGAAGACGGAGGCCGGCCGTCGCACCATCGCCGTCCCGGCGACCGTCTGCGCCGTGCTCAAGCGTCACAAGGCGGCTCAGGCCGAAGAGAGGATGGCTCACGCCGATGTGTGGGGCAGGGATAGGCCGGCGGGACTCGACGTGCTCAACCTCGTGTTCTCGAACGAGATAGGGCGCGAGCTTCACCCGGACCGCGTCTCGAAACTCTTCGAGCACGCTGTGACAAAGTCGAAGCTGCCGCGCATCTCATTGCACGGCTTGCGGCACACCTTCGCGACGATTGCCCTCATGGAAGGCAAGCAGCCGGTGAGCGTCGTATCACGTCGCTTGGGTCACTCGAAGACCAGCATCACGCTCGATTTCTACGCGCACGCCATGCCGCGCGACGACGAAGAAGCATCCGATGCAGTGGCCGCGTTGGTCGTGCCGGAAGGCTTCTGAGGGTCCGCGTTGGCAATCCGTTGGCAGAAGGGCACTTTGGGCGCTTCGAGGCTGCCAGGCAAGGGCAGAGATTTATGCCGCTACGCAGGGGAAAAGGTGGCGCGCACGGCAGGACTCGAACCTGCGACCTTCGGTTCCGTAGACCGACGCTCTGATCCAACTGAGCTACGTGCGCAACGGGCAGGAAGTATACCCGAAACGGGGAACGTTGGAGAACCCGGCGTTCAGCGGCCGCTGGGCGAGAGGCGCGCGACGAGCTCGTCGTCCTCCATCTCGCCGGTCTCGACGAAGCCCATTGACGCGTACAGCGCCCGGGCGGCCGCGTTGCCCGGCGAGTAGCTCAGCGCGCAGGAGCTGCAGCCCCCGGTCTCCAGCAAGCGGCGGGTGAGCGCCTCGACGGTCGCGCGTCCGTAGCCCCTTCGCTGCCGCGCCTGGTCGATCACGAGGCCACCGATCCAGCCGCTCTGGTCGCCGGGATCCACGGCCCACATCACGAAGCCGACGACCTCGTCGCCGGCGTACACGGCCAGCGGCTGCCAGAGGCCGCCGTAGTGGCAGAGGCAGAGGTAGCGCGCGACCGGTGAGACGAAGTCGCGCTGCTCGGCAGCGACCTCGAGGTCGGCGCAGGCGCGCCAGTTGCCGGCGCCGACTTGTCGGAGCTCGATGATGGGTGTCATGACGCCTCGCGTGAGTGGAAGAGACTGGCGGAGAAGCCGGGATTCGAACCCGGGAAGGAGCTTAACACCCCTTAACCGCTTAGCAGGCGGTTGCCTTCAGCCACTCGGCCACTTCTCCGCGCAGGGCGGGCGCCCTGGCGCCGCGGTCACCTAGTGTACCGCATGAGGGCGGGCGTCGGAACCGCCGCCCGCCGCCCTCGCGGTCGGCTATCATTGCCGCAGGCAGCGCATCGGCATCGTGGGCGAACAGGGGAGAAGCGCGTGGACATCGCCGGTCTTGATCCAGCAGTAGTGGCCGAGGTCGAGCGGGAGGCGAGCGAGTTGCTCAGCCGGCTCATCCAGATCGACACCAGTAACCCGCCGGGCAACGAGACGGCGGTGGCCGAGTTCATGGACCGTTGGTTCCGCGAGGCCGGCCTGCACGGCGAGATCGTCGGCGAGCCGGCCGAGCGGCGCAGCTTCGTGCTGCGCCTCGAGGGGCAACGGCCGGGGCCCTCGCTGCTGCTGCTGGCCCACGAGGACGTCGTGCCGGCCAGTGCCGCAGACTGGCAGGTGCCGCCTTTCTCCGGCCTCATCAAGGACGGCTACGTATGGGGCCGCGGCGCCGTGGACATCAAGAACCTCGTCGCGGCGCACGCCGTGGCGGTCCGGCGCCTGTCCGCGGCCGGAGCGCCGTTCGCCGGCTCGGTGACGTATGCCTGCACGGCCGACGAGGAAGAGGGCACCGTGGGCGGCGCCCGCTGGCTCGTGGAGCACCGTCCCGACCTCATGCGCTGCGACTACGCGATCAACGAGGGCGGCGGCCACTTCATCGAGACTGCCGGCGGCCGCGTGTACCTGCTCGAGAGCGGCGAGAAGGGCACGGCGCAGTTCCGCCTCGTCGTGCACGGTGAGGCCGGGCACGCCTCGGTGCCGCTGCGCCGCGGCAACGCCGTGCTCTCCGCGGCGCAGATCGTGGAGGCTCTGGTCGCCCACGAGCTGCCGGTGGTGGTCGACGAGTCGTCGCGGGAGCTCGTCGAGCTCCTCGTGAGCGACCTCGAACTGCGCGCCCGCCTGCGCGACCCCGCCGCCGCGCGCGGGGCTCTCGTCGAGCTCGCCGCGCGCCACCCCAACCTCGCCGACATGATCGAGCCCCTGTACGGCTTCGCCTTCTCGCCGACTATCGTGCAGTCCAACAGCGTCGCCGTGAACGTCTATCCCACCAGGGTCGAGCTCAGCGTCGACTGCCGCATGCTGGCCGGGCACGACGAAAGCGAGGTCGAGGCCGAAGTGCGCGCCGCCCTGGCCGGCGTCGAGGCGCAGTGGGACTTGGAGTGGATCGGCGTGATCCGCGGCAACGCGTCACCGTATCCCACGGCTCTCTCGGACGCCATCCGCACCGTCCTGCAGCGTCACGTACCCGAGGCCGAACTGGCCAACAGCCACTCCGTCGGGTTCACCGACTCCAACTGGTTCCGCGCCGCCTATCCCGAGATCGTGGCGTACAACTTCGCTCCGCACCTCGTCGAGAGCTACGACGAGGTGACGACGCGCTACCACAACGTCGACGAGCGCATCCTCGTGGGCGATCTCGCGTTTCAGGCGCTGTTCGCGGAGCGCCTCGCGCTGGAGCTCCTGCAGTAGCAGGCGTGTCTGCGCTGGTCGTGCGAACGCCTGTCCACCCCGGCGAGCCGTCCGCCATCGGCGGCGGGTCGTTGACTGGGCGTCCCGACCGGCGTACCCTCAGACGCAAATCGTAAGACATGTTTCCTATTACCGGGACAAGGAAGGGCATGCGCAGCGCGTTCTGCGGCTTGTGCGCCGCCTTGGGCGTGACGGTCCTTTTCGTTGCTTTGGCGCTGCCCGCCGGAGAGCGGGCCACGGCGAGTCAGGTCCCCGCCGGCCGCACCGCCGGCGCCGCGCCCGCAAGGACAACGGGCGCGGCCCACGTGCGCGTCAACCAGGTCGGCTACCCGGGCGGCGGCCCCAAGCGCGCCTACCTGATGACTGCGGCCCCCGCGCCGGGCGCCGCGTTCACCGTCACCGACGCAGGCGGCGCGACCGTGCTGTCCGGCACGGTGGGCGCCAGCCTCGGCTCCTGGAGCGCCGCCTACGGCTTCGTCCACCCGATCGACTTCTCTTCCGTGGCGACGGCGGGCCGCTATCGCGTCTCCGTCGCGGGGCCGGTCAGCGCGACGTCCCCGGCCTTCTCCATCGGCAGCGGCTCGGCCGTGTACGGACGAGCGCTGCGCAACGCGCTCCGCTTCTACGAGGTCCAGCGGGACGGCCCTCGGTTCAACCGCTCGAGACTGCGCACCGCGCCCGCGCATCTGCACGACCGCCGCGCCATGACGTACAGGACCCCCAAGGTCAACGGCGACGGCGAGTTCCGCGGCGATCTGACGCCGCTGGGCAAGCGCATCGACGTCTCGGGCGGCTGGTGGGATGCAGGCGACTACCTCAAGTTCTTGCACGCCACGAGCTACACCGAGGCGCTGCTGCTCACCGGGGTGCGTGACTTCCCGGATCAGATGGGCGCCTCGTCGGCGGCTGCCGATTTCCGCGCCGAGACGAAGTTCGGGGCGCGCTGGCTGCTGCGCATGTGGGACGACAAGACGAGGACGCTCTACTACCAGGTCGGCATCGGGTCCGGGAACGCGAGGACGGCGGGCGACCACGATCTCTGGCGGCTGCCGCAGCGTGACGACGCCTGGCGCCCCGGGGATCCCGTGTTCCGCTACATCCGCGAGCGCCCCGTGTTCCGCGCCGGCCCGCCCGGCTCGCGCATCAGTCCCAATCTGGCCGGGCGCGACGCCGCGGCGCTGGCTCTGGCCTCCCAGGTGTTCGGCGGCAGCGATCCCGCGTTCGCGCGCCGCTGTCTGCTGGCGGCGGCGCACATCTTCGAGCTGGCGGACCCCCATCCGGGCCGCCTGATGACCGCCATCCCGTACGAGTACTACCCGGAGACCGAGTGGCGCGACGACATGGAGCTCGGCGCCACGGAGCTGTACTTCGCTGTGGCGGGCGCGCACGCTCCGGCCGGGCTGCCGCACGACGCGGCCTTCTACCTGGAGAAGGCGGCGTACTGGGCCGGCGCCTACATCGCCGGCCCCAACGACGCCGCCGACACGCTCAACCTGTACGACGTCTCCGGCCTCGCCCACTACGAGCTGTACCGCGCTCTTGAGCAGGCCGGCGACCCCGGCGGCCCGGCCGTCGACAAGGCAGCCGTGCTCGCCGACCTGAAGAAGGCGCTCGACAACGCCGTGGCCGTGGCCGCCGGCGATCCCTTCCAATTCGGCTTCGGCTGGGCGCAGTGGGACACCACGGCCCACGGCGCCGGTCTGGCCGTGATGGGCAGTGAATACGACGAGCTCAGCGGCACGCAGGACTACGCGGTCTGGGCCAGCCGCTGGCTCGGCGCCGTCCTGGGCGCCAACGCCTGGGGCACCTCGCTCATCGTCGGCGACGGGACGACCTTCCCGCACTGCCTTCAGCATCAGGTCGCCAACCTCCGCGGCACGCTGTCCGGCAAGCCCCCGATCCTGCTCGGCGCCTGCGTCGAGGGGCCCAACAGCGAGCAGGACAACGGCAGGGCGCCCGGCATGCGGATCGGGCCGCGCAAGGACGCGTTCAAGCAGTTCAACGGGGCCAACGGCGCCAAGTGGCGCGACGCCGTCCAGAACTACCCCAACACCGAGCCGGCCATCGACCTCACGGCGCCGAGCGCCCTGGCCTTCGCGCGCATGATGGCGGGCCTCTATTAGACAGGCCCGACGTCAGGCGTGCTTCACCGGGCGGCGGATGACCGTCTTCAGGCGCTCCGGCGCCGTGCGGCGCGGGTCGCCGAGGTAGATCTCGTGGTGGCGGCCGCGAAGCGCGTAGCCCTGCTCTTCGACGAACTCGTGCAAGGCCGCGATCGTCGGCGCTTCGTCCGCATAGGGCCCGATGTGCATGATCTGCGCGGCGAGGCCTTCGGCGAAGCGCTCGAGCCGAATGCGGCCGGCCGCTGGTAGCGGCCGCCGCCGTGCCGCCGCGTCTGCCCCGGCGGCGACCTCGGCGGCCGTGACCTCGTCCGGCACGGCGATCATCATCGTCCAGTTCCAGGCGTCGCGATCGGCCTGAGGCTCTCCCATGCTCGGCGCCTCCGCGTCGGCCCACCACAGGCCTTCGAGCGGCGCGACCTTGAAGTCGCGCTCCGGATCACTCTTCTTGAGCGCGAACTTGAGCGTGTAGGCGATGCCGTACAACGCCTCGAGCGCCTGCTGATAGACCTCCGATGTCGAAGGGTCGCCGCGCCCGTCGATCATGAGGAAGGAGAGCTCGGGGACACCCACGATCGCCGGATGGCGCGGCGACGGAGCATAGAGCGGCTTGAGCTGCCCGACCAGGTCGAACGGGCTCATGGGCGCGGCCTCCACCACCTCATCACGCCACCGGCCAGTCGACTTCGGTGAGCAGTTCGCCCTCGGGGACCGAGCCCGGCTCGTTGAGGTAGACCTCGCGCGGCGGTCCGGCGGGGCGCTTGCCGCTGGCCGCCATCCAGGCCTGCAGCGCGCCGTAGGCCTCGCCGACGGCCGAGTACGGGCCCTTGTGCATCGTGCAGGCGACAGCGCCGCCGGGCACCTCTTCGAGGTCCACGCCCGGCCCCGCCGTCGCCCGCGGCGCCACCGGCATGCAGATGACGACGTCGAACTCGTCGGCCATCTCGCCGGGGTAGAGCGCGAACGGCGGGCCGGCGTGCTGCGCCCCGCCTGCCTCCACGTGCGCCATGATCGCGCCGAAGGCCTCGCCCATCGCCTGGGCGATGGTCGCCATGGTCACGTGCTTGCGCACCGTCAGCGCCAGTTGCGCCGGTACGTCCTTGAGCTCGACTTCGTAGGCCATCGTCCCTCCTCGATTAGTTGGACACTGCGCGGCCAGACTACTCCTCTCGGCGCCACTCGGTGCCCATCACCGTTAGCGGAGGGTGTCGGGACCGGTCCGGCTGCGCTCAGTACGGCCGCGCGGCGAGCACGACGGCGACGCTCGCCGCCATGATCGTCGCCTGGACGCCGATGCCCCAGGCACGTCCGGAGCGGCCGTGCGGGAAGCTGTCCCAGTGGCTGGGGAAGAACTTGCGCGCGTGCTCGCCACGGATAGCGGCGATGAGCACGTCCCAGTCGGGGGCGCCGCTGACCGGCCCCATGAAGGCCATCCAGAAGGGCATGCCGAGCGCGAACCAGGCGAGGAGCCAGGCGGCGAGGCTGGCGGCGAAGTCGCACCAGCCATACACGATGGGGTGCTTCGAGACCGTGTAGTCCCAATGCGGGATGAGGTCCATCACGACGTGCGCCAGCACAACGACGGGGAGGACCAGCCACCATGGTCCGCCGATGGCGGCGGCGATGGCGAGACCCGCGAGGACGTGTGTGCTGACCCACATGGCGGCGTGAGCGTATGGCAAGGGCCGGCGTGGCGCCAGAGTGGCGTGCCCACACACTGGCGGGCCGGTCGGCGCGCATGTAGACTCGCGCACAGGGTAAGATGCACAAAGCGAACCGGAGGAGGGTCTCGGATGAAGAAGCTTGCGTTCCTCGTGTTGATTGTCCTGGCGGGCGTCGGCGCCTACTTCGCCTGGAAGATGCTGAAGGGCGACGGCGGCTGCTGTGGCTGGGGTGGCGACAAGACCGATCCGTGGAGTAGCTACACGCCGCCGGCGGATGACGTCGTCGCTGACGTCGCCGCCGACGCCGCCGACGTCGTCGCCGACGCGGCGGTCTGACCGCTCCAGGAAGTGCGTACGTCGCGAGGGGCGCCGGGCCGCAAGGCCCGGCGCCCCTCGCCGTCTTCACGCCGGTTCGCGCGGCTCAGATGCGCAGGTACGAGTCGGCGTAGATCACCTGGTTCTGCAGCATGCGGTAGGTCTTGTGCAGTTCCACCTGCCGCGGGTCGCTCTCGTCGACGAGGCCCGGGTCCAGCTCCTCCATGGCCGCACTCGCATCGTGCAGGGCCACGACGAGCTTGCCCAGCGGCGAGCTCTCGTCGCGCTGCTCCACGATGCGGATGAACTCGTTCTGCTCCGCGTCGAACGGGTCGGCAATAGCGCTGTCGAGCCCCGCGCCCAGGAGCATCACGAGCAGCGTGCGGTTGATCAGCGGCCGCGTCTCGGGCGGGCAGCCGTTGGAGATGTTGCTGAGGCCGACCACCGTGGTCGGCGGCGGGTCGGCCATCATCTTGAACATGCGGATGGCCTCGACCGACTCGCGGGCGACGTCCTGGTTGCAGGTCACGGTGAGCACCAGCGGGTCGAGGTAGACGTCGGCGATCGGTACGCCGGCGGCCTCGGCCGCCGGCAGCAGCGCCTCCATGGCGATGCCGGCGCGGCCGTCGGCCGTGGTGGGGATGCCGTCCACGCCCATGGTGAGAGCGATGACGCGGGCGCCGTACCGTGCGGCCAGCTGCATCACGCTGTCGAGGCGCGCGGGGTCGGCGGAGGCGGAGTTGAGCATGGCCGGGCGGGCGCACTTCTGCAGCCCGGCCTCCATCGCCGCCAGGTTGGTCGTGTCGAGCGAGAGCGGTACGTCCGTGACCTCCTGCACCGCCTCGACGATCCACGGCATCACCTCGTGACCGAGCTTCTTCTGCGGGCCGATGTTGAGGTCGAGGACGCCGGCGCCGGCCTCGACCTGCCGCAGGGCCATGGCCTGGATGACTTTCTTGTCGCGGGCCTCGATGGCCGCTTTCACCGGCGGCGCGATGATGTGGATGTTCTCACCGATGATGAGCACCGGTGGCCTCCTTCCCCTGGGTCTGGTCCAGCACCGTGTCGACGACGGGAGCCATGGCGACGTTCAGGCGGCTGTCGTCGGGAAGCTGGAGGATCGGCCGGCCGACGGCGTCGAACGCCGCGACCAGCGGGTCGTCGGGCAGCACGGCCAGGAGGTCCAGGCCGTGCTCCGCGATGGCTTCGCGAAGCTCCGGCGTGAGGCCCTCGGCGGCGCGGTTGACGATGAGGTAGTGCTTGCCGACCTTGGTGTTGAGCTCCGTCAGAAGGGCGGCGATGCGCCCCGCCGTGGTGATGCCCCGCACCGTGGCGTCGCTGACGATGAGCAGCACGTCCACGTCCCGCGTGGTGCGTCGCGAGAGGTGCTCGAGGCCAGCCTCGTTGTCGATGACCACCCATGGATAGCTGTCGGCGATGCTGTCGATGATGGCGCGCAGCATGTTGTTGGCGGCGCAGTAGCAGCCAGGGCCCTCGGGCCGGCCCATGGCCAGCAGGTCGACGCCGACACCCTCGACGACGCTGGAGTTGATCTCGTAGTCGAAGAGGTCGCGCTTGGCGATCCCCGCCTCGAGGAGGTTGGCGCGCGCCTTCTCGCTGGTCTCCTCGCGGACGTCGCCGACCGTTCTCTCGAGGGGCAGGTCGAGCACCGTGTTGAGGTTGCTGGCCGGGTCGGCGTCGATAGCCAGGATGGGGCCGGCCTTGCCCTCCGCCAGGCGGCGGATGAGCAGCCCGGCCAGGGTCGTCTTGCCGGTGCCGCCCTTGCCGGCGATGGCGATCGTGGTGGTCATTGCGTGGGCCTCCGTCTCATGTGGTCGCCCGCCGGACGTCCGAGCTGTCGCCGCGCTTCTGGAGCGCCGCCATGACGCTCGGGAAGCCGCTGAGGTCGGTGTGCGGCAGGAAGAGCGCCGACGTGTACTCGTCCATGAAGCTGTTGTCGGCGCTCAGCTCCAGGTACGTCATCTTGGCGGCCACGTCGAGGACGTCGTGGCGGATGCTCACGCAGAGCAGCGCCGCGTAGGCGCCCTGGGCGCTGGTGTTGCCGAGGAACTTGAAGCGCTCCACCGGCTGGTCGGGCAGGAGGCCGATGCGGATGGCCTTCTCGATGTTGATGTACTGGCCGAAGGCACCGCCGATGAGGATCTCCTCCACGTCGGCGAGGTCGACCCCGACGCTGTGGCACAGCACTTCGAAACCGGCGTAGATCGCCGCTTTGGCGCGGATCAGACCGCTGATGTCGGACTCGGTCAGGGCGATGTCGTGGTCGGCGCCGCCTTCCCCGGCGCGGCACACGACGTACTCGGGCACGCCGTCGCGCATGCGCACACGGGCGGTCGGCGCCTCGAGGTCCAGGTGCCCCGATTTGTCGAGGAGGCCGGTCACGAAGAGCTCTCCCAGGAGGTCGATGAGCCCGCTGCCGCAGATGCCTACCGCCGGGGCGTCGTCGACGGTGCGAAACGTGGGCTCCCAAGTGGCGTCCGAGATGAAGACGTCTTCGATGGCGCCGGGGGAGGCGCGCATGCCGTGGCCCGCGCCGCCGCCCTCGAAGGCGGGTCCGGCCGAGCAGGCGCACGCCAGCAGCCAGTCCTTGTTGCCCAGCACCATCTCGCCGTTGGTGCCGATGTCGATGAACAAGGTCAGCTTGTCGGTGGTGAACATCCCCGACGAGATCACCCCAGCCGTGATGTCGCCGCCCACGTAGCTGCCCACCGACGGCATGACGTGGACGTGCGCCAGCATGTTGGCGCGCAGGCCGAGCTCGCCGGCCACCAGCTTGGGCGACGCCGAGATCGTGGGGATGTACGGCTCGGCGCGCAGGTACTGCGGGTCAAGGCCGAGGAGCAGATGCGTCATGGTCGTGTTGCCGGCCACCGTCATCTCGTGGATCTCGTAGAGCTCGATGCCGTTGCGCTGCTGCAGCTCCTCGAGGAGATCGTTGATGGTCTCTACGGCGAGGCGCTGGAGACGATCGAGGCCGCGCTTGCGCTTGGCGTAGATGATGCGGCTGATCACGTCCTCGCCGCAGGCGATCTGCTTGTTGTAGGCGCTCGCCGAGTCCACCACGCGCCCCGTCGCGAAGTCGAGCAGGTAGGCGACCACCGAGGTCGTGCCGAGGTCCACGGCCACACCCATGCTGGCGTGGTGGAAGGCGCCGGGGTAGATGCGGATCAGGCGCGGTGGCAGGTACGTGCCGTACACCCAATCGCGCATCTCGAGGGTGACGCTCACCTTCCAGTTGGCCATGCGCAGGTCCTTGCCGAGGCGGCGCAGCATGGGCAGCTCGGCGCGGACCTCCTCGATGCCGTGCTGCTGGGCCAGCGCCCGCCGCAGGCGGTCGAAGTCGCTGGTGTTGTCGGCCAGCGAGGGCGGCTCGATGTCGAGCTCGAAGGTGCGCACAGCTGGGTCCTGTCGCCAATCGCAGGTGAGCGCCAGTGACTCGGGCTCGGCGATGGCGTGGCCATGCGGCCGCACGGTCTCGCGCCGCCGGTCCGGCACCTCGATCTCGACGGCGCCGGTCACGTGTGTCTGGCAGGCCACCGCCCACCCGTCAAGGATCTCGGCGGTGGCCAGGCCGGCATTGCTGCGCCGCTCGACTTCGCCGGCGGTGACGCGCACGCGGCAGCGGCCGCAGCGGCCCTGCCCGGCGCACGGCGCCGGCACGTCGAGCTCGCAGAGGATGGCCGCGTCGAGAAGGCTCGTGCCGGCCGGCACCTCGATAGTCTCCCCGGAGGGGGTGAACGTGATCGTGGCCATGGCCGTGCGGCTCTCGGTCACGGAGGCGTCGCTCATCGCCGCGTCACGCGCCCCACACGTTCTTGAGGTAGTTGGGGATGTCCACGGCGTCGCGCGGGCCCACCATGATCTGCCAGCCGGGCAGCTCCTCTTCGACCTCGCCGGACAGGCCGGCGACGTGCCCGGGGATCACCAGCTTCTTGTGGCTGATGCGGCTCTCGATGCCCGAGTCCTTGACCGTCTTGGCGATCTTCTCGGCGTCGAACTTGCCGGCCGCCCAGGCGGTGAGCACCGACTGGCCGTCGCTGTCGGCGACGAGCAGCCACGCCGGCACGCCGGCGCCCTCGACCTCTCCCGAGACCGAGAAGTAGGTCAGCGAGAAGTTGGTGGTGATGAGCACGGGGCTGTCGGGGCCGGCGGAGCCGACCTCGTAGAGCTTCGGCTCCACCTGGATGGGTTTCTGGGGGTCGGTGTAGACGTTCTGGCGCAGCGTGAGCAGCGCGTACACCGCCGCCGGCTCCAGGTGGTCGAGGATCACGACGCCGGCGTACTTGGCGACGGCTTGCGTGGCGCGGGCGAGCTCCGCCTGCCACGTGGCGCCGCCGGCGACGGCGAAGATGGGGTAGCCGAGCGCCCGGGCGCCCTTCTTGAGGGCCAGGCGGCGCAGCTGCGTGAAAGCGGCCAGGTCGCCGGCGAGGCCGGCCGTGCCCGGGTCGAGCACGATGTCTTCGACCCCGGCGCCGCGCACGCTCTCGGAGAGCTCGGCGAGACCCGCGAGGTC
>Ga0315292_10001491_pt1 | contig 12559 bp, 18 predicted proteins | sample YL17G13_0_MG_FD_204029 | JGI IMG/M metagenome (GOLD analysis project Ga0315292, IMG submission 204029) | Sediment microbial communities from Yellowstone Lake, YNP, Wyoming, USA - YL17G13_0 | ecosystem: Environmental > Aquatic > Freshwater > Lake > Sediment | place: USA: Wyoming | collected... | reverse complement strand
GTTTGAATGAGAACATTTTTCAGGGAACACTCAAGGGGGTATCGCTGGAGATCCAGCCCTGGTCGTAAAGTTCCAAGGAACCGGCCTTCCTCCCCAAAGATCGTCATGGCTGACAGCTTCATTTCCACACCACTTCATCAAACGACACCGGTGGACCGCCTCCGGGATTCCAAGCGGGAGGCGGTGGACCGCTACGGTAAAAGGCCGCGGCCGAAGAAACCCGAAGGGCAGCCCCCGAGGCCGGAAGAAGAAGAGAAATCCGTAACCCCGGACCTCGAAGAAGAAACCAAAAAATCCGGGAAGATTCTGGACATTGTAATCTAAAAAATTATGAAAATGGAAAATCCAATCTTTTGGATGACGATCGTGGAAGGGGCGGCCATTGTGATCTTATCCGTTTCGATCCTCTGGATGCTCTGGGCCAAAAGAACCGGAAAGTGGGCTGCCGGCGAGGCCGCCGAAGGGCAAACCCCGGCGCTGCCGATCGAAGAACTCAGGCAACTAATGGAAGAATCCCAGGTCATCACCCAGAACCTGGCCGGGAATTTAAAGGAAAAAAAGCTGATTTCCCAACAACTGCTGGAGCAGTTGGATGAAAAAATTAATAAATTGACCTGGCTGCTGGGTCGGGCCGAGGAAGGTTCCGATCGGCCTCGGCCGGCGGAGAACACAGCCAATGTCTATGTTAAGGCCATCGAACTGGCTGAAAATGGCCTTTCCCTGCCGGAAATCGAGCAACAACTTCACTTGGCCAAAGGGGAGGTCCAATTACTGCTGGACCTGAAAGCCTACTGCCTGAAATAGATCTCAAAAGGACCCTCGTGCCGATCCCATCTTTGGACGCCATCCTAAACGCCGCCAGAATAACCCTTCTGCCCGCCAAGCTGTTCGATCCGGACTCGTTCGTCCTGGGAGAAATCATCCCGGTGAAATGGGTACAGTCCCTGGACCCCCAGCGGGTCCTAATCCAGGTTAAAGGAAAAGAACTGGTCGCCGAAACGGCTTTCCCCCTTCCCGAGGGGGCTGAATTCCAGGTGCGGGTGGAGCAACTGGAACCTCGGGTGATTTTTAAGTTCCTGGTGCCGACCAGCGGCGGTTCGGTTTCATTCAGCCTGCTGAAAAAATATTGGGTCGGTGATCCTCCGCTGGAGATGCTGGCCGAGAGCTGGGAAGCGCTCAAGAGCGTCGTGGGAGATTCCCTGCCAAAGGAAGTTCGGGAGACCTGGGCCCGGATCCAAGAGACGACCAAGCAATTTCCCGGGATGCTGGAATCCGGGGCGGATCCCCGGGCCCTGGCCCGGATCATTGATCAATCGGGTCTGAACCTGGAAAATAAACTGCTACGAATGATCACCTCGGACGGAAAGTCTTCCTTGCAGGCCGCGCTGGAGGGGGACCTAAAAGGCCTGCTCTTAAAAATGAAGGCCCAGTTGGAACGGGTTGCGCCGGAAACGGCCCGTGAACTTCAACCGCCTATCCAGAAGATGGAGCTCTACCAATTGCTGAATGCCGGGGAGGGCGACCCCGCTAAACTCCTGCTCTTAATCCCCCTCTTCTTCCCGGAAGGGCTGCGCTGGACGGAAGTCCTGTTTTCCGGGGATCGGGGGAGGGGAGGCCCCGCCGGGGATCCGGAAAGGGCGCTGCTTTTCCTTCTGGACCTGCCGGCCCTGGGGAAATTGCAGATTGAAATCCAGATCCGTGAAAACCGCCTATACGGCCGTTTCAAAACCGCGGACCCCAGAATCGGAGAATACCTGGAGGGAAACATGTCCCTACTGGCCGACCGCTTGGGGATGGCCGGGTATCTGGCGGACCTCGAAATTCGGGTGGTGGACCCTTCGCTGCTCCAGGAGATCCTGCCGGCCCGACTGGAAGGTTTCCCGGATTCCCTGGTGAGCCTGGTGGTCTGATGGCGCCGAAAAAGGTGCTCCCCCAGGCCGCCGCCTTGAAATATCGTCCGGGCCGGGATTCGGCCCCCCGGGTCACGGCCAAAGGGTCCGGCCTGGTAGCGGAGAAGATTATTGATCTAGCCCGCCGCCACGGCATTCCCATCCAGGAGGACCCGGCCCTGATTCAGGTCCTGTCAAAACTGGACCTCAATCAGGAAATTCCACCGGCCATTTATGTGGTGGTGGCCGAGATCCTGGCCTTCGTGTATTCCCTGAACAAGGGATACCCGGGGGCGGCCAAGAAACCTTAGATACTTACCTAGTTTGATCCGGGAATCTATCTCTAACCAAGAATTTAAATATTCTTGGTTAGATTTTGGGAGGAAACCTCATCATAGGAAAAAATTTCCTATCCGGTCAAAACGGCGACCCCTGAAGGGACTCCAGGGAACCGATCCAAGCCTTCTGCCGGGGTAACCCCGATCAGGCTGTCCGAGAAGCAAAAAAATGAATAATGAATTTAATGGGTTAAGTAGGGTGAGGCCCTAGCCGTCCCGGCCGGGGATACAGCCCAGGTCCAGACCAAATGGCACAGGCATTGCAGACATGAATAATAAACGACGGGAGATAAGATCTTGAATCAGAACCTGGGCCCCCTGGGCGCCTTACATCAAGAGCGAAGAATCAGCGTCCTGGCCAATAACCTGAGCAATTCTATGACGGTGGGTTTCAAAAGAGACATCCCTGTTTTTAATTCCATTTTTTATCATGAACAGGAACAACTCCGAAATCAGAAGATGGACGCCACCCAGACCGATTTCAGCCAGGGAGAACTCCAGCGGACCGGCAACGACCTGGACCTGGCCCTGACCGGGGAAGGATTTTTTAAAATCAGCACTCCGCTGGGGATCCGCTACTCCCGGGCCGGTAATTTCCGGCTGGATCCGGAGGGACGGTTGGTCAACGCCGGCGGCTTTCCGGTTTTGGGAGAGAGCGGGGAAATCGTCCTGGACGGCAAGAAAAAGATCACCGTGGGTACGGATGGGACCATCCGGGCTCAGGGAGCGGAAAACGGCAGCACCGCGGAAACCGCGGGCAAGCCGGCCTTAGTGCGATTCAACGATCAGAGTTTGCTCAAAAAAGAGGGCCACGCCCTGTTTCGTCTCGATGAACCCCAACCGGAACTGGGGGTGGAAGGGCTGGAGGTCCAGCAGGGATACCTGGAAACGGCCAATGTGAACGCCGTGGAAGAAATGACCAAAATGATGGATGCCTTTCGGACGTATGAAACCTGTTTGAAAATGATCCAGGCCAACGATGAAATGACCGGCAAGGCCGTCAATGATGTGGGCCGAACGTAACGCCGTCAGGCCGGACGCAAAGCCCAACAGACTTTTGAGAAATTTAGTTTCGACGAAAACGTAATTAAAAAGGAGAAATAAACAAAATGATTCGCGGACTCTGGACTGCAGCCACCGGCATGTCGGCTCAACAATCGAATGTGGCCGTTATCGCCAACAACCTGGCCAATGTAAACACCTCCGGCTTCAAACGAAGCCGGACCAATTTCCAGGATTTGATGTACCAAAATATCCGCAACGCCGGGGTGTCCACTGCGGAAGGAAGTCAGTTGCCGGTGGGCATCCAAGTGGGCATGGGTACCAAGGTCATTTCAGTCAGCAAAAATTTTCTGCAGGGGGACTACACCCATACCAACAACCCGCTGGACCTGGCCATCGATGGCCGCGGGTTTTTCAAGCTGATCAATAACGACCGGGAAGTCTTCACCCGGGGCGGGTCCTTTAAAACCGACAAGGATGGTTACATCATGGACAGCAATGGGAGCCGGCTCCAGCCTGAATTTGCCGTGCCTTCCCAAACTACGACCATCACCGTGGGTTCGGGGGGGAAATTGGTCTGCACCGATTCCAGCGGCAAGGAATTGGGGAGCCTCCAGATGCAGGTCTATGATTTCATCAATCCCGCCGGGCTTCAGGCCATCGGACAGAATTACTTTGTTAAAACCGACGGTTCCGGGGACCCGGTGGAAGGCAACCCCGCGACGGACCAGTTCGGGTCCATCAGCCAGGGGTTCTTGGAAATGTCCAACGTGGACATTGTCGAGGAAATGGTGACCATGATCATGGCCCAGCGGGCCTATGAAATCAGCGCCAAGGCCATTCAAGCCGGCGATGAAATGCTCCAACAAGTGAATAACCTCAAGCGTTAAGGGATTATTAAGACCCTATCAGGCAGACCATGAAAAATTCGATTCGTACGTTGGGGATCATGATGGGCTTCGGGTTGCTGGGCCTGGGATTTATCGGCGGCGCCTGGGGGGCGGAGTACGGCCCCCGAATGCTTTTCAAAAGCCGGGCGATTGTTTCCGGAGAGGTGATCCGGGTAGGCGATGTAGCTGAGATCAAAGGGCTGAGAAGCGCCTTGACGGCGGAGATTACTCGATTGCCGATCAAAGAGGCCCCCCAACCCGGGGAGACCGCGGTGGTCACCCGCCGGGAGATCGAAACGGCCCTGGAATCCATCCCGGAAGGAATTCGGCGGCCCTGGAATCCGGCGCCCCTGGAAATCACCGTAGTTCGGGAAGGGCGTTTGCTGGGAGCGGAAGAGATCGGTCGAATCATAGAAGGCCATATCCGGAAAAACCTGCCCGGGGGAAATATCCAAGTGGAGGTCCGGGAAGTACGGAACTTCGAGGAGGTCACCTTGTCGCCGGAAGCCCGGTCCTGCAAGGTTTGGATATCCGAACCCCTGCGCAAAGGCGGATGGGTTCAGGCCAACCTGGCCTTCTACGGGAACGGAAAAGAAACAAAACGAATGACCGTGAACGCCCTGGTAGACCTATATCAAAAGGTGGTGGTGGCCGACCGCTACCTAAAGCGGCACCAGGAAATTCAGGCCGAGGACCTTCGGGTCATGCCCATTAATATTCAGCAACTGCCCCCGGATACGGTCACCAACCCCCAGGAGGTCCTGGGGAAACGAATGATCGTCAACCTCAACGGGCGGGAACCCATCCGGGCCTCCCTGCTCGAGATCCCGCCCCTGGTTAAGAAGGGGGATGTGGTGAATATCATCCTGGAACGGAACAGCCTGCGAATTTCCTGCTTGGGCGAGATCAAGGAGGCCGGCCGGAAAGGGGACCGGGTGAAACTGGTCAATCTCGGGAGCAAGATGGAGTTGTTCGGCCGGGTAGTGGATGCCTCCACTGTTCGACTGGACGTAAATTGAGGAAGCGAAACCATGATCAAACCCAATAAAATAACCTGGGGATTCATCGTCCTGATAGTGGTGGCTACCGGGGCCTGTATGCCCCTGACCTCCCACCGGTTGAACGCCCCACCGACAGAACCGGTCCCGCCGGGGATCTCCGCCGTCTCGGAGGAGGGTTCCCTCTGGTCGGTCTCAACGGGGGCTAACCTTTTCACCGACCTGAAGGCCTCCCGGGTCAATGATATCGTCACCATTAACGTGGTGGAATCGACTTCGGCTACGGATAATGCTACCACCGACCTGGACCGCCAGTCCAACCTGAAGGCCAGTTGGGCCGGAATTCTGGAAACGTTCCAGACCTCGGGCATGATCAAAGAACTGGCCAGCAGCAATACCGTAAATTTCGGAAATACCTTCGGCGGCAAGGGAGGCACCACCCGGTCGTCCAAAATGACGGCTTTCATCACAACCCGGGTGATCAAGGTCAGGCCCAACGGCAATCTGGTAATCCGGGGGGCGCGGGACGTGCGAGTCAACAACGAGAACCAGTATATCTATATCCAGGGCGAGGTCCGGCCGGTGGATATTTCATCGACCAATGTGGTCTTATCCACGTATATCGCCGACGCGGTCATCGAACTGAGCGGTTACGGGGTGGTCAGCGACAAGCAGCATCCGGGTTTAGTGGCCCGGTTGCTGGACTGGATCTGGCCGTTTTAATACGAAAATAGATTCTCAAACTGAAAGAAACTCTAAAATGGAAAACCCTGTTAATAGGCCGCAGCCCGTCAACCGAAACCTGATTATTCGATGGTTTTTCAGCCTGCTCCTGGTCCTGGCCCTGGCATCCCCGGGCTGGTCGACCCGCCTGAAAGACATCGCCTCTTTAAAGGGGATCCGCAGCAACCAACTGGTCGGCTACGGCCTGGTGGTGGGACTGAACGGGACCGGGGACAGTTCGAACAACGTGGACTTCGCCATCCGCTCCACCCTGAACATGCTGGAGCGCATGGGTGTTCATGTGGAGCGGGAGCGTTTCACCAACATCAAGCTGAAGAACGTAGCCGCCGTCATGGTCACGGCCAATCTGCCGCCCTTTGCCCGGCTGGGATCCAAGATCGATGTGGTCATCTCCTCCATAGGAGACGCCAAAAGCCTGCAAGGGGGGACCTTGCTCCTGACCCCCTTACAGGGGGTGGATAATCAGGTCTACGCCCTGAGCCAGGGACCCATCGCGGTGGGCGGGTACGTGGCTTCAGGCGCGGCCGGAGGGGGGGTGACAAAAAACCATCCCACAGTGGCTTCGATTTCCAAGGGAGCGATAATCGAGCGGGAGGTGCAGGTGCGCTTGGAGGACAAGAAAGAGTTGTTCCTGGCCCTCTACAACTCCGATTTCACCACCGCCGAAAAGGTGAAAGAGCGCATCAACCGGTTTGCCGGCGCCGATTTGGCCCGGTCGCTCGATTCCGGGACCATCCGGATTTCCATCCCGGAGGGCCACCAGGCCAACCCGGCGGAATGGATTGCGGCCATCGAAAAGTTGGAGGTGATTCCCGATGCCGTGGCGAAAATCATCGTCAATGAACGGACCGGCACGATCGTCATGGGCGAAAATGTCCGGATTTCCACGGTGGCCGTGGCCCACGGCAATCTGAGTATCCAGATCAAAGAAAATTATAATGTTTCCCAGCCCCTGCCCTTTGCCCCGGGCGCCCTTCCGGGAGCGTCCGGCCGGGGGGTGACGCCCGGTGGCGTCCCGACGCCCGGCGGGGTCAAAGGACCGATTGTCGCCCCCGGAGGGGCCACAGTGGTTACTCCCGACTCGGATGTCTCGGTAAAAGAGGAAGGGAATAAATTGATGGTCGTCCCCCAGGGGGCCAACCTGGGCGAACTGGTCCAGTCGCTGAATGCCATCGGGGTGACGCCCCGGGACCTGATCTCCATCCTGCAGACGATCAAGTCGGCCGGTGCCTTACAGGCGGACCTGGAAATTATCTAATTCAAGAAAAAGAGAGCAAATGCCGATTAACACCTTAGCCGCGATTGAACCGCCCCTCCCGCTCCCGAGTGTACCGGGCGGGAAAAAGATTGATGAGGCGAAGCTGAAAAAGGCCTCCGAGGATTTTGAGGCCCTGTTTATCAATCAGCTCATGCAATCCATGCGTCGGACGGTCCTGAAATCCAAATTCCTGGCGGACGCCCCGGGCAAAGAGGTTTATCAGTCCCTGTTCGACCGGGAGCTCAGCAAGAAAATGGCCCAAAAGGGGGCGCTGGGCGTGGGAAAAATCATCTACCGAAAAGTATTGGAGCACGAAAAGGCCCGGATGCTCCGCCCGCCGGGTGGTTTGCAGATGCCTGAGAGCGGGGCCTTATCCGGATCGGGAGGAAAGCCATGAGCCGGGAAACCTCAAGGGGACAACAAGTGCTGGATTGGCTGAAGGCCGAAAAACAGGGGTATGAAGCCTTATTGGCCCTTCTGGACCAGGAGTGGGAGTGTCTTAAACATCGGGATATCTCCGGGCTCATTTCCCTGACCCGGGCCAAAGAGAACCGGCTCCTGGAGCTTCAGGCACTGGCTCAAAAAATCAGGCCTTGTCTGCCGTCGGAAAAAGCGGCTGGCGAAAGGGCGGAAATCGGAGGAACAATCGGCGGGTCGCAGGTCCAAGCTTCGGACCCCTGGGAGGCCCCCCTGACCAAACTTCAAAAATCCATCCGCAAAATAAAAATAGAAATCCAGGCCCGGAATGAGAGGAACCGCCGGTATATCGAGGAGAGTTTGAGGATCATCGAAGAATTCTTTTTCCTCCTGGCCCCGCCGCCGGAAAAACCACCCGCCTATGGCCCTTTTGAAAACCGGCGGGTCATGAACTCCGGGGGTTCCTCCTCTTTTATCAGCCGGAGGTTATAGGAGCCGTTATGTCGGGTATCTCCTTTGTGCTCAACCTGGCCAGGGGCGCCCTGTCCGCCCAGCAGCTGGGGATCGCCGTGACCGCCCATAACATCGCCAATGTCAATACCCCCGGGTACACCCGCCAGCGGGCCAATTTTGAAAATCTGACCTCGGATACCAATTCCCGGATCAAGTTGGGTTACGGGGTGGTGGTGGATTCGGTCTCTCAGTACTATGACCGGTTCATTACCCAGAACCTGCAACAGAAGGAGAGCGTCTTAGGGGAAACCGAGACCAAGAAATCCACCCTGACTTACATCCAGAACCTGTTCAACGACCAGGCCGGGAACGGCCTCAGCCAGGTTCTGAGCGAATTCTGGAACGGCTGGCAGGACCTGGCCAATAACCCGAGCGGTATTCCTGAGCGAACGGCCCTGCTCCAGAAGGCGGAAGCCCTGACCGAACGGTTTCACACCATCCGGAGTGATCTCACCCGGGTCCAAAACGAAGTCGGCAACAGCCTGGGGGCCTCCCTCAACGACCTGAATAAGTGGACCGGCCTGGTGGCCGAATTGAACCAGAAGATCGTCTCCAGCGAATCCATAGGGACGGCGGCCAACGATCTTCGGGATCAGCGAAATGAATTACTAAAAAAGATCTCCGGCCTGATCGAGGGCAATTCCTTTGAAAATGGGGATGGTTCCGTGACCTTCGTGACCACTAACGGCCTGCTGCTGGTGGATCGGGCTCAATCCTGGAAGCTGTCTCAAAATGGGTCCGATATCTATTGGAACGAAGTTCCCACGGACGTTAGCGACCGCCTGCAGGGGGGCAAGATCGGGGGACTGTTGGACCTCCGCGATGAGACGCTCCCCCAATACGTGGCCAACCTGGATGAACTGGCCGGCTCCATTATTGAGCAGGTGAATGTCCATCACCTTACCGGCTACAACTTGTCGGGGGAAACCGGGAAAAACTTTTTCGAACCCCTCCCCGATCCTCTGAATTACAGCGGAGCGGCAGCCTTTATCCGCCTGAGCTCCGACGTGAAGGACAAACCCGAGGCCATCGCCGCGGCCGAAGCCAATTCGCCCGGCCCTCCTCCGAGTCCTCTTCCGGGGGACAACCGCAACGCCCTGAAAATCATCTCCATCCAAACCGATGCCACGTTGAGTATCAAGAAGTGGACCTATGCAGACCGGGGAGTCACTCTTCCCCCGGCGTCCATGACCCTTTCCCTGGATGATTATTATCGCACCCTGGTGGGGGACATCGGGGTCCTGACCGAGGGCACTCTTCAGCAATATGACTTTACAAAAACCCTGGTCGACAACCTGAATGATGTCCGGGACTCCATCTCCGGAGTCAATCTGGATGAAGAATTGACCAAATTGATGGAGATGCAGATGGCTTACAAAGCCGCCGCCAAACTGGTGACGATCTCCGATGAACTTTATACTACAATATTACAAATGAGATAAAGGATAGCCTGCTATGCGTATAGCCACCTCGACCCTTTTTGATAGCCTGGAAAGGCGGATTCAGCAGTTGACCGAAGGCCTGAATACGGTCAATGAAAAATTGTCTTCCCAAAAAAAGATCAACCGTCCCTCGGATGACCCCTTGGGCGCGGCCTCGGCCATCGGGTACCGGAACCTGTTGTCCCAGGTGGATCAGTACGGACGAAATCTGACTATCGGGAAATCCTGGATGGACTCCAGTGAATCCGCTCTGAGCCTTTCTCAGGATGTGGTGACCCGGGCCAAAGAGATTGCGATCCAAATGGCCAATGCCACTCAATCGGCGGCGACCCGGAGCAATATGGCTACGGAGGTGGGCCACTTATTGGACCAAGCCATCTCCCTGGGGAACACCCAGGTCGGCGGAAAATATATCTTCGCCGGCTACCGAACGGGAACGACGCCTTTTGAAAAAACGATTGTCGGGGGAATCGATACGGTCCAATACCACGGGGACGGGAATGACTTCCAGGTAGCCCTAGGGCAAGGCGAGACCCTGGCCGTCGGCCGAAATGGCCAGACCGTATTTATGAATTCCTCTCTTTTTGACACTTTGGGCGGTCTGAAGAAGGCTCTGGAGGACAATAATGTTACCGGGATCCAGCAGGCCATGAATGGGTTGGATTCCGCCCTGGATCATTTTAATGATCAACTGGCCGATGTGGGGGCCCGGGCCAATCGCCTGGAGACCCGGCAGGGCATTTTGCAGACCATGACTTTGAACTTTAAGGAACAGCTTTCCCAGGTCGAGGATGCGGATATAGCCGAGATGTCCATTGAATTGAAGCAGGTGGAGATGGCCTACCAGGCGGCCCTGATGACCACGGCCCGGGTTGGGAATTTGAGCCTGACTAATTATATGTAACCAAACACCCGGCGCTCTGCGCCCAGCGTATTTCGTTCAATCGTTTTCGCCAGGGAGGGTGAAAATGCTTATTTTAACGAGGAAAATGGGGGAAACCATCACCATCGGCGATCGGATCAAGATCGTGGTGGTCGATATCAAGGGCAAACAGGTCCGGTTAGGGGTTGAGGCCCCCCAGGAGACCACGATCTATCGGGAGGAAATTTATCAAAAGATCCAGGCGGAGAACCGACTGGCGGCCCAATTGGATTTTTCCCAGTTGGATCAATTATGACGGTTTGATTATTTCGGTATTAATAGAGGGAGCTAAAGCCTTGCAGATTGAAACCCGCCGCTTCGGTACGATAGCTGTAGAAGAGGAGCAGATCTTCCACCTGCCGGAAGGGATCATCGGTTTTCCGGAGTGGACCCGTTACATCCTGCTCAACCATCGAGAAGGGTCCCCCTTCCTGTGGTTTCAGTCCGTAGAAAACCGGGACCTGGCCTTTGTCTTGCTGGACCCCCTGGACCTGGTTGCGGACTACGATGTCGACCTATCCCCCGAAGATTCTCTCCTGCTTCAGTTCGATCAACCGGTCGCGGAGTTCAAGACCCTGGTGGTAGTGAATATCTCCAAACAGCAGCCGCCGGAAATCACGGCTAACCTCCTGGCCCCGGTGGTGATCAATTCCGGAAAGAAAATCGCCAAACAGGTCATCCTCTATCAGACCGCCTATTCCGTCCGCCACCCGGTATCCACTAAGAACTAACCAAATAGGATTCAAGGGGTCAAGGATCCGAGGGTTTGAGGGGAAAACGCGCTGCCCTTAAAAAAAGGGGGAAGCGACCAAAGGGTAAAAAAGGAAAAAGCCGGTCAAGGCCGGCTTTTTTGGAGGGGGGAAGGAAGAGCGGGTGTTATCTAATCAGTTCAACGATAAATTCCTTCAGCATTTTCCCGGCGAGATCATCGCTGTTCACTTGGTATTTTCCGGATTCCACTTGCTTTTTAAGGGCCGCCACCTTATCGGCCCGGGTATCCGGGGCCGAAAGGGCGACCTCTTCGATCTTTTTAATCATCCGGGAGGAGGGGGATAAATCCACCCGGTCCCCGACTTGGGTTTGAACCTGGGTTTCCGGATTGACCATGCTCTGATCAGTGGTGTTCAGCTTGGTCTGCTGATTGACATACTGGAGGATCTGAGCCTTTTGGGCGATGTCTTGAATTTTCATGAACCGTACTCCTTATATCAGATTATTGCTGACTATGGTCTTGGTAATGTCCATTAACCGGGTTTTCAGTTGCTCGCTGTCCATCGGGGACAGGGTATCGACGACCTCTTTGCCTGCCTGATCCATCACCTTGAAGACCAGGTTCTCGTTTTCTTTCAGGCCGACCTCTAACGGTTTCCCGTATTCCTGACTCAGGCGGTTTAATATTTCCTGCGCCGTTCCGTTCCGTTCGGAGGTCTGGGTCAGATGGTTGAGCATTTCCTGGCTGATCGTATCCACCATATATCGTTTTCGGGCTTCATTGGATATTTTTGCAAAATCCGTATGCTCCGCCCTCTCGGGCTTGCGGCTTCTGGCCAGTCGGCTGCCTTCGGATATCTGCTGGCTGTAGGTTCGCAGAACATTTTGGATGTGATAGCTGGTGATGACCATGAACCTTGCCTTTCACCGTCTATATCGTCCAGGAGGGGAAAAAACTTTAATGGTTTTTTAAGCGGTTAGATTCACCCATTCGCCCTTGAAAGGCAGATCCGAGAGGGAATCGGCCTGGCGGTGGTAGGCTTCAATAAAGGTTTGCCTTAAGAAAGGGGGGATCAGAGTGGCAGCCTCAAAGGAAGGGTCCGGATACGCGATGTTGACCCGATGGATGGCCTTCGGTTCGCCATTAGAAAGCCCGTCCGCCGATTTAATTTCTAAAATAACCGCATCGGCCTCCAGGACGACCGGGTTTTTGACCTTGGGGGTCGGCGGGTTGGCCCGAAGTTTTCCGGGCAGGAAGTTATAATTGTATTCATTCCGGTGGGTGGCTACCGGAAAAAAGGCTACGGGAAGTGCTTTATTGACGGCCATAGGTATAAATGCCTAAGCAAAAAAATTCCAAAAAGCGCCAACCCTTTGATAGAAAAACTAATTCCCCATGTTACCAAACGTAGAGTAAGATCAAAAAATATAAAAG
>Ga0315292_10001490_pt1 | contig 12560 bp, 7 predicted proteins | sample YL17G13_0_MG_FD_204029 | JGI IMG/M metagenome (GOLD analysis project Ga0315292, IMG submission 204029) | Sediment microbial communities from Yellowstone Lake, YNP, Wyoming, USA - YL17G13_0 | ecosystem: Environmental > Aquatic > Freshwater > Lake > Sediment | place: USA: Wyoming | collected... | reverse complement strand
CGCAGACCAATTACCCGATAAAATGAAGTCATTCGGAAAATATGCACATACACCAATCGTTCGTTTGAAAAGTGCGCTCTCGGAAGATAGTTATATCGGCAGCATCTATGCAGGAACGGAACTGAAAGGGCATTTTAACCGTGTATTCGGATTGGATGAGATGTATCGTCTTCCCGATGCAAGCATGATCGAATCGCACGTGCTCTTCTCGCAAACAAAACTTAACTCAACAACAAAAGGACAATGGGGACATGCATTGGGTTTGAGTGTTTGGAAGATGACTCGTGATCTCGATTGGGGTATTACTGCGAAGGATCTCTCAGAAAATTTTATAGCAGAGATGGGTTTTGTCTCACGACCGGCAATTCTAAGTTTTACAGGTATAGCGCGGCCAAAATTTTACCCGACGTCTGATTTCTTTCAACGGTTCGATGCAGAAGCTTTTACTGCCTGGACAGAAGATAAATTAAGTAACCAATGGGAGACGTTCAATCACATTTCAATACAATCGTATTTCCTTGGAGCCTTAACTACGAAGGTAAAGTATTCATATTCAACCGAGATGTACCGCGGTGAGAAATTCGAGACTGGAGGGTTCCATATTCTTGTTGGGGGTCAAATATCTAAAGAACTAACTTTGAGTATTTTGTATCGAAGAGTAAATGCAATTTATTATGAACGTGATCCGGTAAAACAACCATTCCAGGGAAAAAGTAATCGGATACGAACGAGCTTAACTTATCAACCTCTCGAACAATTAAGAGGTGAATTGAGTTTCATCTACGATGATTTCTTCAGAAGTTCCGATGAGCAAAGAATATACAAGTATCCCATCACACGAGGGAAATTAACATATCAATTCAATAAATATCTCTTTTTCAGGGGAATCGTCGAGCACAGCAATTTCACTAACGGTGATAATGAACCGCGTCTTTTGCAAGATCTTCTGGTTTCATTTACATATATACCTGGGACGGTTATTTATATTGGTTACGGCACCCTTCTTGAAGATCAATGGCAAGATGATGCTATTTTACGTCCGATTCCATTTCGTGTAACAGCATCAGGGTTGTTCATCAAGATGTCCTATCTTTGGAGAAATTGAAAATTTTCTTTAAAAAAATACGAGAAACCGTTGTTCAGCTGCTTCTATTATTGTCACAAGCGAAGGATAACTAAACAGTGCGTCTGTAACTTTGACCTCGATAGTCTCGTAATGAAAGATAGATTACATATCTAAGCCGAGAAAAAATGACTTCATTAAATCAAACAAATACTTCCGAACCGAAAATTGGTAAGACCATTGTCGATGATATCAGTCATGGAGGATTTTTTGCTAACATCAAGCATGAATTCAAAGAATTAAGAGAGTACATGCTAACTGTAGAGAGAAAAGACCAACTTCAGAAAATGAACCGAGTGAAGCGGTGGTTTTTCATTACATGGTGGTTATTGAAGAGTATGTTTTTCAAACTTACTCCCACAAGACGGATTCTCTTGCTAGCTGCTCTCATCTTCCTTGTTCAGAATTCACAAACAGCAGCAGATAATCGCTCTTATATTATCGGTGGCTTGATTTTAATTTTCATAATCATGCTTGAGCTTAAAGATAAACTGACTGCGAAAGAGGAACTTGAAGCCGGCCATGCAGTACAAAAAGCTTTAATGCCTGAGCGATCACCGAAGGTGCCGGGCTGGGATCTTTGGCTTTTCACACGCTCCGCAAATGAAGTTGGCGGCGATCTGCTCGACTTCCAGAAAGTAACGGATGACCGTTATGGATTTGCACTTGGCGATGTAGCCGGCAAGGGACTAAAGGCCGCCCTACTTTCAGCAAAGCTTCAAGCCACATTAAGAGCACTTGCCGATGACTATCCATCACTTCGAGAATTAGGGATCAAATTTAATAAGTTATTTTTTCGCGATAGAGTTCCTGCGATTTTCGCATCTGTGGTTTATGCCGAGATAAAACCAAACGATGGATTGATCCGCATGTTCAACGCCGGACATTTTCAGCCAATAATAGTCCGGAGTAACTCAATCGAGAAAATGGAAAAAGGGGGCCCTGCACTGGGTATCGTGCCGGATGCACAATATGATGAACAGAAAACAATTCTTGCAATTGGAGATGCGATCATATTTTATTCGGATGGATTGTCAGAAGCGCGCAACCAAATGGGTGAAGACTTTGGAGAAAAACGGCTAATATCTTTATTACCATCATTGATCCAATACTCTGCAGAACAAATTGGTGAGAGAATTATTTCCGAGGTTGATAGATTCGTTGGTAAAGCAAAAGCACACGATGACTTAACTATAGCTGTGGCAAAGCGCGAATAACAAGAAACTTGGCAACCTTTAGAGATTTCTTCTAACTTGCCCTAAACTATCGTTCTTACCTGTTCAATGATTTGAAATTTGCCTGCAAATGTGCATATTCAAAAAGATTTATGACAGGCACCATCTTCAACATACAGCGATATTCAATCAACGATGGACCCGGAATCCGAACAACGGTTTTCCTCAAAGGGTGTCCACTAAGTTGCAAGTGGTGCCACAATCCTGAGTCGATTTCACCAGATAAAGAAATATTAATTAGAGAAGATCGCTGTATTCGTTGCGGCGAATGTTTCTTGAGATGTAACTACTTTGCTGTAAAAAGTCTCGACGGTGAATATATTACAGACCAAGAAACCTGTGCTCAGTGTGGTCGTTGCGTTGAAGTATGCTTTACCGATGCGCGAGCGATTGTTGGGAAGGAAATGACAGTTGATGATGTTATGAATGAAGTTGAAAAAGATGTTATCTTTTACAATCAATCTGGTGGTGGAGTAACTTTTTCTGGAGGTGAGCCATTTCTACAGCATGAGTTTCTTATTGAACTTCTCAAAGCGTCCAAGCAAAAAAATCTTCATACTGCTGTCGATACTTCAGGATATATTTCTTCCGAGATTCTCCAAAAGGCAAGTCGGTTTATCGATCTTTACCTCTATGACGTTAAAACATTAGATAATAATATCCATAAGTCCTTCACGGGCGTTTCTAATAAATTGATTCTTGAGAACCTCAAGCGACTTACTGAATGGCAGAAAAATATTATTGTTCGGGTGCCATTAATTCCAACGCTTAATGATTCATTAGAAGCGATGCAGGGGATCGGATATTATGTGGCATCACTTAAATCTATTAATGAGATTCATCTGTTACCTTATCATCGTACCGGTATTGAGAAATATAATCGACTTGGTGTTGAATACTCATTCAAAAAGGATTTAATGATCTCAAAAGAAAATCTCAATAAATTTCAAGACGAATTACTCCGTTATATCCCTACTGTTGTGGTCGGGGGCTGATATTTTTTGTGAAAGATATACTTTTTTCCTATTTTCAATTACTACCACAACATCCCACATTAAAGGATTACAGTAGATGAAAAAACAAAATTTTTTTCTTTTAATCTTGCTCATTTGTACCCACTTATCTTACGGGCAAACCGAACGGAACGATACATTAGAATACACACTTCCAACAGAGATCTTGATTACGGCTCCGCGGCTTCAATTTCCTCTCAAGGAAGTTCCGTTTTCAACGAGTGTTGTTGGAAGCGATATCATCAGAGAACTTCCGAGGTCAATTGCGGTTGACGAACCGATGAAACTAATCCCCGGCGTAAAGGTAGACAACCAGGCAAACGGCCAACGCGTTCATCTTTCAATTCGGGGGCAAGGTATTCTTACGGAACGAGGAATTCGCGGTATCAAAATTCTGATGGATGGAATTCCGATCAACGATCCGACCGGATTTGCACCAGACTTCTTCGACGTTGACTTCAGCGCCGTAGATCGTATTGAAGTACTTCGGGGACCAGCCGCTTCATTGTATGGTGGTGGCGCTTCGGGCGGCATCATCAACATCTTAACACGGAACGCAGTTGATAAACCTCTCTATGGCGAGGCACAGGCATCCTATGGTTCCAATAATTTTTGGAAAGGATTCGGACAATTCGGCGGCAATGCCGACAAAGTGAATTACAATGTTTCATTCTCACGCACCATGGGAGATGGTTATCGTGTACATACTCATTTCTGGGGAAACAATCTCTACGGAAAAGCAACCTACACACCTGACGTGGGAATTCAGCTCACCCCCATTTTCGGGTACACACATATGTACCATGAGAATCCTGAAGGGATAAATCTGCTGGACTATCAGCGTGATCCGCAATTGCCCAATGGCGACGCAGTTCCATTCAACGAGTACCTTGAAACTGAGCGCGTCACCAATGGCGTCAAGGGACATTTCGCATTGACAGAAAAGCATGAGATTGACGTCATTGGATTTGTCAAGCGCACAGCTTTCACCGAAGCGAACAACAAGACCGTTACCCATCGTACACTTGTCACTCCTGGTGTGTCTGCCGAGTACGATTATTCTCTGGGAGAAACATCAGACTTCTTACGTAATCGCACAGCTATTGGTGTTGATCTCCAATGGCAGACCATCGATGAACATTTCGTACCAAACAGATGGTCGAGAGAGACCGATACACTACTTTCGAAGCAGCACATTAAGCAAAGGGGAATGGGTTTCTTTATTATTGATGCATTGAGTATCAGTAAACAATGGGGAATTATGGCTTCACTTAGGTATGACGATATTCGCAATGAACTCGTCGATCTTACTGGAATTCACATTGATCCATGGAACAATATGGCAAGGAACAATTTTGATGCTTCCGGCATTGCCAATTTTTCAAAGGCAACAGGAAGAATTGGGGCTACATTTTTGCTAATACCTGAAGCAAATTTCTTTGCAAACTGGGGACAAGGATTTTTGCCACCTGCAACTGAGGAGTTAGCTCAGAATCCTGATCAATATTATGGTGGTTTTAATTCACACCTTACTTCTGCAACATCAAGCGGTTTCGACCTTGGCTCAAGAGGCATAGTCAACAACAATCTGTACTATGAGATTACTGGCTTCTATTTAACCACGAACAAGGACTTCGACCGGTATCGGGTCCCGGGCCGGGGAGTACAAACGTTTTATAGAAATGTCGGGATGAGCAGACGATTTGGTCTGGAGGTGTATGGAAAATACTCTCTAATCCACTCACTCGATCTCCAATGTGCTTATACATTTTCTGATTTCGAGTACACGAGCGACTCGCCAGACCGCATCGTTATGGATGACACAACGATCATGAAGTTTATTAAAAATGGTAACTGGCTCCCCAATTCACCGCAGCATCAGCTTTACATAGATGCGCAGTACTATGTCATACCTGAGTTTGCTCTCGGTCTCAGCGTTGAATCATTAAGCAAATCATACATTGATGGTGCAAACATTCAAGCTGAAGCTGTGAACGGATACACACTGATACATGCGCGCGCATTATACAAATGGCAGATTGGAACCATCCTTGGGGAGTTGAGTATTAACGCACGCAACATCGGCAATACAAAATACGTTGCCTTCAGTGAACCCGACCCAGGCGGAAATGCATACCAGCCTGGTGCAGGCAGGGAATTCTTTGGTGGTATTAAGATACGATTATAGAAATGATTTATGTGTAGATAGTCAATGAAAGATCGCATAAGAAAACTTCGTGAAGAAAGCATCAACGCTGTTCCAACTATCTCACCGGAACGTGCAGAGATTGTAACTAACTTTTACAAGAACGTCAGCAATCTATCTCCATCGATACAACGTGCCTTCGTGTTTAAATCGATCATGGAGAAAAAATCAATCTGTATTAATAATAGCGAGTTGATTGTCGGTGAGCGAGGTCCCGCACCGAAAGCAACATACACCTATCCAGAAATTTGCTGCCACTCAACAAACGATTTGGAAGTTTTGCATAACCGCAAAAAAGTTTCGTTTAAAGTTGATGATGAAACGAGGCGGTTATACCGCGACGAATTCATTCCTTTCTGGAAAAACAAAACAATCCGAGAAAAAATATTCGGTTCAATATCGGAGGAATGGAAGGAAGCATATTCTGCTGGCATCTTTACCGAGTTCATGGAACAGCGCGCGCCTGGCCATACCGTGCTTGATGATAAAATTTACCGTAAAGGGATGCTCGATTTCAAACGTGACATTCAAAACAGTCTAAGGTCACTCAATTTTCAGAATGATCCCGAAGCGAACAAAAAGCAGGAAGAACTTAAAGCGATGAGTATCTGTGCCGATGCGATTATTACACTTGCCAATCGGCATGCAGATAAAGCACATGAGCTTGCAATGAAAGAAAGTAATCCAATCAGAAAATCAGAACTGTTGGAAATTGAAAAAGTTTGCCGTAATGTACCTGCAAATGCACCCCGAAATTTCTGGGAGGCCTTACAAGCTTACTGGTTTGTTCATCTCGGTGTAGTTACGGAATTAAATCCTTGGGATGCATTCAATCCGGGGCATCTCGACAGACACCTCTACCCTTTCTATAAAAAAGGAATTGATGGGGGCACACTCACAAAAGAGCAAGCCAAAGAATTATTACAATGTTTCTGGATTAAGTTTAATAATCAGCCCGCACCACCTAAAGTTGGTGTAACCGCCGCAGAGAGTTCAACCTACACCGATTTTGCCAATATCAATTCAGGTGGAATTATGGCAGATGGTCGTGATGGCGTCAATGAATTGACTTATCTCATCCTCGATGTAATTGATGAGATGAAGTTAGTGCAGCCAAGCTCGAACATACAACTCAGCAAGAAAAATTCTGATGAGTTCCTAAAGCATGCATTAAAAATTGTCCGCAAGGGCTGGGGACAGCCATCCATTTTCAATGCAGATACAATAGTTGAGGAGATGCTGCGTCAAGGAAAATCTATAGAGGATGCCCGTAACGGTGGAACGAGCGGCTGTGTGGAAACGGGTGCATTCGGTAAAGAAAGTTATATCCTCACCGGCTATTTTAACATCCCGAAAGTTTTTGAGATAACTCTCAACAATGGTATTGATCCAAGGACCGGCAAGAAAATTGGAATAGAATCCAGGAATCCCTCGTCTTTCCGATCGTTTGATGAATTGATGAATGCATTCGAAAACCAGATGAAGCATTTCATCGATATCAAGATGCGAGGAAATGACGTCATTGAGCGATTTTACGCTGAGCAGATGCCCGTACCGTTCCTATCCATTCTAATCGACGATTGTATTGCGAAAGGAAAGGATTACAACGACGGCGGTGCAAGATACAATACAAACTATATTCAAGGTGTCGGAATCGGTACGATTACCGATTGTCTCTCGTCAATCAATTACCATGTGTTTGATGAGAAAAAGTTATCCATGTCGGATATGTTATTTATGCTTACTGCCAATTTCGAAGGGTACGAAAGAGCGCGCCAGCTTTTATTGAATCGCACACCTAAGTACGGTAACGATGACGATTACGCCGATGATTTGATGAAGCAGGTGTTCGAGATGTATTATAAACTTGTTGACAGCAGACCGAATACAAAAGGCGGCGTGTACCGGATTAATTTACTGCCAACGACATGCCATATATATTTCGGTTCGGTAACAGGCGCAACTCCCGATGGACGAAAAGCTTGGATGCCGCTTTCAGAAGGTATATCGCCCGTGCAAGGTGCAGATCGAAAAGGTCCAACCGCCGTGTTGAAGTCGGCGGGCAAGATGGATCATGTACGAACAGGCGGCACACTGCTCAACCAGAAATTTACTCCTCAGCTTCTTGAGAGTGAGAAAGGACTCGAAAGTCTTGCTCATCTCGTGCGAGGATATTTTACACTGGGCGGACATCATATTCAGTTCAATGTTGTCACTGCACAAACCTTACGCGAAGCACAGGCGCACCCCGAGCAACACCGAGATTTAATAGTGCGGGTTGCCGGCTATAGCGATTATTTCTGCGATTTGAGCAAAACGCTGCAGGATGAAATTATCGCACGGACGGAACACCAAACATTGTAGAGCACTCTTCGCAGATAGACAGATTTCCTCATCTTTTTTGTAAGAATGATAAATTTTTTGTACGTTTTGAATCATGATATCGATTCTGGGATATGGAGTTTCTATCAAACAAAAGAGATCTTTTGAGCTCGCTGGTTATGTTAAAGTGACGGCAGGATTTTTTATAATTGCCTTAACGAATGAACATAATTTAAGTTTGTCAATGAGAGAGTAAATCATTATTCAAAGATCATGAATCCACTTGAAACATATTTTCGCGAGCTGAGCGCAATAAGAACGTCCGGGGCAGCCACAGATGAGACATCATATTATATTCCCTTTGCCAACCTCCTCAATGAAATCGGCAAAACACTAAAGCCGAAAGTTCATTGCATCATGAACTTGAAGAATCAGGGCGCAGGAATGCCCGATGGAGGACTGTTCACCGCAGAACAAATTCGCAAAACATCTGGAGTAGAATCGATTGCAGGTCAGCTTCCCGCTCGCGGTGTTATCGAAGCAAAGCCGACGAGTGATGCTAACTTGGTTACAGCAGATAGCCAACAGGTTTCGAAGTACTGGAAAAGATACCGTCAGGTGCTCGTCACAAACTACCGCGATTTCGTTTTCGTCGGTCAGGACTCTGATGACAAGCCCGTAAAGCTTGAATCGTATCAGCTTGCAAAAAGTGACAAAGAGTTCTGGGATCTGGCTTCACAGCCGCGCAAGTTTGCAGAGCAACATGGCGAGCGATTCATCGAATATCTCAAACGCGTCATGCTTCTTGCCGCACCGTTGAGTGAGCCGAAAGATGTCGCTTGGTTCCTTGCTTCCTACGCTCGCGACGCCAAAGCTCGCATCGAAAGCGGTGATCTTCCTGCCTTAACAAGCATCCGTGCAGCGCTTGAGGAATCGTTAGGATTGAAATTTGTCGGCACGAAAAGCGATCCGCACAAGGGAGATCATTTCTTCCGGTCCACTCTTGTCCAGACGCTCTTCTATGGAGTCTTCTCAGCGTGGATTCTCTGGAGTAAGCAGCAATCTCTTTCTCGCAAGAGGAAGTTATTTGATTGGCGGACCACTGCTCATTACCTTCACGTCCCCATTCTTCGAAAGCTCTTTCACGAGGTTGCCGAACCGGGACAATTGGACGCGCTCAACCTTTCCGAGGTGTTGGAATGGACAACCTCCGCACTCAATCGTGTGGATAGAAGCACGTTCTTTGAAAAGTTCGAAGAAGAACACGCGGTCCAGTATTTCTACGAGCCATTCCTGCAGGCGTTCGATCCCGAATTGCGAAAAGACTTAGGCATCTGGTTCACGCCGCATGAGATTGTCCAGTATATGGTTGCCCGTGTAGATACTGTTCTGCGCGAGGAGCTTCACCTGCCAGATGGACTTGCAGACCCCAATGTCTATGTCCTCGATCCGTGCTGCGGCACAGGTGCGTATCTTGTTGAAGTTCTAAAGAAAATTTATCAGACTCTACATGAAAAAGGAGGAGATGCGCTGATCGGAGAAGACCTCAAACGTGCGGCAATGGAGCGTGTGTTCGGTTTTGAGATTTTGCCCGCACCATTCGTTGTATCGCATCTGCAGCTTGGATTGCTTTTGCAAACGCTTGGCTCACCGCTCTCAGAGACAAAGGGAGAACGTGCGAGTGTGTACCTAACCAATGCTCTCACAGGATGGGAGCCGCCGAAAGAGCCGAAGCAGCATTTGATATTCCCTGAGCTGGAAGAAGAACGCGACTCTGCCGACGAAGTGAAACAAGCCAAGCCGATTCTTGTTATCCTTGGCAACCCACCCTACAATGCTTTTGCCGGAGTAAGCCCCGCGGAAGAGCAAGGACTTGTCGAGCCGTACAAAGAAGGGTTGATCTCCGAATGGAAGATAAAGAAGTTCAACCTCGATCATTTGTACGTTCGCTTCTTCCGGTTGGCGGAACGGCGAATTGCAGAGAAGAAGCCGGGGAGAGGTGTCGTGTGCTTCATCTCTAAATTCTCATACTTGGGTGATCCTTCATTTGTCGTGATGAGGAAACGCTTTCTCTCGGAGTTTGACAAGATGTGGTTCGATTGTTTGAATGGCGATAGCAGAGAGACGGGCAAACTCACACCGGAAGGAAAGCCGGACCCAAGCGTGTTCTCAACTGAATATAATAAAGAAGGCATTCGTGTTGGGACGGCAATTGGATTGATGGTAAGAAAAGCTGAAAAGGAGAAGAAACCAACGATATTGTTCAGGCACTTCTGGGGTGTGACAAAACGATCTAATCTTGTTGTCAGCCTCGAAGGTAAGAATTCTAGTAAGCACTATAAAAAGGCTGAGGCGACAAATGAGAATCGTTTTTCATTCCGTCCTTCAACGGTCGCGTTAGACTACTTGGGTTGGCCGAAATTAATTGAGTTGAGCAATCTACCACCATTCAATGGCCCGATCGAGAGAAGAGGTAACTCTCTTGTGCTTTTCGAAAGTGAGCGAAAGTTATTTGACAATCTCAAGATTTACTTGGATGACTCCAAAACCGATGACGAAGTAGAAGCACTCTCAGCAGAATGGATGCATTCCTCTGGAGAATTTGATTCCATAAAGGCTAGAAAAAGACTAAAGGGAATCGTGAAGTATGATCCGACAAAGATTGTTCGGTATCCTTTTAAACCTTTCGACTTACGTCTCGCCTATTTGGATTCTGAAATTCAACCTCTTTTCTCCCGACCCAGCCCTGAATTGTTAGAGCATAAGATGGTTATTCCATTTAACAGTTTTTTCATAAGCCGAGATACTGCCGACAAAGACCCCGAAGGTCCACCATTCTATTATTCACCACTAGTTTGTGATTATGATTCTATATCAGGTCATGCCAGACATTTCCCTTTTATGCTCTCAGCTAAGAAACTAAAGTCAAAGAAGGGACGTGAAAATCAAGGAGAGCTTCTTCCTGAAGAATCGAATCAGGTGAAACCAGCTGCCAACCTCTCCGCGCAAGCACGCACGTATCTTGCAAAGCTTGACATCGCGAACCCGGATACAGATGCAGAGATAGCCGGCTTGATATGGATGCACTCGCTTGCAATCGGTTACTCGCCGTCGTATCTCAAAGAAAATGCAGACGGCATACGGCAGGATTGGCCCCGCATCCCGCTTCCGTGTACGAAGAAGCTGCTGCTGCACTCGGCAAGTCTGGGCAAACAGATTGCCGCTCTTTTGGATACAGAGCATAATGTTGCCGGAATAGTCTCGGGAACAAACCGGCCCGAGATCAAAGCTATCGGATCCATCTCCAAGATCAGAGGAAGCGCTCTCGATCCTAACTCCGCCGAGATTGCAATTACAGCGGGGTGGGGACATGCCGGCAAAGACGGTGTGACGATGCCCGGCAAAGGAAAACTTGTCGAGCGTGAGTATACGTCCGAAGAAATCAAGGCAATCAAGGAAGGTGCGAAGCCGCTTTGTCTTACATTCGATACTGCCCTGAAGCAATTAGGAGAAACAACGTACGACGTGTATCTCAATGAAGGTGCATTTTGGAAAAACATTCCCATCAACGTGTGGGAATATTACATCGGCGGGTATCAAGTCATCAAGAAATGGCTGAGCTATCGGGAGAAAGAATTGCTCAAACGATCACTCACAATCGAAGAAGTAAGGGAAGTGATGAACATGGCGAGAAGGATTGCTGCGATTGTATTGCTACAGCACGAGTTAGACAAGAATTACCAAGCCGTTAAGAACGCTCCGTATTCGTGGGAAAAATAGACATAGTTATCGAATTCATTTGGAAGATAATTGAATAAATAAAAAACAAAGGATCATTATGAGCGAAGAAAAAAAAGATGTCCAAGCAACAATAGGTGAATATCAAGGCAAGCCGATCATCCGAATTCCCATCGTAGATAATCCCAATCCCGATATATCGTGGAATTGGATGTCGTTTGGAAAAACAAAAGCGAAAGCTATTGTGAAGTTCTATGATGCGATAAAGAAGTTTGCGGAAGAATGAGAATCAACTGATTAATGGAAATAATGTGGCTGAAGCCCTTAATTTTAAAAAATCATTTTTATCGGTTGACTAAAGTCAACCGCAATAAATACAAAGAGAAACTGCAATAAATAAGAAAGAAAATCTATCGCAGTTCACTTCTTCCGAAGGAATGGCTTTGCCAAGTGAACTGATTAAAGAAATAAGAAATGATTTGGCTTTAGCCACCTATCACTTATCATATTTCCAATTAATCAAAGGAGTTAACTATGGAATATCTAACCGGATTAACAGCGTGGTCAGTGTTTGCTGTAGGATGTGCTTTTGCCGTGGAAACTCCCTAACATGGTTCATTCTCGGATTGATTTTCGGACCACTTGCATTTATTGTAGCAATTGTTTCGGGGAAACGTTGTCCACATTGTTTATCCGTTATGCCGAAAGAAGCAAAAGTTTTCGCGTCGTGTAGTAAAGATGTGTAGAAAACGAAATTATTATGAGGATGGAGAATCGCAGATTTTGAAATAAGAAGGACGATGACACTAACATTAGGACATAGTCAAATGAGAATAGATAAAATATTATTTCTAATAATATTGCTTTATGCTATTATGGCACTAAGGATGCAAACGCAAAATAAAGAAGAATCCACCTCTAAT
>Ga0315292_10001488_pt1 | contig 12565 bp, 12 predicted proteins | sample YL17G13_0_MG_FD_204029 | JGI IMG/M metagenome (GOLD analysis project Ga0315292, IMG submission 204029) | Sediment microbial communities from Yellowstone Lake, YNP, Wyoming, USA - YL17G13_0 | ecosystem: Environmental > Aquatic > Freshwater > Lake > Sediment | place: USA: Wyoming | collected... | reverse complement strand
TCAATTATGAGACCCTTAATAAGTCAATTACCCCCGTTTTACCGAATAGTTGAAAAATTCTGATGAATTCTATTGATAATAATTTAATAATAGTATTATAATATTAAGTTTTGTGAAATATTCTGCCGGCGTTAAGCCCGCATTAAAGGGTTTCAATACGAAATAAGGTTGCTACAGGAAAGATGTTTGCCCGGCGGTGGATGTTTAGGATATATTTCTGATATTTTTGAAATCAAAAGTTAAAAGGAGAGAAAAGAATGGCAGAAAAAGGAAAATCAAAGACAGACGTTTCGGCAAGAGCTGAGGCAAAAAACAGAGTCCAGACATGCAGTAAATGCGGCAATAAAGTCGAGGTTATCCTGTCCGTTTCCCCGAGCGGGAAAAAAAGGATGAGACGTATCTGCTGCGGAGGCTAATTCATAATATCTCCTGCGGAAACAATGCCGCTGGAGATATTGTCCGCCTCAAAAAAGTTTAGGTTCAATGTAATCTTTAAAAGATGTACAATTGTATTTCTTTTTGCAGTTGGCATGACATGCTTTTACGTACTGAAAGCATTCCTTGGCCGGGCACCAGATTTTATTTGCGTCCCGCATCCGGTCATCATCTTTCCCCGCAGGTTTCTTAATCATCACATATCGGCTTAAGACCGCCCAAAGTCAGCCCGGAGTTGTCCATATAATCAATCTTAAAATAAACATAATAAAAATGTCTCTATACCCAAAAACTATTGTTCGGATATACTCATCTGTTGAAAAAAAATATTATAAACGGCAGGGCTGATGCGATGAAAAGGTCTTGTAGCGACACATTAATGTACTTTCATAATAAGAACCGGCCTTTTTCTGAAAATCACCACAGGTTAGCTCTGCATTTATGTGATTGCAATATAATCCTTTGTCGCATTATAAGACTTTTCATCGTGTCTGCCCTGCCGTTTATGCAACGTTTAAGTATAGTATCTCGGTTATAATAATCAAAATTGAATATGCCACTCACAAACACATATAAAAAGCGCCTTTTGCAAAAGACAGGATTGCGCTTTAAACTTTTATTGCTCGTATTTTTCTTTACTCTATCAGGTTGTTCGTTGGCGATTATATCGTATGAGGTTGTGACGGGAGCTATAAAGACTTGCATCTGGGCGGTAAAGGGAGCATATGAACTGACAGCCGGAGCTACAAAGCTCGTCTATAAAATCGGAGAATATACCTTTGAGGTAGTACGCGCTCCCATAGAAGCAACGCTTACTCACGAGGAAATTGATTCCATAGACGGCCTGCCGGTCAAAGAGGCGATAAGGCAGGGCAGGGTAAAGAACGCCCCTTATGTTGTCAAGGGACATACATACTATCCCATGTCTCTCAAAGCGGCTGAAAGCTACAGTGAGACAGGGTTTGCGTCATGGTATGGAGAAGAGACTTTAAAGAAAAAGGGCGGGTTTATGACTGCCAACGGAGAAACTTTTAACCCTAAGGGGCTTACTGCCGCGCATAAATATATGCCCCTTCCATATCATGTGCAGGTGACGAATCTTGAAAATTCACGTTCCATCATTGTAAGGGTGAATGATAGGGGGCCCTTCCCCGGCGATCAGGACCGGCTTTCAGGTGATAGAATTATTGACATCAGTATGGGGGCAGCCAAACAACTCGGCTTTTATGAGAAGGGGACGGCCATGGTTAAGGTCGAAGCCATACAATTAAAAGAAGACGATCAAAACGGCAAATCCCGGTGAAATCATAAGGTACCCGACGCATTTTTTACCTTTGATTGGCTCTTTAGCAGTTTTGTGGTAATATGGACCAAAATGAAAGATGAAATAAAAATCAGGTCAACCGTAAACAGGGAGTTAAGCACAAGCGTTGTTATCAGCGGGAAGAAGTATCTGATACTCACCGAAGACCTTATTCCACAAAAGCAGCTTGTCAATACAAGGGTTTATCTCGACGGTAAGATTATTTCATCAAGAAACTTGGACTGCAAGGACGCATTGAATTCACCAGAGCCCGGCAAAAAAATTATCGAGGTCATACAGGAACAGCATCAGTTAATCGTGAGGATGCTTAAAAAAGAGCAGGAAAAGAGATCCAGGACCCCTTCAAAATATCTCGATGAAGTCAAGCATATGCTTCATAAAAAGGAGAACAAGGACGCACTTAAATTGCTTGTTCAGGCCCTGAAAAAATATCCGGATGATCCGTTTCTCCTTTCCTATTACGGTTGTCTTGAAGCCATTATCCACAAGAATTATGAATTTGGAATAGAAACCTGTTCGCGGGCTATCAATATGCTTGACGATACGACTCCTTTCGGTCAGGAGATTTTTTATCCTACGTTTTATCTGAATTTGGGAAGGGCGCACCTGGCGTCACAAAACAGAATGGTTGCGGTTGAGGCATTCCAAAAAGGCCTTTCATATGATAGTGAAAATAAAGACCTTTTATGGGAGATGAAAAAAATAGGCGCGCGAAGAAAACCCGTCATTCCATATCTCAAGCGAACTAATCCTATTAACAAATATATAGGAATTTTGTTGCACAAACTTAAATATGACTAATCGGAACAAAGCAATCACCAAATGAGGTTATACTAAGGAGTTCATAAGTAAAGCCATATTGACCGGAAAATCTCCCCTTACCCCTCTTTGCCAAAGAGGGGGATTATTCCTCCCTTTGGTAAAGGGAGGTTAGGAGGGATTTTATAGATAATGTGCGCTTACTTACGGTCTCATTAGTAAGGTAAAGTCTCATTTGTGACGTGTTGTTTTAAAAAAAGGATTTTAGAAGAAAATATAAGCCGATAATCCCGCCTGCCGTCAAAAACCCTGCCAGAAAAAAGAGGAGGGACCGTTTGTCTATATCCGTAAATTCTTTTTGCGCCTTTTGCTTTGACGTTTTGGCCTTTTTGGAAGGAGCGGATTTTATTTTAACACCATCGGCCTGTTTCGGTTTTTCAAGGTCTTTTTCCGCCGGGACCTCGGGGCTGTCGGCGCCCGGTTTCAGAGTTTTCGCGTGGATTTCAAGATACTCGGATTTGGGGAATTCCTTGTACCGGACCTCGATGTCTTCAGTAGACGATTCCGCCTTTTTCCCGCATTGGGGGCAGACATTCTTTTCATTTAGTTCCTTACCGCAAGTTAGACATTTCATAGTTATTAACTGTCTCATTTTAACATAAAACCCTTTCCTCTTCACTCAAAGCTTATAAATCTTTTCGGAACAAAGAACATATTCTATTGTCAGTTCGCAAAGCTTCGCGTAAAATATCTTTAATATGAATATGAAAACCCTCAGAACTATCGGTAAACGTCTGTTGCAGCAAATCCCGTCCGTCAAAAAAGCAAAGACCTTCATCGGCGTCGGCGCCTCGGGCGATAAAACCTATCAAATAGACAAGCTTGCAGAAGACATCATCATAAACGGTCTTGAAGAATCAGGAGAACCGTTGACTATCATCTCCGAAGAGATGGGAACAAAAGAAATAAGAGGAGGCGGCAGGAAGGTCTTGATAGACCCGATAGACGGCAGCAGGAATGCGGTTTCAGGGATTCCCTTTTACTGTACATCCATTGCAGTTGCGGATGGCAATACAATAGGCGATATCGAGACGGCCTATGTTCTGAACCTGATCAATGGTGATGAATTTTGTGCGGAAAAAGGTAAGGGGGCATTCCTGAATAATGAAAGGATCAAAACTCAACAAGACGATATATTTTATCTTGTAGCCTATGAAGCTCAGACGCCGGAAAAGGATATTGCCCGGATAATGCCTTTGTTGTCGGAGGCTAAAAAGACACGCTGTTTCGGCGCCACAGCCCTTGATCTTTCCTACCTTGCATCAGGCGCCATCAGCGTCTTTGCAAACCCTTCCCTTTCAAGGGCCTTTGATTTTGGAGGAGGCTGGTTGCTTGTAAAAGAGGCCGGGGGAGTTTTTACCGATATAACGGGGAACTCCGTCGATAGTGTTGAAGTCGGCCTGAAAAAAACCGCCTCATTGCTCGTCTCGGGAAATAAAAGACTTCACGAGAAGTCATTGAAGCTCTTAAACAAAACAAGAGATTAACCCAAAAAACACATTAAACCGTCGAGAAACTGCGGATGTCTAAAACAAATTTATTTTTCGATACAATAGTGTACTTATTTAGATGTATTACCAAAATATTTTCATGCAATTACCATGAACTATCTTTTTAAAATAAGTTTATCGAGTTAAATAAATTTATTTTAGATATCCGCAGTTTTTGGATTAACCGCATTCAGGCAGTAAACCCAAAACAGGTCAGATCTTGCTCAAAGCCTGCTTCAGGTCCGCGATAAGGTCTTCTGCGTCTTCCAGCCCTAATGCAATTCGGACAAGGTTGTCCACCATGCCGATCGAATGGCGGTAATCCTCAGGATAATCGAAGAACGACATCATTGCCATCTGAGTCACAAGGCTTTCACTGCCGCCGAGGCTTGGCGTGATAAGAAATATCTCCAGCGAATCGATGAACTTTCGGGTTTCCTTGTCGCCGCCCCTTACCAGAAAGGTGATTACGCTACCCGAGCCGCGCATCTGCTGCATTGCGATCTCATGGTCGGGGTGCGATGCCAGTCCGGGATACCAGACCTTCTCGATCTTTGGGTGCGCTTCAAGCATACGGGCAACGGCCAGCGCGGTGTTGTTGTGGTGCTCCATACGGATAGCAAAGGTCTTCAGTCCCCGTTCAAGCAGAAAACAGGTGAACGGGCCGGGTATGGCGCCGATCATCCGCTGCATGCGGTTAAGTTTGTTTAAAAGTTCGTGCTTGCCAAGGGCGACGCCCGCCAGAAGGTCGTTATGGCCGCCGAGATATTTGGTGGCGGAGTGGATGACAATATCAACGCCCATCTCTAACGGCTTGATGTTGTATGGCGTGGCCAGCGTGGCGTCAATGAAAGTTAGCACGTTATGCCGCTTGGCGACTTTCACTATTGCCGGAATATCCAATACTCGCAGATATGGATTGGTCGGAGATTCCGTGAAGATGATGTTGGTATTGGGTTGGATTGCTTTGGCTATGGCCTCCGCAGTCGGGTCAACCAGGGAAACCTGTATGCCGAACTCCGCGAGAGTGTTCGTTGCAAAATCCCGGGTCTGGCGGTAGCAGTCGCTTGTGAATATAATATGGCCGTCACGGCGCATATAAGCCAGCAAAGTTAAGATTACGGCGCTCATGCCGGTTGAAAATAATATCGCTCTCTCGGCGCCCTCGATCGCTGCCAGCTTGCGTTCACATTCCTGCTGGGTCGGGTTGCCGTAGCGGCCGTATTCGTGCTCGCGCACAACGCGTCCCTTGCTTTTTGCCTCCATGAACTCGAACACCTCGGTGGTTGAGTCGAAGTAGTAGTTGGAGGTCTGGACAATCGGCGTAGAGACCGAATAATAGGCTTTGGGAGTTCGGCCCAAACCGTGAATAGCGAGCGTAGCCGGTTTCCAGTTCCGGGCTTTTGCAGATTTTTTAGGCATCGGGGTTCCTCCTCTTATGCAAAGCGTACTCGAGGGCTTCCTTGACCGCATCTACGCGGGGCGGCAGCTCGATTGGTTTATTTGCAAAACGGCAGGGAAAATCCAGCGCCTCTTCGTGGTAGCGGACCTTGAAGTCTGTGAACTTCAGGGCGTGCGCCGTTGAAATTACCACGACGCGCTCGGATTTATCAATCTTGCCGGATTTTAATAATTTGATCAGCGCTGCAAGCGCAACGCCGGTGTGCGGACAGTTCAACATGCCGAAGGTATCGCCGAGCGAAGCTGCGTCAGCCAATTCCTGCTCGGTGGCCTGTTCGACGATGCCGTTAAACTGCTTAAGCGTGCGGACGGCCTTTGCGAAACTGACCGGGTTGCCGATCTGGATGGCGCTGGCCAGGGTCTTTTGGGCCTGGATAGGCTCGAAGGTCTCGAAGTTTGTCAGATACGAGCGGTAGAGAGGATTGGCGCGTTCGGCCTGGGCAACAACAATGCGGGGCAGCTTAGAGATAAGGCCGAGATCGCGCATCATTAGAAGGCCGTTCCCCAGAGCGGAGACATTCCCGAGATTACCGCCGGGAATGACGATCACGTCGGGAGTTTCCCAATCAAATTGCTGGACAATCTCTATGCCGACCGTCTTCTGTCCCTCTATGCGCAGCGAGTTCATCGAATTGGCAAGATAGATCGTCTCGTCATTAGTTATTTCCTTCACAATGCTCATGCAACCGTCAAAGTCAGTGTCAAGCGACAACACAAGCGCGCCGTTGGCGATCGGCTGAATGAGCTGCGCGACCGATATTTTACCCTTGGGCAGCAGCACAATGGACTGGATGCCGGCAGCGGCGCAATAAACCGCCAGTGCGGCGGATGTATCGCCGGTGGATGCACAGGCGACTGCTTTAATCGGCGCGCCTTCGCTTATCATCTGCTTGACCTGCGACACAAGCACCGTCATACCGAGGTCCTTAAACGAGCCGCTGTGGGAGTTGCCGCAGAGTTTGATCCAGAGGTCATCTATCCCGAGCATTTTACCGAACCGCTCGGCCCAGAAAAGGTTTGTGCCGCCCTCGTAAAGAGAGACGATATTGTCGTTATCAATCTGCGGCAGAATCCATTCCTTTTTGCCCCACACGCCGGAGCCGTAGGGCCACTCGGTAGATTTGTACCGGTCTTCGAAGAGCTTCATCCACGCCTTGGCGTCCCGGCGGGCAAGGGCTTGCAGGTCATGCTGCACCCCCAAAAGCGAGCCGCATGTCTTACAGCGATAGATGATCGAGTTAAGCGGATACTTAGTCCGGCACTGCTCGTTGATGCATTGAAACCATGCTCCATATGACATAATTACAATCCTCGATTATTGGCCGGCGCTTCCGGCATTTATAGGTTTCATACAAGGGAACCCGCAGCAGGGGACTATTTTCAAAGTAATCTTTTTCCCCTGTTTTCACATAAATTATAACACAGCTTCCATGGATAAAATGAAGAACAATCTAACAGTCAACCCTTTGTTTCAGGGTTACCCGGCCCTTTATTTTTTCTTTGCAGAGCCGCCGAATTTCTTTTTTATCTTAGGGTACACGACAAAGATAATAACTATTATCGCCCCTATAATAAGTACTTCCAATTTTATGTTCCTTTCATTATCCTAAAGATTTTCCCAATAGTATAACTATATCAAAATTTGACAGTTCTTTCTAAAAAGTATACATTTTTAGTAAATACTTATCCAATGACCCCGGGATATTATTATGGAACATGCCGAGACTAAAGAAAACATAGATGGCGGTACCGGAGATATAACAAAGTGCTCTATCTGTGCGGAGTACTTAAACAGTAATGAGGCATTCTTTTGCCCAAAGTGTAAAAAAGGTCCGTTGTGAAAAAAACACCGCCTCCCGGGACGGAAGGAATGCGTTAGTTGCGCCTTTGACAGGACATTAAATGAGACATATATCCTCAGAGGGCAGGCAAAAAATATCAAAAGTTTTATCAATTTTCTTCAGTTTCTTTTTATTGCTTTTGCAATTATCTTCATCACATCGACTTTCGGTTTACTGGAGGAAACAGCATATTTCAAAGAAAACCTCCTTATAAAGAATATGTCGTATTTCGGTATCGGAACTGCCGTGCTCCTGATAATATTTCATTTCGTCATGTCAAATCAGGAGCGGAAAATTGAAGAAATCGAAGCCGAGCTCGGGAAAATCGGCGGCAAAAGATATTAGCTTTTTCGATGCATCTTCCCGGCAAGCCGTTGAAGCGCCGTTTCAAGCGGTACCGATTCTCTCCCGGTAACTTCCTTAAAACGATTTTTTGAGGGTATGGAATCGGTCCGCAACCCTTCTGCAAGAGCTATGGCCACGCTGTTAGGGACGCCGGTTATCAGTTCAATCCAGAGCGCCGACATGCGGATTGCAAAGAACGGGACCGTAATGATGATATTTTTCATGCCCCGTATTGATTTACCGCAAAGAGAGAGCAGGTCTTTATATCTGACTATATCCGAACCGATCTCAAATATCTCATGGCCTTTTATATCCCTTTCAACAAGAGCGGCAAGACAGCTCGCCGCATCATCGAGGGCGATGGGAGCGCATAGAGAATTCAAACACCCCGGAGTCAACATTATTGGAAGACGTTTTGCAAGGTAATAGACTATGAGATACGATACGCTGCAAGTTTCTAAAAGGATGCTTGCCCTGACTTCGCCGACAGGAATCCCATAAGAGGCCAGCGCCTGACCGGTTTTCATTCTGCTCACGAGGTGAGGCGAAGCCTGCCGGTCCGCCGGCACTATGCCGCCGAGATAGATTATTTTTTTAATTCCGATGTTTTGGGCTGCCTTGCCTGCCGCATTAGCAAGCCGTATATCAAGCTGTTCAAAATCCTTTGCGCCCAGCGAATGAATAAGGTATATAAGAACATCGGACCCGTTGAGAAAATTCTCCGCGCTTGCAGGGTCAAGAAGATCGACCTGCTTCCATGCCAGACGTTCGTCGCTCAAATCTTTCGGGATTTCCTTTTCCGTCCGGAAAGAACCCGTAACATGATATTCTTTCCGTTCGAGAAGTTTTTGAATAAGATTACCGCCGACACATCCCGGCGCCCCCAATATTGCAATGTTCATGAGTTCTCCTACTGTTATCTTTCATTTAACTATATCAAAAATTGACGGTTCTTTTTAAAAAGTAGATAGCTTTATTAAATACTCCGAGTTTTCTGGTTGAGCAAAACCCCGGAAGAGCGGGTTGAAGTAGTAGAATATTTAAGAAGACACCTGCTTATGTTTCCCGGTGACTTTTTAAAAAGGAAAAAAGCCTCAAAGATTAACCTTACAAATCAGAAACGCAATAAGCAAGCCTGCCGCCGAATGGTTCTCTACTGGGATGAAGAGGAAGGCGTTTCATTTAACCATTAGAGCCTGAAATACGATATAAAAAGATGCTCTTAATTGATAATAATCAAGAAAATGACGTTTACTGTCAGAAGTAGTTCAAAATGCACCTTTTCAGGGTTAATTCATCCTTGAAATAAATCCGTAAAAGAGTAAACTAAAATCAAGACAAGAAATTGCGAGACTCAGAACGGATTAAACGCGAGGATCGATAGTATTAACGGGAGCGGGAGTTGGATGCGGTGTGCAAGCCTCCAGCAGCGAGGAGGAAGCCTAAAGCATCTACCAAAGCACCCACTTAAACAAAAGAGCTCAAGTTTTTCCGCTTCTGATATCGCAAGAGATATATAGGAGCCATAAAAAGGGTATTTGGTCATCCTTCCAATGCAAAGGCAGGAGGTGAAAGAGCCGGAGCAGAAAGGTTGTCCAATGAGGCAGAGCCCTTAAAGTGGCTCTTTTATTTGGTGGAGCAGTTAGTCCTACACTTTTATATGTAATAACGGCAATTCAAGCCTTTGTCTATTATTCTCTCCCTTGAAAAGATCAGCTATCCGCTCCGGAACATATCCTCTTTCTCCCTCATGTTGAGACAGTATCTTAGTCGGCAGACTTGTATAGGGTCATGGGGTCAGACTTGATTATTGGTGCTCCACATCCGACATAGAAAAGATGTTTATGAAGGACGAAATTAGACTTCTCGACGAGGTCAAAGATTCCCCTATCCGCGCGATCGCCGAGAGGGTAGGGGCGAAGATCGAGGCCGAGGCGGATATCTCCGCCGAGGAGAAAGCGAAAATACTCTATCCTCAGTTTAATCAGAAAAATTTGTGAACAATCCGGTTTAAAACATGCCTCTGTCCAGGGTCCGGTATTGTATGGCCTCTGAGACATGGTGGGCCTGGATATCTTCGGAGGCGTCGAGGTCGGCTATGGAGCGGGAGACTTTTAATATTCTCGTAAACGCCCTTGCCGAGAGACCGAGCTTTTGCATGGCGTTATCGAGAATACTCTGCGCATCAGGAGTAAGCACGCAGTATTTCTTTATATGCCGGGTCTTCATCTGACCGTTTGAATAGATCCTCTTATCGTTCCTGAAACGCTCAAGCTGCATTCCCCTTGCAGCAACAACCCGCTTCCTTATATCTTCCGATTTATCACCCGAGTATTCATTTGTTAATTCCTTGTACGGCACTGCCGGCACTTCAATATGGATATCGATCCTGTCAAGCAGGGGACCTGAAACCTTGTGCCGGTAGCGGTGTATCTGGCTGGGTGTGCAGGTGCACTGATGCCGGGGGTCGCCCCAGAAACCGCAGGGGCATGGGTTCATGGCGGAAACGAGCATGAAAGAAGCGGGATATGTTATGGATGCTACTGCCCTTGAAATGGTCACCTCTCCGTTTTCAAGCGGCTGCCTCAATACCTCGAGCACATTCCTTTTGAATTCCGGCAGCTCATCAAGGAAAAGCACGCCGTTATGTGCGATGCTGACCTCTCCGGGTTTCGGTATCTGTCCGCCGCCTATCAGCGCGACATCCGATATGGTATGATGCGGGGAGCGGAAGGGTCTGATCGCAAGTAGAGACTGCCTGTCTTTCAGCATACCGGCGACGCTGTGTATTTTTGTGGTTTCCAGAGCTTCGTCAAAAGTCATTCCGGGCAGTATCGACGACAGTCTTTTTGCAAGCATTGTTTTGCCCGAGCCGGGCGGGCCGATCATAAGAACATTATGCCCACCGGCAGCGGCAACTTCAAAAGCTCTCTTGGCGTGTTCCTGGCCTTTGACCTCTATGAAATCCTCCTCATAGATCGAGTTCTCCATTATGGCCTTATTAATATCAACCTTGTAAGGTAGTCTTAAATTGCCGTTTTTTAAAGACTCGATGACTTCGGGCAAGGTCTTAAAGCCGAATACCGGGATGCTTTGAACGACTGCCGCCTCGGGAGCATTTTCTTCAGGGAGGATCACACCTTTCAACGCAAGTTCTTTGGCGGTCATTGCCATAGACAGAGCGCCCCGTATGGGTTTCAATTTCCCGTCGAGTGAAAGCTCTCCGGTGAAAAGGTACCCTTCGACTGAGGCCGGATCAAAGACGCCTTCCGCTGCCGCAATCCCGATAGCTATGGGCAGGTCAAAACAGGAGCCTTCCTTCTTAAGGTCGGCCGGCGCAAGATTGACGGTGATCTGTTTCAGGGGAAAATGAAAACCGATATTTTTCAGGGCCGCCCTGACTCGGTCTCTTGATTCCTTGACCGCCGTATCGGGCAGGCCGACCATCGAAAAATGCGGGAGACCTCTGGAGGTTATATCAACCTCCACCTCTACAGGGTGGGCGTCGATTCCGATGATACTTGCGCTCAGGACAATAGAAAGCATGTGCTTAATTATATTTTTAACCGTACAGTAATTGCAATATGTTAAAATATCGATTGTTTCCATATTATTAAAGGAGTCTAAATGGCAAGGGTACAGGTAAGCATAGAAGAGGAGATGAAGGGCTCATATCTCGATTATGCCATGAGCGTAATCATAGGAAGGGCTTTGCCCGAAGTCAGGGACGGCTTAAAGCCTGTCCAAAGGAGGATCCTCTATGCGATGTTCAGAGAGGGTCTTCTCCCTGGAAAGAAATATTCAAAATCCGCCGGTGTGGTCGGCGAGGTTTTAAAGAAATATCATCCCCATGGCGACACGGCAGTTTATGACGCAATGGTCAGACTTGCTCAGGACTTTAATATGCGCTACCCTTTGGTTGACGGTCAGGGCAACTACGGGTCCGTTGACGGCGACCCGGCCGCTGCCTACCGGTACACCGAGGCTAAGCTCGCAGCCATTGCAGAGGAACTCCTTGCCGATATCGATAAAAATACCGTTGATTTCACGGCGAATTTCGATGAAACCACTGAAGAACCCCTGGTCCTGCCGTCAAGGATACCGAATTTAATCGTCAACGGGTCCACTGGAATTGCCGTTGGAATGGCCACCAATATACCGCCGCATAATCTCGGCGAGATTATCGATGCCCTTATTCTCTTGCTCGAAAATCCCGATGCAACACTGAAAGACCTGCTCACTTATGTTAAGGGACCTGATTTCCCGACAGGCGGGATCATTCATGGGATTGACGGCATCATGCGTGCATACAACGAAGGAAGAGGCATTATAAAGATCAGGGCAAAGGCCAGGATAGAACGGGAATACAGAGGAGGAGAAAACATTATCGTTACCGAACTCCCCTATCAGGTCAATAAGGCGAGATTAATCGAGAAGATTGCTGAATTAGTAAGGGAAAAAACCATCGAGGGTTTATCTGAAATAAGGGATGAATCCGACAGGGACGGGATCAGGGTCGTCCTTGAACTGAAGAGGGGAGAGATAGCCGAGGTTATTCTGAACAACCTTTACAAACATACCCAGATGGAATCCACTTTTGGGATAATCATGCTTGCGCTCGTCAACAACCAGCCCAAGGTACTTGCGTTAAAGAAACTGCTCGGCCATTTTCTTCAGCACAGGCGGGATGTTGTTCTGAAGAGGACACGGTTTGAACTGAAAAAGGCCGAGGAAAGAGCGCATATCTTAGAAGGACTAAAAATAGCCCTCGATCATCTCGATGAGATAATAGCATTAATCAGAAGTTCAAAGAACCCTGAAGAAGCCCGGACCGGACTGATGCGGGATTA
>Ga0315292_10001484_pt1 | contig 12572 bp, 10 predicted proteins | sample YL17G13_0_MG_FD_204029 | JGI IMG/M metagenome (GOLD analysis project Ga0315292, IMG submission 204029) | Sediment microbial communities from Yellowstone Lake, YNP, Wyoming, USA - YL17G13_0 | ecosystem: Environmental > Aquatic > Freshwater > Lake > Sediment | place: USA: Wyoming | collected... | reverse complement strand
GGAATTCCTTGAGCAGCACATTGAGGCGCTTGCTCTCCGGAATGAACACGGCGGGACGCAGGCATTCCTTGATGTCGAAGTCGTCGGGCTGGTCCTCGACGAAGAACCGCAGCAGGTCCTTGGCGAGCAGGATGCCCTGCACTTCGTCGCGGTCCTCGCCGACGACGGGGAAGCGCGAGTGCCCCGATTCGATGACGACCGGCAGAATCTTCTCGACCGGCTCGTCGCGGTTGATCACGACCATCTGCGAGCGCGGCACCATGATGTCACGCACCTGGATCTCGGAGACCTCCAGGACCGACTCCAGCATCTGCAGGACGTCGGCGTCGATCAGGCCGCGCTCGCGGGCCTCGACCAGGATGGTCGCGAGCTCGTCGAGGTCGCGCGGCTCGCCCGTGATCGAGCTGGCCAGTCGCCTGAGCCAGCTGCTCGTCGAACCCGCTTGTCCGCTACTGCTCATACAGCCTGTTCGGCGACCTGCCGGTACGGGTCATGAAACCCCAATCCGCGCAGGATTTCCACCTCGAGCGCCTCCATCGTGCGGGCATCGCGCACGCGCTCGTGGTCATAGTCCAGCAGATGCAGCGTGCCGTGCACCACCATGTGGGCCCAGTGGGCGCCCAGCGTCTTGCGCTGCTCGCGGGCTTCGCGCGCCACGACCGGGGCGCAGATCACGAGGTCACCCAGGATGCCGGTGGCGACACGCTCCTCGGGCGATGAGGGGAACGACAACACGTTGGTCGGCTGGTCCTTGCCGCGGTATTCGCGGTCCAGGCGACGGCTTTCGGCGCTGCCCACGACGCGCAGGCACACGGCGGCACCCCGCTCGACCGATTCGTGCAGCCGTCGCTTGCGCACCGGCAGGGACACGAGTCCCCCCTCGTGGGCCGCGCGGGCCCAGCGCCGCAGGGTCACGGTGCCCGGCACCCAGGGCCGGCGCGTGGCGAGCTGCAGCTCGACTTGCAGGGGTGACGGCGCTTTGGCGGGACCGCGGGTGGGCTGGCTGGGCATCAGCGGTCCCGGGCGTCCTTGGCGTCGGTGTTGCGCTCGTACGCCTGCACGATCCGCTGCACCAGCGGGTGACGCACGACGTCGAGCGCGTTGAAGAACGTGAAAGCGACGCCATCGACGCCGCGCAGCACTTCGATCGCGTGACGCAGTCCCGAGAGTTGCTGCCGCGGGAGGTCCACCTGCGTGATGTCGCCGGTGACGACGGCCTTCGAACCGAAGCCGAGGCGCGTCAGGAACATCTTCATCTGCTCGACCGAGGTGTTCTGCGCCTCGTCGAGGATGATGAACGAGTCGTTGAGCGAGCGGCCACGCATGAACGCGAGCGGCGCCACTTCGATGACCTGCCGTTCGATGTTGCGTGCAACGCGGTCGAAACCCATCATCTCGTAGAGCGCGTCGTACATTGGCCGCAGGTACGGGTCGACTTTCTGCGCCATGTCGCCCGGCAGGAAGCCCAGCCGTTCGCCGGCTTCGACTGCCGGCCGCACGAGCACGATGCGACGCACGCTGCCTGAATGCAGCGCCTCGACGGCGCTCGCCACGGCGAGGTAAGTCTTGCCGGTACCGGCCGGGCCGATGCCGAACGTGAGGTCGTTCACGCGGATCTGGTCCATGTACTGGCGCTGGTTCGGCCCGCGGCCACGGATGCCGCCGCGCTGCGTGTGCACGACCGCCTCGCTGCCACCGGCCGCCGCCTGCTCCGTGACCGGGCGCGGGAAACCGAATTCCTGCACGCAGAGATGCACGCGGTCGGGCGACAGGGTTTCCTGCGCCGACAGTTCGAACATCCGGGCGAGCACGGCGGAGGCGTTGGCCACCGCAGCGGCGGGGCCGAGCACCTGCACGTCGTAGCCGCGCCGGCGCACCTCGACGCCGAGGCGTTCTTCGACGTGACGCAGGTTCTGCTCCATCGGTCCCGCAAAATTTGCGAGCCGCGAATTGTCGGCGCCCGCGAGCGAAAGTTCGCGCGATTCGACCGGTGCGTTCAAGCGCTGCTCCGGGCAGGTTCTGCGACGACCAACCGCCCCCGCAGCGAATTCGGCATCGCCTCGGTGATGACGACGTCGGCGAAGCGGTTGATGAGTGAGGCCGGGCCATCGAAATTGACCCAGCGATTGTTCTCGGTGCGACCCGCGAGCTGGCGCGTGTCACGCTTCGACGGCCGCTCGACCAGCACCCGCTGGGTCGTGCCGACCATGCTGCGACTGATCGCCCGGGCCTGCGCATTGAGCTGGGCCTGCAGCCGCTCGAGGCGCGCCTGCTTCTCGGCGTGCGTCACGTCATCGGGCAACGACGACGCGGGCGTGCCTGGCCGCTGGCTGTAGATGAAGCTGAAACTCTGGTCGAAACCGATGTCGCGCACGAGGTCGAGCGTGGCCTCGAAATCGCGCTCCGTCTCGCCCGGAAAGCCGACGATGACGTCGGTCGTCAGGCTGATGTCGGGCCGGACTTCGCGCAGCCGACGCAGCTTCTGCTTGTACTCGAGCACGGTGTGCCCGCGCTTCATCAGCGCGAGCACGCGGTCCGAGCCGCTCTGCACCGGCAGGTGCAGGTGGTTGGCGAGCTGCGGCACGTCGCGGTAGGCCTCGATCAGGCTGTCGCGGAATTCAACCGGGTGCGACGTGGTGAAACGGATGCGTTCGATGCCGGGCACGGTCGCGACGAGGTAGATGAGCGCGGCGAGGTCCGCCTGGCCGCCCGACGCCATCGGACCCCGATATGCGTTCACGTTCTGGCCGAGCAGCGTGATCTCGACCACACCCTGCTGCGCCAGCGAACGCACCTCGGCGAGCACCTGTTCGAGCGGGCGGCTGACTTCTTCGCCGCGCGTGTACGGCACCACGCAGAATGTGCAGTACTTGCTGCAGCCTTCCATGATCGAGACGAAGGCCGTCACGCCTGCGGCTCGCGGCTCGGGCAACCGGTCGAATTTCTCGATCTCGGGGAAGCTGACGTCGACCACCGCGCGTCCCTGACTGCGTAATTTCTCGAGCATGTCGGGCAGACGATGGATCGTCTGCGGGCCGAACACGAGATCGACGAACGGCGCCCGAGCGGTGATGCCCTCGCCTTCCTGGCTCGCCACGCAACCGCCCACGCCGATGATGACGTGCGGGCGCGCAGCCTTCAGGTCGCGCCAGCGACCGAGCTGCGAAAATACTTTCTCCTGCGCCTTCTCGCGCACGGAGCACGTGTTGAGCAGCAGCAGGTCGGCCTCTTCCGGATTCTCGGTCGGGTGGTAGCCGCCGGATTCGCGCAGCACGTCCGCCATCCGGGCGGAGTCGTACTCGTTCATCTGGCAGCCGAAGGTTTTGAGGTAGACGCGAGGCATGGGGCGGCAAGTATACGGAACGTTGGGGCCACGCAGGCCCGCCGGCGGTGGCCGGAAAGTGAAAAAAACCGAGGGAAAACGGTGGCTTATAAGATCGGTGGCGCGCGTTGGACAAAACCGGGCCCGCGGCTTCGGCTGCGGGCCCCTGGTTCGCGAAGCGATTGCGCGAGGCGCGTCCTAGAACGGGATATCGTCGTCGAACGGCGATTCTTCCGGACCCTGCGCTGGTGCGCGACCACCACCGCCAGTGCTGGCAGGCGCCGGACGACCTTCACCGCGCGACTCGCCGCCGCCCATGCCACCACCGCCGCCGCCCGCGCGGCCGCCGAGCATCTGCATCTCGTTGGCGTTGATTTCGGTCGTATAGCGGTCGCGGCCTTCCTTGTCCTGCCACTTGCGCGTGCGCAGCTTGCCTTCGACATAGACCTGCGAGCCCTTCTTCAGGTACTCCGCAGCGATCTCGGCGAGACGGTCGTACATGACGATGTTGTGCCACTCCGTCTGTTCGCGCTGTTCGCCGGTCTGCTTGTCCTTCCAGCTCTCGGAAGTGGCAATGCTGAAATTGGTGACCGCCTTGCCGTTCGGCATGTAGCGCGTCTCGGGATCCTTGCCGAGGTTGCCGACGAGGATGACTTTATTGATGCCACGTGCCATTCGGGGAAGCCTGCGCAGGAGTGGGGAAAGGGGGGTGATTTTACGGCAACCCGGGGGTCGCCGCGTAAGCGTGAAAAACGGCCGGCTTCAGCCGGAAACAGCCTCGGGGGCGGCCAGGGAGGGCCGGAACACCAGCAGGGCCCAGACGAAGGCGAGGACGGCACAGCCCCAGAACACGCCGGAAATGCCGAACCGGCCCAGCAGGACGCCACCCATCACGCCGCCGAAGAACGCCCCCAGGAACTGGGAGGTGGCGAATACGCCCAAGGCAGCGCCGCGGTCGACCGCCGGGGCCGTCAGGGTCAGCAATGCGGGCAGCCGGGCTTCGAGGAAGTTGAAGACGGCGAAGAACAGGGTCAGCCCTGCCATCACCACCCAGTAGTCGGCGTGATCGAGCCCCAGCAGGGACTGCGCCACGCCGACCAGCACGACCGACGCAATGAACAGCCCTGCTCCCTTGGTGCTGGTCCTCTCGGTTTGCAGGACCAACGGGATGGTGCCGACCAGCGAGGCGACGAAGACACCCAGGTAGACGGCCCAGTGCGACGCCTTGGCGATCCCCAGCGTTTGCTCCAGCACCTGCGGCACCGAAATGAACGTCGCCGTCATGATCGCGTGCAGGGCGAACATGCCGAAATACAGCGGGCGCAGCTGCGGCCGGCTCACGATCTCGAGCAGGCCCGACAGCTTGCGGCTCTCCGCCCCGCCAGTGCGTTCCGGCTCGGCCGGGACCGCGAAATGCAGCAGGACGATGCCCAGGATCGCCATCGCCAGCATGATGCCGAAGATACCCGGCACCCCCACCGCGGCATCGAGCGCAGGCGCTACGATCAGCGCCACGACGAAAGACAGGCCAATGCTGATACCGATCACGGCCATCGCCCGGGTGCGGACGTCGGTGCGCGTGAGGTCGGCCATCAGCGCCGTGACCGAGGCCGAGACGGCGCCGGCGCCCTGGACGCCACGGGCCAGCGCCAGCATCCAGGTGGTGTGCGCGAACATGCCGAACACGGAGCCGACGGCGTAGAACAGCAATCCGATGGTAATCAGTGGCTTGCGGCCGAAACGGTCCGACCAGCGTCCGAAAGGGATCTGCAGCACGGCCTGCGTCAGGCCATACGCACCCATCGCCAGGCCCAGCAACTCAGGGGAGTAGTCGGGCAGCGTATGGGCATACAGGGCCAGCACCGGCAGCATCAGGAACATGCCGAGCATGCGCGATGCATAGATGGCGGCCAGGGCGCCGACGGATCGGCGTTCGATCGGCGTCATCGCCGGCCGCGGGGTCGTCGCACGGGGTCGGATGGTCTTTGCCTCGGATCGGGAGCGCCGCCTATATTAGCAGGCTGCCTTCCCGCAGCCCGAACGCTGATGAGCTGAATGGACGAAATCCGGATCCGCGGTGCGCGCACCCACAATCTGCGCAACATCGACCTCGACCTGCCCCGCGACCGCCTGATCGTGATCACCGGGCTCTCGGGCTCGGGCAAGTCTTCGCTCGCGTTCGACACGATCTACGCAGAGGGACAGCGTCGCTACGTCGAGTCGCTCTCCGCCTACGCGCGCCAGTTCCTCTCGGTCATGGAGAAGCCGGACGTCGATCACATCGAAGGCTTGTCTCCCGCCATCGCCATCGAACAGAAGGCGACGTCGCACAACCCGCGCTCGACCGTCGGCACCGTCACTGAAATCTACGACTACCTGCGCGTGCTGTACGCACGCGCCGGCGTACCGCGCTGCCCGGAGCACGGGCAGGATCTGGCCGCACAGACCGTCACGCAGATGGTCGACCACGTGCTCGCGCTGCCGGAAGGCACGGGTGTGCTGCTGCTTGCGCCGATCGTCCAGGACCGCAAAGGCGAACACTCCGAAGTGTTCGACCACCTGCGCAGCCAGGGCTACGTGCGCGCGCGCATCGACGGCAAGCTGGTCGAACTCGACGTCAGGCCGGAACTCGATGGCCGGCGACGCCACACGATCGAAGCGGTCATCGACCGCCTCAAGGTGCGTCCCGACGCGGCGCAGCGACTGGCCGAATCGTTCGAGACGGCCCTCGGCCTGGCGCAGGGTTCGGCGCGGCTCGCCTTCCACGACGAGCCCGACCGCGAACCGCTCGTGTTCTCGAACCGCTTCGCCTGCACGGTGTGCGGTTACAGCCTGACGGAACTCGAGCCGCGGCTCTTTTCGTTCAACAATCCGAACGGTGCGTGCGGCACGTGCGGCGGCCTCGGCGTGCAGGAGTTCTTCGATCCGGCGCGCGTGGTGGTCAATCCGAGCCTCTCGCTTGCGGGCGGGGCGGTGCGCGGCTGGGACCGTCGCAACGCGTATTACTTCCAGCTGATCCAGTCGCTCGCCAAGCACTTCCGCTTCGACATCGAAGCGCCGTGGAACGACCTGCCCGAAGCCGTGCGCCACGCGCTGCTCTGGGGCGGCGGCGACGAGAAGATCCAGTTCCGCTACGTCGATGCGAAAGGCACCGGCACGAAGCGCGCGCACGCGTGGGAAGGAATCCTGCCGAACCTCGAGCGGCGCTACCGCGAGACCGAGTCGACGACGGTACGCGAGGAACTCGCGAAGTACCGCGGCGTGCGCGCGTGCGTGGATTGCGGGGGCAGCCGCCTGAACCAGGCGGCGCGGCACGTGTTCGTTGCAGGCCACGCCCTGCCCCAGATCGCGGCGATGTCGATCGCCGAGGCGCGGCGCTTCTTCGGCGACATGCACATCGAAGGCTGGCGCGGCGAAATCGCTTCCCGCCTGGTCCGCGAGATTGCGGACCGCCTCACCTTCCTGAGCGACGTCGGCCTCGACTACCTCTCGCTCGACCGCAGCGCGGAAACTCTCTCGGGCGGCGAAGCCCAGCGCATCCGGCTCGCGAGCCAGATCGGCTCGGGACTGGTCGGCGTGATGTACATCCTCGACGAGCCGTCGATCGGCCTGCACCAGCGTGACAACCAGCGCCTGCTCGACACGCTGGTGCGCCTGCGCGACCTCGGCAACACCGTCATCGTCGTCGAGCACGACGAGGACGCGATCCGGCAGGCGGACTACGTCGTCGATCTCGGGCCTGGCGCAGGTTCGCACGGCGGCACCATCGTCGCGCAGGGCACGCCGCAGGACGTCGCCGACAATCCCGATTCCTTGACGGGCGCGTTCCTGAGCGGACGTCGCCGCATCGCGTACCCGCAGGAGCGCCGCGTGGCGCAACCCGGCAAGGTGCTGCGCATCGTCGAAGCCACGGGCAACAACCTGCGCGGTGTCACCGCGACTTTCCCGATCGGACTCATGACGTGCGTCACCGGCGTCTCGGGCTCCGGCAAGTCGACGCTCGTCATTGACACGCTGTATCGCCACGCCGCGGGCGCGCTGACGGATTCGGGCGGGGAAGCCGCGCCCTGCCGTGCGGTCGAAGGGCTCGCGCAGATCGATCGCGTGATCGACATCGACCAGAGCCCCATCGGCCGCACACCGCGCTCGAACCCCGCAACCTACACGGGCATCTTCGGTCCCGTGCGCGAGCTGTTCGCCGAAGTGCCCGAGGCCCGTGCGCGCGGTTACGACCCCGGCCGCTTCAGTTTCAACGTGCGTGGCGGTCGCTGCGAGGCCTGCGAGGGCGACGGCCTGATCCGCGTGGAAATGCATTTCCTGCCCGATGCGTACGTGACGTGCGATGCGTGCCGCGGCATGCGCTACAACCGCGAGACGCTCGAGGTCCGCTACAAGGGCCGCAACATCCACGACGTGCTCGACATGACGATCGAGGACGCCGCGGTCTTCTTCCGCAACGTCCCGGCATTGCAGGGCAAGCTGCAGACGCTGCTCGACGTGGGCCTGTCGTACGTGCGGCTGGGGCAGAACGCGACGACGCTGTCGGGCGGCGAAGCGCAGCGCATCAAGCTCGCGCGCGAGCTGGCAAAGCGCGCCACCGGTCGCACGCTCTACATCCTGGACGAGCCGACCACGGGCCTGCACTTCCACGACATCGAACAGCTGCTCGGCGTGCTGCACCGGCTGCGCGACGACGGCAACACGATCGTCGTCATCGAGCACAACCTCGACGTGATCAAGACGGCGGACTGGATCGTCGACATGGGACCGGAGGGCGGCGACGGCGGCGGTGCGCTCGTCGTCGAAGGCACGCCCGAACTGGTGGCGGCCACGCCGGAGTCACACACCGGCCAATATCTCGCTCGCGTCCTGCGCTGAATCGCGTCACCTCTCCCGCTTGGCGGGTCAGGCAAAGTGCGAATGCGGGAGGCCTGCGTGAGCCCGCTGGACGGGATCCGGTCCTTCTCGGCGCTCCGTGTCGAACGCCGCTGCTCGAACGCAGGTGCGAGGCGGCACTGCGGGTTCTGTTGCTTCGATGGCACCATCGCCTCGTACCCGTTCGAGCAAGGGTCGCCGTGAATCGTGCGGTTCTTCCGCGCGATTCACGATGCGCGTGAGACCCCGGAGCGCCGAGGATGACCGGATCCCGTCCAGCGGGCCTTTAGCGCTACCGGCACCCGGCCGTTGGCAGACCTCTCCCGCACGCGGAAGCGGTGACGCGGATCAGCTCGCGCCGCGAACCGAAGGGTGTGCTTCCGTGCGGAAGCGATGGCGCACTTCCCCGCCGCCGCGCGTCTCCGAAAAACGACCCAACGTCTGGCGCGCGATCACGCGGCGCCAGAACTGCAGCGCCGCGCGGTTTTGCTCGTCCTCTATCACTTCCCAGTCGCCGGCAAAGCGGTTGAACAGCAGCGAGGCGGCAAACGCACCCACGCCGCGGCGACGTGAAGTGCGCACGATGAAGAATTCGGCCATCCGGTAGTTGACCGACGTGCGCGGAAACGCAGGGGGACGCGCCACGAGGGCGAAGCCGGCCCGCTGGCCCTCGTCGAGAATCACGAAAGGGTTGGCACCGGAATCGGCGAACCAACCGGCCAGGAACTCGCTTTCGCGTGCATCCCATTCGCCAAGCGCCGGGAAGAGCCCGGTTTTGGAGGCTGATAGTTCCGACAGATAGTCACGGTAGACCGTGCGAATCCATTCGCGGTCCTGCGTTGAGCTGCGAGCGTCACGTACCGTTACAGGCACTGCTCGTCCCGCCTCCAGCGGGTATCTCGATCACCGGGCCACGGGGGCGCCGGGGCTGGTCTCCTGCAGCGAGAATGGAGCGGATCCCAGCCGGGATCCGCTCCATCTTTTCGTCAGCCCGCAACGGGCCGACGAACAGTCAGCGCCAATTACTTGGTCGCTTCCTTGACGGCAGCGCCAGCGTCCTGCGCGGCAGCGCCGGCAGCAGCGGCAGCGTCGCCAGCAGCAGCGGCGGCGTCGCCAGCGGCAGCGGCGGCGTCGCCAGCGGCGGTGGCAGTGGCGTCAACGGCGGCGTCGCCAGCAGCAGCGGCGGCGTCCGTCGCAGCAGCAGCGGCGTCCGTGGCGGCGTCAGCAGCCTGGCCAGCGGCAGCGGCGGCGTCAGCAGCGGCTTCCTGCGTGGCTTCGACGGCTTCTTCCTTCTTGGCGCAGCCGGCGAGGGCCAGGGCGGCGAGGGCGGCGGCGAGGGCGATCTTCGCGTTCATTGATAAATACCCCAAAAATTTGCAGTCTGTTGATATCGAACACCTTGCACCTTCGGCCGACCCACCCTGCGGCGGGCCTGCTTGATGCGCGGATGCGATTCTAGGACCCCGCTTTCCAAACGTAAGCCGCTAAACTGTCTCTATCTGGCGACAGCCGCAGGCTCGGAGCGCTCAACAGACCGCCCGTCGGGCCCCGGTTCTCCTATGATCATGGGTTCCTGACCTCTGGGGCCCAAACCATGACGGACGCCATCGACCAGTTGTTTCCTGCCCACCTGCAACACGTGCGGGCGCTTGCAGACCGTGCCCTCGAGCGTGAGGGTTACGACGGCCTCGTCGTGTATTCGGGCCGCCCCGGGCTGCATTTCCTGGACGACCACGGCCCCGCCTTCAAGGCGAACCCGCATTTCCTGCACTGGGCACCCCTGCAGGAAGCGCCGGATTGCTTCGTCCGCTACCTGCCCGGCCGCCCGCCCCAGCTGGTGTTTCATCAGCCCGCCGATTACTGGCACAAGCCGCCGACCGTGCCGACCGCAGCCTGGACCCGCGAGTTCGACCTCACCGTGATCCGTGAGCCCGCGGAAGCACGCGGGCTGCTCGATGCCGGCAATCGGCGCATCGCGTTCGTCGGCGAACCGCCCGTCGAGTTCGCCGAGTGGGGCTTCAGCGCCATGAATCCGGCCGGCCTGTTGGCGTACCTCCACTACCACCGTGCGGCCAAGACGCCCTACGAACTCGCGTGCCTGCGCGAGGCCTCGCGGCTCGGTGCGGTGGGTCACGTCGCGGCGGCCGCGGCCTATCGCGGGGGGGCCTCGGAATTCGAGGTGCACCAGGCGTACTGCTCGGCCGTCGGGTTACGGGAACAGGAGCTCCCATACGGCAACATCATCGCGTTTGGCGAAGGTGCCGCGATCCTGCACTACACGACGCTGGGCCGCCGGCGCGACGTGCCGCGACCCACGTTCCTGATCGACGCGGGCGCGCAGTTTCGCGGCTACGCCAGCGACATCACGCGCACGCACGTCGCGGACGCGGCTGGCACCGACCCGACATTCCTCGAACTGATGGCTTCGATGGAAACACTCCAGCTCGAACTCTGCGCCGCCGTCGAACCCGGGGTCGACTACCGGGAGATTCACCTGCTCGCTCATCGCCTGATCGCCGGTGCGCTGGTGCAGGCCGGCGTCGTCACGGGATGCACCGCCGAACAGGCCGCGGAAAACGGCGTGTCTGGCGTGTTCTTCCCGCACGGCATCGGGCACCTGCTCGGGCTCCAGGTGCACGACGTCGCCGGTCTGGCCGCGGATGATGCGGGCCGCACCGAGATTCCGCGCCCGGCTGGGCATCGCTACCTGCGCCTGACGCGCCGCCTCGAACCGGGCGTGGTCGTCACCATCGAACCCGGCCTGTACTTCATCGACCTGCTGCTCGACGAGGCGCAGAAGAACGGTCTCGGCCGTTACATCGCGTGGGATGTCGTGCGGCGCCTGAAACCGTATGGCGGCATCCGCATCGAGGACGATGTCGCCTGCACGGCGTCGGGCACGCCCGAGAACCTCACGCGGGACGCGTTCGCGAAGCTTGCGTAGCGGTCTGCCCTCTCCCGCTGCGAGGCGGAAGAAAGTTGGCGCCAGCCCGTTACCGCAGTTGCGGTCGCCAACACGGTTGAGCGGGATGGCCGCGCATGAAGGCGGCCTTCTTCGCCGCGCGCCGTGTCGGACGCCGCAGCTCGAGCGCAGGAGCGAAGCGGCGCTGCAGCCGGGCGCTACTGCGCTGACACCATCGCTTCGCTCCCGTTCGAGCAAGGCTCGCCGCAGAGAAATAGGGGACACGCACCTATTTCCCCATGACTCTCCGGGGAAATAGGTGCGCGTCCCCTATTTCTCTGCGATGCGCGGTAGACCCCGGCGCGCGGCGAAGAAGGCCGCCTTCATGCGCGGCGCAACACACTCGACCGGGGACCGACCGCACTCGCCCACTCGGGCGACCTCTCCCGCCGAGCAGTCGACCGGAGACGACTACTGCTTCTTCAGCAGGTCACGAATCTCGCCGAGCAGCACCACGTCCGGAGCCGGCGCCGGCTCTGCAGCGGCTGGTGGCGGAGCCTTCAGCTTGTTGATCGCCTTGAGCGCCATGAAGATCGCGGCCGCGATGATCACGAAGTCGAAGATGTTCTGCAGGAACATGCCGTACTTCAAGAGGATGGGCGCACCGGCGGGGTCAGTGCCGAGGCTGAACGCCAGGTCCTTGAAGTTCACGCCGCCAACGGCCTTGCCGATCATCGGCGTGATCACGTCGCCGACCAGCGAGGAGACGATCTTGCCGAACGCGCCGCCGATCACGACGCCGACCGCCATGTCGAGCACGTTGCCCTTCATGGCAAATTCCTTGAATTCCGAGACGATGCTCATGCGCTGGCCGCTCCGTAGGTTTCTGGTGGATCGGATGCACGGTATTGGAGGGCGTAGAAAAAGAAAAGCCGGACTCGGGTCCGGCTTGGTCTTTCTCGCGGCATCACGGTTCCAACTGAACCGAGCGGGCCGCGGCAACTGTCCGATCGCTCAGGCTGCCGCTGCCTTCTTCTTGCGCGGCGCGCGCGGCTTCTTGGCCGGCTCGTCGCCTGCTGCCGCTGCCGCGGCAGGAGCAGCGTCGGCCGTCTTCTTCTTGCGGGCCTTCGGCTTCTTCTTGCCTTCGTCCGCAGCCGGCGCGGCGGCGGCCGGGGCAGCACGATCGACCAGGGCCATCAGCGCCATTTCGGCGTTGTCGCCGGGGCGGTTGGCCATGTGCAGGATGCGGGTGTAGCCGCCCGGACGCGCCGCGAAGCGCGGGCCCAGCTCGGCAAACAGCTTGGTTACGACTTCCGCGTCGCGCAGGCGCGAGAACGCGAGGCGGCGGTTCGCGTCGCTGTCCTTCTTGCCGAGCGTGATGAGCGGCTCGACGAAACGGCGCAGTTCCTTCGCCTTCGGGACCGTCGTCTGGATGGTCTCGTGACGCAGCAGCGAAGCCGCCATGTTGCGCAG
>Ga0315292_10001480_pt1 | contig 12585 bp, 13 predicted proteins | sample YL17G13_0_MG_FD_204029 | JGI IMG/M metagenome (GOLD analysis project Ga0315292, IMG submission 204029) | Sediment microbial communities from Yellowstone Lake, YNP, Wyoming, USA - YL17G13_0 | ecosystem: Environmental > Aquatic > Freshwater > Lake > Sediment | place: USA: Wyoming | collected... | reverse complement strand
TGTGAATGAAAGCTGTGATTCTTGCCGGCGGCATGGGAAGCCGCATCTCCGAGGAAAGCAACCTGCGGCCCAAGCCCATGATCGAGATCGGCGGCAAGCCGATCCTTTGGCACATCATGAAGATCTATTCGGCCAACGGCGTCGACGACTTCGTGATCTGCTGCGGCTACAAGGGCTACATGATCAAGGAGTACTTCGCCAACTACTTCCTGCACATGTCCGATGTCACCTTCAACATGGCGGACAACACGATGCAGGTCCACCACCGGCAGGCCGAGCCGTGGCGCGTCACACTCGTCAACACCGGCGAAGACTCGATGACCGGTGGGCGCCTGAAGCGCGTGGCGCACTACGTCAAGGACGAAGATGCGTTCTGCTTCACCTACGGCGATGGCGTGGCCGACGTGGATGTCGCCGCGACGATCGCGTTTCACCGCTCGCACGGCAAGCTCGCCACCGTGACGGCGGTGCAGCCGCCCGGGCGCTACGGCGCGCTGCAGCTCGCGAAGCAGCAGGTCATGGGCTTCACGGAAAAGCCGCGCGGCGATGGCGGCCTGATCAACGGCGGCTTCTTTGTGTTGTCGCCTCGCTGCCTGGAGCGCATTGCCGGCGACGCCAGCAGTTGGGAAGGCGAGCCGCTCTCCGGGCTGGCCGCTGACGGAGAACTGATGGCTTTCCCGCACAGCGGTTTCTGGCAACCGATGGACACGTTGCGCGAAAAGAATCTGCTCGAAGAACTCTGGCAATCGGGGCGCGCGCCCTGGAAGACGTGGTGAGCACTGCGGACTCCGCTTTCTGGCGCGGCCGGCGGGTCTTACTCACCGGCCACACCGGCTTCAAGGGGGCCTGGCTGGCGCTGTGGCTCGCGCGTCTGGGGGCGCGCGTCACCGCGCTGGCGCTTGAACCCGCGGCGAGGCCGAATCTGTTCTCGCTGGCGCGAGTCGATGCACTGTGCGACAGCCACATCGGCGACATCCGCCACAGCGCTCCCGTGCTCGCCGCGGTGCAAGCGGCACAACCCGAGGTCGTGCTGCACCTGGCCGCGCAGGCGCTCGTGCGGCAGAGCTATCGGGCGCCGCTCGACACCTTCTCGACCAACGTCATGGGCACCGCCAAAGTGCTGGACGCGCTGCGCGGCATGACGAGCGTGCGCGTCGCGGTGGTGGTCACCACCGACAAGGTGTATCGCAACCGCGGCACGCCCTACCCCTATCGCGAAGACGATGCGCTCGGCGGGCATGACCCCTACAGCGCAAGCAAGGCGGCGGCCGAGCTCGTGACGGCGAGCTACCGTGACGCGTTCCTGGCGGCACAGGGGGTCGCGGTTGCGACTGCTCGGGCCGGCAATGTGATCGGCGGCGGTGACTGGTCGGAAGACCGGTTGATCCCCGACGCGGTGCGTGCCTGGCAGGCCGGCGCGACGCTGCAAGTGCGCCGACCGCAGGCGGTGCGCCCGTGGCAGCACGTGCTGGAGCCGCTGGCCGCCTACCTGCGACTTGCCGAAGCGCTGTGGCGCAACCCCGCGCTCGCAGGCGGGTTCAACTTCGGGCCGAACACGCACGAGGCGGCGAGTGTCGGCAGCGTCATCGGCCTGGCACGCGACGCATACGGGCGCGGCGATACCGAACTGGGCGACGGCCTGGATGGCCCGCATGAGGCCGCCTGGCTGGCGCTCGAAGTGGCGCATGCGCGCAGCCAGCTGGGGGTGCGGCCGCGCTGGGGCCTGCACGAGGCGGTGGCCCGCACGATGGCCTGGTATGCGCGTCAGGCCGAAGGTGCCGACGCGCGTGCCTTGTGTGAGGCCGACATCGACGCGTTCGAGCGCTGCCCATGAACCTCCGGATCAGCCGCGATGGGAATACCACAGCAGTGCCCGCGCCGGCACGCCGCCGATGAGCCGGTTTGACGTCGAGCCCACCCCGCTGAGCGGCCTGATGCGGGTGAGCCGGCAGCGCCTGGGCGACGCGCGCGGTTCGCTCACGCGAATCTTCTGCGCCGATGAGTTGCGTGCCGGCGGCTGGCTCGAGCCGGTGGCGCAGATCAACCACACGCTCACCCTGCAGGCAGGCACGGTTCGCGGCATGCACTTTCAGTACCCGCCGCACGCCGACGCCAAGCTCGTGAGTTGCCTGCGTGGCGAGGTCTGGGACGTGGCGCTCGATCTGCGTTCCGGTTCGGCCACGTTTCTGCAGTGGCATGCCGAAAGGCTCTCGGCCGACAACGGTTTGGCGCTGCTGATTCCCAGTGGTTTCGCACATGGATTCCAGGCGCTGACCGACAATGCCGAGATGCTGTACTGTCATTCGCATCCGCATGAGCCGGGCGCCGAGGGCGGGCTGCATGCGCTCGACACACGCCTGGCCATCACCTGGCCGCTGCCGGTCATTGGCCTGTCGCCGCGCGACGCCGCACATCCGCGCCTTGAACAGGGGTTTGCGGGAATGCGCGTATGAAGTGCCGGCATTGCCGGGCCGAGCTCTCGCTGCCCTTCCTCGACCTGGGCAGCGCTCCGCCGTCCAACGCCTACCTCACCGAAGCCGGGTTGCGTGCGCCCGAAACCTGGTTCCCGCTGCGGCTGCTGGTCTGCACCACATGCTGGCTGGTGCAGACCGAAGACCACGCCGGCCGCGAACAGCTGTTCACCGGTGACTACGCCTACTTCAGTTCGTTCTCGACGTCGTGGCTGGCGCACAGCCAGGCCTATGTCGAAGCGATGCGCGAGCGATTCGAACTCGGTGCGCAGAGCCGGGTCGTCGAAGTCGCTGCCAATGACGGCTACCTGCTTCAATACGTGCGTGATGCGGGGATCCCCTGCTACGGCATCGAGCCCACAGCAGGCACCGCCGCCGCCGCGCGCAAGAAGGGCATCGAGATCGTCGAGCGCTTCTTCGGCGTGGCACTCGCCGATGAACTCAGCGCGCAAGGCCGGCAGGCCGACCTGATCGCGGCGAACAACGTGTTGGCCCATGTCCCCGACATCAACGACTTCAGCGCCGGCTTTGCCAGGCTGCTCAAGCCCCAGGGGGTGGCCACGTTCGAGTTTCCGCACCTGTTGCGCATGGTGGCCGAGAACCAGTTCGACACCGCCTACCACGAGCACTATTCCTACCTGTCGCTGAGCGTGGTGGCGCGCATCTTTGCCCAGAACGGGCTCAGCATCTTCGATGTGGAGGAGCTTTCCACGCATGGCGGCAGCCTGAGAGTCTTCGCGCAGCGGCATCACGGCGGGTCCCAAGCGGTCAGCCCGCGGGTCGCGCTCATGCTGGGGCGCGAAGCCGAGGTGGGGATGGCGACCCGCGCCTACTACCAGGGCTTCCAGGCTGCTGCCGACAAAGTGAAAGACGACTTCGTCGGATTCCTGCTCCGGGCCAAATCCGAGCACAAGTCGGTCGCCGCCTATGGTGCAGCGGCCAAAGGCAACACGCTGATGAACTACGCCGGCGTTCGCCCCGATCTGGTTTCATTCGTGGTCGATCGGAATCCGGCAAAGCAGGGCAAGTACATGCCGGGGAGCCGGATCCCTATCGTCGACGAATCCAGATTGGAAAGCGAGCGCCCGCACTTTGTCGTGATCCTGCCTTGGAACCTGCGCGCCGAAGTCCAGCAGCAGCTCGAGCCCGCCCGCACCTGGGGCGCGCGATTCGTCACGGCGGTTCCACGGCTGGAGGTGCTCCAGTGAAAATTGCGGTCACCGGCTGCACGGGATTCGTCGGCCGGCATGTACTGGCCGAACTCGAGCGTCGTGACTGCGATGTCACCTGTGTGCTGCGCGACGCTTCGGTCGCGCCGGCCCCGTCCGCGCGGCGCGACGTCGTGCGCATCGATCTGTCGCGTCCGCCCCGCGACACCTTTAGCGCGATCGGGTCGCCTCAAGTGCTGATTCACCTCGCCTGGGGCGGCCTGCCCAACTACAGCTCGCTGCACCATTTCGAAACCGAGTTGCCGCTGCAATACCGCTTCATCAAGCAATTGCTCGCGTCCGGTCTGCCCAACCTGGTCGTGGCGGGAACCTGTTTCGAATACGGCAACGTATGCGGGGCATTGTCAGAAGAACTCGAAACCAGGCCCTCCAATCCATACGGGCTGGCCAAGGACACCTTGCGCCGCCAGCTCGGCTTCGTGAAGCAGGAACACTGCTTCGCTTTGACCTGGGCGCGCCTGTTCTATGTGCACGGCGAAGGGCAGGCCGCAACATCGTTGCTGCCACAATTGCAGAGTGCCGTGGCGCGGGGAGACAAACGTTTTGCGATGTCTGGAGGCGAACAGCTGCGCGACTTCCTGCCCGTGACCGAGGCCGCCAGGTATCTGGTCGACCTTGCTCTGAATCAGCGCGATCACGGCATCGTCAACGTCTGCTCGAGCAGGCCGGTTTCGGTGCGACGCCTGGTCGAGGGCTGGATCGAGCGCAACGGCTGGTCGATTGATCTTGAACTCGGGCGCTACCCTTACCCGGACTACGAACCGATGGCCTTCTGGGGAGACCGTCGCAAGCTCGACGCTTGTCTCGGGCCTGCATGAGTTCACCAATTTCCACGGTCCAAGAAAGTTGAACATGACTCCTTTCGACAAAGAAGTGGCCGAACGCGTCGAAGCAAACGGGCGCAACCGCGAACTGGCTGCCAGCGCTGCGGCGTTCCTCAAAGCCTCGACCGTACCGAAGTACTCCTACAACTTCTCGTGGCTGGGCCGGCCCATCATCCAGTACCCGCAGGACATCGTCGCGTTGCAGGAACTGATCTGGACCGTGCAGCCCGACCTGATCGTCGAGACCGGCATCGCACATGGTGGTTCGCTGATCTTCTCGGCTTCGATGCTTGAACTCAACGCCTCTTGTGGCGGGCCAGCCGATGCGCGCGTGGTGGGCGTGGACATCGACATCCGCGCGCACAACCGCGCCGCGATCGAGGCCCACCCCATGAGCCGGCGCATCACGATGATCCAGGGCTCGAGCATCGCGCCCGAGGTGGTGGCGCAAGTTCATTCGCACGCCGCCGGCCGCAAGCGCGTCCTGGTCTGCCTGGACAGCAACCACACGCACGCGCATGTGTTGGCCGAGCTGCACGCCTATGCGCGCCTTGCCACCGTGGGCAGTTGGTGCTGCGTATTCGACACGATGATCGAGCACTTGCCCAAAGAGCTCTTCCCCGACCGCCCCTGGGGCCCGGGCGACAACCCGAAGACGGCAGTGCTCGAATTCCTGAAGCAGCATCCGGAGTTCGAGGTCGACGCCGCGATCGACGACAAGCTTCTCATCAGCGTTGCGCCTGGCGGATACCTGAAACGGGTGCGTTGAAGTGGTGTCGCCCGATGCAGGGCTCGTGTACGCGTGCCTGACCCATGTGCCGCTGTGGTTGCCCCAGCCGCCCTGGGTGTCGACCATCCACCTTGGGCAGGCACAGGGGAACGGACTCCTGAACCTGCGCGACTTGGCGCCCGAATGGGAACCGCACCACCCAGTGCTCGGCGGAACGGCGGGCAGTTTCGCGCTGCGTCGGTACATCCTGAAGCATCGACCCGATGCGACCCGCGTCGGCATCTGTCAGTACCGAAAGTTCGTCTCACGGCGTCGGGTTGGCGGCGCACCCGATCCGAAGTACCGCGTGATGGACGTGATCTACGTGCCAACGCTGGACCGCGAGGCCTATGCCCGCCATCTCGACCCCGGGGATTCACGCTTCGTGCTCAGTGCTCCGCTGCACTTCACGCGGCTGCCCTGGTACCGGCGCGGATACCTCAAGGAATACGCCCGCGACCACGAGGTTCATGATCTGCTGCGCTTCACTGCGGCCGCTGTCGAGAACGGTGTTCTCGGCCAGCGCGAGGTCGAGGCGTTCTTCAATGAAGACGTGTTCATGCCGGGCGGCGTGGAGCTCGGGGTATTCCCGGCCGATTTTTGGCTTGAGAGCATTGCCGCCATCGAGCAGGTCGTGCGCACGTGCGTCGACCTCTACCCGCTCGCGCGGGAGGGGGACCAGGCGCGCGCCTGGGCTTTCTGCGCGGAGCGCTTGGGCAGCTGGATGCTGCTGCGGCGGCTGCGCGCCGAGGCTGCCACGGGTGTCCTGAGCCGTCATTGGGCATGGTTGAACCGGCGCATCTGGTCGCACCGCCATGTGGGCCAACTCAACCTTCTGACACAAGACCCGAACCACCGCGGCTATTCGGTCAAGTGACGCGCTGCCCGCTCGCGGCAGGGCGCGGGGCGCCAGCTGGGCCTGCGCTGTGCCGCACCGTGCGTCAGCGCATCTCCCAGCGCCCGCCGCGGCGTTCCATGTGCAGCGTCATCCCGTGCCGTTTGCGCTCGGCGTGGCTCCAGGTGTCGGCCTGCGACCGCAGGGCGCGCTTGAAGCTGTGGCGTGACCACCAACCCATCCCGAGTTTCGCGTAGAGGTAACGGTGATCTCCAAAGCTCTTCACGCCGAGCTCCTTCTTCAGCGCGCTTTGCGTCACCGAGCCGTAGTGGTGCAGCACGCCCGCGCCCGTGACGCCGAGCGAGACGCCGTTGCGCCGGCAGCGCACCAGGTACTCGACGTCCTCGCGGCCGAACAGGGCACGATCCGTGTCGGGGAATCCGATGCCGTGCAGGACGTCCCGGCGCACCGCGAAGCACACCGCATGGAAGTAGTTGTCGCGCCATTCAGAGCCCATCGCGGCAAGAAACTCCGCGGTGAACGCATCCTGGTCGTAGTCCAGCTCGCCTTCCATCAGCGCCGGGCTCACGACAGCGACGCCGCGCGACTCGGCGGCACGGATCGAGGCGCCTATGGCATCGTGGGCGAAGCGGACGTCGTTGTTCAGGAATGCAACCCACTGCGCCTCGGGCATGAGCACGGCACCTTGGGTCCAGGCGCTGCCGCAGCCCAGATTGACCGGGTTGCGGATCGAACGAATCGCCGGCGTCGCCGCCAGCCATTTGGGAGTGTCGTCGGTGCTCGCGTTGTCGATGATCAGCACGGACTCGGCGGCCACACCCGCTTGAAGCAAGCTTTCGACGCACTCCTGCGTGTAGCGCAGCTGATTCAAAACCGGGATGACGACGGCGAACTTCATGCGTTGCGAGGCACACGCCCCATCAAATAGAACTCGTCGTTCGGTCGCATCGAGGTCACGTTCGCCATGCGATTGGACAGGCCGAAGAACGCCGTGATGGCGGCAATGTCCCAGGCGTCTTCGTCGCCGAGACCGACCTCGCGCAAAGCCGCGAAGTCGGCGTCGCCCACTGCGGCCGAATCGGTGCAGACCTTCAGCGCAAACGCCAGCATGGCCTTTTGCCGCGGCGTGATGTCGGCTTTGCGGTAGTTCACCGCCACCTGGTCAGCAATCAACGGTTTCTTTTCGTAGATGCGCAGCAGCGCGCCGTGCGCGACGACGCAGTAAAGGCACTGATTCACTGCGCTCGTGGCGACGATGATCATTTCCTTCTCGCCCTTGCTCAGCCCTGAATCGCGCAGCAGCAAGGCGTCGTGGTAGGCGAAGAACGCGCGGAATTCGTCAGGTCGGCGCGCCAGCGCCAGGAACACGTTGGGCACGAAGCCGGCCTTTTGCTGCACCTCGACGATGCGCTCGCGTATGTCGGCGGGCAGCGAGTCGAGCGTCGCTGCGGGATATCGGTCAGTGGTCTGGCTCATGGTTCAGCTCCTGAATTGCAAGGCATGCAATCGCGCATACAGGCCACCCTGCGCCAGCAGTTGCGCGTGGTTGCCCTGTTCCACGATACGCCCGGCGTCGAGCGTCACGATGCGGTCGGCGCGTTCAATCGTCGACAACCGGTGCGCGATGACGAGGCTGGTGCGCCCGCGCATCAGCGTTTCGAGCGCTTGCTGCACGAGACGTTCCGATTCGGAGTCGAGCGCCGAAGTGGCTTCGTCGAGGATCAGAATGGGAGCGTCCTTGTAGATCGCGCGCGCGATCGCCAGGCGCTGGCGTTGGCCACCCGAGAGCCTTTCGCCGTTGTGGCCGATGGGCGTGTCCAGGCCTTGCGCCAGGCTGTCGACGAAGTCGAGCAGGTTCGCCCCGCGCAAGGCCTCACGCACGCGTTCGCGGTCGGCCGATTCACCCAGCGCGACGTTGGCGGCGACGCTGTGATTGAACAGCACCACGTCCTGGCTCACGAGTGCGAACTGGCGCCGCAGGGCTTCGACGCCCCACTGCGACAAGGGCACGCCATCCAGTGACAGATGGCCGCTGCTGGGTTCGATGAAACGCGGCAGCAAATTGACCAGCGTCGACTTGCCTGCACCCGAAGGCCCGACCAGGGCGACGGCTTCGCCCACCTCGAGGCGCAGGCTCACGTCGCTCAGCGCCGCGCCTTGCGCGCTGGGGTAGCTCAGGCTCACGCCGTGCAGTTCGAGTTCGCCGCGCGCGCGTCCCGGGTCGAACGTGCCTCCGGCTTCGCCGGGGCTTTCGTCGATGAGTTGCACACCGCGTTCCAGCGCGGCCAGGCCGCGCGTGATGGGACCGGCAACTTCTGACAGATGCTTGACCGGCGCGACCAGCATCAGCATTGCGGTCACGAAGGCCGCGAAGCTGCCCACCGAACCGCCTTGCGCGCCGCTTTGCCACAGCGCCGCGACGATCACCGCCGACAGTGCACAGGCCGCGAGCACCTGCGTCAGCGGCGTCATCGTCGCTGCCGCCACCACCGATTTGATCGAAAGGCGCCGCAACGTATCGCTGACCGCGCCGAAACGCCCGGCCTGCGAGGATTGCGCGTTGTGCAGCCGCACGATGCGCCAGGCGAGCACGTTTTCTTCGACGACATAGGCCAGCTCGTCCATGGCCTTTTGCCCTTGCACGACCAGCCGGTGCAGGCGCCGGCTCAGCGTGCGCATCACCAGCGCCACGGCGGGGAACAAGATGGCGACGAAAGCGGTCAGCTGCCAGTTCAGCCACAGCAGATACGCCAGCAGCGCGACCAGCGTCAGCGTATCCTTCACCAGCGTCAGCAGCGAATTGACGAGTTGGTTGGCGCCGTTCTGCACTTCATAGGTCAGCGTGTTCGTCAGGCTTGACGCCGTTTGGCGCGTGAACAGCGCCGGTTGCGCGTTCAACAGCCGCTCGAACATGGCGCTGCGCATCTTCAGCGTTCCACCATTGGCGACCCAGGTCAGGCCGTACTGGGCGGTGAATCCGGCCAGCCCACGCACGGCGAACAAGCCGATCAGCACGATCGGTACCAGCCACAGCGGCAGCGTGCCGGCCTTGAAGCCGCTGTCCAGCAAGGGCTGCATCAGCGCCGGAATCATGGGCTCGGTGGCGGCACCGACGAGGGCTGCGCCGAAAACCGCCACCAGGCCGCGGCGGCTGTCTGCAAAGTAAGGCGCCATGCGCCGCAGGCGCGACTTGAACGTGGGAGAGGGCAGGCTCATGCGGCGCCGATTATGCGTCGCGCCCCTGCCTACAATCGCGCACTTTCGGCTTGGGGCCCGCGCGCCGTTCATGTCTGCCATTCAACTGTCGGTCGTCGTCATCACCAAGAACGAAGCCGGCCACATTGCCGACTGTCTGAAGAGCGTGCCCTTTGCCGACGAATGGGTGGTTCTCGATTCGGCGAGCAGCGATGCAACGCGCGCAATCGCGCAAGGCCTGGGCGCCCGGGTCGAGGCGAGTGCCGATTGGCCCGGTTTCGGCGCGCAAAAGAACCGCGCATTGGCCCTGGCGCAAGGGCAATGGGTGCTGAGCATCGATGCCGACGAGCGCGTCAGCGCCGAACTCGCGCGCGAGATCGTCGATGCCCTGCAGCGCGAGCGCGTCGCGCCGACGGGCGTTGCCGGTTTCGAGCTCTCGCGCCTGTCCCGTTTCTGCGGCCAATGGATGCACCACGGCGACTGGTACCCGGACCGCGTGCTGCGTCTGTTTCGCCGTGGCAGCGCCCGCTTCAGCGACGACCTGGTGCACGAGCGGCTGCTGCTGGATGGGCCGGTGCAACGCCTGCGTGGCGAGTTGCTGCACGAAACCATGCCGACCCTGCACGACGCGCTGGACAAGATGAATCGCTACAGCACCGGCCGTGCCATCGACAAATTGCGCGGCGGCGCGAGCGGCGGCCTGGGCGCCGCGCTCGCGCATGGGGTCTGGGCTTTTGTGCGGTGTTATGTGCTCAAGCGCGGCTTTCTCGACGGGCGCCTGGGCTTCGTGCTCGCTGTTTACGTGGCCGAGGGCACCTACTACCGTTATCTGAAGATGGCCACGCCGATCTCGGCTGAGTCGTGAAACGATGGAACAATCGCGCCTTGCCACCACAAGAGCTCTGGAATACTGATGCTGCGACGACGTGAATTCGCGCTCGCCGGGTCGGCGCTCGTGGCGCTGCCGGCGCGCGCCCAGTTCCGCATCGAAATCTCCGGCGTCGGCGCGACGCAGTTGCCGATTGCCGTGACACGCTTTCGCGATGAAGACAAGTCGGGACATGCGATTTCGGCGATCGTGCGTGCCGACCTCGAACGCAGCGGCGCGTTTCGCGGCATCGACGCGGATGCCGCGCTCGACGAAACGGCACGCCCGGTGATGACCGAGTGGCGCAGCCGCGCCGCCGATGCGTTGGTGGCCGGCTCGGTGGCACGACTCGCCGACGGCCGTTTCGACGTTCGTTTCAAATTGTGGGACGTGGTCCAGGGCCTTGAGCTGGGCGGCCGGAGCAACGCCGTCGAAGCCGACGACCTGCGTCTGGCCGCGCACCGCATCGCCGATTTCATCCATGAAAAGTTGACCGGCGAGAAGGGCGTTTTTTCGACGCGCATCGCCTACGTCACGCGTGGCGGCGGGCGTTACACGCTGCGCGTGGCCGACGCCGACGGCGACGGCGGCCAGGTGGCGCTGAACAGCGCCGAGTCGATCATTTCGCCGGCATGGTCGCCCGACGGGCGCGAAATTGCCTACGTCTCGTTCGAGAGCCAGAAGGCGGTGGTCTATGTGCAAGAAGTCGCATCGGGCCGGCGCCGTGTGTTGGCCAATTTCCGCGGTTCGAACAGCGCCCCGGCCTGGTCACCCGACGGCCAGACGCTGGCGGTGACGCTGTCGCGCGACGGTGGTTCTCAGCTTTATCTGCTCAGCCGCGAAGGCAACAACCTGCGGCGCCTGACAAACAGCCCGGCAATCGACACCGAACCCGTCTTCGCGCCGGATGGTCGCGGCCTGTACTTCGTCAGCGATCGGGGCGGCACGCCGCAGATCTATCGCACCTTGTTGAGCGGCTCGACGGTCGAGCGCATCACGTTTGCAAGCAGCTACAGCATCAGCCCGGCCATCAGCCCCGACGGCCGCACGATGGCCTATATTTCAAGGCTGGGCAACGACTTTCGCCTGTACACACTGGATTTGACGGGCAACGCCCAGCCCGTGGCGCTGACCGACACCAGCGACGACGAAAGCCCGAGCTTCGCACCCAACGGGCGGCTCATCATCTACGCGACGCGCGCGCAGGGGCGCGACGTGTTGATGACGACAACGCTCGATGGCAAGATCAAGGCCCGGCTCCTGTCCAGCACGGCCGATGTGCGTGAGCCGGTGTGGGGGCCTTACGGGCGTTAGATGCGGCACCTGGCACACCGCCCCCGGATTGATTGAGTAGGACCACGGAAAGGACCTGAACCATGACTTCGATGAAACAAGCGTTGATCGTGATGTCGACCCTCGTTCTTCTGTTCGGATGTTCGAGCACCAAACTCGACTCCGATGTGCCGGTGGAAACTCGGTCCACCGCCGCAACCAGCTCGGGCAGCGGCGCGGCCAACTCGGGGCAGGCGCTTGCCGGTACGTCGAGTGCGGCGACGGGCGGCACGGCGCAATCGGCAGTGACACCGGTGGACTTGACCAAGGTGTCGCCAGTGGTGGCCAGCAACTTGCCGCGGGTCGTGTACTTCGATTTCGACAGCTACGTGGTCAGGGAAGAATATCGCGCCGCGATCGAGACCTACGCCAAGTTGCTGGCCCAGGACCGCAACAAGCGCCTGGCGATCGAAGGCCACACCGACGAGCGCGGCGGACGTGAATACAACCTGGCACTGGGCCAGAAGCGCGCCGAGGCAGTGGCGAAATCACTCGCGCTGTTCGGCGCGAAAGAAGCGCAGGTCGATGCCGTGAGCTTCGGCAAGGAGCGCCCGGCGGTGCAAGGAAGCGACGAATCTGCCTGGGCAAAGAACCGGCGCGCTGAGTTGACGAGCCGCTGAGAGGCCTTCGATGCGCGTCCCTACCCATCAACGTGAAGCGAACGCCGGGCCGATTCGGGCAGCGTTTGCCGTGGCCCTCAGCGTGGCAGGCCTGTTCGCAGTGCTGCCGGCACAAGCCGGTTTGTTCGACGACGAAGAAGCGCGCAAGGCAATTCTCGAATTGCGCCAGCGTCTGGACCAGGTCAACGAGCAATATCGTGCGCGCCAGGCCGAGCAATTCGCCCAATTGAACGCCCAGCTCAACGCCCAGGTCGCGCAGCAAAACACCCAGCTCACGCTGCTCAACGAACAATTGGTGCAGATGAAGCGCAGCATGGTCGAGCTGAACAACCTGCTCGAACAGTTGCGTGCCGACAATGCCAAGCTGCGTGGCCAGGCGGAGGAACTCGCGCGCGACATCGCCGAGGTGCAGCGCAAGCAG
>Ga0315292_10001476_pt1 | contig 12592 bp, 8 predicted proteins | sample YL17G13_0_MG_FD_204029 | JGI IMG/M metagenome (GOLD analysis project Ga0315292, IMG submission 204029) | Sediment microbial communities from Yellowstone Lake, YNP, Wyoming, USA - YL17G13_0 | ecosystem: Environmental > Aquatic > Freshwater > Lake > Sediment | place: USA: Wyoming | collected... | reverse complement strand
CCGTGCCGACCGGCGTCGTCTCCGTCATGCCCCAGGCGTGAATCAGCCGGACGCCGAAGTCGCGTTCGAATCCGACCATCAGGCTCTGGGGAAGGGCCGCCCCGCCCACGGCGATGCCACGGAGGCTGGATACGTCGAACTTCTCCTGCAGCAGGGTCTGATACATCGCGCCGACGATGGTGGGCACCCCGCCGACGAAGGTGACCTTCTCACTCTCGATCAGCCGGAGCAGGTCCTTCGGGGTCATGAAGTGACTGGGATACACCTGCGTGGCCCCGATCATGGCGCCGGTATAGGGCAGGCCCCAGGCATTGACGTGGAACATCGGGACGATGGAGAGGCAGACATCCCGCTCGGTGACCGCCAGCAGGTCGGCCTGGGCCTGGACGAGGGAATGGAGCACGATGGCGCGGTGGCTGTAGACCACCCCTTTCGGGTTGCCCGTGGTGCCCGAGGTGTAGCACATGCCCGCCGCCTGGTTCTCCTCTATCTTCGGCCAGGCGAACGACGCCGGGGCATCCTGCAGCAGCGCTTCGTACTCGATGGTATCAGGCGGCAGCGACGGCATCGGTACGTCCATCATCACGACCACCTGCTTGACCGTCTTCAGGTGCGGGCGGAGCTTCTCGAACAGGGGCCAGAGCGAGGCGTCGACGAAGACCACCTGGTCCTCGGCGTGGTTGAAGATGAAGGCGACCTGCTCTGGGAAGAGCCGGAAGTTCACCGTGTGCAGCACCGCCCCCATGCAGGGTGCCGCGAAGTAGATCTCAAGATGGCGCCAGGAGTTCCAGGCCATGGTGGCGACCCGGTCCCCCGGCTTCACGCCCAGACGGGCCAGCGCGGCCGCCAGCCGCTCCACCCGGTCGCCGAACTCCCCGAAGGTCTCGCGGTGCATGCCCGTCACCGTCTTGGTGACGATCGTCTTCCGGGTGTGGAGGAGGCGGGCCCGATCGAGGAAGTGCTTGATGGTGAGCGGCCAGTCCTGCATCAGACCGTTGAACATCGCGTGTCTCCCGAATTCGAAGAGAGGGTCTAGGGTTTCCTGGCCGCGGTGGCCTCGGCCTGGGCCAGGAGCCCGTCGAGCGCTGCCCGGTCCAGCAGCCACCCCCTGAGGATGACAATGGTAATCTGGCGAGTGTTCCGGATATCGGCCAATGGGTCGGCCGAGAGGAGCACCAGGTCGGCGATCTTGCCGGCCTCGACGGTCCCGAGGTCCCGCTCCTTCCCCATGGCGGCCGCGGCGTTCCCGGTGGCGGCGGCGATGGCCTGAAGCGGCGTGAGCCCTGCCCCGACGAGCAGCTCCAACTCGAGCTGCAGGCTGAAACCCGGAACCACAGGCAGCACCGGGGTGTCGGTGCCGGCGACGAATCGGGCCCCGGCCCGAACCAGCTCCCGGAACATCGCAGCCTCCCGCTCGTACTCGCGGCGTCCCTCGGCGATGTCCGCCTCGGTGGGGTTGTCCTTCGGCGGCAGCCCGTCCTCGAACTCGAGCCCTTCCGGCGGTACGTACTTGAGTTCCGGCGGCTTCCGGATCGTGACCTCGTTCCGCCGGGACTGGGTGAAGAGCACCGCCAGGGTGGGGTCGAACCAGACCTTCCGCCTGGCAGCCTCGCGGGCGAACGCCCGCGCGGTGGCGGTGTCGTAGACGGCGCGCGCGGAGTCGTCGGCCGCGATCCGGGGCACCACATACGACCAGAGCTTCGGCTTCCCCCCAGCCGAGTCCAGGACCCGCTGCATGCCGGCCAGCATCCGGCGGCTGATCGCCTCACCCTGCGGCGTGTTGGCCGTGGCGATCCGCCAGTCGTGCTCGATGGTCCGCTGCCCGGCACGAATCGCCTCGATGGGACTGACGCTGTCCGGTACGTGACCGGCAACCAGTAGCCCCTGTTTCCCCGCCTCCTCCAGGATGGCGAAATACGCCGCGCGCGGGGTCGCGCTGTGCACCTTGATGAAATCCACTCCCAGTTTCTTGAGCGAATCGACGGCCCGACGTCCCTCCTCGGGGGTCCCCACCGCCCATCGCCCGGCGGCCCAGGGACCCTGTCGAATGAACTCGGCGTCGAGCGTGGGCCCGGCGACGAGCATCCGGGGCCCGAGCACTTCCCCTCGGGCGACCTTGTCTCGCATGCCGATCGCCGCCTCGGGAGGTGCCGACCCGGCTTCCCTGACCGTGGTAACCCCGTTGGCGAGCAAGAGCGGGAAGGCCTTCGCTCCCCAGGCGAGCACGTGGGTGTGCATGTCCCACAGGCCCGGGATCAGCGTCTTCCCCCTGCCATCGATCACCCGAGCGCCCCCGGGCGCCCGCAGCTGCGCGGCGGAACCGACCGCGGCGATCCGGTCTCCGCGAACGATGACCGTCTGGTTGGCCCGGGCTGGCCCACCGGTGCCATCGATCAGGGTGACCCCGGTGATCGCCAGAACCGAATCCTGCGCCTCCGCCCGCCCCATGGACAGCAGGGTGGTCAGCGCCAGCAACCATCCGACCTGGCGCATCAGGTATCCCAACAGAGGTTGAGCATCGGCGGTTTGCGAAATTCGGACCCATGGGGCCGGTCGGCGTGTGCCGGGTCCAGGCGCAGACCAGGCAGCCGGTCGAGGAGGGCGCCCAAGGCGACCCGGGTCTCGAGCCGGGCCAGCGCCGCACCCAGGCAGAAGTGCCGGCCGGTGCCGAAGGCGATGTGCCGATCCAGATTGGCCCGGGTCAGGTCGTAGCGATCCGGATCAGCGAAGACCTCGGGATCGCGGTTGGCCGCGCCCAGCAGGCACTGCACCGTATCCCCGGCCGGGATCCGCACCCCGCGGATCTCGACGTCCTCCGTGGCGTGCCGGGTGCAGCTCTGCACCGCCGATTCCCACCGGGTGGCCTCCTCGATCGCGGCCGGCAACAGGCCGCTGTCACCCCGAACCGCCGCCAGCGCCTCCGGATGCCGGAGCAACGCCCACATGGCGTTCAGGATCAGCGCCTCGGTCGTCTCGATCCCGCCGAAAAGAATGATCAGCGCGTTCCCGAGGATCTCGTCCTCAGTCAGCGCCGGCGGCGACGCCGCCACCAGCGAACCGAGCAGCGTCTCCGGCGCCTCGGACGCGAGACCCGGCAGCAGCGGCCGCACCGTGCGGCGGAACTCGGCCACTGCTGCGTGGCCCCGGCGCCGGACCTCCGGATTCCAGGCGAAGTTGGCCAGGGACGCGGCGAAGGCGTCATACCACTCGCGGATCGCGGGATGATGGCGCTCGGGAATGCCGAGCACCATCGCGACGGTGTACAGGGCAAGTGGACCCGCCAGCGAGGCACGGAGCTCGGTTCGCCCCTGGCCGGCGAACCCGTCCACCAGCGTCCGCACCCGGCCTTCGACCAGCGGCCCACCCCGCTCCCGAACGGCCCTGGTGTTGAAGGGCGCGGCACAGTGGGTCTTGTAGCGCCGCTGGTCTTCGCCCTCCGCGCTCAGCATCTGGCTGCCGAAGGTGTCACGGATGGTGGAACCCGGCGAATCGGTGCTGAACCGGACCGGGTCGCGGATCACCTCGACGACATCGTCATACCGGGTGACGAACCACATCCGGAGCGGCTCCACCCAGGCCACCGGCGCCTCGGCACGGAGGAGGCGAAGGATCGGGTATGGGTCCGCGTCCAGCGCCGCGAGCGAGATGACCTGGGCCGGGGCGCGGGCGGGGGCGCCAGGGATGGAGCGTGGCATCAGCAGTCCTCCGGCGCCTCACGGCAGGCGGGACAGTGGGGCATAGAAGCGCAGAGAGCCGCCGAAGCGGCCCCCTGGTTGTGATGGTGTCAGACGACGCCGATCACGGCGTGTCCTTTTTGCATACCTCGGACTTGTAGTTCGGGTTGTTCTCCTCGTTGGCCGGGATCACGAAGCTCTGATCCGTCGGGCCCCCGTTGCCGATCAGCAGGTTGTCCTTGTGGTAGGGAGTGCCCGCTGGCGGGACGCCAGCCTGGACGGGAGTCAGACCGTAGTCCCTGACCATGCGCCGCTGGTCGCCAATACGGTGGGACGTGCCATACAGAGCAAAAGCCCGCTCCGAGAACAGCAGCAGTTTCCGGCCGAGAGCCGTGCCCGGGTCGGCGACCGGCCCCATCCCGAAGGGAATGCGGGCGGCGGTCAACTTGCTGAGGAAGCTGGTCAGGTCATTGGCATTGAGCGCCGCCTCGGCTTCGATCAGCCTCGCCTCGACGCCGCTGGCCGCGGTCACCGGCGCGCCGAAGCTAATGTAGAGGGGGAGCCGGTACATCGGGGTCTTGCCATCGAATCGCGACACGCCCGTGAAGACGGTCACCACCCGGGGGTCTTGGGCCGCCGCGAAGGGGAGCCCGTAGCCGACCTCGCCTCCGGTGGTGCCATCCGGACCCACGGACACCGGCGTGTAGTCGAAGTCATACATCAGCGCCTTCATATTGTTCTGGGTCCGGCTGTCGGCCTCGCTGTGCTGGTTCTGGTACACGAAATCCGTCGGCACCCCGGCCACCGCGGCGGCGGCATCGGCGTACTTCTTCTGGCTGAGCAGGGCACGCCCCCTCACCACCTTGGTAAGGTTGGCAGCATGCTGGTTGCTGCCGACGTTGGCACTAGCGAGGGTCAGGTACCCAAGCGCCTTATCCATCACCTCGGAGGTGGACAGCGGCGAGCCATACTCCGGGATGCCGGTCAGCGTCGAACTGAACGGGATCCCGGAGCAGAAGGCCTCCCCCAGGATGGTGGTCGCCAGGCCGGCCACGGCGTACATCTCGCCGGCCCGCCCGTCGGTGATCTTGGCGTCGATCAGGGCCTGGGCCGCTCGCTCGGCCGACTGCCGGGCGCGGTGCATGACGTAGAAGATGTCGCGAAAGAAGGAGTTCTCCTTGGTCACGGCGCGGAGGTCGAGCTGCCGAACCTCGGGCGGCGTGCCGCCGAATTGCATCTCGTCGGTGAAGAGCCCGACGCTGGCTGTCATGCCGAAACTGCCACTGGGAGCACCGTCGTGAGCCACGGCGAAGTCGCCCAGAGCACCAGCGTAGTAGGTGTTGGCGCCCAGGACGCCGTTCAACTTGTCCTGACCAATGATGTCCGGGGTTTCCACCTTCAGGATCTTGTCGGTGGAGCAGGCAGCGCCCAGCAGGAGGACCGACACGAGGGCCCGGCTGCGGCGCTGAATAAGCGTGCGCGTGATCATCGTGTATTCCTCAGAAGCTCAGGTTGATGCGCAGAGCGACAGACCGGGTCTGTCCCGGCTGCACGAAGTTGTAGTTTGGCCCGTCCTGGCTGGTGCCTGCCGCCGTGTTACTCTCCGGATCCCAGGTGTTGATGTTCGGGGCATACAGCCAGAGGTTCCGGCCGAGGAGGGTCACGTTGGCGCGCCCGGCACGGATCGCGTGGGCCCACTTGGCCGGCAGGTCGTACGAGAGCGCCAGCTCACGCAGCCGGACGAAGTCGGCCTTCTCGGCAAAGGCCCCGAAGGCTCCCGAGACGGCCTTGGCCTGCTGCTCGAGCGTACTGGACGGATCGTTCAGCCACTTGCAGTTCTGCAGGAAGTAGCACTGGAACATCAGGTTGACGTTGTGGGTCACGTAGCCGCCCTTATAGTCGAACTGGGCGACGAGACGGAGCCGGTTCCGGAAGAGGCCAAGCGAGGAATTCAGCCCCACCGTCCTGGTCGGGACGGTGCTGCCGAGGAACTCAGCGGTGTCGGAGGCGACCGTTTCGCTGGGCTCCATGATGCCGTTCCCGTTGGCGTCCGCGTAGCTGGTGAGTCCCGGCCACCAGAGGCCGAACAGCGGATAGCCCGGCGCATTGCGGTAGCCGAAGCCGGTGAGCGGCGGCACCCCCTCCCCCAGACTGACCAGGCGGTTCTTGTTGCCGGCGAAGGTCAAGGCGAGATCCCAGATGACGTTCTTGTTGTTGAAGGCCTGACCGAGCAGGGTGACCTCCAGCCCCTGGTTGGACACGGTGCCGATGTTCTCGACCTGGGTCGTCACGGCGCCCAGCGAACCAGGCAGTTCACGATTCACCAGGGCGTCGCTCGTCTGCTTGTTGTAGTAGGTGATCTCGAGGTTGAGCCGGCTCTTCAGCATCGTCAGGTCGACCCCTGTTTCGAACTCTGCCGACCGCTCCGGCTTGACGGCACTGTTGCCCAGGCCGCCCAGCGACACCGCCGGCACGTTACCCTGGCCGAAGACGGTGGCCGTGATCGGGGAGAAGTAGGTGAGCGCCGCGAGGTTGCCCGGCTGCTGGCCCGACAGGCCGTAGGCGGCCCGGAGCCGGATCTGGCTCAGGGTCGCGTCCTGGCCGCGTTCGATGGCCACATAGGAGGCCGACACCTTCGGGTAGGTGGCGCTCCGGTTCTGCGAGCCGAAGGCGCTGTTCTGGTCCACTCGCACGGCGCCGATCAGGTAGAGACGGTCCTTGTAGCTGAATTGCTGCTCGATATAGCTGCCCAGCGTCCGCCACTCGAGGGTCCCTTCGCTCGAGGTCTTGTTGGCTGCGCCGGTGAAGGTCTCACCGCCCGGAGGCAGGATCGTCCCCGTGTTATAGGTGTAGCGGCCCACATCCTGGTTGTACTGCACGCCGACGGCCGTCTTCCCGCCGATCTGCGAGGTGATCTTGTAGGCGGCATTGGCGCCGAGGTCCGCCGTGTATTTCCAGGTGGTCCACCGGTTGTCGCTGGCGATGCCTTGCGCACTGCCGCAGAAGGGGCAGGCCTCACCGTTGCGGGCCAGCTCGGTGTCCCGCCAACCGATGTAGTCGAGCCCGGCCGTCCCGTGGGCCGAGAGCCAGCTCAGGGGCCGCCAATTGACGGTGCCGCTCGGGGTGAAGTGGTCGCTGATCCGGTAGACCGTATGCGACAGGCCGTAGGCCGGACGGGCAAAGCCCCAGGGCAGTGCTGACGCCGGGTTGGCGGTACCGTAGAGCGCGGAAGCGAAGACGCCCTCGAGATTGTCGCCGGTCTGGGGAATCAGGTTGTTATTGGAGACGAAGCCGGTGGAGATGCTGAAGTCGGCCTTGCTGCCCATCTGGCCGGCCACGTTGGCCCGAATGCTCACTTTCTTGAGCGTGCTCGGGTTGCTCTGGTTCGACGGGATATCGCTGACCCCGCGCTGGGCCCTCAGGAAGTTGACTTCGCTGTTGGGCATCTTGATGGTGCCCATCACGTTCTCGTACTCGCCGGCGATGAAATAGCGGGCCGCCTCCGAACCGCCCGAGACCTGCATGTTGACTTGTGAGCGGTGGCCATCCCGCACCGGCGTCGTCGAATCGACGGCGAAGGCACTGCGGTTGAAGAGCTCCTTGATCTGGCAGCTGCCCGCCGCCTCGCGCCAGGGGAGGCAGAGACCGCCGGTCGTCCCCTGGGAGAAGTACATCGCCGGGTAGTCGGTCACGTCCCTGACCGCCGCGTATTCAGCGCCCACCTGCCACTTGGCCGGACCGGCCTTGCCCTTCTTGGTGGTCACGCGGATGACGCCGTTGGCCGCCTGGGTGCCGTACAAGGTAGCCGCCGACGGACCCTTGACGATCTCGATACTCTCGATCTCGTCCGGATTGAGGTCGTTCAAGAACGAGGGCGAGCCACCGCCGACGTAGATGCTGCCGAGGCTGGGGCCCCGCTCCAGGACGCGGACGCCATCGATGTAGAGCAGCGGGTCGTTCGACAGCGAGGCCGACGACAGACCGCGGATCCGGACGCGGGTTCCGGCCCCCGGCGTGCCGTCGTTCGCCAGCACCGTCACGCCGGCCACGCGGCCGCCGTTCAGCATGTCGGTCAGGCTGGCGACCGGTGCCTCCGCCACCACCGCGACGGCGTCGACCCGGCCGATCACGTTGCCCAGTTCGCGGCGATGCTGCTCGCCGGTCGCCGTCACCGTGATTTCATCGATCGCGAACGGCACGGCGGCGAGGGCCCAGTCCACGACCGTCGGCGCGCCTGCGACGACCTGCACGGTCCGGGTCAGGGAGGCATAGCCAACCATCACGATGCGCAGATCGACCTTCCCGGCCTGTACCGCCTTCATGGTGTAGACGCCCAGCCCGTTGGTGCCGGCGATGAGGTTGGACCCGACGGCCTGAATCCGGGCGCCAGCGAGCGGCAGACCGGAAGTCTTGTCGGTCACCTTGCCGGTGATGGAGCCCTGCTGAGCCGCCAGCGGGGGTGCGATGAGCAGCACCGCCAGCGTGCATGCCCGGAGCAATGAAGACCATGGCGGGAGGAACGATCGCATGACTGCCTCGTGGAGGGGGACGTGAATTCTGTGCCGGCGAAAAATCATCAACGCATTCCGACGGAGCAGTTCCCCAAAGGAACGCACCCGTCGATGACCCGCAATTGCATACATTGATGAGGCTATGGCGTTGAGTCTACACTCCCCCGGCCCAAGCGCAAGTCCCTCTGGCCATGCCATCTGCCCGAGGGGTAGCTTGTCTCCCCATGCCCGAGACGATCCTCAACTACGTCGCAGGCGAGTTGGTGGAACCCCTCGGCGGCGGCTATCTCGACAAGTGGGATCCTGCCACCGGCCTGGTCTCTGCCCGGGTGCCGGACAGCGGGTCGGAGGATGTCGAGCGTGCCGTGGACGCCGCGACCGGCGCGTTGAGCGGCTGGGCTGGCCGCCCGGCGGTCGAGCGGTCGCGCCTGCTGATCCGCATTGCCGACCTCATCGATGAGCGGCTGGAACCACTCGCCCTCGCGGAGTCCCGGGACACCGGCAAGCCCCTGTCCCTGGCACGCGCGATGGACATTCCCAGGGCGTCGGCCAACTTCCGCTTCTTCGCCACGGCGATCCTCCACACCCACACCGAGGCGCACCAGACCGATCTGGCAGCGCTCAACTACACGATCCGCCGACCCCGCGGCGTCGCCGGCCTGATCTCCCCCTGGAACCTGCCGCTCTACCTGCTGTCCTGGAAGATCGCGCCCGCCCTTGCCACCGGGAACACCGCTGTGGCGAAGCCGTCGGAACTCACCCCCAGCACGGCCGCGATGCTGGCCGAGATCTGCCGGGAGGCCGGCCTGCCGCCCGGGGTCCTCAACATCGTCCACGGGCTCGGCGCCCGCGCCGGCGCCGCCATCACGGCCCATCCGGCTGTCCGGACGATTTCATTCACCGGCGGCACCCGGACCGGTGCCGACATCGCCCGCGTGGCCGCGCCGGCGTTCAAGAAGCTGACCCTCGAAATGGGCGGGAAGAACCCGACCCTGGTCTTCGCGGACGCCGACCTGGAGGCGACGGTGGCGGCGGTGATCCGCTCGAGCTTCTCCAACCAGGGCCAGATCTGCCTCTGTGGATCGCGGCTGCTGGTCGAGGCACCGATCTTCGAGGCGTTCGTGGCACGATTCGTCGCGGCCGCGCGCCGGCTCCGGGTCGGTGACCCGATGGACGCTTCCACCGATCAGGGTGCCGTGATCTCCGCGGCGCATCGCGACAAGATCCTGGGATACGTCGCGCTCGCGCGCGAGGAGGGTGGCACGATCCGCTGCGGTGGCGGAGTGCCCGCTTCCCTGCCCGACCGCTGCCGGGGCGGCTTCTTCGTCGAGCCCACCGTCATCACCGGCCTGCCGATGGGGTGCCGGGTCAACCAGGAAGAGATCTTCGGACCGGTCGTGACGGTGACGCCGTTCCACGACGAGGCCGAGGCGGTCGCGCTGGCCAACGAGAGCCGCTACGGCCTCGCGGCTTCCGTCTGGACCCGCGACCTGCAGCGAGCCCACCGGCTCGCCGGGGAGATCGCCTGCGGCACCATCTGGGTCAACTGCTGGCTGGTGCGCGACCTGCGGGTCCCCTTCGGCGGCATGCGCGACAGCGGCGTTGGTCGGGAGGGCGGCGACGAGGCGATCCGGTTCTTCACCGAGCCCAGCAACGTTTGTGTGAGACTCTAGGCGGAGAAGCGGAGGGGCGGAGGGGCGGAGGGGCAGACCGTCAATGGAGGCTTAGCAATGAATCACCCGGAGGGAGTCATCGTCAGCCAGCGCGCCCCCGAGCCGGTGGGCCCGTATCCCCATGGGCGCCGCGTCGGCAATCTCATCTTCGTCTCGGGCATCGGACCGAGGCGGCGCGGGGAGACGGCGATTCCAGGGGTGCGACTGCAGGCCGATGGCGGGAAGGCCGGGTATGACTTCGAGGTGCAGTGTCGGAGCACCCTGGACAATATCCGGATGATCCTGGAAGATGCCGGTTCGAGTCTGGACGAGGTGGTGGACGTCACCGTCTACCTGACCAACATGCGCGACGATTTCCAGACCATGAACCGGATTTATGCGGAGTACTTCACGACCAACCGGCCGGCGCGCACCACCGTCGAGGTGACCGCCCTGCCGACGCCCATCGCGGTCGAAATCAAGGTGGTGGCGCACTGTCCACGGACCTGAGCACCGCCCGCACCGGGCTGGCGTCAAAGCCCTCGAGCGGCAGCGGCAGCGCGATCAACTCATAGAGTCCGTCGGGCACATCCCGGAGCACCAGCCCCTCCAGGATCGCCATGTCGTTCCGGAGGAAGGCGTGGTGGGCCGGCAGGTCCTTCGACTCGAGCAGGTCCACGCTGGGGGTGTCGATTCCAACCAGGCGGACCCCCTGCCCTGCGAGGAGATCAACCAGCTCGGGGGCGAGCGCCGCGAAATCCGAATTCCACCGTTCGGGGTCGGGGAAGGTCCCCGTCCCGAGCAGTACCCGCGGCGCCCTGACCGGACCGGTAAGGTCGGTCACCCCCACCCGCGCCCCCTTCGCCACCGACAGGTGCATGACCTGGCACATCCCCAGGTAGTAGTCGAGCGATCGCTGCTCGATGGCCGGAGCAGCCGCTCCGTAGTGACTCGGCGCATCGGCGTGCGCGCCGAGGTGGACCGTGGCCGTGAGGGTGGAGAGAGTGACGGTGTCGCCCCGGGCGAGATCGAGGAGCAGCTCGCGGGAAGGCGGCGTGTCGCCGGGCCAGACGCCGAGCCGCTGGGAGATCCGCGGCGTGATGTCGTAGAGGGTCATGCCGCTACATCCGGTGGCGAACTGCCCAGAGATCCGGGAACAACGGCTTGAAGAGCGACTGCTTCAGGAACTCGATCCCGGCGGACCCGCCGGTGCCATGCTTCGCGCCGATGGTCCGCTCCACCAACTTCACATGGCGATAGCGCCACTCCTGGAAACCCTCGTCGACATCGAGCATCGACTCGCACAGGATCACCAGCTCCGGCTGCTCGTGGTAGACCCGGAGCAGGCCCTCCTGGACAACCTGGTTGGGCTGGGTGGGTTCGGTGACGTCACGGCCCAGCAACTCCGCCGGAATCACCAGCCCGCGGTGCGCCAGGAACTCGTAGAAGTGGTCCACCACGGAGCGGGCATGGAGCCGCCGGATGACGGGCCCGAGATCAGGCACCGGTGAATCTTCCCGCACCAGGGCCTGCCGCTTATAGCCGTAGGCGAACTCGAACTCGCGGAACTGGACGGATTGAAACCCCGACGCGGTCTCGAGCCGGTCGCGGAAGGACGCGAAGGAGAGCGGCGTCATCGTCTCGAGGATGTCCAGCTGCCCCACCAGCGTCTTCATGATGGTCCGGACCCGCTTCAGCGTGGCAATCGCCCCGAACAGATCATTCGCCGTGAGGTCCCGGTTCAGCTTGTCCGTCTCGTGCAGCACCAGCTTGAACCAGAGTTCGTAGACCTGGTGGATGACGATGAAGAGCATCTCGTCATGCTCGGGCGGCTCGGACCGCGGATGCTGCTGGCCGAGCAGGGTGGGCAGCTCGAGATAGTCGACGTAGGTCAGGGCCATTTCGCCTCCGGGTCAGGACAGGATCAGCAGCAGGGCGACGATCCCGACCGCCGCACCAAGGACACGCCACACCCAGCGCCACTGCCGCGCGGCACGGGCCCGCGCCACGGCGTAGGGAATCCGGGTGAAGCTCACCATCGTGTAGAGCGGAACGAACCAGCGCGGGAAGAGCGCATGCAGGAGCTTCTCGAACCGCTTCTTGAGACGGAAGACCGGCGAGGCGACCTTGTCCCGCATCTCGAGAAAGTTCTCGACGGCCAGGTCGGCCAGCGCGTCGGTGTTCGGCTGGCGGCGGGCCTGATAGTCCGCCAGCGCCCGGGTCCGGTCCGGTTCCCCGCGCAGGCATTCCGCCAGCACCAGGCAATCCTCGAAGGATGCGTTGGCTCCCTGGCCATAGAAGGGGACCACGGCGTGGGCCGCGTCGCCGAGCAGGACCACCCGCCCCGCCACGTGCCAGGGTGCGGTCCGCACCGTCACGAGCGAGCCGGTCGGGTTGGCGAAATACTGCTCGCCGAGGTTCGGCAACAGCGGCATCGCGTCGGCAAACTGGGCGCGGAAGAAACGCCGCAGGTCGTCCTCCGTCCGGATGGCGTCGAACCCGTTCGCCCCGTCAAAGGGAAGGTAGAGCGTCCCCGTGAAGGAGCCATCGCGATTGGCCATCGCCATCATCATGAACCCGCCGCGCGGCCAGATGTGGAGCGCATTGGGGTCCAGCTGGTGGCCACCTCCGGCCAGCGCCGGGATGGTCAGCTCCTTGTAGCCGTGCGCCAGGTATTGCTGGCTGTAGTCGCACCGGTCGCTCCGCTGCATCGGCCGGCGGACGACCGAAAAGGCGCCGTCGGCACCGATCAGGA
>Ga0315292_10001475_pt1 | contig 12595 bp, 10 predicted proteins | sample YL17G13_0_MG_FD_204029 | JGI IMG/M metagenome (GOLD analysis project Ga0315292, IMG submission 204029) | Sediment microbial communities from Yellowstone Lake, YNP, Wyoming, USA - YL17G13_0 | ecosystem: Environmental > Aquatic > Freshwater > Lake > Sediment | place: USA: Wyoming | collected... | reverse complement strand
AAACACGTTCTGATTTATCATGTATATTATTCACAATATCTTTAGATTCAATCGTAGGTAACACAAACGAAAATCTAGACCCGGGTAAAGTACCAATTTCACTCCAGTCTAACCAAATAAACCCTCCCATCAATTCAACCAACTCCTTACTTATAGCTAAACCTAAACCAGTACCTTGATAAATTTTAGAAGTAATATGATTATCCACCTGACTAAACGACTTGAATAATTTTATCTTGTCTGAATGATGTATACCACAACCAGTATCTATTATATCAAAACGTAAATACAATTTATCGTTAAAATTAACCTTTCCATATGTATTATCATATAAATCTATTTCTCTTTCTGTCTCTGGCAATTTAATTGAACTTATTACATTATAATTACATTGTTTTACATCTCCTGATGAATGAGTCTCCTTTAATATTATACAATCATTATATGAAATTTTTTTAACATTAACATCAATCGAACCACGATCTGTAAATTTTATCGAATTACTCAACAAATTTAACAAAATTTGCTTTATCCTATTTATATCACCATAAATATACTCGGGTATAGTAGGATCTATCATAAATGTATATTCTAACGATTTTTCATACACTTTTGATAATATAATATCATTCGTTGATTCTAAACATTCCCTTAAATTCATTGGTTTAATATCTAACGATATCTTACCCACCTCCAACTTTGAATAATCCAATATATCATTTATTATTGTCATCAAATTAAAAGAACACTCCTTCACCATAGCTATATAATCCTGCTGATCCGTCGTTAACTTTGTATCTTCCAATAACGTCAACATACCTATTATACCGTTTAATGGTGTCCGTATTTCGTGCGACATATTAGCTAAAAAAATAGATTTGTGATTATAAGCCTCCTCTGCTCTTAAAGTTTCATTACGTAATTGTATTTCTAATAATTTATTTTCATTCACATCTTGTAATGTAAACATAAACGAATCCGTAACATTTGGATCCTCAGAATTTATAAATGTCCTCTTGTTTATCATCCATCTATACTCGTTTAAAGATTTGTTAAAAATCTGCACCGTTGTCTGACATTCCATATTCGTTTTCATAAAATTACAACATACGCTCCTTTCGTTTTCTCTATGATCTTCACGAATAGCATTCATATATAAAGTATCCACGTTTTCAAAATTATAAGGCGCCTTTATTCCAAATAAATTTATAACAAATTTATTAGCATATATACATTTACTCTCATTATTAAAACGAATAATACCAACTGGTAAATTATCTAATAGCAAAGTAATATCTTTATCTATCCTATTTAAAAAATTCATTTAAACGCACCTTATACAAGTTCCACTTACATATAATATAGAAATTAAAATAACTAATTAAAAACCCTATATTTTATTAACTGTAACTAAACTTATTTAAAGAAATTTTTATTATTGTTGTAATATATAAAATATAAAACAATGTCTTCGTTTGATTTTGATTACGAAATAAAATTCACTAGCGCATTTGATGCATCCCTTATAACAGTTCCTGAAAAAGATGATACCTTAGTCGGACTTATCCAGGCAGAATGTGACAAACTCCTTACCGTTTTAAATTTATACTCTGGAGTTAAAGTTATGTCCACCTTTATTGACTACCAATCTAAAAAATACAAAATCACTTTAGAAAAATCAATTGTTTAAAATTGTTCTAATGTATAAACTAAACAATTATTTAATTAAATTCTATTTATTTAATTAAAAACGTATTTAAAAATAAAAAATCTATAACGACAAATAGATGGAAGCTCCAGTTGTATTTTCTAAAATACCTGTTGACATTAAAACACTTATACAAACTAGTTCTATACAAATTTATGATCAAAACAAATTAATAGATAAATTAAAGAAACATTTTACAGAAGAAGAACAAAAATTGTACGTAGCTAATTTGTTTCTTTACCTGAATTATCATCCTGTTGATGATTTTGTTGTAAATTTAGAAAATGTATGGAAATTTATAGGATTTTCAAACAAAGGCAATGCAAAAAGATTACTAAAACAACATTTTACTGAAAATAGAGATTATAAAATTGCGCTTCTCCGTTTGGAGAAGCGCAAAAATGAAGGTGGTCATAATGAAGAAACTATAATGATGAATATAAATACATTTAAAAAATTATGTTTAAAAAGTAATACGGATAATGCAGATAAGATACATGATTATTATATAAAGTTAGAAATGGTTTATAACGAATTAATGAAAGAACAATTAGAAGAAAAACAAAAAGAATTGGAAGAAAAAAACTTACAATTAATTGAAAATTTTAATAATAAATCCAGATTAGATAAACATAAAATTCTTTTAGACAAATTTTCATTCAAAAAATGTATTTATCTATCAGAAATCGATAACAATAAAATTAAAATAGGATCTACTAATGATATTAATATTAGAAAAACCAATTTAAAAGACGTGTTTGGAGTTTGTTTATTTTTAGACGTATTTGAATGTAAATATTATAGAGAAGTTGAAAAGAATATCTTAATATTGTTAAGAGAACATTTATATAAGGAACCTGTTAATGGACATTTATCAAAGGAAGTTGTACAATTAAGTGACAGTTTTAATTATAATCAATTAGTTAGAACTATTAAAGAAGAAATTGACAAATACGATAAATATATGTTTTGGAAAGATGGATACAAAGGAGTTCCAGATGATATCGTGAACGTAATAAAAGAAAATAATAGAATGCTTTACGTAATTCTTGATCATCTAGAAAAAAATAAGGTAACTAATACATCACAAATTGTTAACCAAAATGTACCTGTCTTAAATATAAATGTAAGTCAAGAGAATCCTCAAAACGATGACATAAATAACACAGAATCTATATGTGTTAGAGGTTCTCGTGGTAGGAAAATACAAGAAATCGATCCTGATAATTTAAGTACGATTAAAAAAATTTATAGTAGTATGATTCAAGTTTTAAGAGAAAATTCTGGATATGAAAAACATTCTATTCAAAATTCTATTAAAAATAATACTATATACAAAAGATCTCGATGGTTATTTGTAGAACATAATCAAAATCCGAATATAGTAAATGATATTAAACCTACTGTTAATTCAGTACAACCAGAAAATAATTATATTGTAAAAATTAATTTAGATCAAACTAAAATTTTAGACTTTTTAACTGGTATAGGTCAGATGAGAGTTAAATATAATTTAGGAAATGCCAAAATTAAATCTATTTTGGAATCTCCGATTATATTTGATAATGCCTATTTTATGAGAATTACACAATGTCCAAAACATTTGTTAGATAATTACGAATTACCTATCAAAGCTAGTAAAAAAGCACAATCTATAAAACAAATTAATATAAATACTGGAGCAGAAACAATTTATAAATCAAAAACTGATGTATATATCAAAACTGGAATTACTATGAAAAAACTAGTAAGCATTATAGAAAATAAAGATATTATCATCGAATCTAAATGGGAATACCTTTAATATTAAAAGGCAAGGTACACTTAAAATTAGTCTTCACTTTCACCAGTCATTGACAAACTAATTTTTGAAGGAGATGACGCCACAAATCGTTTTTCAATTCTGCGTTCATATTTTTTACTACCTCCCTTAAAAGAATAAGCAGGAGGAATTGATGGTGAAAATGGCTGGTAATCATCTGTGTCAATATTGTCACCCATCGACACCTTTTGAAGTGACGCTGGTGGTGCTTTTGCACGTGACCTATACGAAAACAGATCAGAACTAAATTTAGATAAAGCACCTGATGTTTTAGTACCCAAAGAAGCAGCAGCTTTTGAAACAGTGTCAGCTGCACCCTTTAAAAGATGTTTCATCTTTTCTTTAGCAACTTGTATATCACTTTCCATTCTTGCAATAGCTTTCTGAATCTGAATCATACGTTCCTTATTTTTTTCAACAGCCAATTGTCTTTTTAATTCAGCTATTTCTTTTAATTTCATAGCAACTTGTTGTTCTAAAGCTTCACTAGCACCGCCATACATATTTAATAAAACACCCATTCCACTCATTTTATATTCTGATGTTACTTTTTTAGGTGAAGATTTTTTAGGTGAAGATTTTTTAAATGAAAGTCTTTTAAGTGAAGATTTTTTAGGTGAAAGTCTTTTAGCAGAACGTCTTTTAACTGATCGTCTTTTAACTGAAAGTCTTTTAGCAGAACGTCTTTTAACTGATGGCATTATAATATTATAGTATATTAAAATAAAATAATTTAAAAAAAGTAATATTATTTTAAGTTAAATATTTTTTTTTTAATGCGTTATTAAATTTCTCCTTCATACTATCTGTTATTTTCATTTCTGTACCACTTGTCAAATAAGGATCCATCAAGCGTAATGTATTTTCTATTTTATAATAATTTGAACCTTCATCATTCTGATTTATATCTTCAAATGACAAGTAGGAAAATTCCTCTAAAGATATTGTTTTAATAATAATAGACAAGGTATCTTGCCGAACTAATCGGTTCGCCATTGGTAAGGTACCTTGCCTTTTACCTGCAGTTTTAACTACTAAATATATTTTAAAAGTTCTTGACCACCCCTTGTCTTTATTCATTATATCCATTTTAAATACACAATGTATATTATTATCTATCATTTTCCAATATAAATCATAAAAAGCCTCCGATTTCGTCTCTGATTTTATTCTCCTTATCTCTAATCTATCACCTTTATTTATAATCCTTAATGTAGTAATCACCTTTTCACTAATTAAATCTTGCACTTCATTAGACAAAGGTAAAGGTAACTTGTCTTTTTTTGTTCCTGTATATTTCATATAGTCATACGTATTTGGAAAACCAGATGTATTATATTTATTTAAAGCAGTATTTAAATAAAAAACATCAGATTCATCTAACGTTTCTTGTTTATTTATTGGAACATTTGTAACATTGTACGCTACAAAAAATGTTTCTCGGCTAGGTAAGGTACCATAATAATAATATAATACTAAAAGTACTACAAGTACCACAAGTACTGCCTTTATATTATTTTTTAACAGAAAGTCTTTTAACATCTAATTATAACATATAAAATAATTACTTTTAAAAAAAGTAAATAAGCTTTTTCTTTTTGAAGGGCTTTGGCCCTACTTTTTCTAAAAGTAACTGTTTATTGTCTCCTATCAAACATCATTTGTTGATATTTATTTTCAACATCTTTTTGTTTATCTGACATTTTTGATTGCATTTCATTTACAAATTTATTCGGTTGTTGTGTCATTGCGTGAATATTATCAAATGACTCTCTTTCTTTCTGTTTGTGAGATAAACCATCTTTTGACACAGGTGAAGTTTCTTCTGGAGTTTCAATCAATTGCCCAGGCTTGTTTACAAATTGAAAACATTGATCTCTTGCATCATTTAAATCTGTCGATCCATATAAAGAATACGAATCTGAAAATGATCCCATTTCTATAGGATTAAATCCTTGTAAATCTTCTTTCTTTTTACATTGTTCATTTTGTAATTCTAACCACTCAAAAGCTCTATCACCAGTTAATACTTGTTCAGGCCCTGGTGTAATAATCGTAGGTATTTCTTCAATTTTATAATTCAATACTTGCTGAATTTCATAAAAAATATTAGGTCTCACCCGTGTATTCGGATCTGCATCTATACTAATCCTAATAAAAGCATTAAATAATTCAGGATTTTTAGCAAGTGTATTTAAAAAAGTCGTAGAATGCATACAATAATCACTGTAAAATAATATAGGTCTGTCAAACATTATGATTTATATTATATTATATTTTATTTTACATTATTTTACGAAAACCAAAAAATTCTTTGTTTGATTTAGAAAAAAAATATCTTTAGTGTATTTAAGAATGGCTGATATACGTTTGAAAAGGATAACAATTGAAGCCCAACAATCTCCATTAATTATACAAAATGGCGATGTTACCATAAATAGCACAACTACTAGTGATAGTATTCTTGTAGGATCATTTTTAACTAAAGGAGGAATCAGTATCACTGCAAGTGTAGACAGTAATAGTTCAACATCTGGTGGTGCGTTAACTGTAGGAGGAGGCGTGGGTATAATGAAAAATGCATATATAGGAAAAGATCTAGTTTTAGATAGCACTAACAGTATATTACAAATAAATGGCCTAAGTACCCATAGATTATTTTTAGATACTATAACAAATAAAAATTTTTATATTAGTCCAGATGGTGTCAACAAACGTTTAGAATTAAGCGATACATCCTTGCAAATCAATATAACCAATCCTAGCACCAATTCATCTACAGGAGCTCTATTCGTTTCTGGTGGAATCAGTATTGGATCCACAACAAATGTATCAGATGGTTCCAATGGAGGCGCATTAACTGTAGCAGGAGGTGTAAGTATTGCTAAAAATATAAATGTAGTAGGTACAATCGAAACTTCAAATGGTATTATCGTAAATAGTTGCGATAACCAATTAACATTAAATAATTCACTAAATTTTAGTTCATCTACAATTAATGTCACTGGTGATCACTTAAATATACATAATTTTACAGGCGATATAGATATTCTTTCTTCAACTGGACACAGTGTTAATTTAAATCAAAAGCTTACCATTAATCACATTGAATCTATTTTTTCTAATCGTGTATTGGTAGCTGATACAACACCATTTACAAATATGTCTACTTCTAGTATGGTTATTCATGGGGGTGTTAGTATAGCTAATACAACAGATGCCGTATCTATTTCAGATGGTGCATTAAGTGTAGCTGGAGGTGCTAGTATTCACAAACATACCTTTATGGGTGACTCTTTGTATATAGACCAGACAAATTCTAAAAAGAATAAAATTATTTTATCAGGAACTCAAACAGACTTTACTGGATTTGGAAATACAGAAGGATCACTTGTATACACAGCATCTTCTCATATTTTTTATTCGGAAAGCAATGATGAAATATTTAAAATTACAGGTGAAGGTGACATTAGGTTATCTGGTAAAACACAAGCTTATACAATAATTGGAGGAGGTAAATCTGACACTGATTTGTCATTTCAATCCGGCAATTCTTCTGAAAATTCCAGTATTAATTTTTTTACAAAAGATGGAACTATTACAGAAAACAATGACATTTGCATTTTTGGACTAGGATTACCTTCTCAAACTTCAAATAGCGAATATTTACGTGTAGGATGGGATTCTACCAATAATTATTATGAAATTGGTGCAAAACATTCTGGAACAGGTATACTAAGAGACTTTGTTTTAGGAAATGAACATGTAGTTATACAAACATCTGGTTCTATTTTGTTTAATGCTCAAAGTACAGTTGATAATATATTTGATATTATTTCTACCGAAAATTCATCAGGCGTTAGCACAGGATCTTTACGAGTAGCCGGTGGTGTTACAATTAAAAAGGATTTGTTTTTAGGAAGTGATTTTGTTTTAGGAAGTGAAGTTGATTATCAAATGAAAATGAATACTACTCTTAACAATAATTTTTCAACTTTAACTGTTACAGGATCACAAAATAAATATCCAAGTATACACATCATCGGTGATACATCTGTTTCTTCAACAGTTTACCCATTTGACTTTTCTATTTACAGTCTTGGTAATCCAAATGCTTTAAATAACGAATCGTTACAAATTTCAACTACTACTAATGGATATTACATTCAAACAACACGAGAAGGAATGGGTTTTGCTAGATTTATTGATATTCACTCACTTGATAATTATAACCAATTGGTGTTACAAACATCTGGTAATGTAGGTATTGGACTAGAGGATCCAATTGCAAAATTAGATATAAGTGGTACTTTACATTGTAATGACATTGTATCATTGACTAGTTCTATAGATAGTATAAATTCATCTACAGCAAGTTTAGTTATGACTGGAGGTATAAGTATAATGACTTCATCTGAATCAGAATCTATCACTAATGGTGGCTCTCTTACTATTGCAGGAGGTGCAAGTATTGCTAAAAATGTATTTATAGGTGGTGTGACACACTTTTTAGACGAAACACCATCTACATCTTATTTAGAAGCATCAGTTATCATACACGGTGGTCTTTCAATTCAAAATGGCGAGAATGCAACTAACGTTGGTAATGGAGGTGGATTAAGTGTAGCTGGAGGTGCATCCGTCGGAGGTGATTTATACGTAGGAGGATCAATCAATGGAAGTGGTAGTAGTTCTAGTACATATGCTTATTTAACATTAACTTCTGTAGATGATTCTATTAATTACAGTTCAGGATCGTTAGTTAGTTATGGTGGTATCACTATACAAACAGATACAAATGCTATAGGACTCGGTACAAGTGGAAGTCTTTTAGCAGCAGGTGGTGCAAGTATTGCTAAAGATGTTTATATAGGTGGCAATACCTATTTTTTGGGTGTTACTAATTATAAGAGTATCACCGATAATATTATCAATATGTATGACAACTTTAATATTAGACGATTTTCCATCGATAAATCTACTGTATCACAAGCATTTTCTATATCTAGATATGATTCTTTAGGAAATCACGTAGAACGAACATTTGATATTTCAAATTCAGATGGTGTTGTTTTGTTTAATAATACTACTAATTCCATTTCTAAAAACAGTGCAAGTGTTGTATTTTCAGGAGGAATCAGTATATCAAATACCAGTCCAGCTGTTACTTTGGAAAATGGAGGTGCATTAACAGTAGCTGGCGGTATAAGTATTGCTAAAAATGTAAATATTGGAGGAGATATAGTCATTTATTCCAGCACACCTAGTAATAATGTCAGTACAGGAGCCGTATTAATTTCAGGCGGAATTGGTATTTCTGGAAATGTTAATGTATTAGGAAATACTCAAATTATAGGAAATTTAACCGTTAATGGTCAAACCACATCAATCGATGCCGTCAATACTGTCATCAAAGATAATATCTTGGTACTAAATTCTGGACCAACTGGATCACGTGACTCTGGATTTATTGTACAACGTTATCAACAAGATAATGATACAGGAGCAGGTGATGTAGTAGCTGATTCATATCCAGAAATAATAACATTACCAAATCAATCAGGTATGAATTCTACTCAAATCAAGTTTAGTATGTCGAGTAGTGCAATAGATGATCATTATACAGGATGGTGGTTGAAAATCCAGTCTGGATTTAGTAATAATCAAATTAGAAAAATAACATCTTATAATGGAACTACTAAAATAGCAACAATTTCTTCCGATTGGACAACACAAAATCCGTCAGGAGGTGATAATATATCTATGTATAATAAACCATTTGTTGGATTGTTTTATAACGAAATTAATAATCGTTTTGAATTTGGATCTACAGTTCAAAATCCTGATCAATCAAACGTTGTTCTTTCTGATTATTTACCAATGTATGCAGGATCTGCTATGTATGCATCGACGGCAGAATCATCGAATTCATCATCTGGTAGTATTTTAATAGCTGGAGGTATCAGTATATCAAATACTACAGACTCTCTTTCTATTACTAGAGGTGGGACGATAACCACTGCCGGTGGTGGAAGTATAGGGAAAACGTTACACGTCGGTGAAAAATTATATGTTAATAATACACAAATGACACCAAACTCTCAAGATCGTTTTACATCTGTTATTTTTACTGTTCAAAATAATCAATCTACTTTTACAGATATTACAGATTTGTACTTTGACAATACTATATGCGGTTTTGATATATATCTCTGCGCTAAAATACTAGCATCTTCTAATTTATATACAAATTTCCATATCCGTGGTGTTAATAAAAATGGCTCATGGGAAATCATTAAAACATATATCGGAGACGATACTGGCATACAATTTCACATTACTGATTTTGGTCAGCTTCAATATACAACACCAGATTACTCTGAATTTACATCAAGCCAATTTAAATATAGAGCATTTGTTAATTAAAAATTGAAAAGAAATAATTAAATATATATATTATGTTATATTTAACTAATAATCGTGTTATAAATAAAGATGAATTACATCTACGCAAATTATTGTATGAAAAGAAAATGGTAAAAGATTACTATAAATATTCCCCAAATACAAACCATTATGTTCGCATATTACATATAAATTCAGAAATATCTTTTTACAAACGTAAACTTTCACGACATCTGAACGTTGATGTATCCGTTACAAAATAATATTTTTATTATACATATTGTTATACATATTGTTATATGTTAACTTTAACAAATAGATTTTATAAAAAAAACTTGTTTACAACAACTGATAATAATATATTTAAACAAGACATTATAGATCCAGAATGTTGTTTATTAAACAAATGCCTAGGAACAAGAAATAGTTTTTATGAAAAAAACTGGGATAATAACAATATTGTAAAATATTACAAAGACAAAGATAACTTTGCAACAGAAATTATTCTACATTATTATTTGTCAAATAAAAGAATCATAACAGATTTTGATATCGATCTTCAAAACAAAAAGTTAAGTTATATCCTAGATGGTAAGATCTCTTTATATAATTATTTAGAAACTTGTAATCACGATGGGTTGTTACGAATTTTATCAAACGAATTGTTTACATTTGTTAATAATTTTAAAAAACACGATTTTGTACACGGAAATTTACATATTGGTAATATTTTTATCAATCCCCAGAAACTTACACTTTGTATTATTGATTTTACACATGCATATCTAGTACCCAATAAGTCTGCCATCGATAACAAAGACTTGGATAGTTTGTATAAATTATTACATAAATATTTTACACAAAAAGAAGATCGTAAATCTTTATTGTATTTGGACAAGCTTTTTAAACCGATACATCAACGTTACACATTGTTAAGCTCCTAAGGAGCTAAATTTTGTGTGAAAACATATAGATTTAGTACCTTACCGATGTCGAACCCATCGGTTCGGCAAGGTACATTACTCACTAGCAGAGCTTATTAAACGAGCACACTCATATCTGAGCCGTTACTTTTTTTGATGTTACTTTTTTTAAAAGTAACTCTAAAGTAACTAAATGTAAAAGTTTATCATTTTTGATTTAGTTGCAGGAATAGGTGAATAATTATCCATTTCGTCAAAATGTTTTGTAGTATTATAATTTACAAATTTTGTACTGTTATTTATACCCCTTTGTTTTATATTTCTTTTATAACTTGCATAAATATCATCTGTAACTCTTGAAATCAATATAGAATATCTTTCTATCGAATCATTAATATAGTTGTACATTATATTCATTTTAGGAACTGTATATATAAAGTTATGCATATTATTAATAGTTTTTTGTTTTAACTCTAAAGCACCTTGTAGCAATTCACTTGTATTTTCAGGATATACACCATTACTTTCATAAAAAACATCTATATCACGCTTTATTTTTAAAATATTATTTGTTCCTTGTAATAACGTATAATATTCACCAGGGTTATAGTCGTATAATTTATTTACTGAAAATAAAAAGTTTATCAAATTAGCATCTATATACATACTACTTAATTCGTGACGTTTATATAATTTATCCATATCTTTTTGTGATAAAGATCCATCCTTGGAAACTTGAGAATTCATTAATCGTATGTGATCCGTAATATAATCTAACGATTTTTTTTGTAACTGAGACAATTTCATTATAGTAATTCTATTAAAATCTTGTGTTTTATTGTTTCTAACAATGACATATTGATTCGCTATATAAATTGCAAATACTACTAAAATAATAACAAAACCATAAGATTTTTCAAAAAACGTATTAAAAAATACCAATAATACTAAAACTATTATTAACGTTTCAAATTGCAAAAATTTTGAAAAAGATCCATGTTCTATAAGAAATAAATCTCTAATTTCCTCAAACATATGTATACCAAAGTAATTATAATTACACTCTAAAAAAATAAAATGTAAATTTTAAAGAAACTGAATAAAAATAAAAAAAAGGTCATTGCAATATGAATGACGAAATCCCCACAATCGAATTAAAATTAAACTTTCAAAATGTAGATAATCGTCTTTACTTTTTTCTATCACTATTTCTTTATTTACTTATTAGTTTAATCATAACTACTTTGGTATACATATTCGTACATATCTTTGAAAAAATAAACAAAGCACTACAGAATCACTACGAATATATACAATTCTAACCATTTACAACAATCATTTGTAACATCATTTGTTACAATACGCGTATTTTGCTTATTTTATTTTTTACACATTATACACGTATAATGTGTATATTTTTTTTCTTGGTATATAGTATAACATGACAAAAAAAACAAAAACAAAAAAAATTGCAAAAAAAATTACAAAGGGAATTGCACCTGATGCAAATATCACCTTTCAAATCGCCCAATCACGGGGAAGATCCCCCCATTCAAGCAGTGATAGTAGTTCTTCTAGATCTAGTTCAACCGATAGTTCTTCCAGTTCAAGTTCAAGCTCAAGTTCAAGCAGTGATTCTTCAAGTTCTTCAAGTTCTTCAAGTTCTTCAAGTTCTTCAAGTTCTTCAAGTTCTTCAAGTTCTTCAAGTTCTTCAAGTTCTTCAAGTTCTTCAAGTTC
>Ga0315292_10001474_pt1 | contig 12598 bp, 11 predicted proteins | sample YL17G13_0_MG_FD_204029 | JGI IMG/M metagenome (GOLD analysis project Ga0315292, IMG submission 204029) | Sediment microbial communities from Yellowstone Lake, YNP, Wyoming, USA - YL17G13_0 | ecosystem: Environmental > Aquatic > Freshwater > Lake > Sediment | place: USA: Wyoming | collected... | reverse complement strand
ATGGCAGCTGATCCGCGCCGACCTGCTGCCCGACCTGGCCGACACCCTCAGTCAGGCCGAGGGGCGCCGGCGCCAGCGCTTTGATGCGATGCTGGCGGGGTTCGACGCGTCGGACGCCGGTCGCGCGGAGCAGGAGGCACGGATTGCCCGCCTCGCGCCGATCTACGCCATCACCTACGCCATGGTCTTCACGCTGGTGGCGTTCGACGGCATCATGGCGCTGCAGCCGCACTGGTTCTCGAACCTGCTGGGCGGCTTCTACTTCATGGGCTCGTTCCTCGGGGCCCACATGCTCCTCGCGCTGACCGTCATGTACGCCGGCCACCAGACCGGGGCACGGCACCTGATCTCGCCCAAGCAGCGGCACGATCTCGGCAAGCTCTGCTTCGGTTTCACGGTGTTCTGGGCCTACCTCATGTACGCCCAGTTCCTGGTCATCTGGTACGGCAACCTCCCCGAGGAGACCGGCTTCGTGTTCGCCCGGCTCTGGGGCACCTGGCTGCCCATCGGCCGCGCCGTCTTCCTCGGCATGTTCCTGATCCCGTTCGTCGGACTCCTCGGTGTCGCACCCAAGAAGTTCCCGGGAACCATGGCGCTTTTTGCCACGGTGTCGCTGACAGCCCTCTGGCTCGAGCGCTATCTGTTGGTCATGCCGTCGGTGACGGCCCTCGAGGGCCCGACGTTCGGCCTGCCGGAGCTCGGCCCCACGCTCCTGATGCTGGGCCTGTTCCTCCTGGCGTACGGACTCTTTGCCCGGGCCTTCCCGATGGTGTCCCCCCGCCTGGCCGAAATCACCGTCCTGGCCGAACGCCACCACGCGATCGAGGATCACTTCGATCACGACGAGAAGGCGAAAGACTTCCTCTCCGAGGAAGCCTAGACGGGGACGCGGGGAGGCAGTTCCGAACGCCACGAAGGGGACGGCGCCTGAGAGCACCGTCCCCTTTCTGCCTGCCGGCCGTACCTGCTTGCTTCCCCGCTTTCCTGCCTACTTCACCCTCAGCATGAACGCCTTCAGCGAATCCGACGGGGCACTGCCAAAGATGGCAAGCGTGCGGTTCATGGCGGCCGCTGCCGGCCGTGCACCGGAGGGATCCATCGTGGCGGGAGCGGCCTGCATGTCCTGCAGCTCCGCGCTGGCGCTCTGGCCCGGCTGCTGTGCGAGCAGGGTGGCCACCTCCTGTGCCGGGCCCTCCACGGTGCTGATCATTTCGCCGTTGGCCAGCAGCTGGGTGACCAGCGTGATGGGCCGGCCGCCCTGCGGCGCCTGACGGACCTTGACCTGAACGACCGGCACTCCTTCCACCCGCGGCACCCAATCGTCGCGTTCGGTCTGGGTGTTGGTCCACGAGACATTCCGCCACACGCCTTCCAGCACCGGTTCCCGTGCAGTCGACGTGCCGCCGACCGATGCCAATTCCGAGGCGGCCGGGCGCGGCGGCACCGGCGCCGTGGCGTAAGCGGTGCGCTCGGGGCGTGGGGCGGGAGACCGGCGGGATGCACGAGCCGGAGCGGCGGCGAGACGAACGGGAGCGGAGGCCCGGAGCGGCGCCGCCTGGATCGGTGCCCCCACGGCCCCGAGTTGCCGGGCGCTGGGGAGTGCCGATCCGGCCCAGTGGCTCAGCCCCCAGCCAAGGCCGACGGCCGCCACGACGCTGGCGGCCCAGGCGGCGGCCCGGAGCCGCTGAGTGTGACGGGAAACTCGCTTGACGTGGGTGGCGGACAGCTGCGCATAGGGGCGGGGACGGATGCGCCGGGGGGCGGCTGCCACCAGCAACGCCGTGGTGCGATCGCGCAGGGCGGCGATGGCGTCGCGTTCGGCTCGGCACATCCGGCACTCGGCCAGATGGTGCTCGATTTCCACGCACTGCGACCGGCTGAGGGCCTGGTCGAGGCAGGCGTGCAGTTCTTCCTCCGGAATGTGGCGCATCAGGTCAGGACTGAGCGGCATGGGTCCGCTTCTTTTCCAGTTCCATCCGGTCGTGCGCCTCGATCAGCCGCTTGCGTGCCCGGGCCAGCGTCGTGCCGACGGCGCCGATGGCCAGTCCGGACTGTTCGGCGATTTCCGGATAGCTGAGTCCGGCGTCCCAGAGGAGCAGCACGTCCCGGTCTCGCTGGGAAAGCTGGCTGAGGGCCAGGCGCACCTTTTCCATCTTCTCGTCGTGCTCGACGTTTTCCTCACCGTCCGGCTCCACCTGGTGCCGCACGGTGGGCTCGTGGGTGAGGAGGGTCAGGTGCTTCCGTTTCCGGATGGCCGAGCGGGCCTCGTCGCGGGCCAGGTTGGCGGCGACGGCGAAGACCCAGGCGCGGGGCTTTTCCGGCCGGTGCCGCATGGCCCGGACGAACACTTCCTGCGCCAGATCCTCCGCCCGATCCGCATCCCACACCTTGCGGTACAGGAACCGCACGACGGCGGCGTATGTGGTCAGGTAGAGGGTTTCGATCTCATCGCGCACAGGCGGCCCTGGACAGGGGATAACGGGTGGTAATGTAGCTGGAAAGGGGACGACTGGGGGGAGGCCGCAAGCACACGCGGCGGGGAAGCGGGGAGGCCCGCCCGCCTCCTCCCCTCCTTCATTGCTTCCCCGCCTCCCGGCCTATTTCCTGAACACACACCCCGGGTGCATCAGGTCGCCACCCTCCGGCCATTCGGTGCAGAGGTCGGGTTTGGCCGGGCGACCGTCGTCCCGGACCCGACCGTGCAGGCTGCAGGCCACGCCGTCGCTCCCGAGAAATGCGCAGGCCGATATCATCTCGGACTCGATCGAGTCCGTTTCGTTTCGTTCGGTCTTGCAGAGGTAGGGGGACTGCCGCGAGCGGACCAGGGCCTCGAGGGCGGGCTCTTCAAGGCGGCAGAGGATCTCGACCTGCAGGTCGCGGCAGCAGGCGGCGGCCCGGGTATGGTCTGCCGTCCGGCAGGGGGCGCCCAGGCATGGGTTCGTTCCGAGGACCGGGAGGCCGGCCCGCACGTTGACTGCCGGCCGGGTGACGAGGCGTCGCTGGTCCACGATCCGGAAGCGATTGTCTCCGAGCTGTCTGGGCTGGGGCGGCCGGCGGGGGTGGGCGGGGGGAGCTCCGCGAAAGCCATGCACCTGGCAGTGCGCCTCCGCGCCGGCCTCCTTCAGGTACTTGCAGGGGACGTGCAGTCGCGCGTCCACCAGCAGCTCACCGTTCCGGGTGCGGAGGCGGCCGAAATCGATCTGCGCGGTGTGGCCCAGGAGCCAGGTCGCCTCGTGATCGAGGGAGTCCTGGCCCTCGTCCAGCTTGCCGATCCGAAGGGTGACGTCCAGCGACCGGCATTGGCGGCCAAGGCGCGAGCATGGGGGTATGAACATTGGGGGAATCATAGCGCCCGGAGGGCGCCCTCGCGTGGGCGAGGGCCTCCGTTTATGTTTGTGCCCTTGTTCACAAGGGGAGCCCGCCACTTGTGGGCCACGCAACGCGGGATTTCGGCGGGCGACACATCCAAACGGTTTTCGGAGGCACGGCAGCGATGCAGAAGATGACACTGGTGGCGGGGCTTGTGGTCCTCGCGGCGGCATGCGGCGGCGAAAAGAAGGCCGAGGAGCAGGCTCCGGCGGCGACGCCGGCGGCTGTCGCGGCTCCGGCCACGACCGGCACCACCTACGACGTCAGCATGGAGTTCGACGGAAAGCTGTATCACTTCATCCCGGCCGAGCTCACGATCAAGGCGGGCGATGTGATCAACTTCCACAACAAGAGCGGTGGCCCGCACAACGTGTCGTTCTGGGCCGACAGCATCCCCGCGGGCGCCGCGGCGGTCCTCACGGCGGCCATGCCGAACCAGATGCAGCCGCTGGCCGGCAACATGCTGATCGAGCCCGACGCGGTGTACACGATCTCCTTTGCGGGCGCGCCGGTGGGCGAGTACAAGTACTACTGCCTGCCGCACCTGGCGATGGGGATGAAGGGCGTGCTGACGATCGCGCCGTAAGGCAACTGGCGGGGAGGCGGGGAGGGTAATTCCCGAATCCCGAACGGGGACGACGCTGTGTGCGCCGTCCCCGTTTCGCTTTTCGAAGCTCCCTCCCTCTTCCTCGCCTAGTCCCTGTACTTCCCCCCGAGCCACCAGGCCAGCGCCCCCACCGCCACACCGGCCACCGCGTCGATCCCGTAGTGCATCTGGCAGTACACCACTGACAGGACCAGCAGCACGGTGGGCACCAGCATGACCACACCGAGGCGCCGGTCGCCGCGCCAGGCTCCCGAGGTGGCCGCGATGGTGGCCGCCACATGCGAGGACGGGAAGGCCGAGCCGAAGGAACTTCCTGAGGCGAGGGTGGCGTACACCAGCCGCGCAGGCGGATTGTCGAGGAACCAGGCGTCGGGTCGGGCGAATTCGAAGTACGGTCCTGCCACGGGGTACGCCAGGAAGACGAGGTAGCAGCCGAGCAGGGTCACGATCACGACAAACATCGTGCGGCGGAGCGCAAACCACTGCTGCCGGGCAGAGAAGTACACCACCGGCGTGATCAGGAGGATGTAGTAGGCCCAATACACTCCGTGCAGGGCGGTGGACAGGAGGACGCTGGGAAACCGTTGCCGCAACGTCACGCTCAATTGCTCGCCGAAGAGCGCCTGCTCCCATCCCTGGATCGTGGCGTCGTGGATCTGCGCGCCGGTGTTCAGGATGTCGAGCTCGGTGTAAAACAGGATGAGGAGGACGACCGGATAGACTTCCCGGACCAGGCGGCCGAAAGGACCGAGGCCCGGTCGCTGGAGGAGGAGGATGAGCGCCACGGTCAGCGCGTGCGCCGCCAGCAGCCACCAGCAGCCTGGAATGTCCGGTGCCCGCCAGAGGGCCAGCGCGGACACGATGGCGATGTACCCCAGGATGATCCGGTCGAGCTTGCGCATCAGAGCCAGCCTTCGTTGCGGTACCACGCCATCGTGTCGGCGAGGCCGCGTGTCAGATCCGTGGCCGGGGCCCATCCGGTATCGGCCATCAGTGCCGCCGGGTTGCCGGTCCAGGCCGGTTCGAAGAACTCCGCTGCCTTTTCCGAGGAGAGCACGCTGGCGGTGCCGGTCAGCTTGGCGACGCCGCCGATGACCGCCAGGAGGCCGCGCCCGATCACCTCGGGGACGCCGAGGACCAGGACGTCCCGGCCGACGGCCGCGCCGATTTGCCTGGCCAGCGCGCCGGAAGTGAACACCTCGGGATGGCAGGGCAGGTAGGTCTTGCCGACGGTGTGGGGGCTGGTGCCGGCGGCCACGAGGGCGTCGGCCAGGTCGGGCCCGAAGATGGCCGACAGTTCCTGGTCGCCCTGGCCAAAGACCGGGGCCACGCCCCAGCGCGCCAGCTTGAAGAGCCTGAGGACCTCGGTGTCGCGGGGGCCGTACACCATCGGCGGGCGGAGGATGACCCAGGGCAGAGCGGCGGCGCGAACCACATCCTCGCCGGCGAGCTTGCTCCGGCCGTAGCCGGTCACTGGCCGCGGCGTCTCCCCGCCGGACAGCGGCGCCCCCCGGGCGCTCGGCCCGCCGGCCGCCATGCTCGACACCAGCACGAACCGGGCGTGGCCCACGTCGGCGGCGGCCGCCAGCAGGTTCGCCACGCCCTCCCGGTTGGCCCGGAGAAACTCGGCATCGTCGCGCGCCGCCACCACGCCGGCGACGTGATAGATGACATCGGCCCCCTCCGCCGCCTGCCGAAGCGCCGGGAGGGCGTGCAGGTCTCCCGGGACGAGGCGGACCCCCAGGCGTCCGAGCGTCGTCGCCTTGCCAGGCGAGCGCACCAGCGCGGTGACGTCGTCGCCACGCCGACGGAGGGTCTCGATCAGGTGGCTGCCAACGAAGCCGGTGCCGCCGGTGACGAGCGCCTTCACAGCGGCTTGTCGTACATCCGGAGAGTCTTGTAGACCGTGAAGCCCATCTTGGAGAGCCCCAGGTTCATCGCGGGATTGTCCTCGAGGATCCAGCCGCCTTCGCCCCAGTAGATGCCGTGCTCCGCCGCCTTGGTCCAGACCGCGTGATAGAGCACCGAATCGAGGCCCCGGCCGCGGAACTCCGGCACGACGCCGAGGAGGGGAATGCGACAGCGACGGATGGTTTCGCGCTTGAGCGCCCAGAGCAGGCGGAGGATGACCCAGGGAGTGAGGCGGCCCTGGCGGTTGGTGCGGAACACCACGTTGAAGTCCGGAATGGCCAGCGAAAACCCGACCGGCACGCCGTCCTTCTCGGCAAACGTGACCAGGTCCGGTTCGATGACCGGCTTGAACTGCTCGGCGAGGTGGTCGATTTCGTGCTCGGTCATCGGCACGAAGCCCCAGTTCTTTTCCCACGCGCGATTGTACAGCGACTTGACCAGTTCGATTTCCTCGTGGAACCGCTTCATGTTCATCGGCCGGAGGGTCACGCCCATCCGGGTCTTCATGATCTCGACGGCGCGGGTGAGCCGCTCGTGCACCGGCTTGTAGGCGGTGAACGTCAGGTCGCCGCCCTGGTACACCAGCAGGTCCTTGACCTTGGTGAACCCGGCGTGTTCCACCAGCGCCTCATAGTACGGCGGGTTGTGCGGCATCATCAGCGTGGGTGGCGTGTCGAACCCGTCGATGAGCAGGCCGCATTCGTCGTTGACCGAGGGGGAGGCCGGGCCGCGCATCGTATCGAAGCCGCGGGCGCGGAGCCAGGCGGCGGCGGCGGCGAAGAGCGCATCGGCGATGCCCTGGTCGTTTTCGCACTCGAAGAAACCGAAGAAGCCGACCCGGTCGGCATGAATCTCGTTGTGGAGGGAGTTGCCGACGGCGGCGATCCGGCCGACGACGGTGCCTGCGCGGGTGGCGAGGAAGTACTCGGCCTCGCCGTGCTCGAAGAAGGGGTTCTTGCTGCGATCGAGGAGGGTGTGGACGTCACGTCGCAGCGGCGGAACCCAGCAGGCATCGGCCGCGTGGAGCCGATACGGCAGGGCGATGAAGGCGTTGAGCTCGGTCTTATCGCCGACCGGCCGGACCTGCAGGGATCCGTTCAGATGACACCGAGCTCGCGACCGATCTTCGCGAATGCCTCGAGCGAAAAGTCGATCTGGTCGAAGGTGTGGGTGGCCATCACGCTGGTCCGCAGCCGGCACTGCGCCGGGGGCACGGCCGGCGGTGCCACGGGATTGGTGAAGACGCCGGCGTCGAACAGCTTGCGCCAGAAGAGGAAGGTGGTCTCCAGCGGGCCGATGAGGACCGGGACGATGGGTGTTTCGGTCGGGCCGATGTCGAATCCGAGCTGGCGGAAGCCGGCCTGCAGGCGGCGGGTGTTGTCCCAGAGGGATTCCCGGCGCTCCGGCTCCTGCTGGATGACCTCGAGCGCGGCGAGCACGCCCGCGGTGTTGGCCGGGGGCAGGGACGCGGTGAAAATGAGCGGGCGGGAGTGGTGCCGCAGGTAGTTGATGACGCTCCGGTTGGCGGCGACGAATCCGCCGATGGAGGCCAGCGACTTCGAGAAGGTGCCGGCGATGATGTCGACGTCGTCGGTGAGGCCGAAGTGGGCGGCAGTGCCGTCGCCCTTGGGGCCGAGGACGCCGAGGGAGTGCGCGTCGTCGATGGCGAGGGCGGCGCCGTGCTTGCGCGCCACCTGCACCAGGCCGGGGATGTCGGCGACGTCGCCTTCCATGGAGAAGACGCCGTCCACGATGATCATCATGCCGCGGCCGGCGGCCGCGTCGGGCACCATTTTGCGCTCGAGCTGGGCCAGGTTGCCGTGATTGAAGCGCGACGTGGTGCCGTAGGACATCTTGGCGCCGTCGACGATCGAGGCGTGGTCGAGCTTGTCGAGATAGACGACGTCGTCCTTGCCGACCAGCGCCGAGATCAGGCCGAGGTTGGCGTTGTAGCCGGTGGAGAAGACGAGACAGTCTTCCTTGCCGACGAATTCCGCCAGGGCCGATTCCAGCTGACCGTGCAGGTCGAGGGTGCCGTTGAGGAAGCGGCTCCCGGTGCAGCCCGAGCCGTAGCGGCGCAGGGCGCGGGAGGCCGCCTCGAGAACCTTCGGGTGGTGGGTCAGTCCGAGGTAGTTGTTCGAGCCGAGCATGATCCGCTTCTGGCCTTCGATGACCACCACGGTGTCTTCCGACTCCGAGATGGGCTTGAAGTACGGATAGAGCCCGGCCGCCTTGATTTCATCGACCTTGGTGAAATCACGGCACTTGTCGAACAGTGCGACGTGTGGAAGGGTCTGAGTGGCCACGATGCCTCGGGCAGGCTGAATGGTGAGGTGGGTGTACCCCTCATCGCTATGCGGCAGAACGATTTAAACTACAAAATCGGGCGGCTGGACACAAGGCAACCCGACTTTCAGGCCCTCCTGCCAGGCTTGGCGTCCCCGCCGCGTGTGCCGGGGCACGCGACCCGCTCGTCATCCTGCCCCGGGCCAGTCGGCCGCCGGGATCCATCGGGCTGGAATCGAGGGGGATCGGCGACTATCTTGGGGCCTCCCCTGTAGTCCCCTGCCCGGAGCCGTCCATTGCGGTTTGCCACTGTTTTTCCGTCCCTGCTTGGGGCGGTGGTGCTTGTGCTGGCTGCGGTGCAGCCGGCGGAGGCGCAATACCCCCGCGCCCGCAAGGGGCAGTTCGAAGTGCGCGGACTGGATTTCCGCGCCAGGGGCGCCTGGCGGCAGCGGACCGCCAACGTCCGGGCTCAGCGGCAGGCACTGCTTGCGGCCGGCAACTTTGCCCAGCTCAACGCCCGGATTCCGGGCCTGGCGGGCACGGTCGTCACCGGCAGCTTCAAGGTGCCGGTGGTGCCGATCCGGTATTCCAACACCGACACCCTGACGCTCTTCACGACGGCGCAGTACCAGGACGTCCTCTTTTCGCCGACGCCGGTTGCGCATCCGTACAGCGTCAAGACCTACTATGAGCAGCTCTCCAACGCCAACATCGCGATGTCCGGCACCGTGTTTCCCTGGGTGCGCGCCGACTCCACCGACCTGTACTACGAGGACGGTTGCAACGGCGTCGGTGTCCTCGCACCCTGTCCGAACGGCGGTGCCCGGTTCGGCTCGATGCTCCTGGGGGCGCTGGCGAAGGTGTCCAGTGGGGCCGATTCCCTCACCGTGTGGGCTGATTACGACAACGACGGCCCCGACGGCGTCCCGAACTCGCTCGACGACGACGGCTACGTCGACTTCGTCACCTTCCTGCAGCCGGAAGTGGACGGCGCCTGCGGCACGCCCAACATCTGGGCCCACCGCTATGTGATCGAGGGTTGGAACAGCAACTCGCCCTACGTCACGAAGACCAACCGCCCCGGCGGCGGCAAGATCCGGATCAGCGACTACATCATCCAGAGCGCGGTCGGCGGCGACCAGGCGTGCACCGATGGTGTGATCATGCCGATCGGGACCATGGCCCACGAGACCGGCCACGCCTTCGGCCTCCCCGACCTGTATGACACCCAGGGTCCGACCGAAGGCATCGGCGAGTTCGGCCTCATGGGCTCCGGCAACTACGCCCTGCCGAAGAGCCCGTCCCGCATGGAAGCGTGGTCGCTGGTGGAGCTCGGGTGGGTCAAGGTCGACACCCTCACGACCACCGGCACGATTACGCTGAATCCGGTGGCCACCTCGGACACCGTGCGGCTCCTCAAGACCCAGACCCCCGGGGAGTACTACCTCCTCGAAAACCGGGCCGCCATCGAAAGCGACTCGGCCCAGATGAACCCGGGGCTCTTTCGGCCCAAGTCCCCGGGGCTGTATGTGTGGCACATCGACCAGGGCCGCATCAGCGCCGGGAACTTCAGCAATACGGTCAACACCGGCCCCGTGCAGGGCGTGGCGCTGGAGCAGGCGGATGGGGTGAACAACCTCCGGAGCGCGCCCTACAACCGCGGCGACGTTGGCGACGCCTTCCCGGGCTCCACCAACAACACCGCGCTGGACGGCAACACGCTGCCGGGGCTTCGCACCAACGCCGGCTTCCTGGTGCCCGGCCGGATCGACTCCATTCGATTCGGGGCCGGCAACGCCGTGCTCTTTCGCTTCCGGGTAGAAAATCTCCTCCAGGTGGTCAAGTTCGGGACCGGATCCGGCACCATCACCGCCTCGGTGCCCGGCAACCTGGCGGACGGCATCGGTATGACGCCCGGCTCGACGGTGACCGTCACCGCCACGCCGACGGTGGGCCATCGCTTTGCCGGCTGGACCGGCGATACCACCTCCGCCAACCCGGCGCTGGTGCTCTCCACCAGCCGGAGTTGGGTGCTTTCCGCCCAGTTCACCTTCGCGGCGCCCTTCACCACGACGGCCGCCGCCAACGACCTGCTCGGCGCCCCCGCGCTGTCCGCCGCGCAGCGCACCGTGCTCGACACCGATGGCAATCACAACGGCACCTACGACCTCGGCGACTTCCTTGCCTGGGTCACCGTGTCCGGCCAGGGCGTTCCGCCCGCGCTGATGGCCCGCCTGATCGCCGCGGCCGATGCGCCCAAGGGAGTGACCCCATGACCTCGACATTCTCGCGGGGCACCGCCCTCGCCGCCGTGCTCCTTGTCCTTGGCTGCGGCGGCAGCGACACCCCTGCCGGTCCGGTCGCCGGACCGCTCAGGGTCGTCGTGACCAGCCCCAACGCCGACGACGGCGCCGTGATGTTCCAGGTGACCGGCGTCATTGACTCCGCCGTGGTGCCGGCCGGGTTCACGCTGTACCAGAGTGTGCCCGGACCGAACGTGATCCGCGCCATCGTAACCGGCAACATCGCCACGGGCAGCAACCTGCTCACGCTGTATGTGGCGGACGTCGGCAAGGCGTCGAGCTACACCACGCAGGTGCTGCAGGTGGCGGCGCGCGTCACGTACGCGCAGCGCCCCGCCGGTGCCTACACGCTGACCGTACAGAAATAGGCAGGAACGGCGGGGAAGCGGGGAAGCCCTCCCCGCCTCCCCGCCGTTCTTGACTCCTCCCCGGGGGGTGCCGTTCATTCAGGCACTCCTATCCGGGTCGGCCCCATGCAGTACTCCCTCCTCATCAACGGCGCTCCCACCTCGGTCGACGCTGACCCCGACACGCCGCTCCTCTGGATCCTGCGCGACCATCTCAACCTGACCGGCACCAAGTTCGGGTGCGGCGTGGGCCAGTGCGGCGCCTGCACCATCCACCTCGACGGCGAAGCCACCCGGTCCTGCCAGTGGATCGTCCGCGACGTCGGGACCAGGGCCATCACGACGATCGAAGGGCTCTCCGACGACGGCAGCCACCCGGTGCAGCAGGCCTGGCTCCGTGAACAGGTGCCCCAGTGCGGCTACTGCCAGGTGGGGCAGATCATGTCGGCGGCCGCGCTCCTCACCCAGACGCCGCACCCCTCCGACAGCGACATCGACACCGCCATGGCGGGGAACATCTGCCGCTGCGGCACCTACGAACGGATCCGGCGGGCCATCCACCGTGCCGCGGGAGGTGCCGCATGAGCGCGCACGGCGAGTTCACCCGACGGGATTTCGTGAAGGTGGTGGCCGCCGTGGGGGCGGGGCTCACGCTTGCCGTGTACTTCGAGGGATGCGGCAACGGCGGGCCTCCGCCGCCGGCAGGGGAGTTCGCCCCCGACGCCTTCCTGCGGCTGTCGCCGGACGGCGGCGTCACCGTAGTCATCGGCCGCTCGGAAATGGGGCAGGGGGCCTCGACCGGCCTGGCGATGATTCTGGCCGAGGAACTCGACGCCGACTGGGCCCGGGTGCGATTCGTCCAGGGTCCCGCGTCCCGGGCCTACTATATCGCGCTTCCCACCTCCCCGTTCCCGCTGCAGATCACCGGCGCGAGCACGAGCATCCGGAATTCCTGGGCGTCGATGCGCCAGGCCGGCGCCACCGCGCGGGCCATGCTGGTCGCCGCCGCCGCCAGCCGATGGGGCGTCGCGGTGGCCTCCTGCAGCACGGCCAGCGGCACGGTGCGCAACGACGCGAGCGGGGAATGGCTCGGGTACGGCGCGCTGGTGGCGGAGGCGGCCGCGCTGCCGGTCCCCAAGGACGTTCCGCTCAAGGACCCCAAGGAATTTCGGATCATTGGCCAGCGGCTCGACCGGCTGGACAACGACGCCAAGGTGCGCGGCACCGCCACCTTCGGGATCGACGTGCGGGTGCCGGGGATGGTGTACGCCAGCGTGGAACGAAGCCCGGTGTTCGGCGGGCAGGTCGGCAGCGTGGGCGGGGAGGCCGCCGCACTGGCCGTCCCCGGTGTGTTGAAGGTGGTGCGCCTCAAGGACCGGGTGGCGGTGGTGGCCGAGCACTACTGGCAGGCCGTCAAGGGCCGGCGCGTGCTGAATATCAGCTGGGACGAGGGCCGCGGCGCGGCGTATTCGTCCGCCGGCATTGCGGCGGAGTTGCAGGCGCTCCTCGTGTCGGACCAGGCCCGGGAAGCGCGGAAGGTGGGCGACGCGGCAAGCGTTCTTGCCGGGAGTACCTCGACCATCGACGCGGCCTACGAGGCCCCCTATCTGGCCCACGCCACCATGGAGCCGCAGAACTGCACCGCGTGGGTGCACGAGGGGAAGGTGGAGGTCTGGGCCCCGACGCAGTTCCAGATGGGTCCTGGCTTCCTCAGCAAGGGCGGCGCCCGCGGCGTGGCCGCCGACGCCGCCGGCGTGTCAACCTCCGACGTGACC
>Ga0315292_10001467_pt1 | contig 12626 bp, 9 predicted proteins | sample YL17G13_0_MG_FD_204029 | JGI IMG/M metagenome (GOLD analysis project Ga0315292, IMG submission 204029) | Sediment microbial communities from Yellowstone Lake, YNP, Wyoming, USA - YL17G13_0 | ecosystem: Environmental > Aquatic > Freshwater > Lake > Sediment | place: USA: Wyoming | collected... | reverse complement strand
GCTATGCTCCGCCTCAACGGAGGACATACGATTGAGCACGACATCGGTCTGGGGCGACGCCAACACCCGCTACTTCTACGAGCTAACCCCCGAGCGCATCCTCGGCGCGGTCGAGACCTCGACCGGCCTGCGCTGCACCGGCCGCGCCTTGGCCTTAAACAGTATGGAAAACCGCGTCTACGACATCGAGATCGAACTCGATGATGAAGACGCGCCGCGCAACGCTCCCGGGCGTTTTCTTATCGCCAAGTTCTACCGCCCGGGCCGCTGGAGCCAGGCGCAGATCCTCGACGAGCACGCCTTTTTGCAAGAGCTGCAGGAGAACGAAATCCCCGTCGTCGCGCCGCGCCCTTTTATCGACGGCCAAACCCTGCATAAACTCCACGATGCCGACCTCTGGTATGCCGTGTTTCCCAAGATCGGCGGCAGATCTCCCGATGAGCTCAACGACGAGCAGCTAGCTCAAGCCGGACGACTCCTCGCGCGGATCCATAACGTCGGCGCGAGTCGACCAGCGCGCCACCGCCTGGTCCTATCACCGCAAACCTACGGCCTCGCCAACCTGCGCCACCTGGTCGACGCCAAAATCCTACCGAGCAACTTAGTCCACGCCTACAGCAGCGTCGTTGAACGCATCTGCGAGCTGAGTGAGCCGTGGTTTCAAGCAACCACGCAGCATCGGCTACACGGCGATTGCCACCTGGGCAATTTGCTCGGGCGCGAACAGCTATTCTTTGTCGACTTTGACGACATGGTCACGGGACCGTCGGTGCAAGACTTGTGGCTACTCATCCCGGGTCGCGACCGTTATGCCCAACGCCAACTCCAAGTCATGCTCGAAGCCTATGAGACGATGCGCGCCTTTGACCGCAGCAGCCTGCGCCTCATTGAACCGCTGCGCGCATTGCGCTTTATCCACTTCAGCGCCTGGATTGGCCGCCGCTGGCAGGACCCGGCTTTTCCACGCGCCTTTCCGCATTTTGGTATGCCACGCTATTGGGAGGGACAACTTCACGATTTAAAAGAGCAGCTGTTCCTCATCGAGGGCGGCGAAATCGAAGAGCCGGAATGATCCGTCTAAGCCTACAGCACAACCCTACAGGTTGACCGCGTGTACGCTGATCACGTTATCGATGCGCATCATCGCCTCAACGGCATCGCTGCTCAATGGTGAATCGATGCGCACCAGCGCCAAGGCGCGACCACCTTTGCGATTGCGACTGAGGGCAAAGCTATCGATGTTGACGCCGCGTTGCGCCAGGAAGTGTCCGACGTCGCCGATCACACCAGGCCGGTCGCTGTTCTCGACGATGATGATTTCACCGCTCGGTTCGAGCTCAAAGTGAAAGCCGTTGAGCAGCGAAATCCGTGCGTAGCGATCATCAAACACGATGCCGCCGACGGTCAACTCTTTGCCCTCGGGGCCGCTGACACGTACTTTTAATGCGGATTTATAGCTGTCAAAGCTCGGGTCCTGCTTCTCGCTGATAACGATACCCATCTTTTCGATGTGCGACTGGACATTGACAAAGGACACGTAGCCATCGACGACTTGCCCGGCAAAGCCCTTCATCAAGCTGAGGCGAACCATGGCGTGATCGAGCGAGGCCAGGTCGCCGCGATAGTTGAGGTTGATCGTCGTCGGGTTGAAGTCGAGGATCTGTCCGATCATGGCGCCCAGCTTTTCCGCCAAAACAGCGTAGGCGTTCAGCAGTGGGCTGTCGATCAGTCCCACCTGCGGCAGGTTGACGGGATAGTCGACGACGCCGCCGGCCACGGCCTTCTCGACCTGGGTCAAGATGGTATCGCCGATGGCGATCTGCGCTTCGACCGTTGAGGCGCCGATATGCGGCGTGGCCCACACGTGGGGATGCTGCAGCAAGCCGGACAAGGGCTTTGGCTCTGACTCCCAGGTGTCGATGCCAGCGCCGGCGATATGACCGGTTTCCAAACGCTCCATCAGGTGCTTCTCGTTGATGATGCCACCGCGCGCGATGTTCAGTACATAGCTGCCCTTGGGCATGAGATCGAGCATGCTACCGTCGATCATGTTCTTGGTCTCTTTGTTGAGCGGCACATGGACGGTCAGCACATCGGTCTGCCGCAGCATCGCCGCCAAATCGCTAAACGGCTTGGCTTGATTGCGCTCAAACACCTGCGGCGCGACGTAGGGATCGTATGCATAGACCTCCATGTCAAAGCCATGGGCGAATTTCGCCACGCGGTGGCCGACATTGCCGAGGCCGATGATTCCGATGCGAAGGCCGCGCAGTTCGTGACCGGTAAAACGGTGGCGGTCCCAGCCGCCGCCTTTCATGGTCTGATGTGCTTGCGGCACGTTGCGCAGCATCGCCAGCAGCATGCCGAGGGTCAACTCGGCAGCCGAGTTGGTATTCTTACCTGGGCAGTTGATGACCAGAATGCCCTTTTCGGTGGCGTAATCGATGGCGATGTTACCGACGCCGACGGCGGCCCGGGCGATCACCTTTAAGTCAGGCGCACGGTCGATGACTTCGCGATCGACATCGGTTTCGCTCCGCGTCACCAGGACCTGAGCTGTGGCGACCAAACGCAGCAACTCGGACCGTTCGCAATCAGGCGCATAGACGATCTGCATGGTCTTGTTGGCACGAAAGCCGGCGATCGCTGAATCATGCAAATGACCGGTGATCAGCACCTGAATCAAACTCGAATTAGACATGCGCATCATCCGCGGATAAAGGAGTGGTAAAGGCCATCCGACGCCGGCACCCAGTGGTCCCGCGGGAAGCCTTTACTGTCGAACCTCGCCTCCTTTTTGTCAACGCTTCAGCGGGTGACAACGGACGGAGGCGCCGATTTTTTTGCCTTGCTGATCGGCCTAGAAGCAACTCGAACCATTTCGATTCGCCCTTTGATCGATAGGGCCCCCGTCTCCGGCATGACCGCAGGAATCTGCAGCTGCCGCGACGCCGCAATGGCTTCTCCACCCTGCACTTTGCTCAGTTGCAGTGGCAGACTGCTGCCCAGTTTAACCCGGACAAAGCGACGCCACTCGCCAAAGCTATCGGTCACACCAACCGGCGTTTCTGCTGACGTCACGGTGGCTCCAGCGACGGCGCGACCGTCCGGCCCGATGGCTTTGATTTCAAAGTAAGCATAGGGATCTGCGGCCGCCACCTCACGGGCGAGATGCGCCCGCCACCAGGCGCCGCAGCCAATCGCCAACGCCAGGCTAGCGCATAGCAGCAGCCACCGCATCATGCTTGGTCGCACCACGATGGTCGGTGCCTCAGGCGCGGTCAAGTGGTACGGATCAAAAGTGGGATCCTGAAAGACGTTGTCGCGGGTCTGTTTGATTCGAAACACGCCCATGGAACGGTCCTTTGGTGAAGCGAAGGTGCTTCTCCAAGTCTAGCCAAGGCCGTGACGAGAAAAAATGGGCAGAAAAGGCTCGGCGAATCTTGCCGCGCTAAAACACCTCGCTGCAATTGCGACTCGGCCTAAGCGCCTCACAGCGCTGCTTGACCACAGCTATTTGCTCCTTGGGCAAGGCTTTGACCTGGACCACCTGGAGCTGGAACGTGGTCCGCCCCGATTGCGTCAGGTCCGCCTCGACCGCATAAAAGCTATCGCCTGGAACCCAGGTGTTTTCCCTCCCGAAGAGGTGGACACGCACCGGCTCGTGCTTAAGAAAACGACGCCACAAGCCCTCGACCGCCGGCGCCGAGCGTAGCTCTAAGGCATAGCCGATATCGGCGTCCTCCATCGCTGGCACTTCCCAATACTGCACGACAAAGGGGGTGTAGGCGACGAGTTTGACACCCACCGGCAGACCAAAGGTGGAGCCGAGCAGCTGCTGCACGCTCTCCCGACTGCTCGGTGCCAGTGGGCAATCGGTGCCGAGTAAAAACGTCACCATCTTCGGATTGGCGTAGTGACCTTTGATTTCGATTCGGCCACCACCACCTGAGCAGGGGAAGCCCATGGCCAAATACGGCGTGGTTTTTTCATAACCGCGCTGTCCCTCTGGGGTGATGCAAGGCTTCAAGAACCGGGTTAACACGACATTTTTACCTGGCAAGGCCAAGGGCGGATCGCTCGGCAGCTTGGCCAGTGCTTGGCATGTTGAGGGCGGCAACGGCGGTGCCTTTGCCGCAACCTGGGCCGGCGTCGGGCCTGCCTTGGCGACCGGGGCTGCCAGCGCCGGCGCGGCGTCATGCTCGACCACCGCCTTGGTGCCCGCTGCTACGACTTCATGTTCATCCGATGCAGCACTGTGACTACACCCGGAAAGCGCCACACTGAGGAAGAGATAGCGAATCATCGATTAAACACTCCCGTCGCTCGGACCAGCAAATCATCCCCCTAGCTTACTTGCATCGGCGGACTTTTACGCGCAGCTTTTTTCTGCTAGCCAACAGCGGCGGTCCTAGCGACTGCTGATCCGCGTATCCAGAACCTTCATCAAATTGTAAGCGCAGGCGATGCCGCAGCTCAAGATCGTCGGCTCTAACCAAAGCAGCACTCGCCGCGGCAGCATTGATAATAGAGCCGGTGTGTGCAGGCCCCGCGCAGCCAGCTCTTTGACGAGCTGGACATCACCGCTATCGGCGATAAAAGCGGCGCCGAGTAGGAGTACCATGACGATCAGCAGCAGCCAGCTCCACTCAAAGAAGCTTGGCAGCCCCGTCCAGGGCGCCTGCACGGCGCACACAAGCAACACGCCAAGGCTCACCAAAATATGTAGGTCGAGCACGCCCCAGAGGGCCAACGACCACGACTCTAGAAACTGCACTCCGGTCCCAGCAAAGAGGTGGAACTGTAACAGCTGCTGCACCTCTTGGCGGCCACTCAGCGACCATTGCACCGTCACCAGCGCCGCCACGGACAGCACGGCCGCACCCAGCCAAGCCGCACTGATTCTGAGCCAGCGCCGTTGCCAGTAGGCCCACAGCATAAACGGTAAACTGATGGTGCGAAACAGCGAGCCACGCTCATAGTTCAAGCGCCATTTGGCGACGGCCCGCTCCGGGAATTCCAACCCCAACACGTCGCGCACCGAATGCGTCAAGCGCACGAAAAAAGCCCCGCTTTCCTCGCTCAGCTGCTCGATCCTGCCCACGGCGCGTGTGCCCCCCGCCGAACTGCTCCGATTGAACGCCCTGAGCCTACGGTTGGTGCCGCGCAGGTGGCTGATCATCGGCCGGGTCAAAACCCCTCGAGCCAGGGATCCGAGGCCGAGCAGCAACGGTACCGCCAAGAACAGGACCACCAGGGTTCGCTCGAACATCGCCCCGATCAAGAACCCCGTCGCCATCACTAAGGTGCTCAGTCTGGCGCCGGTCCGGAGCATGTGCGTCGCCGCCATAAGCCCGACCGTCAGCCAGAACATAACCATATAGTCGGGCGACATGAGGCCGATCCCGGCAAGCAAGCGGCCGCGACTGAGGACCACGGTGGCACTGGTCAAGGCAATCGGCCACGAACTGGTGATCATCCGCGTCATCACCGCCGCACAGAGCACCGTCAGCACAAATAGCACCTGGTTTAGCTTAAGCGCCCACCGATCATCGAGCAGATCGTAGGTGCAGGCGGCAAACCCAAGGGCGACGTAACCCGGCGACGTGACAAAGGCTCTCGCTGCAACCAAGGCCGGTGGGCTTGGACTCAGCGTCCGGGACAGATTGAGCGGGGGAAAGGTCGTCGCCGCCGCCGCTATAGTCGCCTGCAGCGGCGCCAACCCCTGGCGGTAGCTGCTGCGCAGCGTATCGCAGTGGCCACCCATGGGCAGACTAATCAGGGTTTCCAGAGACATAAGGGCCCGAGTATCGAGCTGAACCGGATAGGACCGCAGCTGCATCCATACCAGGCGCATCAAAATCATGATCAATAATACAATCGGTAACGCCGAGCGTACTCGTCCCTTCTGACTGCTGCTCCCCATCGTCGCCCCCATTCTTTAAAACTATAACGGTTTTCAGTCTTTGCAACCATAGGGGTGAAAAATTTAAAATCGAGCATTGATGATGCATATTATCTTAAATTTTCATTAATCGATTAACATTGACTCTATTTTAAAATAATTATAGAAGGCGCTAATAATTTTGTAGAAGTAGAAAGCAGTCTTCTGTAGATTGTGCCTACTGATTTGGTCTGGATTGAGAGTTTTCAATTGGCATCGTCCATTAGATGGTGGGAACGAGCTTTTATTAGTCTAGTTCGGCACCATCACCACGCGGACGAATTTTAGTAACCCGGTCATTTAATGCCGGCAAGAAGGGACATTCCATGGCATCGGTTGAACTCCGCCCAGGTGACACGCTCAACATCATCTGGAGCTCCGTCCAAGACACTCCCCTCGGTGTCAAGGAAGTCGAATCTAAGTTTGCCTATAGCTACGACGAGTTACTGCTGCGCTTGAAGGCTAAAGGCCGCGCCGGCAAATCGCGCCGTTCCGGCACCAGCGGGGCCCGTTTCAGTCGGATCGTCGCACTGGCCGCAAATGCGCTGCGCAAAGGTAAGTGGTCCACTGGTGCCGATATCGACCGCGAAGAGGTCTTTGTTAAACTCATGCGCCGCTTCAACGAGCTGGACGCCACCGAGTACCCCAACATCACAGCTAATGCGAAGCAATCACTGATTGTTTTGTACCAAAACAAGACGATTCTGAAGGCCCCACAGAAAAAGGACCTGAAGGACGCCATCGATGCGATCGGCATCGGCGACAACATCTAACTCATCGGTAAGTGCTCCCTGTCCCCGTGGACGACCTCGGACGATTCGATGACGCCCCAAGGTCGCCCGACGGATTGACACTTGGCTTCCGCCCTTATAGGATCATGCAAGGATTTCCATAACTTACCTTGCATGATACGAAGCGAGCAGCCTGGTCCCAAGCGGACCCAGGCTCCATCGCGCCTAGGAGGGGACCCATGATGGGATTTACTCGGCGACTCACTCCGTTTACCGTCTGGCTCGGACTTTGCGCGCTGCTCGGCAGCGTCGCATTGACCGAAGCGGCCCTGCATCAGCGCTGGCAAAGCCTGCAAGCGGCCCGCAGTGCTTATCTACTGTCAATCGCCGACACCCAGCTCAAGCTCACCCAACTAATGTCACGCGTCGGCGGCGACGGCGCCTTGGCGCAAAACCTCAAGTGGAAGCTCAACCACTCCGTCAAAGCCACTTTGAGCGGAATGCTGGAAAAGGGCCAATTGGACCTCATTGCGCTGTATGGCCAGGGTTGCAGCGACCTCGGCCGCGCCGGCGCCACCGCACTCGCCGTCCAGTGCCCGAACGCCGAATCCCTTCGTGGCAAAAGCACCTCCTTCCAGTGGTCGAGTACGCAAGGCGCCACCACCATGGCCCTGATGACCCCGCTCGACGGCACCGAGGTTAACTTAGTCGCTGCGGTTGGCGTCGTCTCCCTGGACGAACAATGGCTGAGCCTGCAGTCAGGACTCCATCCCATCATCCAGAGCCTAGGCCTACGCTTTGGCCAAAGCGGCGGGATCGCCTTAGTGGAACCAGCCAACACCCCAGGTGGCGATGGTGCAACGCTGCGCAGTGACCAATTAATCGATAAGTTGATCTATAGCCGTGCCGTGCAGCGCTGGTTCTTTCACACCTCCTTGGTCTGGCCGTGCCTGCTGTTGACCCTGGGCTGGGGCCTGTATGTGCTGTGGCGCGAAGCTGGTACAGCGCAACGCACCAACACGCAGGTGGTGGACTTCACCGCGTGGTGCCGGGGCCTTGCCAGCAGTTCAGCAGCGATCGCACCGTCGTCTATCGCACCTGAGGAGGGTCTGGTCGAACTCAACCTTGGCCTGCCCATCGCGCGGGGTCTCGTCAACCATGCCCTCCAGGTCAAGAACGAAGCGATACATGGGCTCAGGCATAAGCGTCAGACCTTGGAGAACCAACTCAAGACCAAAGAAGACGAGCTACAGAAACTAAAAGTCCGCCTAGCCGAACTCGCCGAACTCGACTCGCTCGCCGTGCAGCTCAAACGCACCACGGCGATCTTCTTGCAGCGCATGGATAGCTTTCATAGTGACGTGGATGACCTCGACCACATCGCCGCTAAACAAATCGGACACGAGGGCGGGGCGCTGCTGCGGCTCGCGACGCAGTGGCAACACGGCATCGCCGCGCGCGGTGCACGCAAGTTCATCCGCAGCCTCGCCGAAACACCCCAGGACGCGGCCGCTAGCCCCCAGGTCGGCGCGACCTCAGACCTAAGCGTCGCAAGCGAACTCGACGCGCAGCTAGCCGATTACTATCAGCACAGTCTGCAGCTGAGCGATCTTGCGATCACCACCCAGCGCATCACCGGGCAGTTGCAGCAAACGGCGAGTTTTGCTGCACGCTTGGCGTCCTTGTGGCACGGATTGGCACTCAAGTCGCATGACGCCGAGCCCTGCGACAGCCTACTGGCACCGATGGAAGAGGCGCAGGCAATGGTCCAGCTTGAGCCGGATCTACTCGCCGCCTGCTTTATCAACCCGGAGGCCGAGGATTTAGAGCGAAGCCTGCCGGCGGTCCCTAAACCGATTTGGATTTCATCGCTGTATCATGTTTATATTGCACTGGCCGAACTAGCCAAGGGCCAAAGCGCGCAGGTGGTCACTCGCCTGCGGGGGAGCGGCACTAAGACCATGCTGGTCATCCAAGTGTCGAGCACCGACGGCAAGCACTTACCGCAGCGCAGCGAAAGGCAGGCGTATCACCTGGAGATCTCCCGCGCGATGCTGGCACCCTTCCACATATCTCTCAGCGTCTTGCCAGCTCTGGACGGCCCCTACCCCATCGTGCTGACTTGGTCGCCACCAGACCTAAATGAAACAGGCGCCCTACCTGGTAGGACGCCTGCAGATTCAGATCTTGCAGATCATTTTGGCTGATACATGTAGGAGTAGGAGCAACTCATGGCCCCGGTCTTAGCAACAAAGGGGCTGACCACGCTCTGAGTCGCACCGGTGAAGTCCAGCGCCGGAGCCGGCACGAGAGCCGTCGCCATGGCCTGCAGATCCGACCAGGCAGGACCGGTCGCCGTTGGCGCAACACCGCGCGCCACCAACTTGTGCGCTTTGACCTCGCGGTCGATATTAAACATGCGGTAGCACACGCTGTGGTGCGGGTCGGTAAAGTTGCCGACAGGGATAAAGCTGTAGTTGCCGTCAGCATCCAACCAGCCGGCCTTCCAGAGTCTCTCACAGTCATCTTGGGACAAGATGTTCCCAGCAAGGCCTGTCTTCATGCCTTTGCCCAAGGCGCGCATGCTGTCAACGCTGGCAGCTGGATCGATGCCAAGATCAGCGATCCATTCGGCAGACTCGTCGTCGGCTTCCTGCTCGGAAGTGTACTCACCGAGGTGCTGATCGTGCACCAGCTTTAAGATCGTGCGGCTTTGATCATCTTGCGCCACAAAGCCCTGACTCAAGGCAAGCATCGCTTCAAGAGCCGTGGTCGCCTCAGGCGCTTGGCTGCCAAGTCGTGCCGCGACGATGCCGTTGACCTGACTGAGGCGAGCCTGACGAGACGGCGTCATGGAGGTTAAAAAGTCCGGCCACGTCGGATGAGCAGCAAGGGCACGGATCGCATCAAAGCCAACCGTCGTCGCATCCAAACTACCGTCGGAGCTAAACTTGAGCGCCGCCAGACAGGCCAGCAATTGCCGCTCGCTGGCAAGGTAAGTGTCGACGACCTTGGCCGAGGGCGCCTTAACGAATGGAAACTGTCCCATCGTCGACTTAAAGGATGGACTGGTGAGAAAGGCCGCTGCAGCCGTACAGGCGTCGGGAGCGCCGTCCTGCCCCGCCACTTGCGTCACGAGGGAGCCGACGGTCTCGAACAAATCGGTGCGCAGTCGCTGAGTTGGCGATACGACTGGGAAGTTATCCGCAGCGCTTAACATGCCGCTGGCAACAACCGCAGATTGACCTAGATCGGCCTTGTCGGCCTCTGGAGTCGGCTTGTGATCGGGTTCGTCCTGCGCCAGGGTGTAGAAGTAATCGTACTCGCCTTTCGGGGCAGTCGCATGCGACCGATAGTAGTGACCAAGCTCATGCGCCAGGACTGAAACGAAATCCGCCTCGGGCATGATCGTCAAGATACCAGAATGGACCGTGATAAAGCTGGCCGTCTCCATCAACACCACACCAGACGACTCCCCCACCACATAAACATCGGGATCAACCTCGCACGAGCTGTTTGGTTGAATCGCGCCACTGGCAGACACCACAAACTTACAAGCATTCGCGCTCGCATTGAATTTGTTGACGAAGGCATTGACGATGGCTAGGCCTGAGCGAGAGGCATCACCGTTCTTGCATTTGAACTCCGCTGGCCAGACGGCGAGCGCGCCTGTCTTCACGTCGATATAGATCTTCCTGCCTTTGGCCGGGCCTGCTTTACCGGCCTGGACTGGAACGTTGTAGCAAGTTGGGACCGGAGCGACGAAGGCGTTCGGTACGCCAACTTTGAGGACCTTGGCCTGCGGCTTTGGCACCGCGGCTAGAGCTGCGGGGTATTTGCTCCGCAACGACGCATCAACCTGATCAAGCCAGAACTGGGCCCGCTGCACGATCGGATGGCTACCTGGCAGGATGGAGCTAGCGTCCAATCCGAGCAGGGGCGCCATGATGTTGGCGTAATCATCATCGGTGGCGCTGTTCCAGTTCCACGACCCAGCGTCTCGGACAGGGGCTTTGAGGTCATGCTTGGTCTGGGACACGCTGTTCGAAGAACACGCCGAACAAATGGCACCAATCAATAGTAATGGCAGGCCCAAAACGTGGGACTTGCGAGACCATTGGGACCAGTTCAACCCAGGTAGAACGGTGGACAAACGCATCGGCAATACCTCTAAAAAACCTGTCATTACTTAGGCCTAACCGGCACGGTTGGATTTAGCTCTGACTGACTGGCCAGTTATATGGCACTTTGGCTTAAAAGCAAAGCATTTTTTAGCATTTTTCAGCTCACTTTGGGCAGGATGCCAATGATCATGACAAAGGCTCTCGTACCTTTTGAAAGTTAGATGATCGAGCACTGAGGGCCTCGGGACCGGTTTCGCTACCTTCGTTTCCACACCCGCCAGGCGAAGGGTACGCTCCCTGCACCAATCTCTTCACGCTCCATGCGAAACATGGGCTCAGGTAACTCCGGATAGTAGGTGTCGCCAACGATCTCCTGCGCGACCACGGTCTGATAGACGGTGTCGACTGAGGCCAGGGTTTGCGCGTAAAGCTCACCGCCCCCGATGATAAAGACCTCGCTCCCCCACTCAGCGGCTCGCTCACCAGCATAGGCTAACGCCGCCTCGACCGAACCGCACACCACCACGTCCCTGGGGGCCGGCCAATCTCGTTGTCTGGTGACGACGATATTTAAGCGACCGGGCAACGGCCGCCCGATCGACTCATAGGTCTTTCGCCCCATGATCATGGCATGACCCATGGTGACCCGCTTGAAGATCTTAAAATCCTCCGGGATGTGCCAAGGCATCTTGCCCATACTCCCGATCACTCGGTTGGCGGACATGGCGACAATATGGCTTAGCTCCACGCTCGTCCCTCTGGGTTATACCGCAACCGCACCCTTGATCGCTGGATGCGGGTCATAGCCTTGCAGCGCGATATCATCGTACTGATAGTGGTAGATCGACTCGGGAAGACGCGTAAGCAGGAGTTGCGGCAGGGCCCTTGGCGTGCGCGCAAGCTGCAGTTGCAGCTGCTCGACATGGTTATGATAGATGTGCACATCACCACCTGACCAGATCAATTCGCCTAGTCCCAAGCCGGTCTGTGCTGCGATCATCGCCGTCAGCAGACTATAACTCGCAATATTAAACGGGACCCCCAGGAACAGATCAGCACTGCGTTGCGTCAGCATGCAGGATAATTTGCCGTCGCGTACGCTAAACTGAAAAAAAGCATGACAAGGCGCCAACGCCCCCTTGCCAGCGCGCACGTTATCCTGCGGTGATACCGAGGCATCGGGCAGAGTCGCCGGATTCCAAGCGCTGACGACCAAACGCCGACTATCCGGACGATCCTTGATCTCACGGATCACCTGATCGAGCTGATTGATCTCGGTGCCGTCGGGCGCTTTGTAGCGCAGCCAATTGACGCCGTAGAGCGGCCCGATACTCGGATACTTGGTGCCGTCGACATGCTGCAGCTGGGTCTGCCAGGCCCGCCAAATACCGATTTTGTGCTCTTCAAGATAGGAGGTGTCGTCGGTGCCTTGGAGAAACCACAGCAACTCATGCACGACGCTCTTAAAATGCACGCTCTTGGTCGTGACCAGCGGAAAGCCCGCCGCCAAATCAAAGCGCAGCATGCGACCAAACACCGACCTTGTACCCGTGCCAGTCCGGTCGCTCATACTTTCCCCGTGCTCGAGGACATCCTTGACTAGGTCTAAGTATTGCTTCACCGGCTTCCCTCCTTGGCCTCGCCTATGTCTGCAACTCCCTGGCGCCAGGTGACGGGGACTGCTTGAGAAAGATCCGCAGCAACTGCAAGGCTGCCGGCGTGACACCGCTAATGCGCGAGGCCTGCGCCAAGGTCTCTGGCTGCTGCTTGGTCAACTTCTCGACGATCTCACGGCGGAGGCCAGGCAGCGAGTGAAAAACGAAGCCT